>JAEEGH010025180.1_pt1 | contig 11952 bp, 16 predicted proteins | sample 9134181 | NCBI WGS metagenome assembly JAEEGH01 (sample SAMN16246544, study PRJNA631951) | gut metagenome | biome: gut microbiome; feature: rumen; material: DP-attached | host: Bos | place: Iran: Karaj | collected 2018-10
CTTCTAATACAGCTTAAAAAAAATACCCCTAAAATATATCCGGATGAAATTGACAAATGCGTTATAGTATGGGACGCCCTTAAAGAGTTATTAAATACTATAGGGTTATACATTACTTATGAAGCTTTTGAGATGCTGACAAATATATACAAATACCAGCTAAAAGACAGGCAAAAACTAAGCCCCAAATATAGCGAGTTTTTAAAAAAAATAGAAATAGACAGTAATACGGCGCTAATTGGTGAGCTATCTTACAACCCATACAACCAAACAAACAAAATCTTTCTTGCTAAGGTACATGGAATTATAGAAAAAACTGAACCGAAACAGATAGAAGTGCATCACGATATACGAAATTATAATAACTTGCCTATGTTTAATGAAGGGCAAAACGAGTAAAAAGTCAGTGTTAATAGGCATTAGCAGTATATACACATACGTTTTTATCTATTCGTTTAATATGAATTTAACGAATAGATGTGGCAGGGGCGCAGGGGTCAGGCGGGATCCTGTCCCTGGGGCGGGGTTACCCCTCCAAATTCCGAAAATCCAAAGAGGATGTGCACATGAATACCAGTAAAATCACGCAATTAAAGACATTGAGGCTGAAGAATGAAGCGGTAGAGTACTTTAAGGATAAGCCATTAAATAGGTATGTAGAATGGCTGTATGAAGAGATGAAAGCTGGGAGAATAGAAGAGAGAGACGGGGAACTGGGTGTGATTTATAAGTATAATACGTGGAGATATGAGAGAGCGTGTAGGAAAGCTGGGGTAGATTCAGAGCTGCTGTTCCAGAACGTGATAAAAGAGCTAGAGGGGACGAAGAAAAAGTGAGAAAATGGCTCAATCAATAGGGTAGACCCCTTGTTAGGAGAATATATGCCAAGTAAAGATAAAAAGGTAATAAGTGCAAAGGTAAGCGAAAAAGAATTTCAGATGCTGGAAACATATGCAAACACACATAATATGACGGTTTCAGCAATTTTAAGTTTGTGCATAAGGGCGCTAATAGATGGAGAAATCAGAATCGAAAAAGGTGAACTAAAAACAGGGGTAGACCCTATTGGTTATGCGGTTTCTGACACTTCAGATACCCCTTTTGGACAGAAGATAGAGAAAAAGTTAGATAAATTACGAGAGAGGGGATATCCTGATAACTTTATTTGCTCGATAAAGGAGCAGATATTGAACGGACTGGATAATCAGATATCCATGTTGCCGAAGAAATTTGATGCCAGGCGAATGAAAAATGAAGAATATGGGTGTTGAGGATGGTGTATCAGGTAGTAACAATCACGGGACGAGTCATAGCGTTCGAAGCGGATGCAGTGACTGATGAGGACGGAACGTATATGTTTTTGCTGGATGGTGAGATAGTAGCACAATTTGAGAAAAGGAATATTGCAGGATACGTGGCGGTGGAAAAGGATGATTAATTGGATACTGGTAGTAGTTTGGATAGTATTAGGAATAATAAATTTATGTCAAGAGAAAATAACGAAGATATCATATGCATGTGTATGGATGGTAGCAGTAATATTTTTGATCGTCAATGCACTCAGGGGAATGTTATAACACATAATAACGGGAAGTAACTCAGTTGGCTAGAGCGTCTGAAAAGCATAATATCTCATGTTTGTGGGATTAACAGCAGAATACGCTAACATGGAGTCAGAAATGTCGGTGGTTCGAGTCCACCCTTCCCGATTAAGGCCTTGTAGCTCAATGGTAGAGCGTTAAAAGATCTTAAAGTCATGTTTTGGTGACTAATACAGCAATTTTTAGATATTAAACACTTCAAATGTTGGGATGCAGGTTCGATTCCTGCCAAGGTCATATGCGTAGTGTGGTGCAATGGTAGCATGTATAATAGCGCAATCCTGTATGGGATTAAGACAGCAATTTTTCTAACACTTAGGCTGAAAACCTGAAGATGTGGGTTCGACTCCCACCGCTACGCTTATAGGGACTACCTACAGCAAACCATTAACGGATAAGACTTTTAATCTTACAACCAATGGTAGTCCTGAATAAAAGTGGCTCTAACAGCAAAATTTTCATTTGCGGATATGAAAATGAATGAGTCATGGAAAGGAAGAAAAATGAATTTTGCAGATGCAGCAAGAACAAAAGGAACATTTACGAGAACTGAAAACGGGGCTGTTGCGCTAAATACAACAGGAAGCAAACTTCTTGATTTTTATGCTACAGCTGGTGCACTAAGAGGGGCAGATGAGCTGAGAATACAGAGATTATTTGCTGATGCCTATAATGAAGATGCACTTTTAGCAACAAAAATTGCCTTTTATGCGCGTGATGTACGTGGTGGCCTTGGGGAAAGACAGACTTTCCGAACAATCATCCGCTATATGGCAGAGTATCACCCGGAATGCCTTAGACCAAATCTTGATTTGATTGGCGTATATGGCAGATACGATGATATGTATAGCCTTATTGGAACGCCACTTGAAAAAGATATGTGGGCAGCCATGAAGAAGCAGTTTGAAGAGGATCTAACTAATTTTCATGCTGATAAGGCAGTTTCGCTCCTTGCAAAATGGATTAAGACAGCAGATGCGAGTTCAAAAGAGACAAGAAAACTTGGTATTCGCACAGCACAAGAGCTTGGATATCCTGTTTATAACTTTAAGCGCATGGTGAGAGCCTTGAGACGGAAGATAGGTGTTATTGAGTCTCTTATGTCAGCAGGAAGATGGGATGAAATCGAGTATTCTGAAGTTCCATCCAGGGCAATGATGGTATATAGAAATGCATTTCAGCGTCATGATGAAATCAGATTCGAGAAGTACTTGGACAAGGCAGTAAAGGGTGAGGAAAAGATAAATTCGTCAACGCTTTATCCATATGATCTTATCGAAAAGATTATTCACTATGAATGGCACAGATTATCGGCTGAAAACGATAAAACGGTAGAAGCCCAGTGGAGACAACTGCCTAACTATGTGGAAGAAGGTACAAATGCAATCGTGATAGCTGACACATCTGGTTCAATGAATGGAAGACCACTGGATAGTGCTGTAGGACTGGCTATTTATTTTGCTGAAAGAAACAAGGGTGCATATCATAACTTGTTTATGAGCTTTTCCTGTTGTCCTAAGTTCCATGAAATCAAGGGTGAGACATTAGCTCAGAAGGTTGCAAGCATAGATGCAAGTGATTGGATGAACAACACAGACCTTAAGCAAGCATTTGACCTTGTATTAGAGACTGCGGTAGCTAATGACGTTCCACAGGATGAAATGCCAAAGTCCATCATTGTAATCTCAGATATGGAGATTGATAGCTGTGGTAATCGTGACTGGACATTCTATGACTTGATGGAACATAAATTTGCTGTGCATGGCTACCAAATTCCAAATATCGTATTTTGGAACGTTGCTAGTAGAAATGATGTGTTCCATGCAGACTCAAGCCGTAAAGGTGTTCAGCTTGTAAGTGGTCAGTCAGCATCAACCTTTAAGAATTTGATATCTTGTGTAGGCATGACGCCAGTAGAAGCCATGCTGAAGACAATAAATTCAGAGAGATATGAAGCCATATCAATAGAGGGTGATTAAATGTTAGAAATTATCTGGTTTGTGATACTGGCTGTAGTTGGTGTAATTAACCTTATATTTAATGATGAAATTCTAAAAAGAGATTATGCTTACATATGGATTGTGGCGCTAGCATGTCTTTTGAAAATAATTTTTAATATATAAAAGGGAGAGAAAGTGTATGGTTTGGATAATTGTAAGTGTAATAGTTTTTATAATTGCTTTTATTGTGCTGGGATGTGATTTGGATGAGGAAACTTGGGGATTGCATAAGAGACAGTTATTTTCACTGTTATCGTTAATCATCATCCTGATCGGATGCTTCAAGACTGTCCCAACAGGTTCAACAGGTATTGTAACAAACTTTGGACGTATTGAGGATGTATCTCTTGATGCAGGTATTCACTTTATGAGTCCTTGGAAAAAAGTTGTAAAAATGGATAATCGAACCCAAAAACAGTCCATAGAGATGCAGTGTTTTAGTTCGGATATACAGGAAGTAAGTGTAACTTATACCGTAAACTATCAGATTAACAAGGCAAACGCTCAGGAAATATACAGAACAATTGGCACAGAGTATTTTGACAAGATAGTAATGCCTAAAGCCTTAGAAGCAGTTAAATCAATCTTTGCCAAGTATACTGCTGAAGACCTGATTGCTTCACGTTCTAATTTATCGAAAGAAATTGAAGCAATTCTTGTAGATGATCTTGCAAAACAGAATATACAGATCACGGCTACATCGATTGAAAATATAGATTTTACTGATGCTTTTACAAATGCAGTAGAGGCCAAACAGGTAGCAGAGCAGAACAAGTTAAAGGCTCAGACAGAACAGGCACAGGCAACACTTGAAGCGCAAGCCGCTGCTGAAAGACAGGTTATCCAGGCACAAGCTGATGCAGATGCAGCTATTTTAGCAGCACAGGCAGATGCAGAAGTAGCAAAGATATCAAGTGATTCAGCTCTTTATCAAGGTGAAAAAGAAGCAGCCATATTACAGAGAGTTGGTGAACAGCTAAGTCTTTATCCGGATCTTATTCAATACAAATATATTGAGAGCTGGGATGGCAAAATGCCAGAAACAATCTTAGGCGATTCTGATGTGATCATGGATATGCAGAAATAACGGATATGTACTTAGTAGGGATGGATATAAATGGTGGCACATAAATTAAAAGTAGATGGTATGGATTTAGCACATGCTCGGATATACCTGGATGATAAGCCAATCAGAGCAAGAGCAGTAAAAATTGACATGGATGTAGGTAGAATACATGCAGCTACGATTAAAATGGAAACTCTATATGTACCGGATGTTGACATAGAAGCATTCGTAACCTTTGAATTTACACCTGAGACAGTTGACCAGGCAATAGGAGTAATAAACAGTGCATTAAAAAATGGGGATTACCCAGAACAAGCAGAAATATTAAAGAAACTATCGAGTGTAATAGAAAAATATGATTGAGAAATTATTCTATGCAGTAATTTTGTTTGCACTTATATGTGTGATCTTGTTGGGAGATAGAACATGAGAATAATTGCACAGGATAAAACAACAGATATTCCGTATGAAAAATCTGCTTTGATTGTTGAAAAGGTTAATGAAAATGTCTTTAACATACTTGGATTTCTAAGTGGCAGATATTTTTGGCTAGGTTCATATAAGGATATGAATGATGCAAAAGCGGTTCTGTGGAAGATAGCTTCAAGTTTCAGAGAATGCAAGACGTATTTCAATATGCCACAAGCTGACGAGGATTTAACTTATCCATACAGAGAATTGTAAGGGTTGTAATTGGTGGAATTTATATACGTGGGTATGCGTTAATGCAGATTCACCATATTGTGCAGATTTTGTAAATATGGGGCGTGGACATAAGGAAAAAGCAGATGGCAAAAAAGATACTTTATAAAGTAACTGCCTATCATTGTCCTAGATGTGGTGGTGTAACAGACCCAAAGAAGAAATTCTGCGACTATTGTAGTAGGGATTTGCAAATTCGCAAGAAAGAAAATAAGCCTAGAGCTAGGATATTGATTGATTGTAATGATTATATTCTATTTGATTCAATAAAAAGAGTAGAAGCAGTTTCAACACCTTCAATGATAGAAACTACTACGTTAGCTGATAGCAGAAGCAATTTCATACGAGCTGCTGAATGTGATAATAGATTAAGCCTAACATTCAACATAGGTACAGATAGAGGTCGAGAGTTATTTAGACTCCCTCTTAGCGGAATACATAAGATAAGGTTTGAATTATTAGATGCTGACCTTGGATATGAACAAAAGTGTTATATAGGAGATGTAAAAACAGATATTTTTGGAGCAGATACAGTGTTAGAACAGACGATAAATTTCATCGGTGTAGATGAAATGACAGTGGGAAAAGCAATACCGCAGGAAGTTTTAGATGAATTTAGATGTTCTAATTGTGGCGCACCGATACTTTCAAGATATGGTGCTTGTGATTATTGTTCGGGATGGAATGAGGTGGAGTGGTGACAGACGAGAAAATAGAAGCAATGTTTCAACTGCTTCATGAAGAAAATAAAGTCATAATGGACACTATATTGTCAGCTGTTTGCTATCCGAAAGATTATGATAAAACAGCAAAAGGCGTAAGAAAAGAGTGGGATGAAGTAATGATGGAAGTTATGAGGATGAAATGAAACCTTACGTAGATATATTGGGAATAAGATACAGGATTGAAGTACACAAGATTTCAGAAGATGCGTACATGAAAGAAAACCACTTTGATGGTTATTGCTCAGAGTATGAAAAACTTATCGTCGTGGCAGATGTGAACGAAGAACAGTTCTTTAAGTGTGCAACTGATGTTGAGAAAAAGAATATCACAAAAGCTATCCTTCGCCATGAATTAGTCCATGCTTTTCTTAATGAAAGTGGCTTATCAGCTAGTTCGTCACAATATGGTGATGCATGGGCAAAAAATGAAGAGATGGTCGATTGGATGGCGATTCAGATTCCGAAGATTGTTAAAGCATATGAATGGTGTGAGTGTTTATGAAAATACCCTAAAGGTTCTACCGCTGTCCTATGCGATAATAGGTCGAATTTAGCATGATGAGTCAAGGTGACGGGCGGATAGGTCAAGACACAGAACAATTTCTATCCACTTCTGTAGGGTTCGATTCCCTGTCATGCTTTAGTGGCAAGCCAGACAAAGTGAAAACGCGCAAGTAGCTTTGTCAGTAGCAGACCAAGGCAAAGGGTTTGGATAGTCCAGATAGTAATGCAGGGATGTAAAGGTAGCTCCTTTACCAAGAAGTAGTTAGAATCCGTTCTAACCCTACTACGGGAACATGCGAAAGCCACTAAAATGAACAAAAAAATGATTTGAACTAAAATGATCTCGTCCAAACATGTGAAGACGTGAAAAGCTGCATGTTCAGCTAGCCCCACTCCCGATTCTAAAGAACGTTCTTTGCTTGCAAGGGGCGATAAAACGAGAGTGCATCCTAGGTGGGTATAAGCTGTTTTATACTGGGGTGTCGCCAAAAGGTCAAGGCATGTGACTTTGGTTCACATATATATGGGTTCGAATCCCATGACCCCTGTTTACTGCCGCCCCGGCAGTAAGGTAAATGCCCCCAACGTTTACCAACTTTTTTCCATTGGTCTGTAGGGTATCATAACCCTACACTCCTCTGCCATGCTAAGTGGCATTAGTTACATTTTTATTATCTCTCTTCAGCTTATAGGGTATCACAGCCCTATAAGCGTTTACTGCCCGCCCCCTAACGGGTAGTACCCAGACAATACTTTCTTAGAGATTGCAAAGTACCTTGTAGTCTCTGAATCTCTTGAAGGTTGCCAAAAACTCCTAAATGGTAGCAAGGTGTAAAAGCTTTGCTACTAATTTGCCCAGCAAGGGCAGTGAAACTACTCTTTTCAATCTGGTGATACCAGAAAATGGCTTGCTTAGAACCCACCTAGCAAGCCATTTTTACAAAGGAACCATATGGAAATAGAACAGATCAAAGAATACTTTATAAAGGCAAAAGAATACGAAAAATCGGGTGCCATTATGGCAAGCAAGGTAGACAACTGGTATGGCCTTACTGAGCTGGCAATAAAGGACGATATCAAGTTAGGGCTAGAAATAGGACTTGCTGCAAAGGATTATATTCTGAGAACGATAAAAGAGACATCGCATGGAGATTTTAGACAAGCTGAAGAGTATATCCAGGCAAAAAAAACGACAAATGGATTGATAGATGCGTACTATGACATATTGAGGGTTGAAGCACCATATTGGCTAGACAGTTTTAAGCTGTATATAGAGAAGAATAGACCAAGAAAAGAGAGATTTTATGAGCCAAGAAGAAATACACTGCTAAAGATAACAAATGCAGTACAAAGGTTAGAAGATGATGAACTAGATATATTATTTTTGCATCAGCCACCTCGTACAGGGAAGACAGGTGATATTACCATGGACACAGTATGGCATTGTTCAAGGAATACAGAGTTGTCTAATCTGTATGTAACATATAAAGAGGGCTTGGGAGGTGCTTTTCTGCAAGGCTGTGTTGAGATAATTAAGGATCCAACATACTGTTATAGCGACATTTTTCCTGAGGTAAGAATAGTTGATACAGATGCCAAGAATAATAAATTAGACCTTAATAGGAAAAAGAAGTATAGAACGCTGTCAGGCAAAGGCTTAGAGTCTGGTCTTAATGGTGAATACGATGCTAACGGATGGATGATACTTGATGATGTGCTTGAAGGTGTTCAGGATGTTATGTCTGATGACGTATTAAAGCGTAAACAGACTATTTTTGACAACAACGTTCTTTCAAGAAAAAAAGAAAACTGTAAAGTCATATGCGAAGGTACTCTGTGGAGCACTCACGACATATTCATGAACTACCTTGATTTTATCGAGAATAGCCCAGAAATGGCAGATACAAGGTATGAAGTAATAAAGATACCAGCACTAGATCCTGAGACGGATGAGAGTAATTTTGAGTATGACTATAGTGTAGGTTTTTCAACCAAGTATTATCAGAGTTTAAGAGCTAAGTTCGAAAACAATGATGATATGGTGGGATGGAACTGCCAGTATCAGCAGACACCAATTGAACGTAATGGAGCGGTGTTTAATCCTCAGCATATGAATTATTACTCGGTGTTGCCTGGGGAAGAACCTATAAAAGTAATATCACATATTGATACGGCTCTTGGTGGAGCGGATTATCTATCTATGCCAGTCGTATATTATTATGATGACGGTGAGGGTGGATTGGTTGGATATGTTGAAGACGTTATTTTTGATAATTCAGAAAAGCATATCACTCAACCACAGGTAATATCTAAAGTTAAAAAGCATAGGATAAAACATCTACACCTGGAGAGTAATCAGGGCGGAGAGGGATATGCAGATGATATACGTAGAATGCTGAAAGAAGATAAAAAGTATAAAGAAGTGTGCAATATAACTTCAGACTATGCACCCGTAACAAAGAGAAAACAACAAAGAATATGGGACAATGCCGAGGAAATTCGTAAGCTATATTTTAAGGATCCTCAGCATAGAGATATACAGTATAGAAAGTTTATGAATAACCTGTTTAGCTTTTCAATGAACATGAGTAAAAAGCAGCACGATGACGCGGCCGATTCTCTATCAGGTCTTATTGACTTTGAAAAGCATGGAACGGGTGTAAAAGCAGCAAAGATAATGAAAAGTCCGATATGAGGTGGAAATATGTATGCATTTAAGATTGTGGTAACAACATTAACACTATGTATGATGATAATAGAATGCTATGCAGGAGCAAAGACAATGAAAAGTGGTAAAAATGTTATGTTAATGCTGATCATCATACATGCTCTGAATATAGTTGCAATATGGGGGTGATGAAAAATGAATAAGAGGGAGCTGAAACTTGATAAATACGGAATAAATGGAAAAAGATATAAAGAGCTTAGAAGTTTTTGTGAACAATACCCAGATTGGAAAAATGAACTAAAAGACCACGCCTTTATATCCGCAGTACAATATAGTGATGAACCTAAGCCATCTAACCATAATAATTCAGATACTACTGCAAGACATGCGCTTAAGCTGATAAGATATAAAAGAAACATGGAAATGGTTGAAAAAGTGGCAAAAGAGGTCGATTCTGAGCTTTGGGAATATTTGATAAAGGGAATATGCTATGGTGTGCCAATAAATTATCTAATTAACGTTGAACATATGCCTATCTCTGCACCTGCGTATTACGAGAGACGTAGGTATTTCTTCTTTTTGCTTGATACCGAGAAGGATCAGCAAAATTATAATAATTGAATAATCATAGGACGTGTGCACATTATATTATAAGTATTAGTAAAAGTGTGAAAAGTAAAGCGGTTATCCTTTTAAGGGTAGCCGCTTTTTAGTGCGGTGAAATATGCTGGGACGAATAAAGATAAAGACCGATGTGTCTGTAATTACATACGACAACTGCATAGATGTACTAAGAAAAGCAATCAGTAAACATATGCTTAATGCTGAGCGTATAAACTTTCTTTTAGAGTTTGAAGAAGGAGCACAGCCGTTAATCAGAGAAAAAAAGTACCGAACAGACATTGATTGCCAGATTGTAGATAATATTGCTAATGAAATAGTTGAGTTTAAGGTCGGATTTCAGTACGGAAACCCTATTACTTTCAAGAAAAGAAACACTGTTGAAGGGAAAATAGAAGCTGTTCAAGAGTTTAATAATCAGTATTTAATGACTGATTCAGATTCAGCTAACCAGGAACTTGCTAGGTTCATGGAAATAGGCGGTATCTGCAATACATATATAGATATAAACGAAGATGATTATGAGGAAGGAGACAGCTACTATAAGAGATATGTGCTGGATCCAAGAAGTTCTTTTGTAATCTATTCATCTATAGATGGCAGAGAAATGGCTGGTGTAACCTTCAGGAAAGATTCTGATGGTGTACGGCATTATACCATGTTTACTAAAGATTATCAGTTTGAGATAAAGAACTGGCAAGTGCAGAATGGCGACGAAACCAAGGATATGTGGGAACACGATGTAAGAAGTGGTGAGATTAATCCCTTGCATATCATACCGATAACTGAGTTTTATAGAAGTTATGACAGAATGGGTTGTTTTGAACGTCAGATAGACGAGATGAACAATCTTAATCTCTTAATTAGTGATTTTTCTAATGATGTGGACCAGAACACGCAGGTAATTTTTTGGACAAATGATTGTGAATTTGAAACGGTACAGGTCACACATGAAGATGGTACTGTAACAGAAGAAGTAAAACATCCAAAGTCTAATGAATGGCTGCAAACATATACAACAAGGGATGGAAAGACACCAAAAGTACAACCTTTGACAGTTAATTATGATTATGCAGGTATTCTGAATAATATCGTTACTCAAAGAGCGTTGATACTGCAAAAGTGTAACGTTCCTCAGAGAAATGATAATTCTGGTGGAAGTACAGGCGTTGCAATGAGTGATGCTACAGGATGGAGTGCAGCAGAAACCGCAGCATGTAAGGAAGAGATGGTAATATCAAAATCCTTACGTAAAGAGATAAAAGTTATCTGTGCTGCAATAAGAGAAAGCACTAAATGTCCTGTTGATAGCCCACTTAGAGATATACTTCCATCTGATCTTGAGCCTAGTATAAAGAGACAGAAGAGCTATGAATTGTCCGTTAAGACTACAGCTATAGCAACTCTGTTAGGACAAGGATTTAGCCTTGAGGATACATTAGATGCTGTTCAGCTATTCCCAGACCCAGCACAGGTAATCGAGCGCAGTAAAGAGGGTGTAGAGAAAAAGCAAAATCTTTCAGAAGAAGAGACAGAAGTAACAGCACAATCGGATGACCCTATACATCAGATAGGGAATAGTCCTACGATAGACGGTAACTCGAATGAAACGGTAGAAGTAAAAGAAACAACAGAAGTAAAGGAACAATGAGATGGCGAGGGCGAAGATAGATGAACTGAATATATTGAGTGAAGATATCCAAGAAAGTTCATCTAATGCCCCTAACATATTTGATTACCATGATTTCATACTGCATTATTTTGACCCAATGCAGATAACAGAAACACAAAAGAATAAGAGAATTGAAGCCGCAGAAGAGATATTCGATGCGGTTCTTTTATTTCTAATGTGGTGTGAAAATGCTCCTGAGAGGGTTCAAGAAGAAAAAACACAGAGAAGTTTTGAAAACATGTATAAAGAGGTAATCTTCCAATACAGTGAACCGGATGATTACTTTGATATGTATGTGCCATTGTTCATAGCTAATCTGGTACAGACAACGCTAGACCATCAAGGGGAAGAATACTTCTATTCTGTTGAACGAGCTGCAAATGTGGCTTGTAA
>JAEEGH010025181.1_pt1 | contig 11950 bp, 8 predicted proteins | sample 9134181 | NCBI WGS metagenome assembly JAEEGH01 (sample SAMN16246544, study PRJNA631951) | gut metagenome | biome: gut microbiome; feature: rumen; material: DP-attached | host: Bos | place: Iran: Karaj | collected 2018-10
TACAACAACTTCCTGCAACAGGCCTATTACAGCACACCCGAAGGCGAACCTTATAACCCAGGTGGTTCCATTGAAGTCGACATCGTCGGTTCGGGTTGCAACAGCTACACCTTCCATGGCGTCACCTACGACGCAAGCGGCCTCTATGAACAACTCATCGAAACACCAGAGGGTTGCGACACGCTCTACAACATTGAGGTCAACCTCGGACAAACGGTGACCCACGAGTTCTGGAAGAGGGAATGTGAATCATACACTTGGAATGACACCATCTACTCCGAGAGTGGCAGCTACACTCAAGAATTCGTTACGCCCGACGGCTGCGACAGCATCGCCACCCTGCATCTCACCATCACGGGACCTATTTATCACGAATGGTCGATAGAGGCCTGCGACCGATACAAATGGAACGACAGCACCTATACCGAACCGGGCGATTATGTGCAAGTGTTCGAATCCTACGAGGGGTGCGACAGCATCGTCACCCTGCATCTCGTTTTCACCCAAGCCATGGAGGTTGAGGCCGATACCACGACCTGCGGCAGTTTCTCTTGGGCTGGACAACAATTCACGCAATCGGGCAATTACGACCACATGTTTGTGACCCCTGGCGGTTGCGACTCACTCGTCCACCTGCACCTCACCGTCGAACCCTATCCCGAGGCCATCGGTGCTATCGAAGGGCCGACAGAGGTCTATGTGAGCACCGACCTCATCTTGGGCCAATACTTCTACTCCATCGAACCTGTCGGCTTTGCCGACCACTATGAATGGACATTGGAAAATGCCGAATGGCCGATGGACACCACAAACTTGAATTGCGCCTTATGGGTGACCACAGCGGGCGATGCCACCTTACGCGTCAAGGCCTGGAATGGCTGCGGCTATACCGAACGCGAGATCCTCATCCATGCAGGCTTCTTCGACCTCGACGAAATGGGCATCCGCGTTGCCCTTTATCCCAACCCTGCCCATGACAAGGTCTGCATCGAAGCCGAGGACATTAGACGCGTCAGGCTATATGATTTGCAAGGACAATGCCTGTTGGAGCAGACCTTCGAACGAAGCGATCGCATCGAAATTTCTTTGTCGGGTCTCGAATCCAAGCTCTATCTCATCGAGATACAAACGGACTACGGCATCGCCCGAAGGAAACTGAAAATCGAATAGTCATGAAGCTCCGACTTTCACATATCCTTATGGCCTTGATGCTAATGCCCGCTTGTCTTTTGGGCCAGACGGTCAAGATTGGCGACATCCTGTGTACTGACGGGAGTGTTTTGAGTTGCGAGGCGTTCCCAAGTTCAGGGAAGACAGCCATGGGGGTGGTCTTTTATGTGGACAACAATGGTCAGCAAGGCTGGGCCGTCAACCTGCACAACGATGCCGACGACATCAACTGGGTCAGCCCAGACCATTATTACGACGGATTCGACATCCCAGAACTGCCTAATCTGACCTATTCGAGAGACGACCTCTTTGACCTTGACGGTTACCAAAACACGGCCATCATCAGGAACACTTTTGGAGCAGATTGGTTTCCTGCCGCTTGGTCGGTAGATTTCGACAATGGATGGTATCTTCCTGCTGCCGGACAGTTGCGGTGGTTGATAGCTTACGTCAATGAAGTCAATGCCTCCATGGCTGTGGCCAACGGAGCACCCATGGCTCATGCTAATCCCAATTGGTATTGGTCCTCTACCGAACAGGATGCCATGCATGCCATTGTGGTTTCAGAAGGTGGAAGCACCGCCAACTACATGAAATGGAACTACTACAACACCTCGACCATCGGCGTAAGGAGCATCAGAAATTTCAGCATCGCAAAAAGAGACCGCCATCTCATCGGTGATGTGGTCATCACTGGAGGAGGGCAAAAAGGCATCGTCTATTATGTCTCGCCAGAAGACGACAGCTATTGGTTAGTGGCACTCAACGATCTACCTCAGAAATATGCATGGGGCAGCAACCAAGACCTTAACGAACTCCAAAACTACGAAAACGACTGGTACGAGTTGCATGGCGTGCATTGCGGCTATGATGCCACCCTGCAGATGCGTACCGCCCAAGCATCCAACCCGAATTATGCGGCCAACCATGTGAACTTTGACGATGGATGGCACATCCCTTCCGTCGGACAATTGTCTAAACTCTTTGCCGCCTTGCCCCACATCGAAGAGCAGTTGGTGGCCAACGGAGGAGCGTCGCCGTCTGGTGACTATTACTGGACGAGTACCGAGCGCAATGCACAGGAGGCTTGGACCGTCAACTTTGGTGGCAACCTTTATCAAGAAGGCGCCATCAGGAAAGAAGAAAAAGACGAACTCTTTTCCGTGAGACCCGTATGGAGCCAAAGTTGCGAAAACATTATCCTGCCCACCGTAGGAAGCATCACCGCACCTGAAGCCATCTGCGCCGACGAGAGCCTGACCCTACAAATCCCCGAGGTCGAGTTTGCCGACGCCCAAGGCTGGCAACTGTCCGCCACGGCCGACTTCAACAACCCCATCGCCTATGATGGCGAACCTCTGGGAGACGAATACGACGGATGGTTCCTGCGCTATTTCGTCACCAACGCCTATGGAACCGTGTATAGCAACACAGTAAGCGTCATTGTCTGGCCGACCTACGCCACCTCGTTCGAGGCCAGTGCTTGCGTATCATACCAATGGAACGGCACCACCTACAACGAAACAGGTGACTACACCCTAAACCTCACCTCGACACACGGCTGCGACAGCATCGTCACGCTTCATCTTACCATTAGCGACAGCCTGTCAACAGAGTTTGAGCGAACCCAGTGCAACTCATATACATGGAATGGCATCACCTACTCTGAAAGCGGCGACTATGAGCAAGAGTTCTCCACGATAGAGGGCTGTGACAGTATCGTCACGCTTCATCTCACCATCACAGGACCTATTTATCACGAATGGTCGATAGAGGCCTGCGACCGATACAAGTGGAACGACAGCACCTACGCCGAACCGGGCGATTATGTGCAAGAGTTCGAATCCTACGAGGGGTGCGACAGCATCGTCACCCTGCATCTTGCCTTCTCCGATACTTTGGAGGTCGATGTCGACACCACGGCCTGTGACAGTTATTCATGGAATGGGAACCTTTACATCCAATCCGGTCTTTACGACAGCCTATTCATCACCTCTGGTGGCTGCGATTCGCTTGTCCATCTGCACCTCACCGTCGAGCCCTCTCCCGCGGCTGTAGGCGCCATCGAAGGACCGACAGAGGTCTATGTGAGCACCGACCTCATTTTGGGCCAATACTTCTACTCCATCGACTCCGTCGGCTTTGCCGACCACTACGAATGGACATTGGAAAATGCCGACTGGCCGATGGATACCACAGGCTTGAATTGTACCTTGTGGGTGACCACGGCGGGGGATGCCACCTTACACGTCACAGCGTGGAACAGCTGTGGCATCACCGAGCGAGAAATACTCATCCATGCAGGGTTCTACGACATCGGGGAGCAGGTCTTCCCCATCGCTCTTTACCCCAATCCCGCCCACGACGAGGTATTCATCGAGGCCGAGGGCATAAGACATGTAAAGGTACACAACATGCAAGGGCAATGCGTCATCGAAAGGAATGTCGATGCTTGCGACCGTTTAGTGCTCCCCTTGCAGGGTCTAGAGGCCGGTCTCTATCTCATCGAGGCACAAACCGACTTGGGCTTGGCCAGAGTGAAACTAAGCATCAGTAAACTATAAGATTATACCATCATTTCCGCTTCAGGCCCAGCATCTGCAGTCCCTTGTCAATCACATTGTTGACCGATTGGGAAATCTTTATTTTGTAAATGGCGACCAAACCGATGACAAGGAACAGCGTGGTCTTCAGCAACGAGTCGACGGCCAAGCCGTACACTGGTTTGCTGAACAGTCCGACAAACCATGGCGTCAACGCTTTCGACCACAGCCAGTCGAGACCGAACAAGACGCCCACGACAAGAAGGACAAGCAACTGTTTTGCCGACAAGGGCGAAGTGCCAATCTTCCAACGGATTAAGGCCAATAGCAACACATAATGCACCATATAGGCCACCAAGGTGGCAAAAGCAGCGCCATTGACGCCCCATTCCACCACCCACCGTGCATTGAGCCACCATGCCAGTACCGTCAGCAAGATGGTGAAAAACAACGAGTAGTAATAGATTTTGGAATAGCTCAACACCGTTGTCCCCACATTGAGCGTCGAATTGACCAAGCGGCTGATGCCGAGGATAAGCACCGCCCACTTGCCAGCCGCAAACACCTCGCCATTGGGCAACAAGGCAAACACTGTGTCGATATTGATCCAGATGAAGAAAAACACCAACGAGCCTGCGAGAAACTGGTGTAGGGCTACGCTTTTGCAGATGCGGTCAGCCTCCTTGACATTGCCATCCGCCATAGCCTGCGAGATTTGTGGCTTGCTGATGGAGCCCAACGACCGATAAGGCATCTCGACCAATGTGGCGATATAGATGGCGATGGTGAGGATACCGCTGATAGCCAAGCCTTGCTTGCCCGCGACGAAATAGCGGTTGAGCAACGGCGTGATGTTGCCTGCCAAGGCCGAAGTGATGAGGAAAACGGTGTAGATTAGGAAGTCGCGCTTCAGCTTGGGTGTGATGTATTTCTTCTCGATGCGGAACGACACCCGATGCAAGGTGAACAGATACACGATATTGACCACAGTCGCCAAGCCATACGACACACAAAAAGCAACAACCATACCCGTGAGCGATAGCACATGGAAACCATATAGCAGGTAGATGACCAATGTCATCACACGCAGACCCACCTCACGGATGAAACGCGGCACCACGATGCGCATCAGCAGATTCGAGTTGGTCTCAAACACTGAGATGTAGAGCATGAAGAAAGCCAGCGGAATCACATAATAGATGTAGTCGATGAACAAGGCCGACTTCTCGGAGAAAAACGATGCGATGGGGTTGCGCAAGGCGAAGAAACCGCCCAAGAAGATGGCAAAACCGATCAGTGGCACAATCAACGTCCAACCGAAGAAACCGTGGTCACGGTTGTCTTCGTCCTTGAAAAAGGGATAATAGCGCATCGCTGAGGTGTTGGTGCCCAGTTGTGCCAAACCCGAAAACAGCAAAGCCGACTGGAGCAGCACATCGACGAGACCGATTTCCTCAGTGGTCAGATATTTCGTCTGGACGAAGAAAGTCGTCACGATGCCGACGGCAACTCCAAAATAGGTGGCAATCGTGCCTTTGATGCTCTGTCGCGCTACGATACCCATGACAGTTTAATCCTTCTTTTTCCTTTTTCTCCTTCTGTTCTTTCTATGATGGCCTTGGAGTTCCTCATTCAGTTCATAAACATAATCGAGATTGTATTGGTCATCCGAACTTTTCTGTTCATGTTCGGCATAATCTTGATATGCCTTGATAATCAATTCATAGTCCTTTTTCTTCTCCTCTAAATCTCGAATCACAGCTTCCCTCTCTTGGATAGACTTCTTCAGTTCCTCGATGCGTTCTGTACGGTTCTCGTTGGCCGTTTGATAAGCGGCGATGTGTTTTCTGAGATCCTCTATGACGATTTTCTTGCGGCGGGTGGCGTCTTCAGCCGAACTGAGCTTCATGGCTTCACGGCGAATGCTCGAGTTCAAGTCGTTGCCGGCCAAAATCAAGATGGCGACAACCCATACCCAAAGCAAAAGGATGATCAGCGTTCCAATGGAGCCATATAGCACATTGTAGCGCGAAAAGTTGGAGATGTAAGTATTGAAAGCGACGGTACCCAAAACAAAGAGCGTGGTGGCGAGTATCGTACCAGGACTGAAAATCACAAATTCTCTATATCTTTTTTCTCCATTGGGACCACATCTTTTCAGTTCCTTGCGGTAGTGTTCGTTAAACCTAACATTGCCGAAATAATAAAGAATGGAGATACCGAAGCATAAGACAAAAATGCCAACGACCCAGCGCAGCACACTGAACAAGAAGAAAGTGAAAGACCCGCCTTCGATGATGTTGTTCACCACCAAATAGCCAATAGCCCTGCCGCCCAATGAAATCAGCAGCACAGAAATGACGATCAACGCGCCGATGATGACAAGCATGATAATGGCAAACACACGTTGGATAATCCAACCCTTCACGCCCAAATCCTTTCCCGAGGCGTAGTCGGCATATACATTACGGAAACCGTTGAAGAACGCCACAATGCCGCCCGAACCGAAGATCAAGCACAAGACAATACTGATGGAAAGCAAGCCATCGTGAGGCTGGTTCATGATGCTATCGATGGTCTCACGCACATAGTCAAGCGTACCAGAAGGAATGAAGAAGTCGTTGAGGAGCATCATCACTCGTTCATAGAGATGCGGGATGGGAATGTAGGGAATCAGCGTGAAGAAGAACAAGACGAGCGGAAACAGCGCCACAAAGAAATTGAAAGCCACGCCCGCTGCACGGTCCAAGGTGCGGCCTCGGGTGAAAAACTTCACAAAATTGATCAGCACGGTGAGCAAAGGCAACCGAGTTCCAGGAAAACGCACCCTGCGCAAGAAGTTGTCGTCGCGGTTGTACCATGCCTGAAAAGCCGATACCTTGGCCTTGAACCAAGCCTTCAGTCTGCCTTTTTTCTTATCCTCTTGGACCATCTTCTCAACGAAATAAAATGCAAAAGTAGTGGTTTTTGGTGGAATCGCGAAAAAAAAGTATTTTTGCGGCATGAAAAACGAAGAAACCATCTCCCACGAAGGTGTCGTAACCAAGATTTCCGAAGACGAACTGGAAATCAAGATACTGGCGCAAAGCGCCTGCGCTGCCTGCCATGCCAAGAGCGCATGCGGCATGGGCGAACAGGCCGAGAAGACCCTCATTGTGCCACGCCCAAAAGGCAAAGACTTCGTTATCAACCAGAAAGTCAATGTAAAGATGGCCATCGGGCAAGGCAACAAGGCGGCGGTCTTGGCGTATCTCGTTCCCATCATTCTGCTTTTGACCGTGCTTTTCGTCTGCCTCGGTCTCGGAATGAAAGACAGCCTGGCCGCCCTTGCCAGCATCGTTGCGCTGATACCTTATTATATTGTGCTTTACCTTCAGCGCGACAAGCTCAAGAAAAAGTTTGACTATACCATCGAAGACTTTTGAAGGCATAGACACGCTTTCTCCGCAGTCCATAGATACACTCCCTCCTTCGTCGGTCGGTATGACATGGACTGCTCCGTCTGGTATGACATGAACTGCTTCGGTCGGTATGACATGGACTGCTCCGTCCAGCATGACATGCCTTCAAGAGGCGAAGAAATCCATGACATTTGAAAAAACCGAAAAAATTCCTTTGACAAAAAAAGGAGTTTCCGTATTTTTGCAGGTTCTTTTGTAGAAAACAAACTCAAAATTCTATACAGTATGAGTAGTACTTTACTAATTTCCTTAGCGGTTCTCGGAATCCTAGGCGGCATTTTGGCCGTGATTCTGTACTTTGTGGCACAGAAATTCAAGGTGGAAGAGAACCCTTTGATTGATGAAGCGGAGGCCTGCCTGCCCGGCGCCAATTGCGGCGGTTGCGGGTTTGCAGGTTGTCGTGCCTTGGCTGAGGCCTGTGTGAAACAAGCCGCCGAGAAAGGCAACATCGACGGTCTCGCCTGCCCTGGCACCGACATGGGCAAGGTGGCGGCCGTCCTTGGGCTTACCGCTGGAACTTTCGAACCCAAGATTGCCGTAGTGCGCTGCAACGGCAGTTGCCAAAACTCTCCCGCCAAGGTGCACTATGAAGGCGCTGACATCTGCGCTTTTGCCAGCACCCTTTATGCAGGCAAAGGCGGTTGCTCGAAAGGATGCCTCGGACTCGGCGACTGCGTAAAGAAGTGCAACTTCGGCGCCCTGCACATCGACAAGGAGACGGGACTGCCTGTCGTTGACCCCGACAAGTGCGTGGGTTGCGGCGTTTGCGCCAAGACCTGCCCGCGCGGCATCATCGAGATTCGCCCGCGCGGCAAGAAAGACCGTCGTGTCTATGTGTGCTGCTCCAACACCGACAAGGGTGCCTTGGTAGTGAAAAACTGCTCAGTGGGCTGCATCGGTTGCCAGAAGTGCTTGAAAGAATGCCCCTTCGAGGCCATCGAGATGCGCGGCAACCTGGCCTACATCGACCCAGCCAAGTGCAAGGCCTGCGGCAAGTGCGCCAAGGTGTGCCCGCGTGGCAGCATCCATGCCATCAACTTCCCGACACCTAAAGCAGAGACGCCTTCGCTTCAAGGCGCCGAGCCCGCTGTGAAGCCCCAGACCAAACCTGAGGCACAACCCGTGGAAGCTAAAACCAATGTCGAACCCGAAAACACTGTCACAGCATGAACCCGATAAAGACTTTCAAAAAGGGCGGCGTGCACCCTGAAGAGAACAAACTCTCGGCCGACCTGCCCATACAAGACTTCCCGATGCCCAAGCAAATCATCGTCCCGTTGGGACAATGCCTCGGCGCACCGGCTGAATGCATCGTCAACAAAGGCGACCGCGTGCTGACAGGACAACTCATCGGCACCGCCAAGGGCTTCATCTCTGCCAATGTCCACTCTCCCGCCACCGGCACTGTCGCCAAGGTCGACGTGGTGATGGACCACACCGGCTACTACAAGCCCGCCGTCTTCATCGACAGAGAGGAACAAGACGAATGGGCAGAAGGCATCATCGTCACCGATGAACTGCTCACCGACATCAAGTTGGATGCCAAACAGATCATCGACAAGGTGAAAGAATGCGGCATCGTCGGCATGGGCGGCGCCACCTTCCCCACCCACGTCAAACTGATGGTCCCCGAAGGCAAGAAAGCCGAATATGTCATCATCAACGCTGCTGAATGCGAGCCCTACCTGACTTGCGACTACCGTCTCCTCCTGGAGAAAACCCAAGAATTTTTGATGGGGGTCAAGATCCTTATGAAAGGCGTGGGCACCGACAAGGGCATCATCGGCATCGAGACCAATAAAATGAAGGCCATCGAGTTGCTTGACAAGACCATCAACGAGCACAAAGACCTCTATGCCGGCATCGAAGTGCAACCTTTGAAGACAAAATACCCGCAAGGCGGCGAAAAGCAAATCATCAAGGCCATTACCGGCCGCGAGGTGCCATCGGGCAAACTGCCCATTGAAACAGGCTGCGTCGTCGTCAACGTGGCTTCAACCTATGCCGTCTACGAAGCGGTGCAGAAGAACAAGCCGTTGATCGAACGCATTGTCACCGTCACAGGAAAGTCGGTCAAGAAACCCGGCAACTTCCGTGTGCGTTTCGGCGTTCCTGCCGACCTCCTCATCGAGGCTGCTGGCGGCCTGCCCGAAGACATCACCGATGTCATCAATGGCGGTCCTATGATGGGCAAGTCGGTGTCGGTCACCAGCTTCCCCACCATGAAAGGCACATCAGGCATTCTGCTGATGACCCTCAAAGAGGCCCAAGACCGGCGACAGACCAACTGCATCCGCTGCGGTCGCTGCGCCATGGCCTGCCCCATGGGCCTGCAGCCTTTCCTGCTCCACAAGGTGGCCAAGCAGAACGACTTCGACGAGACAGAAAAGAACCACATCATGGACTGCATCGAATGCGGTTCCTGCGAGTTCACCTGCCCCGCCAACATCCCGCTGCTCGACTACATCCGCTACGGCAAGGCCAAGACGGGAGCAATCATTAGGGCTAGGAATCAAAAATAATCGGACTATGGCTTATGGCCTATGACTATGGTCGCTTTATCCGATGCAAAAAAAAAATCCAACCTTGGTTTAAGCAGTCCTAGTCATCAGCCATCGGCCATCAGCCTAACAACAATTCAACGATTAAACAATCAACAATTCAACAATGAACAAATACACAATATCAGGTTCGCCGCATGTGCATTCAACGGAAAACACGAGGAAGATCATGTATCGTGTGCTCCTCGCCTTGCTTCCCGCCTTGCTTGTGGCCATTTACTATTTCGGCTGGCAAGCCCTCCGCTTGACCCTCATCACGGTGGCCACCTGCATGCTGACCGAATGGCTCATTCAGAAATTCCTCATCAAAGGCCCCTTGACCATCAACGACGGTTCGGCCGCGCTGACAGGTGTGCTGCTGGCCTTCAACGTGCCTGCCAACCTTCCCATCTGGATGGCCATCGTGGGCAGCATCGTTGCCATCGGCATCGGCAAGATGGCTTTCGGTGGCTTGGGCAAGAACCCCTTCAACCCCGCATTGGTAGGCCGTGTGTTCATGCTTGTGTCGTTCCCGACCGCAATGACTACATGGCCGGCTTCTAAGCCCCTGTTCCCCATCGGACATATCGCGGATGCCATCACCGGTCCTACACCTCTTGGACTGTTGAAGGAAGGACTAAAAGCAGACGGCGCCACTGTTGAAAGCATCATGAAGATGAATGGCGAAAACGGGGACGGAACATTCATCCCATTCCTTGACCAAATCTTCGGATACCACGGCGGTTCGTTCGGTGAGATTTGCGCCATCGCCTTGCTGTTGGGCGCCATCTATCTCATCGCACGCAAAGTCATCGACATCGCCACGCCGTTGAGCATCCTGCTCACCGTGTTCGTCTTCACGGGCATCTGCCACCTCATCGATCCGACGCATTTCATCGCTCCTTGGTATCATCTGGTGTATGGCGGTCTCATCCTCGGCGCCTTCTTCATGGCCACCGACATGGTGACCTCCCCGATGACGATACGAGGCAAGCTCTTGTTTGGCTTTGGCATCGGTGTCATCACGGTCGTCATCCGACTGTGGGGCGCCTATCCCGAGGGCGTTTCGTTCGCCATCCTCATCATGAACGCCTTTACGCCGCTCATCAACAAGGCCTTCAAGCCCAAAGTGTTCGGTGTTGTCAAACCCTCTAAAAACTAATCGCCATGGCAAAGAAACCATCCACTTTAATTAATATGCTCGTGGCCCTGCTCGTCATCGCAGCGGTGTCGGGCGGCGTGCTCGGTTTGGTGTATGGCGTGACCAAAGACACCATCGCCCAAGTCGACAAAAAGAAGAATGAGGCAGCCATCCATACCGTGTTGCCTTTGGATAAAAAACTCACCTATACTCCCGACACTTTGATACAAATCACCGAAACCGACACCTTGAGTTTTCCATGTACTCTTGTATATGACTCAATAACTGGCCAGTTTTTAGGTGCTGCAGTTAAAACGAGCGAAGGCGGCTTTGGTGGCAAGATCGAAATGATGGTCGGCTTCCTTGCCGACGGCACCATCAAAGGCACGTCGGTGCTGTCGCACAGCGAGACCCCTGGCCTAGGCGCCAACATGACCGGCAAGTTCAAGGACCAATTCGTCGACAATAACCCCGCTGACTTCAAGCTGAAAGTCACTAAAGACGGTGGTAATGTCGACGCCATCACCGCTGCCACCATCACATCGAGAGCTTTCACAAAAGCCGTCGACAAGGCTTACCAAGCCTTTATGGCCAACAAGGCACAATTCATGAACAACGCTCCCACCAAGGAAGCAGTTCCCGTCATGGAAGCGGCTCCTACCGAGGAGAACAATGAAACAGAAGGAGGACAAAGCAATGAGTAACAATTTGAAAACCTTTACCAAAGGCCTCATCAAAGAGAACCCCATCCTGGTGCTGCTGTTGGGCTGCTGCCCGACCTTGGCAACGACCACCAGCGCCATCAATGGCATGTCGATGGGCTTGGCCACCACCTTCGTGCTGGTGCTGTCGAATGTCTTCATCTCCCTGCTGAAGGGCTTCATCCCCGACAAGGTGCGCATCCCCTGCTTCATCGTGGTCATCGCCTCCTTCGTGACAGTGGTGCAACTCGTCATGCAGGCCTACGTGCCCGACATCTATGAGACCCTCGGCCTGTTCATCCCCCTCATCGTGGTGAACTGCATCGTGCTGGGTCGTGCTGAGGCTTTCGCCTCGAAGAACCCCGTGTGGCCTTCACTGTTGGACGGCCTCGGC
>JAEEGH010025187.1_pt1 | contig 11949 bp, 6 predicted proteins | sample 9134181 | NCBI WGS metagenome assembly JAEEGH01 (sample SAMN16246544, study PRJNA631951) | gut metagenome | biome: gut microbiome; feature: rumen; material: DP-attached | host: Bos | place: Iran: Karaj | collected 2018-10
TTCCAAGAATTGTTAGAAAGATTAAGTCGTATCCTTACATTTTTTAATTCTTCTTTGTCCATTTGTAAAATATCATTTAACAAAATATCAGACATTTTTTTCCTCTTACATTAATTATATCATATAATTTTTTATATTCAATTTACTTTCCTCTTCCTCGTCTCGCTTCCACTCGCAACTTCTTTATTCTCTCTTCCCTGACAATTCTTGCAGGCTCCTCTTTCTCATACTTCACAATCAGCCTCTTAAACCTCAGCGCGGCCTGGTGCAAATCTTCGGGAGTTACGTTGAAGACTTCGTTTGACATACTTGGATTAATTACCTCCGATATGAAAAGTCTGGTATACATAAGAGATTTTATGATGAGCAGGTCTGATTCTGTAAAAGTATAGCCTGCGATTTTCTTTATGTGCTCTTTTATAAAAGCCATTGTTTTTTTTGGTTTATTTGTAGAATTAGAAAAGATATTGTAGTTATAGGTATATCCATAACTTATGCAAATATCATATAACTCACCTTGTTCACGAAGCTGGATGGAAAAATATCGTTTAAGAAAAAGTAATAATAAATAATCGGCATAATAATCCCGGCCTTTTTCTTCTGTAAAAGTAAAGGTGATTATGCAGGAATGCTTTTTGATTTCTATGTGAGCCTTAGGTTTTTGTTTATGCCTTTTATTAAAGTCACATTTATTTGTAAGGTCTTTTAAGATTTCTTCCTCACTTTTTGTAAACTCAATATCAATTTCATTAACAGCAATCGGCTCCATAATTTTCTGTGCTGCCACACGGTTATCATGCGCCTGCCATTCGTTAAGGCTTTCGAGCTTTTTCCTGTATTCGTCCACATCAATTTTTGCCAGGTATTCTTTTATGATTTTCTGAACAGGTTTTCTTGGCGGCAGCGGAGGCTCTTTTTTTTCTTTATGATTTTTTCTGTACCAGCATACTGCAGAATAAGCATATTTTTCATCAAGGCAATAAGGCATCAGGGGAGACACTTCATCATTCCAGTAATCTTCAAAGTCAGAGCAAATATCTTCTTTTGAATCCTTATCAAACCAGAGAGCATCACCCGGATTTTTCAGATTTTTCGGAGCCTGCTTAAAAGGAGCCTTTTCCAGAAACTCTTTTATTGTAAGAGTTTTTCGCGGAGTAATTTTGCAGGCTGAAAATCCTTTTTCTAAATCAGGAATAATTTTATCTACCAGCGAAAGAACCGTATCAAGACTCGCCGTACCGCTAAAACTAAAAAGACAGTTATCCGGCCTGTAATATTTTTTATGATACTCCCGGATTTTCTCAACCGTCAGCTCATGCAGCCTGTAATCCAATCCTCCACAAAGCGTTCCATCTGACTCATTGTTATTTTTCATTTCATTATAGACAACGCCGATAATTTCATTTTTCCTGCCATCTCCATCCGCAGAAAATCTTACACGCATACATTCCTGCAAAAAAGTTATTTCCAGAAGCTCAGGAAAAAAAACATAATCTGCCAGTATGGGAATAAACTTAAAGCTTTCTTCTTCTAAAATAGAATAATAAAAAAATCTGGTGTGACGTTCTGTTGTTTCTGCATTAAAATCTGTCCAGCAGGAAAAATCAAGCAAATCAAAAAAATGAACCTTATATTTTTGTGAGCCGCACATAACACAATGTTCCAGTACATGCGTAGTTCCCAAATACGGATCTTCTACCGGAGTTTTAAAACAAAAGGAAAATCCTGTTTCCGGTGGATCAGGAGTTTCGCTTTTATCCGGAACGCATTTATTATACGCAATTTCCAGCCCGGTTTTCTTATGACGCAGATAAGACCAGTCTCCCTTTTCATTTGTGTAAGTTTCAAGAAGCTCGTAATCTTTGTTCACAACTAAATGCTCTCCAATCTTTTGAACGGTTCAAACTGGCTTGTCTGCAGAGTGTAAACATAAAGCATTTCCATTGCGCGGGTTAGGGCAACGTAGACCATATTGTACTGCTGCGACATAAAGGTTTCTTCATCATAAACAGAACTTTCTTCCGCACCCCGTACCCTGTGATCCGCAATAAACAGAACAACAGGAAAATCAAGACCCTTGCAATTCTGCATTGTGCAAAGCCTTATACCGCCAACACTTTCAAAGTCAAAATAATCTTCTATTATGTTTGCTTCAATACCAAGCTTTTTATCAAGAATATCTTTCATGCCTTTTAGCTTGTCTTTAGTGTTTGCAATTATACAGATATTTTCTTCTGCATAGTTCAGTGCGTTCATCAAAAGTCTTACCTGTTCTACAATCTGATTTTGCAAATCCTCGTTGTTTCTGGCAACAATCTGTTCAACCGGTGGACCAGGGCGGTATGCATCCGGCATGGTTGTAGTGTCCTTATGTGTAAAGCTGCTGCGATATTTTTCTGCATATTCGTGAATCTGAGCTGTGTTGCGGAAATTAGTTTTAAGGATTTTTGTTCGCCCCTGAATGTCAATTCCGGAACGGTTCCAGTTAAAGCCCTTTGTATAAATTGACTGGTCACTGTCGCCCGCAAGGAATACAGCCCGCTTTGTTGATTTTTTAATTACAGAAAGAATTACAGGTGGCAGATCCTGAGCCTCGTCTACAAAACTGTATTCAGCCATAATCTGTTCTACATCAGGTCCGCCCGCATCCAGATGTTCTGCAATTTTCTTTGCCATATAATTTCTTGGCCAGCAGTTATGTTTTTCAAGTTTTGCTTCAACTGCTTCCAGAGCGTTCCACATTGCAACGCGCTCTGATTTTTTCAGCGGAAACTTCATTCCTTCGCGATCACAAACCTCATCAACATACTGAGCCCTTGTAATGCAATTTGCCCAGATAAAGTTTTGAGCCTCTGTAAAAATCTCCTGTCCTTTAAAATCTGCATTATCAAAAATCTCTTCAGGGAAATCGTCGTATTTGTAACCAAGCTTCTTTCTCGGGAAAAAAGCTTTAAGCAGAGAAGCCAGAAACGAATCGGCAGTAGTAATTGATTCTTCCGGTACCTGCGTATTTAAAATCTTTGTTACATACTGATTATATTTTACAAGACTCTTGGTATAAGTTAGCAGACGGAAATGGTTCTGATTTTCTTCAAAGCTGAGTTCACCGCTTAATTCCTTCATTGCTTTTTCCAGAGTTCTTATAAGCACAAACGATTTACCGGTTCCTGCCGCACCTTTTATAAGAAAGTCTTTATTCAGATTAATCTGATTCAAAACATCAGCCTGCTCGCGGCTCAAAGAAATAATAGACTGCTCGTAGTCGTGGCGGGTTTTTGTGTAAAAGGCAACCTGCTCCAGCACTTCAAGGTATTGCTTTGTCTGCTCGTAGTCTTTAATTTTTGCAAGGATTTCTTCCTTCTCCTTTCTGAACTGCATATACTGCTCGTTGGCTTTCTGACGGATAGAGTTAAGCTTTTCATCTTTTTTAGAAAGGCTTGCTTCTTTTTCTAAAAGCTCAGATCTTACGGCTTTTTCACGTGCAGAAATTGTAGCCAGCTGATTCTGCAGATTGGTAAGTTCATTCGCCTTCTGTGCAAGATTTTGATTTTCTGATTTTAACCGTGAAATCTCGGCAATGGCTTTTTTGAGCTCCGGACTCTGGTAACCGTCATGAGTCTTCCAGTCCTCTAAATCTTTTTCCAGCTGTTTTATTGAAATAAGATTGTACCATCCCTGTGCTTTGGCAAAGGCAATAAAGTGGGATATTGTCTGTTTAGCCTTATCTTCATCACCAATTGCAAATACATGTCTTACAGTGTTTGCGAAATTATGAGTTTCAGGGATTCCCTTCAATTCATTAAAAATATTTTGTTTATCTTTTGGAAAATTATAAAACGAAGCTCCCTGATATTGAGGAGTTCCATACTTTTCCTTAAAGTTATCAAGATATGCTCCAATTAACTCTCCAAAATATAAATCCGGATTATAATCATCTTTAAGTGCCCGCTCCATTAAAGAGTGAGTGGCCAGAATAAAAAAACCAAAATCTGCATCTTTAATTTTTAAAAGTCGTTTAATGTCTTCATCAGTTACGTGTGCCATGAATTAATTATAATGCAATTCAACTCCAATTCCTAGCACATGATAATAGACCATTTTTGAAAGCACTTTTTTTCCGGCAGCGCAGAGAGCCCGTTCATAACATTCAAACTGTCCTGCATAAATACCGGCAAAATGTTTATGCTGCGGATTTATAACATCATTCTTTTTTCCCGGATACGACTTGTAATCAATAAGTACAACGCCATCTTTTGTTTCCCACACAAGGTCTATTATGCCTGTTATAATCTGACCTTCGTACTGCTGAATAAACGGCAGCTCGTGGTAAGAATTAATCCTTGCTCCAAACTTTTGTACAAGAAATTGTTCCAGATTATTCCAGGCTTCAATTATTTCTCCGGCAGCAGGAAGAGCCTTTTCCATATTGTGATTTTTAATAATCTGATTTACAAAGCCTTCGTTTTTTTTGTATTCCAGAACACAGAAAATATCATGAAGGCAGGTTCCCACAGCATTCATCTGGTTTTCAGGAGCATTCACGGTAATTCGTTTTTCTGCATCAAAAATGATTTTTGCAGTAACCGGTTTTTCAGTTTTACATTCGCTCGATTTTACATCCCGCAGCCTGTATTCCTGCTTTTCGTTATAAAGCTTTATTATAGTGTTATCTGGTGCCCTGTATTTCCAGTCGCCCACATCAGCAACATTTTCTATAATGAACTTCATACCAGTCTGGAAAATGTCGGCAGCCCCGTCCAGCGAAATCTGCTCATCTACCGGGAACCCGATTTTGCTTAAACGCTGCAATCCGTTATTGTTACCCACAGTAAGAATAAGGCATTCAATAGGACGTGTCATGGCAACATACATCAAACGCTTTTCTTCCTGAATTAACTTCGTTGTTATTTCTGAATACATCTCATTTTCTGAAGCACGTCTTTCAATTATTTCCGGTATACTTTTTTGCCCAAAAATCCATGGCAGCATTCTTATTATCATTGGAGGATCCAGATTTTCCGGGGTAGGGGAAACTTTATGGTAAGTGTGCACTCCATAATAATTACGTTTAAGCATCAGTTTTGGCTCCAGAATATCTTCACCAAGACTCAGCAGAATAACATTCTTTCTTTCCAGTCCCTTTGATTTATGGAAAGTAAACAGCTGCACGCCATCATTACTGCCTGCCGATTTTTCTTCTGTGTTTGAAAGATAATCAAGGTAGCCATAAATAGTACACGGCAAACTCATTTGAATACAATGTTCTTCATAAGCCTGTGCAATACTTATTGCCGTATGAAGATTGTTTACACAACTGTCATTATTCTGCCAGCCTTTAATTACATTGTATAAATCCATTTCAATAATAAGATTTTCAACAAGAGCTGCAATACCAAGCGATTTATATTCTTCTTTTTTAGAAAGTAATTTTTTAATAAGCGGGATATCTTCCAGGAACTCCCAGTCTTTTTTATTCTTTGAGCGTTCTTCGAATCTTGTATCCAGTATTTTTGCGGGGCCATAACCTTCCAGAGTAAGATATGCAATTGTTGAACGTGCAGCTGTATCGTCAGGGTTTGCAACAAGATTAAGAAGAGCCTTTAATAAAACAATAGAATCTTCATCTTTATATTCTTTGTCTCCAAGAAGTACCGGAATATTATATTTCTTAAGTTCAGTGGAAACAGGTTCCAGCTCGTCATTATCGTGTGCAAGAACGGCAATATCCTTAGGAAGTATTTTTTCATCCTTTATCATCCTTGCAATATTTGCTGCAACCTGCTTCGCAATTTTTTTAGGGGAAATCTTTCCTCTATCCAGGTCATCAATAGGCCAGGCTTTGAGACACGGTTTTTTATTTTCTTCATATTCCGCTTTTCGTTTTTCGCAAGGCTCCAGATGAACTTCTTCCTTTGACAGAATATCGCTGAAGGCCGGTTCAAAAACCTTATTGCAAAATTTAACAACAGGCGGCCAGGAACGATAACTGGTTCCAAGAGTTTCATTTTGTTTACCGTTTATTTTCTGAACCTTATCTGCAACCGCCTTAACTAATTCCGTATCTGAACCGCGGAAATTATAAATTGCCTGCTTGTAGTCTCCAACCCAGACAGTATGTTCAACTAAATCACTCAGCCGGTCGAATATTTTAATTTGCGTTGGTGAACAATCCTGGAACTCATCTACAAAAAGAAACTTATACGTTCTGGAAATATCTTCCTGAACCGATTTGTATTCGTCTTCAGTTATGAGTTCAAGAAAATATTTTTCCATATCAATATAGTCTATTATATGGCGCTCTTTTTTATATCTGATGTACTCACTCTGCCAGCGTTCCGCAAGTTCAAAAATGTGTTCAATAAAAGTGAGCTGAAGATTTCGAACTTCTGTGCAAACCCAAACCTTTTCTGCTTCAAGAGCAAGGTCCTGATAAGCTGCACATTCTTCTGCAACGGTTTTGTATTTTTTAAAACCGCCGTTCGATGTCATTTTATAAAGCGTAAAACCAATTTCCAAATCGGTTGAATCGGGCTCTGCAATTATTCGTTTTACCTTATCAATAAGCTCAAGACGTTTATTTCCTGTATCAGAAGGTTGTTTAGCGTTTTTATTTTTAATAACAGCTTCAACCTCACCAAGCTTTGACATTAACATATCTCTGTCATAATTCAGGCTGGCAAAACTCTGAGTTACGCTTTCAACCATTTTTATACTTGCGCTGCGACTTTCTGTAAAATCATTTATTGTAAAGCTGCCGGCTTCATTCAATATTTTTTTTAAGTCGTTTTTCCAGAAATTGTAATCAATAGTATTGGAGCGTGGTTCTTCTAATTCAAAGGTTTCTGCAAAGTTCTGAAAAAAATTGATCTGTTCTTCTGATGGAAGATTTGCAAGGCTTTCTGAAACAAAAAGCTTTTCATCCTCTTTACTGATTACATTCAGGTTTGGACTGATTCCAAGCAGATACCAGTACCTGTTAACAAACGTATTTGAAATACTGTCCACGGTTCCAATTAAAGCCTGGTTCAGTTGATTTGCTTCGTTTATTTTTCCTTCCTGATAAAACCTGGCCTTTGCTCTTTCCAGAAACTCTCCGGCTGCCGCTTTTGTAAAGGTTGTCAAAATTATCTGTTCGGGGGCTGCTTCACCATTAAGAATCACATCCTTTAATCTTTCTGTAAGTGTATAAGTTTTTCCGCTTCCTGCACTTGCACTTATATATGTAATATTCTTCATTTATGTCCCCTATTTTTTGCCTTTGAATAATTCATATTTTGAAAAATTGTTTTTCTCTTTTTTCTTAGCTTCGAATTTCAGAGGAATAAGATTTTTATTTTCAACTGCATTCTGATAAGTAATCTTATCTGGTCCCATTTTCGTTGCTTCTTCTATAAAGCCGCGTGATATTTGTTCACGTCTGTATTTGTATGAATTTTTGATTTCTGGAAGTAAGTCTTCGTTGTTGTCAACCGTTACTTTTATTGCGTTTTCCCCAATAAAGCTTTCCTTTGAAAAAATAATAACATCTGGCAGAATAATATAAGCAACAGCTTTAGCCTTTGTATTCTTTTTTAATTCTTCAAATCCTTCTATAAGAGATTTATAAAGCTCCAGCTGAATAGATTTGTTTTCTTTAATTTTCTTTTTATAATCATCCGGTTTTGAAGTCCACTTAAAGTCAAATATTACGGGAACATTATCTTCGTCTGCAAGAAGCATATCTACAAAGCCTTTTATTTTTATATCACCTTCAAATCCCATATTTTCCTTTATCAGCTCAGGTTCGCAGGCAACTACATGCAGATGATTATCTTCCAGAACCTTTACAAGTGCATTTACGCATTTGCGTACCTTAATCTTGTAATTTTCCAGATTCGAAATATTTTCCTTGAGTAAAAGAACGGCACCTTTAGCATTTACCATATCTGTAAAGGCTTTATCAAAATTATTCTTAATGTTTTCTTTTATAAACCCTGCAGTTCCGCTGCCTTCAATATCATTGTATCTGTTAAACAGCGTTTCAATTACACCATGTGCAACAGTACCATAAGAGGTTTTGCAAAGCGGTAAAGATTCATTCCCAAGACTCTTGATGTTTGCAAGATAATTAAATGCATAATCAAAAGGATTGTAAATCAGTTCTTCTAATGAAGAAGCACTTTCATGATCCGGCCATTTTATGAGTGCTCCGTTTGAAATCTCAATTCCTTCTGCTTCGGGGTCCATCCTGTTATTTATAATTGAAGCTTCCTGTAAAAGTCCTTTGTTTTCTTCATTAACATCCGGAGTGATTATAAAATCTTTTATGTTTTTAACCTTGTTTTCCAGCTGAATAAAAACAGGATGCTTTTGAACATTCTCTGTGACTTTTTTATCAATTATTACAAGAGTGATTTTTTCTGCAAGTAAGAATGGAAGCCGCTTCAGCTGATTGTTGTATTCACGTTCTGTATTTCTATTCCACAGCTTTAAACTTTTTTCAAATGCTTCTCTTTCGCCGGGAAGAAGAAAATCGTATTTCAGGTTTTCATCCGGTTCATTGTAAAAATCACACCAGATAAGGTTTTTAACAGGAGACGTAATGTTTCCCGGATTTTTGATTATTGTCCTGCTGCCGCACTGAGCTTCGTACTGAACTAAATCAACATCATCCTTAAGATTTGTTACAAAGGTCATAAGAAAAGAAAAGTCAATTTGTTTTTCAGAATAATCTTCCAGCATATTAAGAACAGTGGTACATTCATTTCTTACTATCTGCAGTTGAGTTTTCTGCATCTGATTTTGAATGAATGGCATTTCTGAACCGCACCAGGAATAAAGGTCGTTTACAAAGTTTTTAATTCGTTCAACTTCTATTTTTTCTTCTGAAAAAGAGGCTGGAGTGTTTATATCAGGAAGAAAGTGTTTTATAAGTTCACTGCGTTTTTTCTGTTCTGCTTCGTCTTTTCCGTCGCCAATAAACTTATCTATAATCTCTTTACATTCCTTGTTATAATAACCGCCTTCTCTGGTAAGCTTTTCCTTCAGTCGGCTTCTGAAATTAAGTGGAAACGGACTGAGCGGAATGTTCAGCCATTCAATAAGGTTTTTAAGATTCAGGGGAGCTGCAAAAATGCCTAAGCCTATTGGAAGTATTTGTGTAATCTGTGGCAGTCCGCCTTTTATAGTTGAACCACCTGCAGGTTTGCCCTGCAGAAAAAGCCAGTTATCAAGAGCCTTATTATCTGAATTAATCCATACATCATAAGAATCCGGCGGAAGAAGACTTAAATATCTGCAGGCTTCATCCTGTTCTTCAAAGTGCAGGATTTTAAAAGTTTCGTCCTTTGTAATTTTAACTGCTTCTTTTTCAGTTGAATCAAAAAGCTTTATAATAGAAGAAAGTGTGTTTGCGGAATGTTCAGGTATGCTTAAAGTTTTTACACAAACTCCGCGTGCAATTAAGACCTCCAGTAAATCAACTTCCAGTGGAGAAAAAAGCTTATAATCTGTTGGAGTTATAATTTCAAGATCAGCCGGCAGAAGACATCCGGCTTTTACCTCGTCAATCAGGCTGACTAAATCTTCACCCGTTGAACTGTCGGCAAAATATTCTTCCACTCCGGCAAGCACTTCCATGCGGCCCGGAACCTTTAAGGTTTTATTCCAGCCTGCAAAACAAAGTGTGTCGCGCCATTTAAGACATTCTTTTGCAACACTTAATCCGTCAATTTCAAATGAAGCTTCTAAAACGTTACCGGGATTTTTTTCCATATAACATTTCATTGCCTTGTAGTAATCAAGGGTTCGTTCAATTCCTTCTTTTTTATCTGCCTTTAATCCTGCATGAAGCCGGATAATTTCAATAAGCCCCGATGTATCAACTATTTTTTCGTTGAACTTTATTGTTTCTAAATTGCTGTAAACAAATCCTTTGTATGACGGACAATAATGCAAAATCATAAAAGACTAACTCCATCCCCAGTTTCACACACAAAAAAGCCTGCTTTGTAACCGATTGCTTTTACATAGGCGTTCTGAACGTTTTCAATAAAGGTATCGATTTTATCTTTGTGAACTAGTGCAATTGCGCAGCCGCCAAAACCGGCACCAGTCATGCGGGCACCAAGGCAGCCTTCCTGTTTCTGGGAAACTTCGGCAAGGGTGTCCAGTTCTATTCCTGTTACTTCGTAATCTTCTTTTAATGATTTGTGGCTTGCATTTAAAAGCTGTCCGAGCTTTTCAAGGTTGCCGGCTTTAAGTGTTGCAGCGGCATCAATTACGCGCTGGTTTTCTGCAATACAATGGGTGGCGCGTTTTTTCAAAACCGGGTCGGCAACAAGGCTGGCGCATTTTTCCCATTCAGCGGGAGTCAGTTCGCAAAGTGCAGAAAGCTTTGAACCGCCGGCTTTTACATCATTATCCTGAAGGATTTTTAAAGCCTGTTCGCACTGTCCGCGCCTTTCGTTATATTTTGAATCAGCCAATTTACGAACCTTGTTGGTATTCATAACAACAAATCTGTAATCGCCAAGCTCAAGCGGAACATATTCATAATCAAGTGTGTTGCAGTCTAAAAGCTCCGCATAATTTTTCTTACCGGTTGCAATTATAAACTGGTCCATAATTCCGCACTTAACGTTCATAAAATTGTGCTCACTCATCTGGCCGAGCTTTGCAATTTCAATGCGGTCCAGGCTGAAACTAAAGGTGTCAATCACTGCAAACGCAAAGCCGCATTCCAGCGCAGAAGATGATGAAATGCCGCCACCTGCAGGAATGTTGGAAGCCATAAGTATTTCAAAGCCACACTCAAACTTAAAGCCGCGGCCTTTTAACTGCTGCAATATTCCGTTCAAATAATTTGCATAATCGTTTGCCTTGTCGTAAACAAAGGTCTGGTTCACATCAAACTCGTAGCTGCCCGGAAATCTTATATCATTATAAAAAATCTTAGAGTCGTTTCGTTTGCGGATTGCAATGTAAAGATAACGGTTTATGCTTGCCGGAAAAACCTTGCCACCGTTGTAGTCTATGTGCTCACCAATAATATTGATTCTGGCCGGAGAAGAGTAGAGCCGTACTTCTGCTTCGTTTCCGCCGTACATTTTTACAAAAGCGTCTTTAAGCTCTTGTGGTGTATATTCTTTGGAAGTCAAATCGTCTGCCATTTTAATTATCCTTTTTTTCAGATTTATTTTTGATAATATCATCTTATTTTTTATATGTAAATGAAGTTTTCATTTAATTAATAGGTATGATATAATAGAAAATTAGGAACGGAAAAATGCCAGTTAGGAATATTATAGTTCAGCCTTATGATAAAACCTGGGAACAGAACTTTGCACAGATAGAATCAGAGCTCCAGTCAGCCCTTGGAAAAACAGCCCTGCGTATTGAACATGTTGGCAGCACCTCTATAAAAGGTCTTTCTGCAAAACCGATTATCGACATTGATGTTGTTGTAAAAGATGATGAGGTTTCCACTGCAATAGAAAAGCTCGCCACAATCGGCTACATTCACGAAGGCAATCTTGGCATCCCAGGCCGCGAAGCCTTTTACTACGAAGGCAAAACTCATTTAAAAGAACATCACCTGTATGTCTGCCCCGAATCTTCCCTCGAGCTTAAACGTCATCTTGCCTTCAGAGACTATCTCCGCACTCATCCTCAGGCCGTACAGGAATACAGTCACATAAAAGAAGAAGCCGCCAGACTTTACCCGCATGATATCGACGCCTACATAAATCACAAATCCCCCGTGATTGAAAAAATCTATAAAGAGTTAAGTTTATAAAAGCCTGTTATTAACCCACTTTTCTATCTTCTCAAACCTCATTATAATGGCTGCTTATGAAACCAGAAATTTTAAATACATTTAAAACCTATAATTCAAAACATTTTTTCAGCGATTTAATCGCAGGTATTATAGTAGGAATTGTTGCTTTACCGCTTGCAATTGCGTTTGCC
>JAEEGH010025191.1_pt1 | contig 11949 bp, 8 predicted proteins | sample 9134181 | NCBI WGS metagenome assembly JAEEGH01 (sample SAMN16246544, study PRJNA631951) | gut metagenome | biome: gut microbiome; feature: rumen; material: DP-attached | host: Bos | place: Iran: Karaj | collected 2018-10
GCTCCGGAACATGCGCGACACGAAGACCGAGCAGGACCGCTCCAGCGTGACCGTCGCGCCCGGCAACTCGTTCGGCGACACGGTGAAGGCGTTTCAGTGAAAGGTGAAAGGTGAAAGGTGAAGGGTGAAAGGTGAAGGGTGAAAGGTGAAGGGTGAAGAGTGAAGGGTGAAGAGTGAATGGTGAAAGATGAAGGAGCAGAAAAGATGAAAATGAACAAGATAATACTGGTGGCGTTTGCAGCGGGCGTGATGCTTGCCGCGAACGCGGCGGTCGTGCGCAAGATGCCCGACATGAGCGTTGTGGAGGGCGAGATGGTAGCGACGGACTCGATGAAGGCCACGGCGGTGCGAAGCTCGAACACGGCCGTGTTCAGCGCGGCGCTGCGGGAGAGCGGTGAGGCGATCGTCTCCGGCACGCGCCTGGGCGAGGCCGTGCTGTCCTATGTGGACGAGCGCGGCGTGTTCGCGTCGCGGTCGGTCATGGTGGTGCCGGCCTACTGGGAGGTCCTGAAGGGAATGTTCTCGGAGGACCCCGAGATATCGATCGCGATAGTCGGCGACAAGGTGGTGGTCCGCGGCGCGACCGCGAACGTCGACACACTCCGCCGCGTGGACGACGTGAAGAAGCTGGATGCCACGCGAATCGTCACGCAGGTCTCCTACTCCACGGCGCAGATCGGCGAGCTGGTGAGGGACTTCCTGCGGCGCTCCAACGTCACCAACATCGGAGTGAACGTGGTGGGGCGCGAAGTGTGCCTCTCCGGGCGCATGTACGACGTGCAGTCCAGCGAACAGCTGAAGAAGCGCGTGGAGGGATTCGTGCACGACTTCCCCGGCATCACGGTGAACGTCGACGAGCTGCGCATCTACAAGCAGAAGATCCTCATCAACATCGAGTTCGTGGCGTACAACGACACGATGTCGCGTAACCTCGGGTTTTCCGGTCCGGAGTACATTACGGCGGGAATGGACTGGAACTTCGGTTACGAGCATTCGAAGAACACGGGCGGTTCCAGTTCGTCCACGCGCACAATGGAAAGCAAAAGGTCAAACGATAGCAAGACCGGATTCGAGAACAAGCCTACGGGTGCAGACGGGGCAGGTCCCAATTCGCAGCAAGCGACCGACAGCCAGTCCAACGAATCGGCTCTTTCTCAGGCGATCAACGGCGAGTCCAAGAAAGAAGGTGACTGGAAGCATGCATGGAAAGGGGCGGCGAACGCCAAGGTGGAGGGTGTGCAAGCCACGATCAACCTCCTCAAGAAGAACGGCGCGGCGAAGACGCTCTACTCCACGACGCTCTCCACGCAAAGCGGCATCGAGGCCGAGTTCCAGAACGGCGGTACGATCCACCGCTCGACCATGGCGGGCGTCGGCGCGAGCGGCGGATTGGAGTCCATCGAGTACGGCTACATCATCAAGACGACGCCCCTCATCATCGACCCCAACACCGTCAATCTCGACTTCTCGCTCGACAACAAGCAGCCCAACACATTTGAGACCAGCCCTGACAAGGACATACGGATAAGCCGCTACCAGACGAAGTCGAAGTATCTCGTCAGGCCTGGCGAGTCGATCATGCTCTCCGGCTACAAGTACAACTCCGAGAGCGAGAACAAGAAGGGGACGCCCTGGCTCTCCAACATTCCGTGGATCGGGCCTTACCTCTTCGGCAACACCTCGAACGACGTCAACATGGACGAGATGCTGCTCGTGGTGACCGTCAACTGGGCGCTGGAGAACGACAGCGAGGACGCCTCGGCCCGGCTGAACGAGATGAAGGACCGCAAGGTAGAAGTGGAAATGCCCTGATGAAACCGCTGATATTCACGCAGGGCGGCAAGCGCATCGCCACGCTCACGCCGCAGGAAGGGAAGGCCGGAGAGGTGTTCACCCTCGGCTCCGCCGCGAACTGCGACGTGGTCGTCTCCGCCGAATTCGGTCTCGCGCCGCAGCAGGTGTCGTTCGCGCCGCTCGGCAGCGTATGGTGGATCGGCGACATGGCCGCCGACGGACGGCTCGAGATCGACGGGCGGCAGACCGCCGCCGAGGCGCTCGTGGGCCATGCCCACGTCAAGGTGGGGAAGTTCGAGTTCGACGTGGAGTGCGAGGCTTCGGAGAGCCGCAAGACCCGCCGCGAGGTGGCGTCCGACGTCCTCTACTCGCACGCTCTCGCGAGCCTGTCGCGCAACATGGGCGACTCCACCTCCGCGGACGAACTGGAGCTGGAGCGGCGCATCGGCGCCTCTATCGACGACATCTTCGCGCGCGGCATTCCCGAGCTGGCGGGCCTGGGCGAGGACGTGGTGGCCGATCTGCGCCGCGAGACGATGGAGGACATGCTCCGCCTTGGTCCGCTCGAGCCGCTGATCGCCGACGACTCGATCACGGAAATCATGGTGATCGACTACCGGCACATCTACGTGGAGCGCAAGGGCAAGGTCGGGCTCACCGACCGCCACTTCCGCGATCCCGGCCATCTCATACGCGTCATCGAGCGCATCGTGAACAAGGTGGGCCGCCGCATCGACGAGTCCAGCCCGCTCGTGGACGCGCGCCTGGAGGACGGCTCGCGCGTGAACGCCGTGATCCCGCCGATCACCCCCGACGGCGCGTGCCTCACGATCCGCAAGTTCGGCAAGTCGCTCTTCACGCTCGACAAGCTCGTCTCCTTCGGCTCGATGAGCCCGGAGATGATGAAGTTCATCGACGCGTGCGTGGCGCTCCGCAAGAACATCGTCGTTTCGGGCGGCACGGGCTCGGGCAAGACCTCGCTCCTCAACGCCATCTCGCTCTGCATCGGCCCCACCGAGCGCATCATCACGGTGGAGGACTCGCTGGAGCTGAAGCTGCAGCAGAGCCACGTGGTGCGCATGGAGGCCCGGCCGGCGAACGCCGAGGGCAAGGGCGAGGTTTCCATCCGCCTGCTGGTGAAGAACTGCCTGCGCATGCGCCCGGACCGCATCGTGGTGGGCGAATGCCGCGGCGGCGAGGCGCTGGACATGCTGCAGGCGATGAACACGGGCCACGACGGCTCGCTCACGACCGTCCACGCGAACACGCCGTCCGACACGGTGGCGCGTCTCGAGACGCTCTGCCTCATGGCCGGCATGGACATGCCGCTGTCGGCGATCCGCGCGCAGATCGCGAGCGCCGTCTCCATCATCGTGCAGACGGCGCGCCTTTCCGACGGCTCGCGCAAGACGATCGAGATCGCCGAAGTGTGCGGCCTGGACGAGCGGGGCAACGCGAAGCTGCGGACGCTCTTCGAGTTCAAGCGCGAAGGCGTGGACCCCGTCACGCGCAAGGTGCTCGGGCGGCATGTGGTGGTGGCGCGGCCGACGTTCTTCGAGGACTTCCGCCTGCGCGGCGTCCCGCTGGACGAATCCATTTTCGAGGGCTTGCCCGACGAAGCCTCGGCGAAAGCGGGAGTGTAGCGGATGTCGATCGATCTCATGCTTGCGTTTGGCGCGATCGCGCTCCTGGCCGTCCTTGCGGGGATTGTGGTGAAGGGGCTCCTGGACGCGGCCCAGCGGGAACACGCGACGGACGAGGACATGATGGCGCGCGCCGCGCGCGTGGGCAACAGCCAGATGCCCGAGTTCATCGCCCGCCGCATGCGCGCGCGCCGCGCCCAGAAGGTGCGCGCGGAGCTGCCGGACGCGCTGGACATGGTGTCCAACTCGCTCACGGCCGGCCTCACGCTCCCGCAGGCGCTCATGCGCAACCTCGCGCACTTCCCGCCGCTCGTCGCCGAGGAGTTCGCGCGTATCCTCTACGATACGCGCCTGGGCTATTCGATCGGCGGCGCGTTCGACAACTTCGCCCGGCGCCTGCCCATCCCGGACGTGCAGATGGTGGTGATCGCCTCGAAGATCGGCGTGGCGCACGGCGGCAATCTCGCGGAGAGCTACCGCATGCTCTCCACGCTGCTGAGGGACAACATGGCGTTCGAGGACGAACTCCATGCGATGACCACCGAAGGGCGCATGCAGGCCCTTGTGATGAGCGCGCTCCCGCTGGTGATGATCGTGCTCCTGGGCCTCGTGAAGCGCGACCTCGTGGCGCCGCTGTTCACCACGGGCGCGGGATGGGGCGCGCTCGCGGTCCTGGCGGTCATGCAGGGTCTCGCGTATCTCTGGATACGGAAAATCGTCGACATAAAGGTGTGACGTCATGAAGATCGACCTCATTCTCGCGTTCGTCTGCTCGGCCGTCTCCGCCATGTCGCTCGCCTTTCTCTTCGTGAGGGGGATGCTCGGCACGACGGACGGCCTGAAGCGTTCCGGCTCGTCGCTGCGGGCCATCCTGGCGCCGATCGCGCTCGTCGTGGAGCATCGGCGCGGCCGGGACGTCGAGCTCAGCCGCACGCTCGACCGCCTGGAAAAGCTCGTCGTGCAGTCGGGCGGACGGTTCATGGAGGGCGCGACGGCCGCCGAGGTGTTCGCGGCCCGGTTTGTGTTTCCCCTGGTGGCGTTCGCGGTCGTCCTGCCGCTGGGCGCGATGCTGCGGCTCTCCGGCGGCCTGACGCTCATGGGGGCGGTGTTCTTCGCCGTGCTGCTGTACGCCTATCCGGAAAGCGGCCTCAAATCGGCGGCGCTTGAGCGCACACGCAAGTTCACGCGCGACCTGCCCGGCGCGCTCGACGTGATGCGGCTCGTGGCGCAGTCCGGCGGCGACCTGCTTTCGGCGATCCGTTCTGTGATCGACGTAATGCCGGGCGGTCCGGTGCGGGACGAGCTTTCGCGCGTGGTGGCCGAGACCACCATCGGCACGTCGCTGGCCGCCGCGCTGAACAACGTCGCGGCGCGCGTGGGCACCAACGAGGCCAACGCCGTGTTCTCCACGCTCGCGCAGTCGCTGGAGATGGGCACGTCCGTGGCCGAGAACCTCCAGGGGGCGGCGCAGCTCATCCGCCATTCCGCGCGCGTCAAGGCCCAGACGCAGGCGCAAAAGGCCGTGGTGAACATGTCGTTTCCCCTGCTGCTCCTGATTCTTCCGGGAATCTTCATCGTTCTGTTCGCTCCGTTGGTCATACAGTTCATTAACAGGTAAAAGTCATGCAGAAGAACAGTCAAAAGCCCATTCTCGTGCCGACCGCCTACTCGGCGCGTACGGTGCTGTGGTCGTTTGCCCTCGTCCTGCTTTTTGGCGCGCTGCTTTGGGACTATGGCGCCTGGAGCGCGCTGGCGAAGGCGCGCGAGAAGCTGAAAGAGCCGGTTCAGGCCGAAGTGGAGCTGCCGTTCTTCACGGTCCGTCTCCCGCTCGGCTGGGAGGCGTATGGCAAGGACGCCAACACGCTTGCCGTGTTCCGAAAGAAGGGGCAGGACATCCCCGTCATCTTCCTGCTTGCGGAGGCAGACCCGGGCTTCGCCTACCATGCGCTTGACGTGAACCCCGCCATCGTGCTCCATCTGGTGGAGGAGGACATCCAGGCCGAGCACCTTGAGGGGCTCCCCGACGAGCTCCCGATGAAGGTGATCGGCCTGGAGCGGCTGACTGTGCGGCCGGGCGTGACGGCCGTGCGCATGCTCTTCGACGTCTCCGAATTCGAGGGCGAGGCCATGGTGTTCTACGCCGGGGAGGTCCGGTACGTGCTATGGGGGCTGTGGCGGGACGGCGATGCGCCGGTCGCGGACGAGATACACCGGTTCTTCCGTCGCCTGTTCGAGGATTTCGACATCCCGGAGATGCGCGAGTCCATCGACCGTCCGGTCGTGGACTCCAGCAAGTTCACCGCCCGGCAGAACGCCGCCACGCACCTTCAGGTGGGGCGCGAGATGGCGCTGTGGCGCCTGTTCGCCGCCCGCGCCGAAGCGGAGCCGGAGACGGCGCTCCTGCCGGCGCTCCAGCACTACCGCGAGGCGCTGCGCCTGTTGTCGTCCATCCGCCAGGAGTCTGTCGCCCTGTCGTCGGAGGACTTCACGCTCTACCAGCATCTGCTGAAGGAGCGGAGCAAGGATGTGGAAGAATGGTTCGTGATCCTGGACAAGGCCGTCGCCATGGGCGACTGGGACAAGGCGCGCCGCCAGGCGAAATGGATCATGTCGCACGCCACGCTGATGGGCGAACGCGTGGACGTGCGCCGCGCCGCCGACATTCTCGCCACGAAGATTCCGCCGGAGGACGACGGCAAAGCCGCCAAAAAGTTGTAGTAGTAGGGACGTGCCAGCCAGGAGCTTGAACATGCAGGAAAAACTCAAGGTATTCTCAACGGACGGCGAGATGCTGCTGGAACGCGATCTCGCGGGCTTCGCGAAGCCGCTCATGCTGCTTGTCGGCGACAAGCCGCAGCTCGTGGAAACCGTGCCGCAGGGCGCGGAGGTGCTGGGCGCGCTCGTGCGCGACGAGGACGGCTGGACGCTGGCCTCCGCCAAGGGCGACCAGCTCGTGTCCTCGGGCCCCAAGACGGGTACGGACTTCCACCTCACCGCCGGCGTCGCGTGCGCCCTCGGGCCGTGGGTGTTCCGCATCGAGCGCGAAGGCGTGGACGCGGGAACGGTCCTGTTGTGGCGCGTCGGCTCCAGCGCGATCGCGGCCGATCCGCTCGCCCAGGGCCGCAATCAGGTTGCGATGGCCAAGGATGGCGCCTACGCCGTGAATCCGGCCGTGGCCGGCGCGGAGCTGTGCTCGATCTTCCCTACGGCGGACGGTGTGGACGTCACGGTGGCCGACAGCAGCGCGCAGCGGCTCTCCGTCCCGTTCGCCACGCTTTTTGCGGTGGGGCGCTTCCAGGGCATGGCCCTCCCGGCGGCGGACGCGGCGGCCGCCGTGAAAAGCGGCAGACCCTTCGGCTGGCCGGCGCGGCGCACGCGCGCCGGGCTGATGGCGACGTTGCTCCTGGCGGGCCTCGTGGCGCTCGTCGCGCTTTCCTTCGTGAAGAAGAAACAGTCGGTGGAAGCCTTGCTCGCCGCGCGGCACGGCCCCGAACAAGTCGAGCGGGACCTCGTCGGCACCGCCGCCTTGGACACGAACGAGGACGTGCTCGTCTACGAGAATTCGTTCTTCCGCTCGATTCCGCTCATCCTCACGGCCGGCCGCTCCCCGATTACGCGCGACCTGCTTCTGCGCGGGCGGCAGCTCGTCGGCGACGCCGGCAGCGCGAAGGGGAAGTCAGCCGAGAAGACCATCTCTGAAATCATGCGGTTCCTCCAGTCGGTGGACGACATCCAGGGCGCCGCGCAGAAAGGCGACTGGACCTTGCTCAAGGAAACGCTCGACAAGGCCGACCGGGCGATGTTCACGCGGTGCGACGCGGACGGCTTCTACTCGGACGCGCAGGAACTCGTGGAGTTCATCACCGTCTCGCTGCCCAAGTCCTTCGTGGCCGCGGCCGAGGCCGGTCCGGACGGCTTCAAGGAGGCCGGGACGCGCATCAAGGCGTCCTACGAGGCCTTGAAGGACAACGTGTTCCTGTGCGGCGCGATCATCCGCCGCGAACGCGAAAACGTCAGGTTGCGCTGGCAGACGCTCACCGCCTACGTCAAGATGCGCGCGCGGTTCCTTTCCACGCCCGACGACCCCGGCGCGGAGCTGCGCGACGCGTGGGCCGACCTCGTGGACGCGTTTGAAACGTCCGACGCGGACGACAAGTCGTTCGCGCCGATGCTCAAGCGCGAGCGCGAACGGCTCTTGAACGAAATCCTCAAGCGCGCGGACAAGGCGAAGGACGTGTCGCTCATCCGCCTGTGCGAACTGGGCGAGGCGGTGGGCGTCGACAACGCCCGGCTCGCCGAGTGGCGCACGCGCGCGGCCGCCGCGCGCAAGGAACTCTCCCGCCAGTACAAGGAGAAGTATTCGGAATACCGCAAGCGCGCCGCCGTGTCCCCCGACGCGCGGGAAACCCTGGCCGTCCTCGACACGATGGTCGCGCTCGGCCTTGAGGACCATCCGTTCCACCAGTGGGCCATGCGCGAGAAGGAACGCGTGACCACGAAGAAGAACGAAGGGACGAAGGGCGCCCAGAAAGGCGAAGCGAAGGAATCCCGGAACGGCGAAGCGAAGGAAGTCCAGAACGGAGGCACGAAATGATTAAGAAATTCAACGTCATCCTGGTTTTCGTGATCGTGGCGCTGTTTGCCGTCAAGGGGTTGAACGCGCTCAAGGACGCCAAGTCGAAGAAAACGGCCCGTGGGCGGCAGGACGCCGTCGTGAAACAGGAAGTTTCGCACCTCGCCCCGACCGTCTACTACTCGTACTGGGCCGGCTACACGTTGGAGAATCCGATCTCCAACCGAAACGGCGTGTTGCTGGACATCGTGCGCGCCATCTTCCCCCAGTCGGAATTCCGCCATCTCCACGGCGAGGTGGACGCGTTCGTGAAAGCGCTCCGCGAGGATCCCAAGGCGGTCGTGGTGGGCTTTGGTGAACATCCGGCGCTCAAGGAATTCACGGCGGCTCCGACGCCCCTCATGACCTGCCCGCTGGTGGTGATGACGCTCCGCACGAACCCGTGGCGTTTCAAGGACTTCTCGTCTCTCACCAACCTGCGGATCGTGGCGGACGAGGCTTTTCTGGATTTCAAGGCGGTCCGCGATCTGCGCGAGCGACTGGGGAAAGATTCCCCGAACCTGCGCCTTCTGCCGTCAAGCACCTCCAAGGTGGAGATGGGCGCGATGGTGGAGAAGGGCGAGGCGGACGCATTCGTGATGGCGGACCTGAAAAACGCGCAAGGCGCGGCGATCGACGGCCTCACGTCGACGCGCTTCCTCCAGAACTTCCGCAAGTCCAAGATGATTTCGAGCGACGGAACCGTCTTTTACGTGTCCGGCAAGGACCCCGATTTCGCGAAACGCCTGGTTGGGGAGTTCGAGGCCGGTTTCCGGCGCATCAAGGAAAACGGCCAGTTGCGTCGCATCCGCGAGTACTACGGTATTCCTTCTGAGACGAATCAGCCCGGGACGTCGGCGCAATGAAGTCCGCGTGCGGCATAAGGCCGTGGGTGGTCTGCTTGTTGGCGGTCGCGTACTCCGCCGCCTGGGCGCGGGTGGATTTCTCAGTCGGCGAGACGTTCAATCTGCCGGGAACTGGCGTGGCGCGTCCCTACGCGGGCGAGTCGGCCGGCGCGGTGTTGCTCGCGGGCGGCGCCAACTTCCCCGACAAGCCGCTCGTCGAGGGCGGTAAGAAGGTCTACCACGACGCGATCCTCCTTTGCGACCCCGCGGCTGAAAAACCGTCTTGGCGCGAGGTGGGGCGTTTCCCCGTGCCGCGCGGCGAGGGCGCGTCGGCCACCACGGCGCGGGGCGTGCTCTGCGTGGGCGGCAAGGTCGGCGTGCATGGCGAGACCGCCACGAACGACTGCTTCATCATGCGCTGGGACGGACGCGCCGTGCAGTTCGATCCGCTGCCGCCGCTTCCCGCGCCCGTCGTGATGCCGGGGCTCGCGGTGTACGAGGACATGGCGTGGTGTACCGTCTCGAATGCCATCTGGAGGCTCGACCTCGCGTCGGGCGCGGCGTGGGAGAAGGACCGCGAGATCGAGCCGAGCGAGCAGCCGGTCCTCGTGTACCAGAAGGGGAGTCTCCATCACTTCAAGGGCTACGGAAAGCCGGGCGAAGTGCTGGAGGAGCATCTCGGGCGCACGGTCATCGGCGCGAGCGCGGTTGCGGCGGGCGACCAGCACATCCTCTTCTTCGGCGGCGCGAACGCGGAGGTGTGGCGGGCGCGTCTCGGACCCGACCGGCCGATCGCGGATTACCGGATCTCGGACAAGATCCTCGTCTACCACATCGTGACCGACAGCTGGTTCGAGCTTCCGGGCGGCTGGGCGCGGTGCGGCGCGGCTGCCGTGAAGCTCGCCGACGGGCGCATCCTGCTCGCGGGCGGCGAGCTGAAGCCGGGCGTGCGGAGTCCGCTTTCGACGATCGGCGCGTTCAGGCGTCCGGCGGCGTATTCGTGGATCAACGTGTCGGTGATCGTGGCGTACCTGCTCGGCATGGCGCTGATGGGCGTCTACTTCATGCGGCGGAACAAGTCGTCGGACGACTATTTCCGCGCGGGCGGCAAGCTGCCGTGGTGGGTCGTGTCGCTCTCGATCTACGCGACGATGTTCTCGTCCATCACGTTCATCTCGGTGCCGGCGATGAACTTCTCGGGCGACATGCGCTACTTCGCGATCTCGTTTGGCATACTCATCCTCGCGCCTGTGGTGGTCAGGTGGTATCTGCCGTTTTTCCGCCGCCTGAACCTAACAAGCGCATACGAATACCTCGAGGTTCGCTTCAACCTGCCGTGCCGGCTCTTCGCCTCCGCCGCGTTCATCATGTTCATGGTGGCCCGCACCGCCATAGTCGCCTATCTCCCGGCGCTAGCGATCGCGGCCGTGACGGGAATAGACATCAACCTGGCGATCGCGGCCGTCATTCTCGTGACGATCCTGTACTGCACGGTGGGCGGCGTGGAGGCCGTCATCTGGAGCGACTTCATCCAGGCGGTCATCCTCATCGCCTCCACCGCGCTCATAATCGCCGTCGCCGTGTGCGGGACGGACGGCGGTTTCGCCGGTTTCCTTTCGGCCGGGCTTGAGGCCGGCAAGTTCCGCGTGTTCGACCTTGCGTTCGACTGGACGCGTCCGTGCTTCTGGGTGGTGTTCGCCGGAGGAATGGTCGCCAACCTCGCGTCCTACACGTCCGACCAGTGCGTGGTGCAGCGGTACATGACCACGCCCGACGAGAAGGGGGCGGGGCGCTCGATCATGCTGAACGGCGTGCTTTCGTTCGTGAACTGCTTCGTGTTCTTTACGATGGGCGTGGCGCTATGGACGTTCTACCAGTCGCATCCCGGTGCGCTCGCGGCCGGCACCAAGCCGGACGCGGTGCTGCCGGTGTTCATCGCTCAGCAGCTGCCGCTGGGGGTCTCGGGTCTCGTGTTCGCGGCGATTGCGGCGGCGACGATGAGCACGCTTTCGTCAAACCTCAACTCGGCGGCGAGCGCGATCACCACCGACTTCTACGAGCGCCTGTTCTGCGGCAGGGCGCGCTCGCCGGAGGCGGCGGAGCGCGGGAAGCTGATGTGCGGGCGCGTGAGCACGCTTGCGGTGGGGCTGCTTGGCGGCGCGTTCGCGCTTGTACTCGCGAACGCCGACGTGGGGAACATCTACGACCAGTTCCAGCGATTTCTCGGGATACTCACGGGCGGTCTCGGCTGCCTGTTCTTCATGGGCGTGTTCATGAAGCGCATCGACGGCTTTGCGGCAACGTGCGGCCTTGTCGCGAACTACGTCGTCTGCTTTGGGCTTGACCTTGCGCCGTGGTCCGGAAAGCCGCACATGCTGTTCTACGGCTTCCTCGGCATGGTCGCCTGCCTCGCCGTCTCATGCCTGTGCTCCTTGGTGAGACGGGAGAGCCGGTAGGGCCGCGCCGTTTGACTGTGCTCAGACACCTGTCGGAGCGTGGTCAAAAGTTGCTTCGTCCGTGCTCGGACCTGAGTCCGGCGGCGCCCATCTCCACTTCGTGCAACCGCCGACTTGTGGTATAATAGGCGGCCATGACGAACTGGATTGATTTGCTGGTGATTGGAGCGTACCTGATCGGGACGACACTGTTCGGGTGCAGCTTCGCGTTCCGTAGGCGGGGCGGCGGCGATGCCGAAAGCTTCACCACGGGCGGCGGAAGACTGCCCACATGGACTGTCGCGCTCTCTATCTTCGCCACGCACGTCTCGTCGATAGCGTTCCTCGGGCTGCCCGCGAAGGCGTACCTCACGAACTGGAATCCGTACGTACTCTCGATCACCGTGCCGATCGCCGCCGTGGTCGCCGTGGTTTGGTTCGTTCCGTTCTACAGGAATTCGGGGAGCGTCTCGGCGTACTCGTTCCTTGAGGCGCGGTATGGCGTGTGGGCGAGGCTGTATGCAAGCTCGTGTTTTCTGGTGATGCAGTCTGCGCGTTCGGGAGTGATCCTGTTCCTGATGGCGATGCTCATAAAGGCGCTACTGGGATGCCCCGTCATT
>JAEEGH010025192.1_pt1 | contig 11948 bp, 8 predicted proteins | sample 9134181 | NCBI WGS metagenome assembly JAEEGH01 (sample SAMN16246544, study PRJNA631951) | gut metagenome | biome: gut microbiome; feature: rumen; material: DP-attached | host: Bos | place: Iran: Karaj | collected 2018-10
GCGCACTAATGGACTGCGCCAAACTTCTTTACCGTCAACCCTTATAATAAATATGGCACTACCTTGGTCATAACATTCGTCATCAATTCCGGCGCCAATAAACAAGGTATCTGCGTTTTTCGGAAGATCATAGACAAATTTCGACGGGGCATGCGCTCCCAAACCATTTTTATAGACCCGTTTCCCTACAATCAACATGTGCGAATCTACAGACCGGTTTATCTTCGGCGTTCCGTAGCCCTGTTCTGACTGGCGTATGCTCAAATTTTCCAGAAGGACGATGTTTTCACCTTTCGGAGCAACAACCGGCCTATTACGGTAAGCGATATAACCGCCTTCCACCAAAAGGATTAAAGACAGCAGCGCATACGGCGTCCACGACGGGAACGGAACCTTTTTTATTTCACATACAACCTTATTTATTACGTTCGGCATAGCAACGGTACAAAGCAATATGATTAAAGCAATGCATCCCGCCACCGATAACGTGTTCCACACATCGTTACCCCGGAACGGATTGATCAAGTTTACATTCAACGAAGCGACAAGCGTAATCAAAAGGCAAGGGATTCCGCCACGACGCATATCCCACACGAACCAACAAATCGCCATGGGCACAGCATACAGCAAATAACGTTCATGCATTCCCGGTAACAACATGAAAAAAGCAAGACCGTTCAATGAACAAAGCGCAAACGCAGTCCGAATGTTCTTGCAAAGAATAGATTTCACCAGGACAAATACAGAAACCAGGACAAAAAGGATTCTTCCAAGATTCGACGGCTTCAGCAACGCGCCTATGCCATCGGCACTCACACCCCAAATCGGGACATTGTCCGGAGCCGCGTTTCCCACAAGCAGAATCCACAAATTAGCAGCATTCATAGTCGCATACGGATACTGACTTGTCGTCTGCACATACGCTCTCGTAAGCATGGGCAAGAGGTTTCCGCCAATGGCGAACGGGAGCAAAACAATCGCGGCACCAACAATTGCAAGCGGAAGCCCCTTCCAAGACGTTCTCCAGTGGCGGATAAAGAGGCCGCCAAAGATAGGCAAGAACGCAATCATCTGGAACTTCGCCAGTAGCGAGAGCAAGTACAACATCGAAGCGAGAAATATATATCGCGGACGACTAATGCAATAAATTGCAAGAACAGCAAGCACAACCGGAAATAAATCCACCTGTCCCCATACAGGGCCATTCATCAACAAGGCCGGATTCAAGGCGACAAAAGCGAGCAACAGATGTTTTTTCCATTGCGGATAATTGAATTTTTCCGTAATACGGCAAAGCCAATCGACAAGGAACAAGTGCGAGAAAAACACCGGCCAAAGACAAATAAACTTCAAGAAAAAAGTTTTATCGACCGTAAAATTCAAAAGAGCATGGATTTGTGCAACGACCCAAAGCCAAAAGACATAGAGCGGCGGGTAGTTCCCATTGAATCCACCAAAACCACCGTCCATCAGCTGTCGGACCCAGCCCACCCAAAAACTCTGATCTCCATCGTAAGGAGTACTTGCAGTACAAATAACATTGGCGAGCAAGCAAATCGTGCCCCAAAGTATAAATAGTTTCAAGTTGTTTCGGAACTTATACATGAACATATTATAAACTCAACAATAAAATGGAACTGCAAGCAGCAAACAGCACAACAGTGCCCCAGCCGCAAACTTTAAGTATTCTCGATGACCCATCTCCGCAAAAACCCAAGGCCGCCCAGGGCAGGCAACTCAAAAGGACGGGCACAATGTAGCGGAAATCGTTGCTGCAGGAGAACGGGTATTTCAAGCGGAGCGTAATCATCGCCGCAAAGAAAAGGAACGCTTGTACAGCCAACACCACTTGAACTTTGTCCCAACGGGATTTCCAAAATCCGCGAAGTCCAAAACCGAGTAAGGCCACAAAGCAGGCGCTTATAATGGAGGCAAGCCAAAGTCCCTTGGGCGTTGTCAACAACTTAAATTCACCGAACAGCGAAGTCTTCGCGAGGTAATTCCAGAAGAACTGGCGACCGAGTTCATCGTGCCACGGGTCTGTATAAGGTTGCGTCAAGAACGTCTTGAAATCGAAGAAGAGGAAATTCCCCGGATCATTGCGGACAAGTACGGTGTTGTCGTTACCACTTGCGTTTCCAACGACATCATGCGTCAAGGCAACGCACGCCACCGTAATAGAGGCGGCCAAAAAGAGCCCTACGCCAACGCGTTCTGAGCGGCTCCAGGCACGTGGATTCTTGAAAAGCATGAGTAAAGCTGTAAGCCCGAGAACACCAAAGGTGATGACCGCCGTCGATTTTGTCCAATAGGCGATAAACGACGCCACAACCGCAACAATGAAATACTTTCCGTAGCTTGTGCGGACGTACTTGAGGCAACCCCACAACGCGACCGCATGCATCGCGTAAAAGAGGATGTCGTTCCCGAGCCGTGGCGAAGCCAAAATAAAACTCGGCCAGACACTCCACAAAAGCGCTGCTGCAAAAAACGGTGTTCCACTCAACACGTTTTTGAGGCAAGCAAGTCCAAAGCCGAGCGCAACAAGCGAAATGAGGAAATCAAACCACTTGACGGCATTCTGCGGCGAGCATTTCATGAGATTAGACAATTTCCACACGCCTGCACTCATGACAAAATAAACAGGCGGATGGTAGCAAGTCCAGCAATCATCCGATGAGGGAATGCGATTTTCTTCCGCAACAATCTTCATGTAATGCTCATGGCCACCTACGTCGTGCCCACGTTGGCCATAGGACGTTTCGCTGGTGTAGCCTACGCGCAAAACAAGCCCGATAAAGAAAACGAGAAGCAAGCTGCGTCTTAGCTTAAGACGGGCTCCAATCAAAAAGATGAGCGCGCCAAGCAGCAAGAAAAACATCACCGAGAAAAAGCCTAACCAAAATCCACCGCCGTTAATGACAGCAGTGAGGCCGCCGGGGCCACCGCTATTCTGCAGCGAGATCTTAATGTGCAAATCAGAAACATCCTTGCCTAGATTCTTTACGATTTCAGCTTTGTTTAGGATAAAGCCCCGATTCCAGTCGCAATAACCAGGATAGCGCTCAAACGGCAACTTCACATCATTAACAACAAAATCTGTAACGCAATCATCAGGATGGATATTCAAGTAAAAATTGCTTGCAAAGCCAGCGGAAACATCCATTTCAACAGTAAAGTTTTCTCCATCTTCCATCGGAACGCTTACCGGCATAACCGTTGCAGAATCGGTCCCTTGCCGGTGCAGCACGACATTCTTTATTTCTGGATTAAACACATACGAGAGGACGACAAAAAGAGCCATCCCTAGAATCAAGGGTAGTTCCCGCTTAACGAAACTTCGCATTACTTTTTACCTTCGTGGTATTCCTCTTCGCTGTTCACGCTCCAAAGCGAGGTTTTATCCGTCGAATTTTCGCGGATGCACTTCACGACTTCCATGGCGGCGAGCATGCTGTGGTCCATGTTGTTGTACTTATGCATGCCATTGCGGCCCATTAGGAACAAATTATCAATCGGGTCCACATATTCACGGACTTTGTCGAACTCGCCATAAGTACCGAAGTAGGCAGGGTAGGCCTTCTTGATGTGGAACACCACGGAATCGCGAACAGACTCGGGCCTTGCCACGTCAATCTTGTCGAGTTCCGCAATCGCGAACTTGATGAAGTCCGCATCGGGCATGTTCCACATATCATCGCCTTCGGTGGCAAAGTATTCAAGGCCTATCCACACTTTTTCAGGGTCGGCGACAAGATACGGGCTCCAGTTGTTGAATATCTGAATACGGCCAAGTTTCACGTCGGATTCCTGCACGTAAATCCAGTTGTCGGCAACGAACTTGAGCTTGCTTTCGGGTGTACCCGGCTTTGCCGGATTCTTGATTTCAAGTTTGTCCAAAAGGAGGCCCACGGTAATGAAGTCGCGATAGACGAGACCGTCAGAGACGCGGCGCACTTCGGAGGGCACGGGATTCTTTTCGTTATCCATTGCGGCGACGAGTTCTTTCACCGGCATCGTCGAGAGGAAGTAATCGCACGGGACCGTTTCCGTATAGCGTCCGTAATCCACGACGACGCTTTCGACACATTTACCAGTTCCGTCGCGATTCACGCCAACCACGCGGGCGTTCATAACAATCTTGCCGCCCATTTCCTGCACCTTCTCGGCAACCGTTTCCCAAAGCTGGCCCGGACCGAATTTCGGGTAAAGGAACTGTCCGATAAGGCTAGTTTCCGTGTCCTTCTGGCGGATGTCTGCTCCGTTGGCGCCGTCAGCAGCACCTTCCGCATTCTTCTTGCCGGCAAAAATCTGCTTGACAGCATGCACCACGGTTTTCGTAATCGAGAGGCCCTTGATGCGCTGGCCGCCCCAGTCGGGGCTAATCTTGCTGCACGGTACGCCCCACACCTTTTCGGTGTAATCGCGGAAGAACGTGCGGTAGAGTTCCACGCCGAAGCGGTTAATCATAAAATCTTCGAGACTGTTTTCTTTGCGGGCAGGCATCAACTGCACCTTGATATAGCTAAGGCCAATTTTCATCATGCGCCAAAGTCCAAGGTTGCGAATCGTGTCACCGTTCAAGCTGATGGGGTAATTGAACAACTTGCGCAAAAAGAGAATTCGCGAAAGGCGACTGCGGCAAAGCATCACGTAGTCCGTCTTCTCCGGATCGGGGCCGCCGTCCGCCAGCGGAACCGTGCGGCCAATCGCGATGTCGTCCTTACTTGCAACACCCTGGAGCGGCAAAATCCCCTGCCACCAATCCATTACCGTATCGCTCTTGCTAAAAAAGCGGTGACCGCCAATATCCATGCGGTTGCCGTTGTAGCGCGCCGTACGCGAGATACCGCCAATGACGTCTTCTGCTTCAAAAATCACAGGTTTAACATCTGTCGTTCGCAAAAGTTCCAACGCCGCGGTTAAACCCGCAGGGCCTGCACCAGCAATTACAGCAATTTTCTTAAATTCTTTTTCAGTAGTCATTCAATCCTTCCTATAATATTTATATTCTAAAATCAAGCCGTTTTCCGTTCCCGGAAAAGCATCATCTTTCGGGCACCAAAATTCCACATCAGCACCAAGACAGCCGCCACAATTTTGGAAGCCATCTCGTTCCACCCGAATTGCCCCACCATCAAATACATGAGCAGTTGGTTGATGCCGACGCCCGCCAACCCGACCACGGCAAAAATGCCGAACTCCGCCGTCTTTCTGTTCTCGAGAACGCGTTTGCATTCCGAAAATACCCAAACAATGCTCATGATGTAATTGAGCACAAGCCCAGCAACAAGCCCAGCCAAATTTGCTAGCAAGTAATGCCATTCAAACTTGTAAAGACAAAGTGCAAAAAGCCCAAAATCCACAACAAAGGCAAGCCCACCTGTCACAAGATAGCGCACAAACTGGCCCATCAGGGAATTGCGGGGCATCCTTCTCCAAAGCCGTCTAACGAAACTTTCATTTTGCATGGGTGAAATAATAACAATTTTCTACGTAAAAAATCTTCTTTGCAGCCAGAAATAACGTTAATTTTGTTCTACTTGTTGCATATAACACGCAACGTATTTTATAGCCGTTATTTTGTAAATTCCAAGCATCAAAAAATTTTTATTTTTGAGAAAAATCTTAAAAATCCAGTATGAAACCGAAAAGAATCGAATATATTGACGTCGCCAAGTTCCTTGCCATGATTTTAGTCGTGTTCACGCATAGCGTCAAGGAAAGCAATTTTGTAGCCTTTGTATTTGCATTTCATTTACCCGTTTTCTTTGTATTGAACGGGATGACGCTAAAAATCGAGGGCCAAAAGTTTGGCGACTTTCTTGTCAAAAAGCTCCAGCGCTACATTGTTCCGATGTTCGGGCTAGGTATCATTTGCGTTTTACTCGATTTATTTGTCAAATGGCTACTCAACAATCCAATTCCCGACCATTTCATCATCATAGGGATAGCAAACGTCATCAACCAAATGAGGTTGTTCGCTATCTGGTTCTTGCCGGCACTATTCTTTACCGACATCATTCTCTTTGGATTCCACCGTTTAGCCAAAGGCAGACTATGGCTCATGGGTATATTGTCGCTTTTGCTCTTGGGAATAGGCATTCTCTTCAATCAGTTCCACAATGTCGCATTAGTTTGGAATTTTGATGCGGCGTTTTTCGGGACAATCTTTACCTATGTAGGATTTGCATTTCACCATCAAAAGCTTTCCGGACTGTACAACTTTGTCACAAAGAAACGCATCCGCGCTCTCCTTATTGGACTTGCCTTGATGACTGGCACATATTTTATCAGTCAATACCATTACGAGATTGAGCATCGCCATTTGGAAATGTTCTCTCGCTACTTCATGCCGTATTACCTTATACTGCCCAACGCCGTCATGGGTTCAATCGGCTTTATCCTCATCTGCCGCGGGATTACAAACCCAGTTTTTGCAAAACCTGTCGAAATGAACCTCGCTCTTTTGGCATTCCATCAAATTCTGGCGTTCCCGCTATTCCGGTCCAAACTTTGTCCTGAATGGTGGGCAAACGTTTACAATCTTCCGGTAAGCGACCCGCAATACATTCTTTTCAACAGCGCGATGACATCGTTTTCGGTTGCGCTCATTGCGGTTATTTACTTTATCATCAAGTATTCCCCAATAAGCGTCATCGTGAATCAACCGTTGGCGGGGATATATAGACGAGAGACGAGAGAGAGTAAACAGTGATTAGTGGTTAGTGGTTAGTGGTTAGTGGTTAGGAATGAAAAATTAAAAGTTAAAAATGAAAACGTCATGTTGAGCGAAGCGAAACATCCAGGCCAAAACATAACTGGATTCTTCTTGCTTCGCAATCAGGATGACGTTCCTAATCCCTACCGATAAAACGTTTTCAATAATTTTATCATATCGGCATGGTCGCTTGAGGCCATCATCTCGCGGATGCTGTGCATGCTGAGCATGGGTTCGCCGATATCGACCGTCGGGATCCCGAGGGTTGCCGATACCGTCGGGCCAACAGTACTTCCGCAAGGCATGTCGTTACGCGTAATGAACACCTGGAGCGGGATACCCGCCTGTTCGCAAAGCAAGCGGAGTTTGGCGGAACTCATCAAATCGCTCGCATAACGCTTTTGAGAATTTGTCTTCAGCACAATGCCTTTACCCAATAGCGGCGCATGATTCGGTTCATGTTTTTCCATGTGGTTCGGGTGGGCTGCATGAGCCATGTCAATTGATAACGCAAGGGAATCAGCTAATATAGACGAGAGTGGTTCGACAGGCTCACCAACCTTGATGATAGACGAGAGGATGGACTTGAGGAAATTGCCGGCGGCACCTTCGCGGGTCGTGGAACCGATTTCTTCGTTGTTGAAGAAGCAGGCGACAAAGCAATCGTTTTTAGCGGACTCGGCGCTCACAATAGCCTCTGCAATCGCATGGCAACTGCTCAAGTTGTCGAGCCTTCCGGAATAAATCCACTCGTCGTCAAGCCCGCCGCGATTGGCCAGTTGGGCGTCGAACAGCTGTACATCGAAATCCACCAGACGCGCCCCTTCGGGGAGTTCCTTTTCAAGCGCAGTTACAAATAAATTCTTATTTCCGTCCTGTGCGGCACCACACCACAAAGCGTTGAAATCCACCTGCGGATTCACCTTGAGTCCGTCCTGGTTCACGTTCCTGTTCAAGTGAACTGCCAACTGCGGAATCCTGAAAAGTTTCGCGCCACGGAACAGTTTTGTCTTGAGCGTCGCAGAATCCGCCGCATCCACATACGCAAGCATCCCCGCATAGCCAAGGTCGCGGTCGAGCCAGCTCGTATAAAGCGGCGAACCATAAACCTCCGTGTGGAGCGTACAGACACCCGCATTCATTCCATCTGGATTCGGGGAAACCTTAAGCGCCGGGAAATCCGTATGCGCAAGCGCAATCCGAAACCGCGACGAACCATTCCACTGTTTGGGAGTGCGGAACGCAATAATCGATGCCCCGCGACAAGCAAAATACGCTCTGCCGGCTTCTAGTCCCATCCCAATTTCAAAATTTGTAAAAGAGTTTGCTTCAAACTGGGATTTAAGACAATCCACCGTATGATACGGAGTCACGGCAGTATTTAAAAAATCAAAAAATTCCATATTTCCTCATAAATTTTCTTTTTATTACAATTTGATAATATAATCTATTTATATTTTTTCGCAAACAATGGCTTTTCGAAAGATAAAACAGATTAACTGGATGGAAATGTCCGGCCTCCTGGTCGGCGTAATGAGCACTGTTGCCGTCATGATTTTTTCGCTGGTGCTTTACCACTACCTTTTTGACACAGGAGTCATCAAATCCCAGGAGTACAAACTCTACAGTAACTTTGAAAAAGCCTTAGGCCTTAGACCGGGTACCCGTGTACAGATTAGCGGTGTCGATGTCGGACAAATTTCAGACATGCAAATCAAGCCCGATGGCAATGGCGTGCTCATGGAGTTTTCCATCCGCCAAGAATTCCAGCCGATGATTACCGATAGCGCTATTGTGTATGCCATCCGCGACCAGAACATGATTTCGGCCCGTGTTATCAATATTGACATCAAAAAAGGCAAAGGCCGCGTGCTAAGCGACGGAGAATCTCTCCCGGCAGGCAAGGCCCAGGATATCGAAACAATCCTCGAAACTACGAACGAACTTTTAGGCCGCGTAAGCCACCTTGTCGATGCTGCCGACGAACTTGTCGCCATGGCGTTGGACACCGGAACGACGGTGGGCGCATTGTTCGGTTCGCGCGCACTTTACGACAACATCGACAGGCAAATCAACAGATTTAACGATATCACCTTACTCAGCAAAAGCGTTCTTTCCAAGACCTCGGTCCTGCTAGACACGATGAACAGCGGAGTTCCGTCGCTCCTCAACCGGAGCAACGAAGTGACAATCACTATGGGCAATTTGCTCAACGAATTCAAGACTTTGCCGAACCAAGTTACGAATATTCTGAATTCCATGGACACGACGGTCGGCCGCATGGACAATCTCGTCACCAATTTCAGCTCGGTCACAAATGGTTTGCAGGACTTCATAAATACGACGGAAAACACCTTGCAAAACGCGGATGACTTAATGACCGGCATGTCCAAGATGTGGCTTTTCAGAAGCAATATTCCAAAGCACGATTCCGTACCGTTTATCGGAGAGACGCTATGGTAATGCGCAAGTCTATAAAAATGGCTCTTTGCATGGCGCTTAGCGCATCTGCAGTATATGCCTCGGAATCGGGGATGCTCGCTTCTCGTGCGCAGAAGTCCATAAATGCCGGGAAATTCGCCAAGGGATACTCGCAACTGGAACGCGCCCTTGTCGCAAGCCGCAAAGAAGCGGACAGGCGTTCCGAAGCCCGCATTTTCATTGCGATGGGGCAAATCCGCACGAAGAGCCTCGATTACGACATGGCCGATTCATTGCTGAACTATGTTGAAAACGAAGGCATGGACCGTTCGACCAGAGGTATGCTCGTCAAAGCGAAAATGGCTTTGAAAAACGCCACCGAAAAATACTCCGAAGCGATTCAACTTTGCGAAGGCTTCGATGAAGACGTTCTCGACAAGCTCGAAGACCAACTGCAAGGCGCGTTTTATTCGGAATGCGCTATCGCCTACGCCGGAAGCCGCAACAGCGAAAAAGCAGCACAAGCACTCAAGATGGTCGGCAAAAGCACCGACGACGACACGGGAATCTACTTCTGGACGGAAGCCCGCCTGGCCGATTTGCAAAAGTCCGGTAACGCCGATTCGCTTTACCGCGAAGCAGAAGCAAAATCTGTGGAAGCAAACATGCCATTTACAACGGCAACCATCCTTTACCACCGCGGTGAATTTTTAAGCAAAACCAATGCGTCCGAAGCAAAGAAAGTATTCGACCGCTGCAAGACTGCATTCGAGCTGATGGGACTTCCAAACAACGCCAAGCGCTGCACGAAATAAGCGAACGAAAGTCCGCTTTGTTTATTTAATAAAGTAATCGATTACTTCTTTTTTAAAGTATCCGCAACGTTTGCGGTTTTTTCATTCGTATTCGCGACTTTTGCATTTGCATCAATCGCGATTTTTGATGTCGTCGTATCTACGGGAACCGCCGCAGTTGTATCAGCGGAAGCTGTCGAATCTGCCGGAACTGCAGTCGAATCCGCAGGTGCGGGCTCTTCAGGCTTCTTCATGGCAAGGAGTTCACGATAAACTATCGACGGATGAATTTTGCCATCGGCCATGTTATCGACGAGGTACTTTACCTTCTGATATTCCTGATCGTTGTCGTAATCCTTGATTAAGCTTTTGTAGCCAAGGAGCTTGAGAATCTTAACATAGAAGCTCGCACGGAACTTTTTGAAGCGCGGCTGCATCACGTCGTTCAAAACTGTTTCCAGCGCCGTTTCTGTCTGCATGGAATCGAGTTCAAAGCTGCGATAAATCGTGCGGATGTGGTCGGGAATCGTCGTATCGGGGCTATCGAAATACTTGCGCATCACATTTGCCGCTTCCGTCCTATTGGGGTACGGACCACGGGCAAGTCGCAGCGCAAAGTAAAGCGAGAGGCGCCAGTTCTCAGGATAAACGCGTGACGCGCGGCGCAAAACCGAAAAGTCCGAAGTATCGGGAGCATCGACCGGAGTCACGCCACCGACAAAGTAATACGGCGTATAGAACAGCGAATCAAGACTCGTCGAAAGTTCAGCCACATGACCGAGATATGCATATTCCTTGCCAGTGAGGTAGCTTTCGCCCAGTTCCGTGAGGCCCTTGATCCAGAAAAGCCCTGCCACAGATGCATCATGACCTGCAGCTACATAGCGAACAGACGAAGCCTTCGGCAAGAAGGATTCATCGAAATTCGTGCCAGGCAACGGCTTTGCGTAATGGAACGCAAGCGCGATGATGGCAATAGCAGTTATGATAGCAACAAGGAAACGCATGATTAGTTACTAGTTAATAGTTAGTAGTTACTAGTTACTAGTTAATAGTTACTAGAGATTGCAATAAGAACGTTTCTAGTAACTAGTAACTTAGAACTTATAACTCCGCTTAGCGGAGGCTATCCGCTAAGCGTTCGAGTGCATCGACGCAATCGTTTGCGTAGTTCGCCGGTGTATCGTTGCGCTGCCAGGCAAAGTTGAGTCCGCTGCTGGAATTGAGCACATGGAACTTGCGTTTGCCGCCACCGTTTTCGATAGCCTTGAGAACAGTTTTTGCGTCGCCGCCCTGACCGCCAGGTACGCCCGGAATGGACACGCCCGGAATGAGGAACGGAATTTCGTACTTGGTTTCTTGAGCCAAGTAACGCGTAATATTTTCAAGCTCGCCCGGATTCGTGGCGCCGACAACAGCACCAAGGTAACCCTGCCCCTTGTCCCATTCCACAATCTTGTCTGCAACGGAATAGAAAGCCTGGGCGGCATCGCGGATTTGCAAATCCTGGAAGTCGTGAGCGCCCTTGTTACTCGTGCGGAGGAGCACGTAGGCGCCGTTCTCGCTGTTTTCGCGAATGAACGGACCGACGGAATCGGCACCCATCCACGGGGAGACGGTCACGGCGTCAGCACGATAGACATCGTAGGCAGCGTTTGCGTAAGCGGCACTGGACTTGCCAATGTCACCGCGCTTTGCATCCAAAATAACAGGAATGCCTGCGCTTCGGTAATCGGCAATGAGCTGCTGCAAAACAAGCATCGACTGCACGCTCACGCATTCGTAATAAGCGCTGTTCGGCTTCACGACGGCAGGCTGCACGTTACGCTTGAGGCAGCATTCCAGAATGTCGGAATAGAAACGCTTGATGCGGTCTTCGGGAGTACCTTCAAGCGGGATGAGCTTGAGCACAGGGTCCATGCCCATGCAGACCGGGTTACCGCACTTCGCAATACGCTGTTCAAGGCGATCGTAAAAGCACGTCATTACTTCAATTCCTCCTGAATCTGGGC
>JAEEGH010025200.1_pt1 | contig 11944 bp, 8 predicted proteins | sample 9134181 | NCBI WGS metagenome assembly JAEEGH01 (sample SAMN16246544, study PRJNA631951) | gut metagenome | biome: gut microbiome; feature: rumen; material: DP-attached | host: Bos | place: Iran: Karaj | collected 2018-10
ATCCACACAATATGGTTTGTTTTTTTCATTGTCTCCATGTTCAGAATCCAATAACGCCCAAATAATGAAGGAAATCTGCCGCGAAATCAACCCATTCATAAAAGTAAAATTTCATTTTTTGCCGCTTCCGAAAAAATAGCTTTGGTTTGTAGCGGATTACGCACTAAAATAAGAGCGGCGAGGGTTTGTCCGTCAGGAACGTTTCGACGGCAAAGATCCCTCATGTTAAATAGATAAGGATTATTAGAAATGGCTAAAATCGATTTTGGCGGTATTGCGGAAGATGTTATCACACGCAGTGAGTTCACAATGGAAAAAGCGCGCGAAGTGCTCAAGAACGAGACGATCGCGATCCTGGGCTATGGTGTACAGGGTCCCGCGCAAAGTCTGAACCTCCGCGACAACGGATTTAATGTGATCGTGGGTCAGCGCCCCGGCGGCAAGAGCTGGGATCGCGCGGTCAAAGACGGATGGATCCCCGGCGAAACTCTCTTCACCTTTGAAGAGGCGGCCAAACGCGGCACGATCATCCAGATGCTTGTTTCCGACGCGGCGCAGAGAGCCATCTGGCCCATTGTTTCCAAACAGCTGAACAAGGGCGACGCACTTTATTTCTCACACGGTTTCTCTATCGTTTACAAAGAACAAACCGGCATCATCCCTCCGGCGGACGTGGACGTGATCATGGTCGCTCCCAAGGGTTCCGGTCTGTCTGTACGCCGTAACTTCCTGGCCGGTGTCGGCATCAACTCCAGCTTTGCCGTACAGCAGGACTTCACAGGCCGTGCTATGGACCGCACACTGGCTCTCGGCGTGGGCATTGGTTCCGGCTATCTCTTCCCGACCACTTTCCAGAAGGAAGTCTTCAGCGATCTGACCGGTGAACGCGGCACCCTGATGGGCTGCTTGGCCGGTATCCTGGAAGCGCAGTATGAAGTTCTCCGCAGCAACGGTCACAGCCCCAGCGAAGCGTTCAACGAATCTGTTGAAGAGCTGACCCAGAGCTTGATCCGTCTGGTGGACGAAAACGGCATGGACTGGATGTACGCCAACTGCTCCGCCACTGCCCAGCGCGGTGCTTTGGACTGGAAACCGAAATTCAAAGCCGCTGTCCTGCCGGTGTTCAAAGAGCTTTATGAATCCGTCAAGACCGGCAAAGAGACCGCCCGTGTACTCTCCTATTGCAGCGCTCCGGATTATCAGACCACTCTCACGGGTGAGCTCAATGAGATGAAGAACTCCGAGATGTGGCGCGCCGGCGCGGCAGTCCGTTCTCTGCGTCCGCATGAAGCGGCCAAAGCCGTGACCAGCCAGACCAAAGGTGTCGCGGGCCGCAGCGAAAATTAATTTTGAAACGCACAAATCAGTAATAAACCGTCGGCTTCGGTGCCGATCGTTTATTACTGATTCTTTTCTATAAACGGAGCCGGGGCATTCTTAGCTCCGGTTATCCGATCCCCAACTGAAACAACAACCTCTAACCTGAAAGAAAGATCATGCCATCCGTTGTCACTATCGTAGGAAAGCCGAATGTCGGCAAGTCAGCCCTTTTCAACCGCATCGCCGGACGCCGAATCGCTATCGTCCATGATATGCCCGGAGTCACCCGCGACCGTGTCTCCGCGGAAGTGGAATGGCATGGTGTTCCCTATACACTGATCGACACGGGCGGCATTTCTCTGCTCAAAGGAGAAAAGAAAGGCGATGTCATCACCAAAAGCGCAATGATGCAGGTGGAGCTGGCCATCGAAGAGGCTGAGCTTGTCCTCTTTGTGGTGGATATCCAGTCCGGTTTGACTCCGCTGGATCAGGAAGTCGCCGAGAGACTGCGCAGATCCCAGAAAAAAGTTTTTCTGGTCTGCAACAAGGCCGACACTAATGCGCTGGAACTGCATTCTCACGATTTCGCCTCGTTCAATTTCGATCGGGTTTTCAATGTCAGCGCCATCCACAACCGCGGCATTGACGCTCTCATGAACGCTGTCATCCGTGAACTGCCGCAAATTCCGGAAGAAGAGCGTCACCCGGCTCCAGCACCACAGAATGATGCAGACGAGGATCAGGCAGAGATGATCGAAGGACCTCTCAAGATCGCCTTTGTCGGTCGTCCCAATGTGGGCAAATCTTCCATCGTCAACAAGCTGACACAATCCAACCGGGTGATCGTATCCCCTATCCCCGGAACCACTCGCGATTCCGTGGACGTTCCTTTTTCAGTAGAAACAGACGGCGTGAAACAGGACTACATCCTGGTAGATACCGCCGGTGTGCGCAAAGAACGGCGTGTCCATGATTCCGTGGAGTTCTACAGCATTAAACGTACTGAAGACTCCATCAACCGCTGCGACATCGCCATTCTGATGCTGGATGCCTCCGAAGGGATCCTGGAACAGGATAAGAAAGTGGCAGATAAGATAGTGGATGCCGGTAAAGCCTGCATCATCGTGGTCAACAAATGGGATCTGGTGGCCGAAGGCGTTAAAAAAATGCAGGAGAAAGAGGCCGAACGCATCGCCAAGATCCCCGTGTACAAACGCACGGAAGAGGATCAGAAAAAATTGACTCTGGCCGAGTTCGGCGCATGGGTTCAGGAAAAACTTTTCTTCCTCAGCTATGCCCCGGTCATCTTCACTTCCGCTGAAAACGGTTTCAATCTGGATCGGCTTCTGGAGGCCGTTCGCTATGTGGCGGCACAACTCAAGCAGGTCATCCCCACCGGTCTGCTCAACCGCACCCTGGCAACGGCTATCGAGGAAAAACTCCCCGTCAGCGCACGCGGGAATTTCCTTAAGTTCTACTACGCCACACAAGTCAAACAGGCTCCGCCGACATTTCTCCTTTTTGTCAACCGCAAGGAACTCATTCAGGATTCTTACCAAAAATTCCTGGCTGCCAAAATGCGTCAGGCGTTTGGTTATGAAGGCTGCCCCATTCATTTTATTTCACGGGCAAGACCCAAGACCATCGAATCCAAGCATAAACCCCGCATCGAAAAACGCAGAACGGTGAAAAAATACAGTACCCGCGGCCAGCAACGTGAACAGATCGAGGGACGCGCACGTCTGCGCAAGCGCATCGCTCCCAGAGACGCGGCACGCCGTAAAGGAAAATAACTCACCTTCGTGAAAACAGTTTATCAAATCAGTTCTCTTCCTAACGGGATCACTGTTGCCAGCGCTTCCATGCCGCAGATGGCCAGTGCCTGCGTGGGTATATGGGCACGCACCGGCAGCCGCTATGAGCAAGATCCGGCTCAAAACGGCATCAGCCATTTCATCGAACATCTGCTTTTCAAGGGAACTCCGTCCCGCTCTTCACTGCAAATTTCCGAAGACATCGAAGGGATCGGAGGCACTTCAGACGCTTTCACCGCAGAAGAAAACACCTGCTATTACGCGCGCTCCCGCAGCACACATTTGGAAACGCTCATGGATGTGCAGATGGATATGTACTGCAACAGTCTCTTTGAGTCCGCCGAGCTGCGCAAAGAACGCGAGGTCATCAATGAAGAGATCGCCATGACGTATGACCAGCCCAGCCAGTACGTTCTGGAGTTGCTGAACACCCTGCAATGGCGGGATCATCCGCTGGGCCGTCCTATCACGGGTACCGAAGAAGGCTTGGCCAAACTACGCCGCAGGGATCTGCTGAACTATTTTCATCAATACTATGTGACGGGGAATACCTGGATCATTGCCGCCGGAAATGTTGATCACGAAAAATTCCTCAGACTGGCACAGAAGTATTCCAAAAACGTCCCAACAGGTTCCATCGCGGAATGGCAGCCGTTCGTCCCTTCACAAAAACAGCCCAGTGTGTTATGTCTGGAACGTGAAGTAGATCAGACTCAGTTTGCGCTGGGGATCCGCACATTCTCCCGTTCGCACCGTTACTGCCGCGCGTTGAGAGTCATCAATACTTTAGTAGGAGAAAATTCCAGCTCGCATCTATTCCAGGTGGTGCGCGAGGATCGCGGACTGGCCTACTCCATCGGCAGTACCGCCAGCGCGTTCTACGATACCGGCGATTTAGTCATTGCCGCGGGCGTGGATGAAGATCATCTGGAAAAGACTGTCAAACTCGTGTTGAAAGAATTGAAGCGTCTGGCCGCCAAACCGGTTTCCAAAGAAGTACTGAAACGCGCTCAGGACTATATCATTGGCCAGTTTGAGCTAAGTCTGGAAAACACGGAAAATCAGATGATCTGGCTGGGCGAACAGCTTCTGGGCGGCGGACGGTTCTCGACACCGGAAGAAATACAAAAGGCCATCTGCAAGACGACTCCCGAAGAGATCCAGCACGTACTGAAAGAGATCCTCACCCCCGAACGCTATAATCTGGCCGTGATAGGCAACAAACCGCGTCAGAAAGTTCTGCTGGATCTCATTCAAAAGGCTTAAAATGCCTCTAATACATCCGCCAGGTGATCGCCATGGCTTCGTTTGTGGAAAAGGTATCTCCCGTTTCAGTGTCCGGGATAGTTCCCACGATATGCGTGACAGCATCCTTCTTCGCGTTCAACTCATCAAAATAGAGACGCATCATATAACGAAAACGCACCGCGCTGCGCACACACAGCAATCCGCCCGGAGCCAGTTTAGGCCAAAGCATCTTGAGATAATCCTCATTCCGGTCACGCTCCGCATCCAGGAAGATCAGATCAAAAGTTCCCTTGATTTTCTGGATCAACGTGTGGGCATCCCCGTTCATACAATCCACATATTTATCCAGTCCGCAGTCGCGCATATTCCGCTCTGCGTCCAGATAACGCAGATAATCCAACTCGATCGTGGTGAGCATCCCGCCGCCTTGTTCCTCCAGCGCGGTACCCATCCAAAGCGCGCTGTAGCCGTAATATGTCCCCACTTCCAGCACACGGCTTGAACGGCGCATCCGCACCAGTGTGTGGAGCAGACGCGCGTTTTCACGAGTGTTGCAAAAATCCAATCCGGCCAGCCGTTCGGCTTCCTGGCTTTTAATGAATTCCTCGCGGGCCGTGCGGTGATTTTTCGACACTCTCACACGGCTTTCGGCCGAAACCGGTGTCACCGATGCCGGCAGTGCGCCCAGCAGTCCCAACAGAGCCGCGCCGCCGGACGCTTTCAAAAATTCACGACGTTTCATATCAACGCTCACAACGAACTGTCAGATCATCCAAATAAAAAGCAGACTGTGTCTTTTCCAAAGCGCAGAATCCGATCCAGCGGGCGCGGTTCCATTTCGGATCACAAGCCAGATCGTTGAACTCATGAATAGTGCCGCCGGGCAGATCCAATTTCATTCTCCATTGACCATTGGCTTTGTCTCCCATGCGTGCGCTGATCTCCACGCCGATCCACTCATTTTCCGGCAGATCACATACTTTCTCTCCTCGAACAACAGCACCGCCGTCCCGGAAATAGACACTGGGACCGATCAAATACGGATGCCCTTCTGAGCGAACTTCACAATGTGCCACGACTCCTTTTTCCAGACGGATCTTATAGGACAGATGCAGTGTTCCCTCTGTATAGCCCGGATCAAAGTAAAGATGCGGATCATAAGAGAACTGCATATCCGGCTGATCCTGCACTTTCAGCGAAAACTGACCGCTGACCGCGCTTTCCTCTGTACGGGCGATCGCCTCTTGACGGCCTTCAACGTTGAAAGCCGCGGTCTGCATAAAAAGACTCTGCTGCGGATCTTCAAAATCTTCCGAAAATTCGATCGGCGGCAGTTCCTTCACTTGACCAAAGCCGGGATATTTCAATGATTTGGCCAGCGCTTTCCACTTGGCGCTGCCCTGCACACCTGCCTGGCTGAAATCAAACGGCTTGAAACCGATCTTCTCCGCGGGTGAGCCTTTCTTCAAACGGAAATCTCTCTGACGGGCATTTTTGAACAGCGGATCCGCTATCAATGAATGCTCATCATGGCCAGTGGCCTTCCATTCCTCGAATGTCTTGCCGGCGAAATCGATCGTTTCCCCGTCAATGTTCCAGTACAGGTTGTGATCCATATTGACCTTGGCACCGGCAGCCCAGCCGCCGTAGCCCAGCAGTCTGCCTTTGTCAAAAATCACGATGTTATGCTCGAAGGTAAAGGAGGTATGATCTTCCTTGCGTGTCACGGCCACCTGTCCTTCATCGCTGAAGGCAAAGATATTGTTGCGGACGATATTTTCCCGGCCATAGTGCTGATGGAAACCTCCGTCCTTGGTATTATAGACCAGATTGTTTTCCAGAAGCATATCGGTAGTCCCCTCGTCCGGGTAAAGTCCCCAGCCACCGTAGTTGCTGGAATAGACATCATGGATCACATTGCCGCGCAGGATCGTTCCGCCGGAATAGCCCAGCGTGTAAATGCCGCCCATATCGCTCAGGATCTTGTAGCCCAGATGGTGGATGTGATTATACTCCACCAGATTCCGCTGCGAACCGCTTTCCGCGTAGCCCCATACCCAGCCGATAGAAACTCCCGTGTAGAAGAAATCGGAAATTTCGTTGTGCGTGATCTGATTGTCCGAGCTCTGGCCGATCCAGACGCCGATCGCCGAAGGATGGAGACGGCCTCCGTGCTGGATGATGCTGTTGTTGACGGTGATAAAGCCCGTCCGTTCCGAAACGGGACGATTCGAGGTCTCTCCGATGCGGACTCCGGTCGCGCCGACATCGAAGATCCTCCCGGTATCGAAAACGCAGTGATGGCAATCGTTCTGGAACCAGATGCCGATATTGCCTGTGTGTTCCACGGCGCAGTTCTTGAAAACCACATTCTCCGCACTGTTCAGCAGAACGGTCGCCTCTCTGCAGTTCATGGCCGCCTGCATCGGGGGAACTCCCTCGGCCGGGATATGATACTCTGTGTGCATGAACCGGATGCCGTCGAATTCCAGGAACCGTACCCGCTGTTCTCCTTTGCTGCCGGAGACATTCATCAGATGTTCCAGCCGCGGATAAATGAATTCAGCCTTGCGGATGTTTTCTCCTTTCCGCGGATAGTAATAAAGCCAGCCTTCCCGATCCAGGAACCACTCGCCCGGCGCGTCCAGTGCCTGCTTGTAATTCTCCAAATAGTACAGACAATCACGGGTCATGGAATTGTGCTTGGCCATTTCTCTGCCGGTCGTGGTCAGGATCCCATGGGCGGCATCTATGCCGTTCAGCCATTCGCGGGTCGTATCCCATTTATGATAGACCTGGATCTGGGTATCTTTCATTTCTTCCTGCGAAAGTCCCATGAGCGTTTCCATGATATCGGACGTGATATTGAACGTATGCAGACAGCGCTGCGGCTGTTCCTTCAATGCGCTTTCATTCACTCCCCGCAGCCGGGCAAAGCACCAGTCGTTGGGTGTGCGGGCACGCACCGCGCGTTCCCCGTTCACCCACAGTTGTTCAAAGCGCTGTCCGTTTTTCAGTTCCAGACGGGTCTTCCAGACTCCGGGCATCCATTCATCTTTCTGCCACTGGGCATCCCGGATCACTGCTCCGCCGCTCAGGATCACTTTTCCGCCTTTCTCCGCGGCATAGCGCACCGGCTGTTCGGCGGATGCTCCCGAATCCTGCGGCAGGAACGACATTTCTTCGTCCAGTGAATAAAGTCCCGAACGGAAAGTGACCGTTACTCCTTCACCGGGACTGGCCGCGCGGGCATCCCGAACGGCTTTTTGGGCACGGGTAAAGGTGGCAAACGGTGCCTTCGCGGTGCCGGGATTTTCGTCACTGCCCTGGGGGGAGACAAAAAACTCCGCGGCGTCCGCGTTCAACAGTCCCGCGCTCAGCAGGGTCAAAAAAATCAAAGTTTTTTTCATAGATGATGTGATTTGATCAAAGGTACTTATAAAGGATCGGCATCAGCTGTTTTTTCAGTTCTTCGGGCCAGCAGGCTTTATCCGTGGCGATCGCGTTCATCAGCGCGGAGTGGCAGGGCCAGTTGGCTTCCAGGGGGATCCGGGGGATGGCTCCGCGGATGATCTTCTTGGCCAGCGCGACATTATGATTCAGGTTTTCGATCACCATTTCCATCGTCACGGCCTCTTCATTCTCCTTCCAGCAGTCATAATCCGTCACCATGGCGATCGTCGCGTAGGCGATCTCGGCTTCTCTGGCACAGCGGGCCTCGCCCATATTGGTCATGCCGATAACGCTGTGGCCCTCTTTGTGATTGCGGAGGGATTCCGCCTTGGTGCTGAATGCCGGACCTTCCATGTTCACATAGACTCCCCGGTCATGGACCGCCGCGCCCAGGGACTGTGCCGTTTGATACAGGATCTCCCTCAGTTCCGGGCAGATCGGTTCCGCGAAAGCCACATGCGCCACGATCCCGTTCCCGAAAAGCGTCTGGTTCCGCACCGTGCGCAGATTATCAATAAACTGATCCGGCAAAACGACATCCCGCGGTTTGAACTCTTCCTGGAGCGATCCGACCGCGCTGACGCTGATGATCCAGCTCACTCCCAGCTTCTTCATCGCGAAGATGTTCGCCCGGTGGTTCAGCTCGCCGGGCATGATCCGGTGCCCACGCCCGTGCCGCGGCAGGAACGCCACCCGGCGGCCCTCCAGTTTTCCTGTCAGGAACTGATCCGACGGTGCCCCGTAAGGCGTTTCCACTGTGACCCATTCCTGTTCCGTCAGCCCCTCTATGTGATAGAGGCCGCTGCCGCCGATAATGCCAATAACATCCTTATCCATCGCCATCATTCTACCCGGAAAAGCAAAGATTTTCAATCCCGAAGCTGCTTCAAAAATGCCAACGCCCGATTTTCGCCCCAAAAGAACCGCGGATGAACCGTAGAGACGGGCGACCCGCGCGTCTTTTTTAGAACCACGGATGGACACGGATAAACACAGATAAATTATTCAATAACAAAGTGTTTTGTAGAGACGCGAGATTCTCGCGTCTTTGTGACCCGCGCGTCTCCTTTGTAAAGTCCTGAAAGGACGGCCAGATCACAGGCAGGGATGAAGCGAAGCGAAATCCCTGCTCAACATCAACAACTGTTTAAGTCCCGAAGGCGACGACAGAGCCAAACGTCGGCCTCGCATTGAAAACATATATAACATATTATTATTAAATTATTTATAAAATATCTGCGTTTATCTGTGGTTCTAAAAAAAATCCCCGGCGGGGTGACCGTCGGGGGTTTTGTTTTTATCGGAATGCGATCTTATTCATTCACCGGAGCGAGGGCAACATGGAACCCGCAGTCGAGGTACCTGCTGTCCGGGCGGCCGCCGTTCCGGTACGCCGAACGGCAGTAGTCCGCGTAGTTGATCCAGCTGCCGCCGCGAACCACGCGGTCCGAGCCTCTAGCAGGACCCGTGGGATCCGTTACGGATGAAGTCGGATAATCTCCATACCAGTCTAAACACCATTCATGCACATTCCCGTGCATGTCATACAATCCCCAGGCATTCGGCTGTTTCTGTCCTACCGGATGAGTCATTCCATCACTATTGCCGACATACCAGCCCACTTCATCCATTTCGGGACATTCGTACTGAGCAGATAAATTCTTTCCGCTGTTCAGCGCGGTCGTGGTTCCGGCACGGCAGGCATATTCCCACTGCGCTTCGGTCGGCAGTGCGTATTCGTAACCGGCAGGCAGACGACCCGCCGCTTTCTCGATCTCCGTCAGCTTCTCGCAAAACTCCATCGCGTCATACCAGCTGACCATCTCCACCGGCAGATCGGCTCCTTTGAACTCGGAAGGATTGACTTTCATGATGGCTTTATACTGCGCCTGAGTCACTTCGTACTTGCCCAGCCAGTAGCCTTTGGTCAGAGTTACTTGATGTGGAATCTCACTATCTTGTCTGCCCAGCTCATCTGTCGGACTGCCCATGATGAACGTACCGGGATTGATCCAAATCATGTCCAGAGCCACACCGTCCGGCAGGGAAATCGTTCCGTTTTTACCCGGTGACAGCGGGTCAACCGGTTCATCGGAGGCTTTTGCGCAGAAGAATAATTTTTTGTCGCCCAAAGCAATTTTATAAGGACTGGTCGCGGACGAGACCTCGGTCCATGTTACCGCGTCAGCACTCTGGAGGAGCGTCCCGGTGTAGGTTAAAATGAGGTTGTTCCCCGTCACCTCATAGCTGAGAGCCGGAGCCGCGGCCTGCGCGGTCACCATTGTCAATGCCAAGCCCAACAGGCCGGACGTTAATTTCAAATTATGCATAAATCAAAATCCCATTAGTGGGCTGCCTCAAAAAAGATAACACATATTTTACCAAACCGCAAGGCCGAACGTCGGCCTCGCACCGAACGTCGGCCCCGCAATAAATTCCATAACAAATATCTGTGTGTATCTGTCTCCATCTGTGGTTCTTTTACTTCTCAACGGCCGGGATGATGGCCAGACGGAAGCCCAGGTAAAAATACCGTCTCTCCGGCGGATATAACCCCCGGTGTCCAGAGCGAGCCTGACGCGGATACCAGTACCAGCCGGCTCCGCGATCCGAACGCTGCGTCCCTTTGCCGGGTCCGGCAGGATCCGTTACCGGTGTCGCGGGATAATTGCCTATCCAGTCCAGGCACCATTCACACGCGTTTCCGTGCATGTCATACAAACCCCAGGCATTCGGTTTTTTCTGTCCCACAGGATGGGTCGTGCCATTGCTGTTGAACTTATACCAGGCCACTTCATCCAGATTATCACACTTCTCTTCTCTGGTCTGTATGGACTTTCCATTGTTCAGGTGGCTGGTCGTTCCGGCACGGCAGGCATACTCCCACTGCGCCTCCGTGGGCAGACTGCATTTGTACCCCTTGGGGAGCGCGCCGCCCAGACTCTCCGTCAGCTTTTTGCAGAACTCCATGGACTCTTCCCAATCCACCATCTCCACGGGCAGATCGTCTCCTTTAAAGTGGGAAGGATCGCTCCCTGTCACAGCCTTGTACTGTGCCTGCGTCACTTCATACTTGCCTATCCAGAAACCTTTCGTCAAGGTCACCTGATGCTGGGTCTCATTATCGTTCCTTCCAAATTCATCATCGGGCGAGCCCATCATGAACGTACCCGGTTCGATCCAGATCATTTCCAGCTTCACATCACCGGGCAGCGGCAGCACACAATTCTTGCCGGTCTTCATTTCCGCTACGGCGGCAGGTTCTGTCTTATCGGCTGTCTGCGCGACGGCGCTATCGCCCGGCCATAAAAGCGCTATCGCCGCGGTCATCCCCAGCAGAAAATTCACTATCTTTTTCTTTTTCATATATTGATTTTTTTAAATCCATCTCAGGAAAACACTTCTCCAACCGGACGGACTGCCGGAACAAGATAACATCCCTTTTCCAAAATCGCAAGGGCGTTTCGAGCAAAAAGATCCCCGGCGGGGTAATGACCGTCGGGGATTCTTTGTTTTCAGCTCAAGAAGACTCAGGTTTCGGATCTATTGAACTGGGGCGAGAGCAACACGGAATCCGTAGTAGTTGCGGTTGAAGTCGCTGGGGGTGCTGTCGAACCGATACGCTGAACGGCAGCTGTACGCGTTGAAGTTCCAGCTGCCGCCGCGCAGCACGCGGTACGAGCCCGAACTGGAACCTTTGGGATCTGTTACTGCTGAAGATGGATAACTTCCATGCCAGTCCAGACACCATTCAAATACATTTCCGTGCATGTCATACAAACCCCAGGCATTTGGCATCTTTTGTCCTACAGGATGAGTCGTGCTATCGCTGTTGTACTCATACCAGCCCACTTCATCCATTTCGGGACATTTATTCTTATCTGACAGATTCTTCCCGCTGTTCAGGGCTGTAGTCGTTCCGGCACGGCAAGCGTATTCCCACTGCGCCTCGGTCGGCAGAGTATATTCATACCCTTCCGGCAGACGACCTGCGGCACGCTCGATATCTGTCAGCTTGGCGCAGAAGTCCATCGCGTTATACCAGCTGACCTTTTCCACCGGAAAATCGGCTCCTTTGAAATAAGAAGGATGCGGCCCCATAGCGGCGT
>JAEEGH010025203.1_pt1 | contig 11943 bp, 10 predicted proteins | sample 9134181 | NCBI WGS metagenome assembly JAEEGH01 (sample SAMN16246544, study PRJNA631951) | gut metagenome | biome: gut microbiome; feature: rumen; material: DP-attached | host: Bos | place: Iran: Karaj | collected 2018-10
GTTTGAGGGTCTTGTCCTGAAGTACGGAAAGGGCAAGTGCCACTCCGATGCCGTTGTCGGCACCAAGGGTGGTTCCCTTGGCTCCTACCCACTCCCCTTTTATCTCGGTTTCAATAGGATCGGTAAGGAAATCGTGCTTGGTATCTGCGGTCTTCTGCGGGACCATGTCCATATGGGCCTGCATGATCACGCCCTTGCGGTTCTCAAAACCCGGAGTAGCAGGTGCACTGAATATGATGTTACCGGTGTCGTCACGTTTCACGTCGACGCCATGCTCCTTCCCCCACTGGAGAAGGTATTCCTGAACCTTTCCTTCGTGCTTCGAGGGGCGCGGTACCCTTGTAAGACCATAGAAATTCTCCCAAACGGCCTTTGGCTGCAAATCTTTGATTGTCATAGTGTCTTATGGATTATTTGGATGAAATCGGGAAATAGCTCTCAACTCCGAGCTGATAGACTGCTATCCTGTCCTGAAGGATGGGATTCACTCCGTCAGTCAGTTTTACGGTGCAAGTGGCGGGGATCCTGTATACGGCGACATTGCCCTTTGCCGCCGTGCCCCTTCCGGCAGCTGCGGAGACGTTCTGAGGAGTGAGTTCGAGCAGGTAAGGCTTGCCGGACATGTTGTCGGCCGATACGATGCCGTCAGCATCGGAAAGCCTGAACGCCACGTATGTCTGCGCCTTGCGGTCCTTCTCGGGGACCACGTCGCATTTCATCTTCTGGGTCTGGAAGTCACTGTAACCGATGAACATGGACATATATTCCTTCTCCAAGGCAGCGATCTCGGCAAGGGCTGCGCCCATAGCCTCGCCGCTATAGGTCGCATCGGTGTCGCCGGTCACGATCTGAACCCTCTTCTTGCGGAGTTCGAATATCATTTCGGCAGCTTCCTTGGCCCTCTGCTCCAGAGGTTTCTGGACCACCATGTTCTGCTGTACCCCTACCCTGTTGCCATCAACTCCGCGGAAGAGGGTCGTAGCCTCGGAAGTCAGGTTGGAACTTACGCCCTTGTCCGAGAAATCGGCCCCTACCTGGGATGCGAACCTCCACTCTGCTCCGTTTCCGAAATTGCCGTCATTCACGGCAATCAGGCCCTGAGATGTAATGGAAAGGAAAGACATCGAATTCTTGTCGGGGGTGATGAAATAGCGGCTGGTCTGGTCGGCCTCGATCGTGGGAGTCATACGGACAGCACTGAGAGTGCAGGTAGTCTGATCCTCCTGACGGGCATCCACTCCAAGGTATTTCTGGGCGAATTTCGCATAGGGACCGGCATAGAAATGTTCACGTACCGCCTCCACCTCGAAAGTGATAGTAGTTTGGGGAAGGGCATAGGAGACAGTCCCCATCGGGTCCTGTGCAGACGACCTCACAGTCGGGAAAAGGATTCCCGCCGCGAGAAGTATTGAGAATGCAAATCTCTTTTTCATGATTGTCACTATTTTGATTGTTCTATCTTTTCCATCTCTTGTGGCTCCAGAGATAACACCAGGGAGCCGCTTCCAGGTCGGCCTGGAGCAATTGGTAATACCTCTTCATTACATCCTCCGGATCCATGGAAGAAGCGTCACTGCATATTTCAGTGAACCTCCACTCATAGCGGCCTTTTTCCACAGGGAAGAGGCACATGTAAAGGATGCTGTAACCAAATTTCTTTGCCAGTGCGGCACCACCGGTCATCGACCTGGTCCGCTGGTGCATGAACTCAAGGGTAAGGTTTGACTTGGAATCCTTGTAAGGGCACTGGTCCGAAAGCATGTTTATGACCAGTTTCCTGTCCTTGTGCTCAAGGGCATGCCTGAGTATTCTTTCAGTACTTATATATCCTTTGTAGTCCAGCCTCAGGACAGGGGCGCACCGGTTCAGTCCGATGATCCTGTCCCAAACCTTGCTTTTCAACGGCTTGTACACGAAGATGATATCGTCCGGCTCAAGGCCTTCAGGAAGGGCTGCGCCTTCCCTGTAATCGTAATTGAGGCAGCCCCCGAGAAGCTCCCAATTGCCGAAATGGGAAGTAAGCACCATCACTCCGTTTCCCTGCGAATATGCATTCTCGAAGACTTCCAGGTTGGTATACTCCACCAGATGTTGCTTGCGAAGGCGTTCGGGATTCCGGCAACCACCGAACCAAATCGTCTCGGCGATGACATTGCCGAAATGCTTGTAGAACCTGTCGGAAATAACCTTCAGTTCATCGTATTTCTTGTCAGGGAAAGACCTGGAAAGGTTTGCCATCACGACATCCCTGCGGTAGCGCAGGACGTCCTTCAGCAACCATGAGAAGAATCCGGCACAGGCATAATGGAACCTTAGCGGAAGAGCTGCAAGCGCCCGCATCAGACTCAGCAGTATGACGGATCCGATCATCATCCCATATTCCTCATCGCAATTTACAAATATAACAAAACCGCTTCAATTCTCATAAATTTGGAGAATCGTGGCGGAATTCGTATTTTAGTGAATTGATTGGAATCAAACCAAAATTTTATAATCATGTTCAAGAACCACCCGAAAGGACTGCTGGCCGCCGCTCTCAGCAACATGGGAGAACGTTTCGGCTACTATATCATGAATGCGGTCCTGACCCTTTTCCTATGCTCCAAATTCGGTCTTACCGATACGAGCGCCGGTCTGATCTACTCATTCTTCTATTGTGGCATCTATGTGTTGAGCCTTGTCGGAGGTATCATCGCCGACCGCAAGTCCGACTACAAGGGAACGATCCAGAAAGGATTGATCGTCATGGCCTTAGGCTATATCCTCCTTTCTATTCCCATCTTTGCCACTCCGAGCAACAAGATCTGGCTGCTTCCCTTCACATGCATCGCCCTTTTCCTGATCGCTTTCGGTAACGGTCTGTTCAAGGGCAACCTCCAGGCCATCGTAGGCCAGCTCTACGACGACTTCGAGGCCGAGGCTGCCAAGGAAGGACCTGAGAAACTGAAATGGGCCCAGGGGCAACGCGATTCCGGATTCCAGATTTTCTATGTATTCATCAATATAGGAGGCCTTATCGCCCCCTTCGTGGCACCTATCATCAGGCAATGGTGGCTCGGGCTGCACAACGTTTCATACAACGCCCAACTCCCCAGGCTGTGCCACAACTTCATAGCTGACGGCAACGTTTCGAACAACCTTCTGGCTGAGGCCGCCAATGCCGGTGCGGTGCTGGATCCTTCAAACACAGAAGCCATCGGCCAGTTCTGCTCCAATTATCTGGACTACTTCAACACCGGAGTCCACTTCTCGTTCATCGCCTCGGTGATCGCCATGTTGATCTCCCTGACGATATTCCTCTGCACGAAGAAACTCTTCCCCAATCCGGGCAAGAAAGCCGCCGCTGTCTCTTCAGACTATACTCAGGAAGAGAAACTCGCAATGGCAAAGGAGATCAAGCAGAGGATGTATGCCCTTTTCGCCGTTCTCGGCGTCGTCATCTTCTTCTGGTTCTCTTTCCACCAGAACGGACAGTCCCTGTCGTTCTTCGCCCGCGACTTCGTCAACACAAGCAAGATAGCTCCGGAAATCTGGCAGGCCGTCAATCCGTTCTTCGTGATCGTCCTGACTCCTTTCATAATGTGGTTCTTCGGCTGGCTCGGTAAGAAGGGCAAGCAGATTTCCACACCGAGGAAGATAGCCTACGGAATGGGAATAGCCGCTATCGCATATATATTCCTGTCGCTCTTCTCCTTCAAGATGGGTTATCCTTCAGCCCAGGATTTCCTCGCACAGGACACCGCCGCCCAGGCCTCAATGAAAGCCGGTCCTTGGGTGCTGATAGTGCTGTACTTCTTCCTCACCGTCGCGGAGCTCTTCATCTCCCCTCTCGGACTCTCCTTCGTATCCAAGGTAGCCCCGAAGAGCATGCAGGGTCTTTGCCAGGGTCTCTGGCTAGGTGCAACGGCCGTGGGTAACCTCTTCCTTTTCCTTGGCCCGAAGATGTACAACGTCATGCCTCTGGGATGGTGTTGGGGAGTGTTCGCCTGCCTATGCCTCCTCTCAATGGGAGTGATGTTCGGTATGGTGAAATGGCTTGAGAGAGTGACTAACTCTTAGTGACTCCGTAGCCGAATAGCGCGAAATCGCCTTTACATGGATCACCGGGGAAGATGTCATCGAACACCCCGGTGATTTCTTTTACTGTCACGATATCCTTCTGCTTGCGGGAAGTGAGCCCCAAGGCCACCGCCTCGTCATAGACATGGACATCCAAAGGAATCAGCAACTCGGCTGGATCGGTGTTCTTCCATAGGCCAAGATCAACCTTGCCGTCACGTCTAACCATCCAACGCCTCATCATGTTTATCTTCTTATTGGGAGCCTTAAGATCTGGCTTCTGACCGAATATCTTGACCCTTATCTCATCCTGGGAAAGACTCTCAAGGCTCGGAAGCTCCTCATATACAGCCTTAAGGCGGGAGCATATCGCCGCCACCTCGCTCCATTTCACAGTGCGATGGATACTGCACGGGTCGCATCTCCACTCTCCCCTCATAACGTAATCATAAGGCCTCCAGTCCATCTCGTCGAAGAGCCTGCCACAGTCCCGAACAATCATAGCTCTCCTGCCCCAAGCGAAATGGGCGGCGAATATGGCCGCCACCTCGACGTCTTTAACAGAACGCTGCCCTGAGCGCTCCATCTCGGCGAACCTTCTCGGGAAAGATATCGGATCCTCCTGGAAATACTTCGGGTCATTGTATGTCCCGGCCCATTGAATGAGCAGGTCTCTAGTCTTCTTATCCATTCTCTGATAATTGTTTACGTGCCCAAGGCATCACCTTGGCCGGAGCCTTCTTAAGCAGCAGCAAGTCCCGCATCTTCTCAAAATAAGGCTGGGTGTGACGGAAATAGTCTTTCAAACCGACGCATAAGGAATTACGTCCCTCACCGTCAGAATTCCTCTCGAAGCGATGCTTGGGACATTCGCCACGGCAGGCGAAATAGAATCTGCATCTCTTGCACTCACGAGGCAGGCTCTCCCTCTTCGCAACACCGAAACGGAAACGCTTGGGGTCGTTGTATATCTCAAGCAAGGACTTTTCCTTTATATTGCCCAAAAGGTATTCAGGATACACGAAATGGTCACAGTTATACACGTCACCGTTGTGCTCCACAACAAGGCAATCACCACAAGTCTCACACATAGAGCAGACTCCTGGTTGGACATGGCAATACTGGGCGAGCGTGGCATCAAACATCTGGACATAATACTCTCCCACGTCGCTGACGACCCATTCATCGAATATGTCATTCAGGAACTGTCCGTAACCCTCGGCGCTCACACTCCATGGCGCAAGTCGGGCACCCTCTGTCTCTGGGGAGACTATCACCGGCCTCCTGTAGTCTGGCCTGTCCACCACATGTTCCACAGCCGGAAGGAACTGCATGTAATGGCTGCCGATGGACTTGAAGAATGAATATATCTCCTTTCCTCGCCCCTCACATCTGGAGTTCACCACACTCAAAGTGTTGAATTCCACCCCGTACCGCTTCAGCATGTCGACTGAAGCCATTACCCTATCCCAGGTCGGCCGCCCCTGCTTATCCAGACGGAAACCGTCATGGATATCCTTGGGGCCATCGAGAGATACCCCGACCAGGAAATTATTCATTATGAAAAACTTGCACCATTCCTCATCTATCAGTGTGGCATTTGTCTGAATGGTGTTCATAATCCTCTTGCCCGACGCGAATTCCCTTTGGAACGAGATAGCCTTCCGATAGAAATCCAGGCCAAGAAGGAGCGGCTCACCCCCGTGCCAGCAGAAGGTGACCTCAGGGACAGCATTAGCGGTGATATATTGACGGATATATTCCCGGAGCAACTCATCGCTCATCACAGCCTCTTTTCCTCCATATCGCAAGGCCTTATCAAGGTAGTAGCAATATGAGCAATCCAGGTTGCAGGCGGACCCGGCCGGTTTCACCATAGTGGAGAAAGCGGTCGGTCTGGATTCTTTCACGGCGTCACCGAGAGTGACTGTCTTCGAATTGTTCATTGATTGGCTGCCTATTAACGCGAATTTAGTATTTTTGTACGATTATATGCCCAGATTGTTCATCATATCCGGCTGCAATGGTTCCGGCAAGACGACAGCGTCCTACGCGGTCCTCCCTGAGATGCTCGAATGCAGCGAATTCGTGAACTCAGACGAGTTCGCGAAAAGCTTGTCACCATTCAGTCCTGAGAAGGCCTCGGTTGGCGCCAGTAGATATATGCTCCTGAAAATGAGGCATTTACTGGAGCGCAAAGAGGATTTTGCGATAGAGACCACCCTAGCCACAAGGTCCATGCTCAAGATGATCAAGGACGCACAGAAGGCAGGGTATCACGTGACTATCCTTTACCTCTGGCTGAATTCCCCTGACCTGGCGGTCGCCAGAGTAAAGGCGAGGGTTGCCGCCGGAGGCCACAACATTAAGGAGGAGACGATTCGCAGACGCTACAGAGTGGGCCTCCACTACCTGTTCAGGGACTTTATGCCGCTCTGCGACAGGTGGATCCTGTGCGATAACTCCGAAGACAGGCTTGAGATCGTCGCAGAGAGTTCCGACGCTGGAATCACAGTGAGGAACCCGGAGACTTTCGGCAAGATAAAATCGATGAACTACGAGTACGAGAAAGTGTTGAAAGAAGAAGAAAAGAAGCGGAATGATTAATCCAGAGAGTTACTACCTGGATCTTTTCCAGGTGACACCCCGGGGGCTTGAGGAACTTGCAGCCTCTGGTATACGTGAGGGAGGCAGTTATTGCGACCTCTTTTTCGAGAATACGACTTACCATGAATTGCTTCTAAGGGACGGTATAGTATCTTCCGGCGGCTTCCATATTGATTATGGGGTCGGTATCCGTGTCTTGAAAGGCGACCGCACCGGTTACGCTTATTCCGAGAGCACCGATGCCCGTTCCATGAAAGACGCTGTCAAGGCCGCTTCTTTGATAGCCTCTTCAGGGAAGCCTGAAAAATCAGTCTCCTCAGAGCCGGACCGACCTCTGGCCCCGGCCGCGTCCATCCTCGCTTCGCTGCGGCTGAGTACGGCCGGTGGCCAAGGTCGGCTCCGGCAAGTGAAGGATTACTACCCTTTCGAGCGGGACTGGAGAAATGCGGAGACGAGCGGGTTCGTGCCATACATGGAACGACTGCAGAAGAAGATCAGCGCTTCAGACCAGAGAGTCCTGAAAGTCATCGTATCCCTGTCCGACCAAGTCAGCGACATCCTGATGTTCAACTCCCTCGGTGAACTCACCTTCGACACCCGTCCCATGGGAACCATCGCCGTCTCTGTTGTGTTCAGCAGCGACGGCAAAATCGAGAACAAGACTGTCTCAAGGAGCTTCAGAACTGGAGCCGAGATGCTCACAGATGCACTTCTGGACGAAATCGCCTCCGAGGCTGTCAAAGGTATTGACGAGCGTTTCGCCGCAAGGAGGCCCAAAGGAGGCAAAATGCCCGTCGTCATGGGCGCCGGAGCTTCGGGAATACTTCTCCATGAGGCCATGGGACATGCTTTTGAAGCGGACTTCAACCGCAAAGGCCAGTCCATATTCAGCGGAAGAATCGGTGAGAAAGTCTGCCGCGAGGAAATCTCGATTGTCGATGACGGGACCATCCCTGGAAACAGAGGTGCCGTCAATTACGACGACGAGGGTGTTCCCGGCCAAAACACCTTCATGGTGAGGGACGGAATGCTGGAATCATATCTCCACGACCGTATAAGTGCCAACCATTTCGGCGTCTCACCCACCGGAAACGGCCGCAGGGAGAGCTTCCGTTACGCCCCCATTCCCAGGATGAGAGCCACATACATGCTCGGAGGCAAGTCCAGCAAGGATGACATCATTGCCTCCGTCAAGAAAGGAATATACGTGGACCAGTTCAGCAACGGCCAGGTTCAGATCGGCGAGGGAGACTTCACTTTCTTCGTCAAGAGTGGTTTCTTGATCGAGGACGGTCTCCTCACGATGCCCGTCAAGGACATAAACATCATCGGCAACGGTCCCCAGGCGCTGGCGGACATAGTCGCTGTGGGAAACGATCCGAAAGTGGATGACGGAGCGTGGACATGCGGGAAAGGGCAGAGCTGCCCGGTCTCATGCGGAATACCTACCGTGCTTGTGAACAATCTTACAGTTGGAGGAGAATAGGATGGAAGAGATTACTGGAATGCTTACTCAGGAAGAGATAAGGACGGCTGAGATATGCGTTGAGAAAGCTCTGAGGCTCGGAGCCTCAAAGGCTCGTGTGACATTGAGCAAGAGCCTGATGGAGCTGTTCGGCACATTGGACGGCCAGCTTGACAAAGTCAGCCATTGCCTCGACCGCTCTATGAGTGTCTGTTTATTCGTTGATGGCAAATACGGTACTTTTTCCACCAACAGGCTGGTGGAAAGTGAGTTGGAGGACTTCCTCAAGAAATCGATAGCCACAGTGAGGATGCTCGCCGAGGATCCGTGCAGGGATCTTCCCGATCCGGCCAGGACGGCGAAAGACGCCATAACCGGGAAAGAGTTAGACCTATATGACCCCTCCTACCCTGCCCTGACATCCTCTGAGAGGCTCAAGATGGCCATGGAAGCCTCTGTGTTTGAACAACATAAGGCCGAAGGCCTGATATCGGAAGAGGGAGAATATTCAGACTCGATATTCGACACCCTGACTCTTGACTCGAACGGGCTTAAGTGTCGTCACACCGAGACCTCATTCGAATATGGGGTAGAGATAACCGTGAAGGATGCGGAAGGCAACCGCTACAGCGGCTATTGGTGGGATTCCACCCCAAGGATCAGCGACCTCAAGATCTCAACTTGCTGCGAGACGGCATACCAAAGGGCCATAGCCCAGATCGGTCCCAAGAGGATTCCCTCAGGAAAGTATAACATGGTCGTTGACAGCGAGAATTCCTCAAGACTCGTGACTCCCCTCACCTCCGCATTGGGAGCCTTTGCTCTCCAGCAAAAGAATTCATTCCTTCTTGACACGCTCGGGAAGAAGGTTTTCCCGGAATGGATGACTCTGGTTGACAAGCCCCTTACCAAGGGACAGACCGGCTCACGCCTGTTCGACTCAGAAGGTGTCGCCTCGAGAGAGACGCCTGTCATCGAGAAAGGAGTCGTGAAAGAGTATTTCGTCAACACCTATATGTCCAATAAAATGGGAATCGCTCCCACTATCGAGGATGTCATGAGACCCGTTCTGGAGCCCTGCGTCGCTCCAGGGCTTTTAAAGCCTCAAAGAATGGATAAGGACGGAATAATGGCTCTTGTCGGCGACGGGATCCTCGTCACTGGATTCAACGGAGGCAACAGCAATTCCGCCACCGGCGATTTTTCTTTCGGTGTGGAAGGATTTTTGTTCAAGGACGGCAGAATCGTCCATCCGGTCAGGGAAATCCTAATCACAGGCAATCTCCTGACCTTGTGGAACAATCTGCTTGCGGCGGGAGATGACGCCAGGACCTGTAAGTCGAAGATTATACCGACCCTGGCGTTCAAAGAGGTGGATTTTAGTGCGTAAACAATTAAAAAAAAAGATAAATATGAAAGCAGAAAAGAACAAAGTCGTCAGCTTGACCTATGAGCTGATCGTTGACGGAGCCTTGGCCGACAAGGCCGATGAGACACGTCCCCTGGAATACATCCACGGTACAGGTATGCTTCTCCCCAAGTTCGAGAGCGAGGTCGAGGGCAAAGAGCCCGGCGAGGAGTTCGCGTTCACACTTACCCCCGAGGAGGGTTACGGCACCTTCGACGAGAGGATGCTCGTGGACCTGCCGAAAGAGGCCTTCATGATGGATGGGAAGGTACGCGACGACCTTCTCGTGGTCGGAAAGATGATCCCTATGGTCAACGAGACAGGAAACGTGGTCAACGGAATGGTTCATGAGGTCACTGAAGAGAAGGTCACCATGAATTTCAATCACCCGATGGCGGGCAAGACCCTCAACTTTACAGGCAAGGTCGTCGATGTCAGGGAAGCCACAGAGAAAGAGCTCGAGAAAGGACACCCCTGCAAGCACCATGGCGACGGCGATTGCTGCCACCACGGAGACTGCCACAAGGACTAGATTACTTGTAATCGACGAAAACAGGGATATGGTCGGAAGCCGTTCCGGGATCTCCGTTAAAGAGATATCTGGTGGCTTCCGTCATTGTTACAGTGGCTTTCCCGGCTCCGGAATAGAGCATCACGAAATCAATGCATTTCTTAAGGCTTGTTGTAGGATAGGTCGGGGTATTCTTTGAAAGCACAGTCCAGGTATTCTTGAGTTCCTTTAGCGGGGCATCATTCGGCTCGCAGTTCATGTCACCGAGCAGGAACACAGGGCGACTGTCCCCTTTGTAGTTTTTCTCGACAAAGGTGTTAATGGCCTTCGCCTGCTGGATCCTTGCATATTCCTGAGTGTGATCGAGATGGGTTCCCATTATGACGAACCGCTCACATTCGGCGACCACCAGTCCCCTCTCCTCCGCCCCGTTGTGACGACCGAGAAGCAAAGTGGTGTCTTTCAGCACCTTGTGCGCTGGAGAAGTGACTATAGCGTTGCCATAGGCACCACCCGACCGGCGCAACGCCGGACCAAAAACATAATTCCAGTTCCCAAGAGTCTCGGCGAGGACTTTAACCTGGTACAACGGGTTCCTGACAGTGCAGCTGTCCACCTCATTCATTATCACAGCGTCGGCCTTCAGCTCCTTTATTATCTCCGCCACCTCCGTGATGCTATTGGGCATATATTTATTAAAAGTCCCGACGTTGTAAGAGACAATTCTTGTGACACCTTCGTTCTTGGGATATCGCTGGGGATCAGTCTTCTTATATGTGCCGGATAGTTCCGGAAACTCCTCCGGATTGTCCTTTTCTCCCGAGCAAGAAGAAGCCAAGGAGAGGAACACGAGAATCGTGATTATCCCGAAAAGAATGTGTCTAATCATAGCGTGACAAATATAAAAAAAGGTGGTGACATTATGCCACCACCTTAAAACATTACACCAGATTAGAAATCAAGTCCATCGTTCCAACCAGGATTCTGAGGCAGGTCATAGCCGTGTGAATGGTACACGGACCTGTCGTTGATGGGGATTGGATAAAGATAGTCCCTGTTCTCGTTGAACTCGTGTGAAAGGAGCTTGTACGGATCAACATACCCGCCATTCACACCATTTGTCAGCATAACATCCGCTTTGCTGGAATCTCCGATGGAACGTACCTCTATACCTTCTCCGCCGGCAGGAGCGGCCTCACCCACAGGGTAGAGAATAAGGTCGGTGTCCCCGTCACCATCAAGGTCATACTCGCCGGGACCCGGGAAGTAAGGACCGTAGAAGTTCTGGTTGATACAATTGCCTTCCTTCCACCTCATGAGGTCAAACCATCTGGTGTCGCCTTCCTGGGCAAGCTCAACAGCCCTTTCACGACGAATCTCAAGGATCACACCCTTATTGGCACCGGTGACATTCTGGTAGCCGTATTCCTTGGAGGAAAGATACCAGTCAGGATTGGCGTTGGCCTCTGCCATATTAAGGTTGGGCATTCCAACACGGTCACGCAAAGGCTTGATCGACATATCGATGTCACCCTGTGTGAGGTTTCCGAGTTCTGCCTTTGCCTCTGCGTAATTAAGATAAACCTCAGCGGCGCGATAGAAGCACAGGTCATTGAATGACTCGCCAAAGGCATCGGTTCCGGCGTCAGCGGCCTGGACGAACTTGGCGATCTGGAAACCAGTGATGGAACATGAATACTCAGGTGTCAGAGCCTGTGAGCCATTGATTCTCTTATAACCAGGCACCCTGATAGACTGGCCGAGACGAGGATCCCTGCCGGAGGTCTCCTCAGCGAACTGCATCTTATCCCAGCCTTCCTTATCAGTGAAACGTGTTCCGTCAGCCATAAGGTAGCTGTCAACCATCTTCTTCGTCATACCGGCGCGTCCGAC
>JAEEGH010025206.1_pt1 | contig 11942 bp, 12 predicted proteins | sample 9134181 | NCBI WGS metagenome assembly JAEEGH01 (sample SAMN16246544, study PRJNA631951) | gut metagenome | biome: gut microbiome; feature: rumen; material: DP-attached | host: Bos | place: Iran: Karaj | collected 2018-10
GGACCTTGCTCTCGCCCTTAAGGGTGCGGATGAAAAGGTACAGAATGCGATCTTCAAGAACCTGTCCAGCCGTCTAGCTTCCATGATCCGCGAGGATATGGAATTCATGGGACCGGTTCGTATGAAGGACGTAGAAGAGGCACAGCAGAAGATCGTTAACATCATCCGTAAGTTAGAGGATTCCGCTGAAATTGTTATTTCCAGAGGCGGAGGTGACGAGATCATTGTCTAATCTACTGAAAGTTTTTCGGGTCCAGGTGGACGATTCGGAAAAAAGAGTGATTGATGCCAATCAGCTCTTCACAGAGAAAATCGAAAAGGAAGAGGCCAGAATGCAAAGCACCGCAGATGGCCTCTTTGACGATACTGAGGATTACCTGGGCGAAGAGATCGACCCGGCGCTGATGGATATGGACTCCAGCATTGACCAGATGGAGATGGAGGGTCTGCCGGAGGGAGCAACACCGGAAAATCCTCCAAGATCCCGGGGCGGGGGCGCATCTGCCGTGGCACAGGCAAATCGCCAGGCAGAAGAGATCCTCCAAAATGCCAGGGAGGAAGCAGACCGGCTCTTAAGCTCCACACAGGATGAGATCGAAGCCATGAAAGCACAGGCCATGGAACAGGCCCGCGCCGAAGGCTATGAAAGCGGCGTCCGGGAAGGCATGAAGAGCGGTATGGCCCAGGCAGATCAGGAACTTGCCCAGAAGAAACAGGAACTGGAAAAGGAATTCCGGGATAAGGCCAATTCGCTGGAAGCAGAATATGAAGAGATCCTGAACAATCTGGAGCCGGAATTCGTTGAGAAGATCAGCTCCATCTATGAGCATATCTTCCGGGTGGACTTAAGTGCCCACAAGGATATCGTGGTACATCTGATCCGCATGACCCTGCACGGCATTGAACCCAGCCGTCACTACATCGTGCGGGTATCCAAGGAGGATTATGCCTTTGTGAATATGCAGAAGAAGCAGATCGCAGAAGGCATGTCCAATTCCAGCATCGAGATCGTAGAGGATGTTACCCTTCGCAAGAGCGAGTGTATGATCGACACCGATGGAGGTATCTTTGACTGCAGCCTGGATACAGAGCTGTCGGAACTGACCAAACGTCTGAAAGCCCTGTCTTATTCTCAGCATGAAGAAAATGTATAAGGGGAAACCTTTTTCGTGTTAGCTGACATTTCCATTGACTATGAGAAATACATACGGATCGCCGATAAGCCCCTGTGTAAGAAACTGGGCAAGGTGGTCAACGTGGTGGGCTTAACCATCGAATCCGCCGGACCCGATGCCAAGCTGGGAGATGTATGTATGATCTATCCCAACCTGGATGAGGAAAAGCCCATTATGGCCGAGGTCATCGGCTTTAAAGAGGGTAAGACCCAGCTGATGCCCTATGAGGAAGTCATCGGTATCGGCCTTGGCAGCAAGGTGGAAAATACCGGCGCACCCCTGACCATTGCCGTAGGAGACTATCTTCTGGGGCATACCTTAAACGGACTGGGGGTTCCTACCGACGGCATCCAGACGCCGCCCGGTGCGGTGCTTTATTCCGCGGATGCCACGCCTCCCGATCCCATGAGCCGTAAGATCATCGACGAAGTCCTTCCTCTGGGCGTTAAGGCGGTAGATGGCCTTCTGACCGTAGGTAAGGGACAGCGTATCGGTATCTTCGCAGGATCCGGTGTAGGCAAATCCACTCTGATGGGTATGTTTGCCCGCAATACCCGTGCGGATATCAATGTGATCGCGCTGATCGGCGAGCGAGGCCGTGAGGTGAGGGAATTCATCGAACGGGATCTGGGGCCGGAAGGCATGCAGCGCAGCGTCGTTGTGGTGGCAACTTCCGATAAGCCGGCACTGGAACGTAAACAGGCAGCCAAGACGGCTACCGCAGTAGCGGAATATTTCCGGGATCAGGGAAGAGACGTCCTTTTGATGATGGATTCTCTGACCCGTTTTTCCATGGCACAAAGAGAGATCGGCCTTGCTAGCGGAGAACCGCCGGTTTCCAGAGGTTATCCCCCCAGTGTTTATTCCGAGATGCCCAAACTCTTAGAGCGGGCAGGAAGAAGCTCGGAAGGCTCCATTACGGGACTTTATACCGTCCTGGTGGATGGCGATGATTTTAACGAGCCCATTACCGATACGGCGAGGAGCATTCTGGACGGTCATATCATGCTTAGCCGTAAGCTGGTGCACAAGAATCATTATCCGGCTATTGATGTGCTGCAGAGTATTTCCAGATGTATGGGTGCCATCACCGACACCAAACACAAGATCGCCGCAGGCCGGCTTAAGAACGTTATGGCGACCTATAACGATGCGGAGGATCTGATCAACATCGGTGCATATAAGAGCGGCAGCAATCCGGACATCGATTATGCGATCTCCAAGATCCGCACCGTAAATGATTTCCTTATACAGGATGTTAATTCCAAATTCTCCTACGAGGAGATACTGGAGCAGCTCCTTACCATGTTTGAGGAGCCGTCACAGGAGTAAGATAAATGGCAAGATTTGTCTACCGGATGCAGGGAATCCTGGAACTCAAATACAAAATGGAAAACCAGGCCAAGAACGCTTTCGGAGCCGCCAATGCGGCGCTCCTTACGGAGCAGGAAAAGCTCCATATCCTGACCATGCGTCTTGAGGAGTACGAAGAGGAAGCAAGATCCCTTCGGGAAAGTAAGCTCCATCCCTTGGATCTTCGTGCCAACCAGGATGCCATACGGATCATGCAGGAACTCATAGAACAGCAGAAGGGAGAGATCCGCAAAGCGGAGGAAAAAGTGGAGCTTTGCAGACAGGCCCTGCAGCAGGCCATGATCGAACGAAAGACTCAGGAAACCCTGAAAGAGAAGGCTTTTGAAGCCTTCATGCAGGAAGAAAACAAGAAAGAAAGCAAGGAGATCGACGAGTTGACCAGTTACACCTACGGTCGCAAGATCATGGCAGAGCAGTAAGCTTCTTTCGAAAGGACAGACTATGGCGGGTGAAAATCAGATCGAAGAAAGAACGCCGGAACAGCGAAAAGCCGAGAAACAGCGGTTAAAGCAGGAAAAAGCGGATCTTAAGAAACAACAGAAAGAGCAGAAGAAGGAAGCCAAAAAGCGAGCCAGGGAGATTGCTGCTCAGGAAGACGACCTCATTGATGAGGAGGAGAAAGCGGGCATTTCCGTCGCCCTGGTAACGGTGATCATCATCGTGATCTGGCTGGGGATCCTTGCACTTATGATCAAACTGGATGTGGGAGGCTTCGGGTCCTCTGTTCTGGCTCCGGTCCTTAAGGACGTGCCGGGATTAAATCTGCTTCTGCCGGACTCGGCCGTAACGGAAACTACCGGCGGCGGAGCCTACGGGGGATATTCTTCCCTTAAGGAAGCAGTAGATCAGATCGAAAATCTGGAAAAGCAGTTAGCGACTGCTCAGGCCAAGATCCAGGGAGATGACGATACGATCTCCGATCTGCAGGCAGAGGTGGAACGCCTTAAGACCTTTGAAAGCATGCAGACCGAATTCGAACGGATCAAGACCGAGTTCTACACCGAGGTGGTCTATGCAGAAAACGGCCCCGGTGCAGAGGAATATCAGAAATATTACGAAGCCATGGATCCTGCCACGGCACAGTACCTTTATAAACAGGTCGTCATCGAGGAAGCGGCGGATGCCGAGCTGGAAGATTATGCGGCAGCTTATTCCCAGATGAAGCCCAAGCAGGCAGCGGCAATCTTTGAGGATATGACCGACAACCTGGAACTGGTAGCCAAGATCCTGGGGATCATGAGCAGTGATGACAGAGGAGCGATCCTGGGCGTTATGGATGCAGAGGTCGCTGCAAGACTGACCAAGATCATGGATCCGGATTCCTGATCACAAAAAAGATCTGATCGAAATAAAAAATTTATTTTTGGCGCCTCGGGCTATAAGGAAATAGCCCGAGGCGTCCGATAAATAAATTGAGGGTCAGGAGATCATATGTCTCCTGATCGGAACCTTGACAATTGAAGAAAGGAGGAACATACAGGTATGACAAGTACACCTGTAACAAACGCGGCAGCATTTATTGCTCCCGCAAACATGGGTGCCCAGACAGGCCAGACGGGAAAAGATGCATCCCCTGTGCAGAAAGGTTTATCCTTTTCGGATACCATGATGCAACAGACCAATCTCACCACCTTATCCACTCCGGCAAGCCGCACCAATGACCCGCAGTTGTCCAATCTTCAGGCAAAGCCTTCCGGGGAAACGAAGGAGCCGAAGCAGGAAACAAAGACAGAAAAGAATGTTTCAGCGGAAGATAACGGCAAAGACGTTACAAAAGCTGAGGATCCTGCAGAGACTTCCGAAACCGCGACGGAGGAAACCGAAACCACGAAGGAGGTTAAGGAGACCGAGACGCTAACCGAAGAAGAGCAGAGCACGCCGAAGGTGGACGTGATCCCGGAAGAAGTTCTGGAGATCGTAAGCAGCGCTATGATCCAGGAGATCGCAGCAGTACTTAATGTTCCGGAAGAAACCGTAACAGAAGCTGTGGAGCAGTTATCCATGGAGCCTGCTGAACTCTTTACCAGAGAAGGCATTTCCAAAGTGGTCATGGAGGTAACCGGTAACACCGATCCTGCCGCAATGCTGACGGATGAAACCCTTTATTCGCAGGTACAGGAACTGGTAAATGCAAGCAAGGAGATCCTGGAGAATGCTTCGGAGGAAACCGGAATTCCCACTGAGGAGATCATGAAACTCATTACCCTGATCCCCAAGGATACGGAAAAAACAGAAGATACTCCCGTGATCTTTGAAGCAGCGAAAGAAGAGGAGATCCTTCCGGATACAGTGATCCGTGAGGAAAAGCGACCCGTTGTTCAGCTCTTTGACGGCAGAAGCCAGAAGACACAGGTTAAAAATCCTGTAGGCGAAGCAGCCATCGTACAGACCGTACGGGTAGAAAAGGACAGCGCCAAAGAGGAAATGACCGGACAGGAATCCGGCGGCATGTTATTTGGCCAGAATGAGCAGACTTTCCAGGTAGAGACGGAAAGCGTTCCGGAAGTACCGGTACAGACCTACGTTGCGACCACCGAGGAGATCATGAACCAGGTAATGGATTACATGCGCATCAATCTTACCAGTGATGCAAATGAACTGAGCATGCAGTTAAATCCGGAAAGCCTTGGAACCATCCATGTACAGATCGTGGAAAGAAACGGAAGCATTTCCGCACAGTTCCACACCACCAATGAAGTCGTTAAGGAAGCCTTGGAAACTCAGATGGTCATCCTGAAGCAGAACTTCGAAGAACAGGGCATTAAGGTAGATGCCATACAGGTAACGGTAAACGACAGTGATTTTGAGCGGGACTTACAGCAAGGTTTCGGTCAGAACAACCAGGAAGCTGGTCAGAACGAACAGAACGCACCCAAAAGAGTTCGCCGGATCGTGATCGGGGAAGACGGAAGTTTTTCCGATGATCTGGAGGAAGAGGATCGCATTCAGGCAGAACTGATGACAGCAAATGGCAATTCCGTAGATCTTCAGGCATGATCTTCGGAGGAAAGGATAAACAATGAGTCTTATAGCAGGAGTTGTAGACGGACAGATCCAGCAGGTAACGTCCTCTTCATCGGAAAGTACCAAGGAATCCGGATCCTCATCCATGAACAAAGAGGCATTCTTACAGATCCTTGTAGCCCAGATGAAATATCAGGATCCGCTGGAACCCACATCCAACAGCGAGTATATTTCCCAGTACGCAACCTTCTCCGAGCTGGAACAGATGCAGAACGTAAGCCACTCGGTTAACATGACCAGAGCTTCTTCTCTGATCGGTCAGACCGTCGTGATGCAGTCCACCGATTCATCCGGAAACGTTCGATACGTTCAGGGAACCGTTGATTACGTACAGTTTGAAGGAAATACCGCTAAGCTTTGCATCGGCGGCAGCTACTACGATATTGACGATCTGTATTCCGTACTGGACGGTCAGTACATCGATGCATCCGCAAAATATGCGGCATGGGTTGAGGCAATGGGAAAACTTCCTTCCGTGGATGCCATTACTTTGGCCGATAAGGATGCGGTACAGGCAGTCGTAGATACCTACAACGGCATGAGCGAATACGAAGTATCCTTCGTAACCGCGGACAACAAAGCACTGGTAGAAAACTATTACAAAGCACTGGAACAGTTAAAGGCTGCAGAAAGTTCAGAAAGCACTACAGAAACCGAATGAAACAGCCGATAAGAAAATGGAGGGATGCATGAACAACATCAGTACACAATTCTCTTCCATCGAACAGTTAAGAGATCAGTTCCTGAACGGACAGAATAATGCAGTAGCTCCGAAAACACAGGACGGTCTTTCCTTCCGGGAAATTCTTGATCGGAAAAATCAGGATGCGCTGATCGAAAGCAGCGGTCTTAAGTTTTCCAAACATGCAACAGGACGGTTGCAGGAGAGAAGTATACAGCTGACCGAAGGTCAGATCAGTCGTCTTCAGGAAGGAACCCAAAAGGCGAGTGCGAAGGGAATCCAGGAATCACTGGTATTAGTCGACCAGCTGGCGTTCATTGTAAACATACCCAATCACACCGTGGTAACTGCAATGGATCAGACAGAAACCGACAGCAACATATTCACCAACATTGACGGAGCCGTAATCATTTAATCGGACCTTATGGAGATTAAAGCATTTCCGACTGACAGAAGAAATGCCAAGCGGCCCGCAAGGGATTATTAATCAATCGGAGGTCACTCACTATGATGAGATCACTTTACTCTGGTGTTGCAGGTCTTAAGACCCACCAGACAAAGATGGACGTTATCGGTAATAATATTGCAAACGTTAATACCGTAGCTTACAAGTCCCAATCCGTAACATTCAGCGAATTACTTTATCAGACAACCAGTCAGGCATCCGGCCCCAACGCCACTACCGGCGTGGGCGGTACCAACGCCCGCCAGATCGGTCTCGGTGTAAAATCCGGTGCCATCAATACCAATATCACCCAGTCGGGATCTTCTCAGACAACCAACAACCCGTTTGATATTCAGATTTCCGGCAGCTCCTTCTTCATTGTCAATAACGGATCCGAGAACTATTTCACCAGAGACGGTTCTTTCTACGTAGATGCAGCCGGTAACTTATGTATGACCAGTACCGGTTACAACGTAATGGGCTGGCAGACAGAACTGTCCGATACCGGCGTATTACAGATCAAGCAGGATACCGTCAGCGCTCTTCGTATCATGAGCCCCGATAACCTGACTTACCCCGCAGAAGCAACCAGCAAGGCATACGTTTCCGGTATCCTGGATAAGAACGATACCAACGTAAACAGCTCCGGTAAGATCATCAGCTTACAGTTCTATGACGGTCTGGGTTACAAGTACACCGCCAAGATCAAGTTCCTGTCCACCAATACCGACGGCAGCTATGCCATGAGCTTAAGCGACCTTCTGGATTCCAACGGTGTTTCCGTACTGGATGATGCAGGTGCTTATCTGGGATCCAATGTATCCACCATGTTCTCTACCCCCAGACAGCTTAGCGTATCTTCCGACTATACCGTAGATGCAGCAGCTAAGACCATTACCTATCAGAGTGGCAGTAACTATGTACAGATCACGGTAGGAGATGGCGGAACCCTGACTCCCAAGGTTTACTCGGATGCAGAATGCACCACAGAAGTAACCGATGCTACGACCCTGGCAGGTATCGATACTTCCAATACCGCACTGCAGAAAGCCGTTGCATCCGCATTTGGCTATGATACCTATACCGAGCTGGCTAATCTGACCTATTATGCAGATGCCGACGCAGAAGAAGCCGGCACGGTCAGCAAGGTAGGAGATAACCTGGCAGACGTTCTGGGAACCATTACCAACGGTGTCAGCAGCTTATCCATCGTGGGACAGTATGTATCCGGTGCAACCGTACAGTTCTCCACAGCAGACGGTTCCTTTGTAGGTATCAACGGTACCACCAATTCTACCGTAGCCCTGCATTTTACCAATACCGAAGGTAACTTCACCGATATCGAGATCGACATGTCCAACGCCAGCAACGTTAACAACGACGGAACCTCCACTCTGACCGCCACCAACGGCGATGTAAAGGGTGCAGGAAGCGGTCGTGCCGTTGGTAACATGAGCGGTGTCACCATTTCCAAAGCAGGTCTGATCTACGCGACCTACGACAACGGCCAGACCAAGCTCCTTGGCCAGATCGCCGTTGCAAACTTTGCAAACGCTTCCGGTCTTTCCAAAGAAGGAGATAACCTCTATGCCGCAACCCAGAACTCCGGTGAGTTCGACGGTGTCGGTGTGGACATCTCCGCAGACGGATCCTATATGACCACCGGTTCCCTGGAAATGTCCAACGTAGACCTGTCCGCAGAGTTTACTGAGATGATCACCACCCAGCGTGGTTTCCAGGCCAACAGCCGAATCATTACCGTATCCGATACACTTCTGGAAGAACTGATCAATCTCAAGAGATAATAAATAATCGTCTCGTTCTCACTTCGACGATTATTGCGAACCGATCTTTGAGGGAAGTTGCGTAGCAACTTCTAAAGATTAGCGCCGTGACAACAAGCTAATCTTTTCATAACAGATGTTTTTGATCATCATAGATAAATAACGGGTGCGTAAATGTATCTAAAATTTTCTTAAAATGATCAAGGTGTCTGAATTGTTTTAAAAGTCTTCCTGTGTTAGAATAGGGGTATCTTGTAGAAATGCAATTTTCACGGATACCCCTTTTCCTATTGAGGGTATTGGCGGAAATTAACTGATAATTTGACCGAGAGGCGAAAATGATTGAAGTTACCAAGATAAACGGCGTAAAGATCCTGATCAACGAGGACCTGATCGAGGTGGTGGAAGAGACCCCGGATACGGTGATCACACTGACCACAAAACGCACGATTATCGTGAAAGAAAGTAGACAAGATATCAAAAATCTTGTAAAATTGTTCAAGAAAGACCTCTTATAAATAAGCGAAAAGGCTAGGTGAGGATTTTTGGATATAGCGTCACTGGTTGGACTCGTGGTATGTATCGGACTGGTTTTGTTCGCGATCATGGCCGAGGATCCTTCCGCAATTATACATTTCCTAGATTTTCAGTCCGTTCTTATTACCCTGGGCGGTGCGTTCATGTCCGTTATGGCTGGATGTACCATGCAGGATTTTATTGGTGGTTTAAAGAGTTTTACCCTGGTGCTCAAGATGCCCCAGCTCAATACCACAGGTACGATCCAGAAGGTTATCGATTTTTCCAACATTGCCCGTAAAGAGGGCCTTCTTGCGTTGGAAGATGCAGCATCTACCCTGGATGACCCCTTCATGAAGAAGGGCGTACTGCTGATCGTCGACGGTACGGATCCGGAACTGGTCCGGGCCATCATGGAGACAGAGCTTGTCAGTACCGAAGAGCGTCATAAGAAAAACATCACTTTCTGGGAGAACCTTGGCGGCATGGGTCCTGCCTGGGGTATGATCGGTACCCTGGTCGGACTGGTTAACATGTTGCAGAACATGTCCGATGCTGCAGCGATCGGCCCCGCTATGGCGGTCGCCCTGATCACCACACTGTACGGTTCTCTGCTGGCTAACTGGATCTGTACGCCGGTTGCCACCAAGTTAAAAACGAATAATACCAATGAGATGACCTTGAAGCAGATAATGATTGAAGGTCTTCTTTCGATTCAGGCAGGTGAGAACCCTCGAGTAATCGAGGAGAAGTTAAAGTCCTTCCTTTCTCCGAAGGAACGTGCCGCAGCGACTCCGGAAGGAGGCGAGGAGAATGGCTAAGCGCAAACCGGATGAGCCGCCGAAGGGGGCGCCTGCGTGGCAGTCAACCTTTGCGGATCTGATGAATCTGCTGCTGTGCTTCTTCGTGCTGTTGTTCTCCATGTCTACCATCGATGCCCAGAAGTTCGAGCAGATCGCTGCATCCTTTTCACAGACTTTCAGCATCTTTTCCTCCGGATCCACAGCTCTCGGCGAAGGAACTCTGGTAGGAAGCGGTGTCAGCCAGCTGAACAACCTGGATGAATATATGTCCGATACCGGCTATATGTCACAGCAGGAAGAAAACGCCGACCAGTACACGCAGGAAGGCGGACAGCAGACCAGCGAGCAACAGACTTTGGAGCAGTCCGAAGCCGATGTGGAAGCGGCCAAATTAAAAGAAGCCGAAGAACTGGGCGAGAAGATCGAAGAAGCCCTGTTTGAAGGCGGCGTCCTGGACGACGTACAGATCTCTGTTACAGCGGATTATGTACAGCTGACCATCAACGGATCCCTCCTGTTTGATTCCGGTAAAGCGGATCTTAAGGAGCAGAGCATCCCGGTCATGACCCAGGTAGCCCTGATATTGGAGCGTTACGCAGGTTATACCATCACCGTGGAAGGTCATACGGATAATGTACCCATGACCAGTTCCCGGTATGCTAACAATGATGAGCTTTCCAGTGCCAGAGCGATCTCCGTTTTTAATTTCCTTCTGGAGACCACCAATCTGGATCCTGCCAAGATCATTCATGCCGGCAGAGGAGAGTATTGTCCCATTGCCGACAATTCCACACCCGAAGGCAGAAGCCTTAACAGACGGGTAGAGATCAAGATCTATCATCGACTGAGTTCGCAATAAAAAGCAGCATTTTTACCGCAGAAACGAGGACACATGAAAAAGAACATGATCCTGGTGATCATCCTTGCACTGCTGGTGGTAAACATTGTGCTTACCGCCATCACCATGTTCAGCATCACCAGCACCAATAAGAAAACAGCAGCCGTTGTAGCAGACATTGCTACGGCCCTGTCCATCGAGATGGCTTCCGAAAAGGAAGGGGATGGCGAGGTAGTGGAACTGACCATTGCCGATATCGCTACTTACCCCATCGCCGATCAGATGACCATTCAGCTGCGTGACAGCGTAGGTGATAAGGCAGACGGCAAGTCCCACTACTGTATGGTATCTGTGGTCCTTTCCATGAATACCCAGGACCCCGATTATAAGACCTACAGTGAGACCATCGCCAACAACGAGGGCCTCATCAAGAATGAGATCAACGAAGTCATCGGCGCATATACCATGGAAGAAGCCAAGGAGATGCAGGCTTCCGGTGAACTGAAGAATGAAGTTACCGCCAGATTACAGGCTTTATATAATTCGAAATTTATTTACGACGTATCTTTCCCTTCCATCATGTTCCAGTAAGAGGGGAAATAACAGATAAACGGGAGGTGACTGTATTTGCCTGATGTCTTATCCCAAAGCGAAATAGATAATCTACTCTCGGCGTTAAGCAGCGGTGAATTAGACGTTGAGCAGATGCAGGATGCCAACGAGAAGCAGGTCAAGAACTACGACTTCAAGCGTCCGGCAAAGTTTTCAAAAGAGCACCTCAGAACTCTGGAGATGATATACGAACACTACGGCAGACTCTTATCCACCACGCTGCCGGTATACCTTCGAAAAGCGGTGCAGGTCAGCGTGGCCAGCTCCGAGACGGTAACCTTCTCCGAGTTTACCAACGCGCTGTCCAATCCGGTTTTACTAGGTATCATCAATTTCCAGCCCCTGTCGGGAACGATCATCATGGAACTGGCCAGTAATCTGGGCTATGCCATGGTGGACCGTATGCTGGGAGGCCAGGGAGTTCCCCTGGAAAAGAACCGGAATTTTTCCGAGATCGAGCTTACGATCCTGCAGAGACTGATGATCATCAGCATGCAGCTTATGAAAGAACCCTGGGCCAATGTAGTGGATGTGGACCCGGTGATGGAGCGTATCGAGACGAACCCTCAGTTCGCACAGGTCATCGCTCCCAGTGATATGATCGCCATCGTAACTCTGGACATGAAGATCGGCGACGTAGAAGGATTCATGAATATCTGTGTTCCCTACTTTACCGTAGAGAGTATCAT
>JAEEGH010025207.1_pt1 | contig 11942 bp, 9 predicted proteins | sample 9134181 | NCBI WGS metagenome assembly JAEEGH01 (sample SAMN16246544, study PRJNA631951) | gut metagenome | biome: gut microbiome; feature: rumen; material: DP-attached | host: Bos | place: Iran: Karaj | collected 2018-10
AAGTACCCGGAGCTTTCTTCAGGCGACAATGCTTTCGACATCTTATACGAGATCGAAGAAAAGAAAGAGCTTACGGAGCTCATGAAGAAGGATGACGGGGACGGAAATCCCATCAGGGTTTACATCGGTGATGAAGTGACCGTAGATTCCATGAAAGATTGTTCCGTTGTGACCGCCACTTACGAGCTGTCCGACGGTATGTACGGAAAATTCGGTATCGTAGGTCCGAAGAGAATGGATTACGAAAAAGTGGTTTCCGCACTTACAACGATCAAAAATCAGATCGATGAACTGATAAAGAAATAGCTTAAGGAAGGAGCCTGAGAACAAGGTGAAGAACAAGAACAAGACGGAAAACATCGAAGATATAAAGGTTGATGCTTCCGCTGAAAAGGCTGAAACAGGAGAAGAAAAGGCCGAAGAAAAGGCTGAGGAAAAAGCCTGTGAAGAAGCTGAAGATAAAGCCGAAGATAAAGAAGAAAAGGACGAGGATCCCAAGAAAGAAAAGAAAGACAAAAAAGATCTTGAGATCGAAAGTCTGAACGACCGCATTCTTCGTCAAATGGCCGAGTTTGACAATTATCGCAAACGAACCGAAAAAGAAAAGAGTGCAATGTTCGATATGGGAGCAAAGAATATAGTTGAAAAGATCCTTCCAGTTATCGACAATTTTGAAAGAGGCTTTGACGGACTTTCGGAAGAAGAAAAGGCAGCACCTTTCGCAGCCGGAATGGAAAAGGTTTACAAGCAGATGATGACCGGACTTCAGGAAGCCGGACTCAAAGAGATCGAAGCATTGAACTGTGAATTTAATCCTGATCTTCACAATGCAGTGATGCATGTTGAAGATGAAAACGTAGGCGAGAACACCATCGTTGAGGTTTTCCAGAAGGGTTATTTTTATAAAGACACCGTTGTAAGACATTCAATGGTTAAGGTGGCAAATTAGAAAAAACATTTCAGACAGGCTGTCATTTAAAGGACAGTCGGGGAATAGAATCAGGAGGAAAAAGAAATGAGTAAGATTATCGGTATTGACCTTGGAACGACAAATTCCTGCGTCGCAGTTATGGAGGGCGGTAAGCCCGTAGTTATTACAAACCCTGATGGTGGAAGAACAACTCCTTCCGTAGTTGCTTTTACAAAGACAGGCGAAAGGATCGTAGGTGATTCCGCAAGACGTCAGGCAGTTACAAACTCTGAAAAGACCATCTCTTCCATCAAGAGACACATGGGATCCGATTACAGAGTTACAATTGATGACAAGAAGTATTCTCCCCAGGAGATTTCCGCAATGATCCTTCAGAAGCTTAAGGGTGATGCGGAAGCTTACCTCGGCGAGCCCGTAAAGGAAGCTGTTATCACAGTTCCCGCTTACTTTAACGATGCTCAGCGTCAGGCTACAAAGGATGCGGGCAAGATCGCAGGTCTTGATGTTAAGCGTATCATCAACGAGCCTACTGCAGCGGCTCTTGCTTACGGCCTTGACAATGAAAAAGAACAGAAGATCATGGTTTATGACCTTGGTGGCGGTACATTCGATGTTTCCGTTATCGACATCGGTGACGGCGTTATCGAAGTTCTTGCAACAGCAGGAAACAACAGACTCGGCGGAGATGACTTCGACGATCGCGTTATGAGATTCCTTATTGATGAGTTTAAGAGAACAGAAGGAGTCGATCTTTCCGCAGACAAGATGGCTGTTCAGAGACTTAAGGAAGCAGCAGAGAAGGCAAAGAAGGAACTTTCCACACAGACACAGACAAACATCAACCTTCCTTTCATTACGGCAACTGCAGAAGGACCCAAGCACCTTGACATCAACCTCACACGTGCTAAGTTCGATGAACTCACAAGAGACCTTGTAGATGCAACAAGAGAGCCTGTTCAGACAGCTCTTCGCGATGCAGGACTTACAGCAAGCGATCTCGGTAAGGTTCTTCTTGTAGGTGGTTCCACAAGAATCCCCGCAGTTCAGGAACTTGTTAAGCAGATGACAGGTAAGGAGCCCTCAAAATCCCTTAACCCTGATGAATGTGTTGCTATCGGTGCAGCTATCCAGGGTGGTACACTTGCAGGTGAATCCGGATCCAAGTCCGTTCTCCTTCTCGATGTTACACCTCTTACACTTTCCATTGAGACCCTCGGCGGAATCGCAACTCCTCTCATTGAGAAGAACACAACGATCCCTGCTAAGAAGAGCCAGGTATTCTCAACTGCCGAAGACGGTCAGACAGCAGTTGACATCAACGTAGTTCAGGGTGAAAGAAAGTTCGCAAAGGACAACAAGTCCCTCGGACGTTTCAGACTGGACGGCATCCCTTCAGCTCCCAGAGGAGTACCGCAGATCGAGGTTACATTCGATATCGATGCAAACGGTATCGTAAATGTTTCCGCTAAGGATCTCGGAACCGGCAAGGAGCAGCACATCACGATCACAGCAGGTACCAACCTTTCAGACGATGATATCGCAAAGGCTGTTAAGGAAGCTGCTGAGTATGAAGCTCAGGATAAGAAGAGAAAGGAAGCCGTTGATACAAAGAACGAGTGCGATTCCTTCGTATTCCAGACAGAAAAGAGCTTAAAGGATATCGGTGACAAGCTTTCCGAGAGCGACAAGGCAAATGTTCAGAGAGACCTTGACAACCTTAAGGATCTTGTGAACAAGGCAAATCCCGAGGTTATGACAGAGAACGAAGTGAACGATCTGAAGGCTGCCAAGGAAAGACTTATGGAGTCCGCTCAGAGCCTTTTCTCAAAGCTTTATGAGCAGAACCAGGGCGGAGCACAGGGTGCAGGTCCCGACATGAGCGGTGCAGGCTTTGGCGGTAATGCCGGAAATGCAGGCAGCACAGGTTCTAACAATAACAACGATGATGTTGTTGACGGAGATTTCAGAGAAGTATAATATTTCACCTTACAGGGGCGTGAACAACGCCCCTTGTGGGTTTTAATCAACTATAAAAATGAGGATTTTTTTATATGGCAGACAATAAGCGTGACTACTATGAGGTGCTGGGTGTAACCAAGAACGCCTCCGATGACGAGATCAAAAAAGCATACAGAGTTCTGGCTAAGAAGTATCATCCCGATCTGAATCCCGGCAACAAGGAAGCTGAGGAAAAGTTCAAAGAGGCTTCCGAAGCATATGCAGTCCTTTCCGATGCCGACAAGAGGAGAAAGTATGACCAGTTCGGTCATGCAGCCTTCGAAAACGGCGGCGGAGCAGGTGCGAGCGGTTTCGGTTTCAGTGATATGGGAGACATCTTCTCCAATTTCGGAGACATCTTCGGAGATCTCTTCGGTATGGGAGGCTTTGGCGGCAGGAGAAGTTCCTACGGCGCCAATGAACCTCAGAAGGGAGCCAACATCAGGATCGGTGTTACCATTACCTTTGAGGAAGCAGTTTTTGGCACCAAAAAAGAGGTCACCTTTAACGGACATGACATTTGTCCCGAATGTAACGGAACCGGTGCCAAAAAAGGTACCAATCCCGAGACTTGTCCCCAGTGTAAAGGAAAAGGACAGGTGGTATTTCAGAGACAGTCTTTGTTCGGCATGACACAGAGTGTTCAGGTCTGTCCCGAATGTCGCGGTAAGGGAAAGATCATTAAGGACAAGTGCCCCAAGTGTTACGGTGAAGGATTTATCTCCAGAAAGAAGACCATTGAGGTCAACATTCCCGCAGGTATCAACGACGGTCAGGCAGTTCGCCTTTCGGGCGAAGGAGAACCCGGAACCAACGGCGGACCCAGAGGAGACATTCTTGTTGAGATCCGTGTCAAGGACAGCCCCATCTTCCAGAGAGACGGAATGGACATTTATTCAAATGTTCCCCTTCCTTTTACAAAGGCGGCTCTGGGCGGTGACATGAGGATCACTACCATTGACGGAGATGTGATCTACACTGTTTCTCCCGGAACACAGACAGATACAAGGATCCGTCTTCGCGGCAAGGGTGTTCCTTCCATCAAGAATCCCGCCACAAGAGGCGATCATTATGTGACATTTGTTGTTCAGGTACCCACAAAGCTGACCAAGGAACAGAAAGAACTTCTCGAAGCATACGACAGAACACTTTCGGATGTACAGAACGCCGGTGACTCAGGTAAAAACAAAAAGAAAAAATGATTTATGATAAACAGGGGTGCATCCCCTGTTTTTTTGGTTTACCGATAAAAACTTTTGTGTTAAAATCAACTCTTGCGAGGGTTTTGAAATGTACAGATTTTACATCGATGAAGAACAGCATACAGGTGATGAAGCGGTGGTTACGGGAGAGGACGTCAATCACATCAGAAATGTACTGAGATTGACCGAAGGTGACCGGATCGTTCTTTGCAACGGGCAGAATGTGGATCATCTGTCCGTGATCACGGACATGAGTAACAAAAACGAGATACGGTGCCGTGTACTGGAAAGCAGAGCATCCGAAAGCGAATTACCCGTAAGGATAGTGCTTTATCAGGGACTTCCGAAGAAAGACAAGATGGAGCTCATCATTCAAAAATGCGTTGAACTGGGAGTCTCGGAGATAGTCCCCATAACCATGAAAAGATGTATCGTTAAGATAGAAGACGAAAAGTCCGAAGCGAAAAAGAATGCCAGATGGTCGGAGATCTCAAGAGCTGCCGCGAAGCAGTCCGGCAGGGGAGTTATCCCTGAGATCGGAAAAGTGATGAGCTTTAAGGAAGCATTAAAAAGGGCGGTAAATGAGGACCCGGATTTCCTTTTGGTGCCCTACGAAAATGCGGAAGGGATCCTTTCTTTAAAGAATTTTGCCAAAAGACTGAAGGCTTCCCTTTCGGAAAACGGAAAAAGAACCGTGTCTGTATTCATAGGCCCGGAAGGGGGCTTCGATGAGAGCGAAGTCGAAGAAGCAAAAAAAGCGGGAGCGGAAACCGTTTCTCTCGGCAAAAGGATCCTGCGCACGGAGACTGCAGGTTTCACAACCGCAGCAATCTTAATGTATGAAACGGAGAATTATTGATGATAGCCTACCTTGATAATGCCGCTACGACAAAAGTGTCCCGGAGCGTTTATGATAAAATGACATCCGTTTACCTGAAGGATTTCGGAAATCCTTCATCCATGCACAAGCTTGGAATGGATGCTGAAAACTATATAAAAGAAGCTAAGGACATTATTTCAAAGATATTAAAATGTGAACCGGGAGAGATCACCTTCACTTCCGGAGGAACCGAATCAAACAATACCGCTCTGATCGGTGCGGCACTTGCAAATTCCAGAAAAGGAAAGCATATAATCACAACCCGTATGGAGCATGCTTCGGTCTACAATCCGCTGCTTTTTCTGGAGAGTATGGGCTACGAGATATCCTTTGCGCCGGTTGACGGATCGGGACATGTGATACCCGATGAATTGACCGATATGGTACGGGATGACACAATTCTCGTTTCCGTCATGCTGGTAAACAATGAGATAGGAAGCGTCAATGACATCACAGCCCTGTCAAAGGCAGTAAAAGCAAAGAATCCTTCGGTCCTTTTTCATGTGGATGCCATCCAGGGATTTGGCAAAATGAAACTCATCCCCAAAAACATGGGAACAGACATGCTGTCAGTTTCGGGTCACAAGATACTGGGACCCAAGGGAAGCGGATTCCTGTTTGTAAAAAAGGGTGTTAAGATAAAGCCCATAATTTACGGCGGGGGCCAGGAAAAAGGCATGAGATCGGGAACCGAAAACGTTCCCGCCATCAGCGGTCTGGGACAGGCGGCTTTTGATGCTTACAATGATCTGGACAAAAACAGAGAGCATTTATATGCTTTAAAGGAAAGGATGATCAGGGGGCTTCTGGAACTCGATAATGTGCACGTTCACACCTTCGGAGACAGCAAAGAGGAAATCCCCGATCTTCACGAAAGGATACTGCAGACAGCTCCTCATGTGGTGAGCTGCGGTTTTGAGGGACTCAGCAGGAGCGAAGTTCTGCTTCATGCGCTCGAAGAAAAGCAGGTGTACGTTTCATCGGGATCTGCCTGCTCATCAAATCATCCCGCTATTTCGGGAACATTAAAAGCTATCGGAACGGATAACAGGTACTTGAATTCCACTCTCAGATTCAGCTTTGCTCCCACAACGACGGAGGACGAGATCGACTACGCCCTTGAATGCCTTAAGGAGCTTCTCCCTGTATTAAGAAAATACACGAGGCATTAAAATGGAGTACAGAAATTACATCTTTGACTTTTACGGAACACTTTGCGACATACATACGGATGAGGGAAAGCCTTCACTTTGGAAGAAAACAGCTGAAATATACTCAGCATTCGGAGCCGGGTACTCCGGAACAGAACTGAAAAACGCATTCAGTGCCGCCATAGCATATGACTGCAAAAGGAATGCTAAGGATGAAAATTACGAACCGGACATCGGCCGGATCTTTTCGGGGCTGTTCAGAGAAAAAGGCGTGAAAGTTTCGAAAGATACCGTTAAGACTGTCGCAGTGACTTTCAGGGCATTGTCCAGAAGTTACATCCGGTTGTATCCCGGGGTGGAGGAATTGCTTGGATTTCTTAAAAAATGTGATAAAAAAATCTATCTTCTCTCAAATGCGCAGGCGGACTTTACAAGGCCTGAGATCACTATGCTCGGTATTGATCGTTTTTTTGACGGCATTTTTATTTCGTCGGAACAGGGAGTTAAAAAGCCCGGCAGGCTTTTTTTTGAAAGACTTTTGGAGGCGTATTCGTTAGATCCGAAAGAAAGCATAATGATAGGAAATGATGAAGAGGCGGACATTGCGGGGGCGCAGGACGTGGGTATGGATTCGCTTTACATTCATTCAAACATATCACCTTCCGTGTACGGTAAATTAAAACCCACATACTCGGTTACGGACGGTGACTTTACAAAGATCAGGGATCTGATCTTATCTTAAGGAGGATTTATGGCAGAGAAATTACTTAAAAGAAATGAGGTTCCCGTTGAGGAGACTTGGGACCTTTCCCTTCTCTACAAAACAGACGAGGAGATGAACAGGGATGTTGAAAAGATCAAAGATCTTGCAGGGAAGATCGTAACGTTCAAGGGCAGATTAAATGACCCGGAGGCGATCAACGAATGTCTTTCACTCTATGAGGAGTACAGGATCCTGAGAGATTATGTGAACAATTACGTAGGGCTTGCGGTGGAAACGGATCGTACCGACTCCGAGCTTCTTGACAGAAACGACAGGATCGACAACATTTTTAACGAGCTTTCCACATCCATTACCTTCATGGACAATGAGATCGCAAGGGCTGACGAAGAGGTCCTGAAAGCGGCTATGGCTGCTTCCAAAAGTCATGCCCGTTATCTTAAGGAAGTTTTGAGGTTCAAGCCTCACATGCTCTCTGATGAAACTGAGGAAGCTCTGACAAGTCTGAGCCAGACATTATACGCATCTTATGATACGTATCTCACTGCGAAGCTTGCGGACATGAAGTTCCCTGACTTTGAAGCGGACGGTGTAAAGTATCCTTTGGGTTATTCACTTTTTGAGGATGATTACGAGTATGATTCCAGAACTCCCGTAAGGCGAGCCGCTTTCCGTGCTTTTTCGGACAAGCTGAGAGATTACAGAAATGTTACTGCGGAAGCCTACAACCAGTGCGTAAGATGCGAAAAATCCATGGCCGATCTCAGAGGCTTTGACAACGTGTTTGATTCCCTGCTTTATGATCAGAAAGTCACAAGGGACCTTTACGACAGACAGATCGATCTCATCACCGAAAATCTTTCGGTGCACATGAGGAAATATGCGAGACTCATAAAAAAGCTTTACAGGCTGGACAAGATGACCTATGCCGATCTGAAGCTTCCCATCGACCCTGATTTCAGCCCAAAGGTAACAATAAAAGAAGCACGAGAGTATTGTGTTAAGGGACTTTCCATCATGGGACCCGAGTATGTAAAGATGGTGGAAGAAGCTTTTGACAATCGCTGGTTCGATTTTGCAAACAATGAAGGAAAATGCACCGGCGGTTTTTGCTCAAGCCCTTACAGGAAAAATTCCTACATCCTGCTTTCCTTTAACGGACGTATGTCGGATGTGTTCACAATGGCTCATGAACTGGGGCATGCAGGCCATTTCAGAGCCTGCGGAGAAGCACAGGGTGTTCTGGATACCGACGCATCCACCTATTTTGTTGAGGCACCTTCAACTATGAATGAGCTGCTTCTGGCTCATTATCTGGTTAAGACAAGCAATGATCCCAGATTTAAACGCTGGGTGCTTGCCAACATGGTAGGAAACACCTATTACCACAACTTTGTGACTCATCTCCTTGAAGCGGCTTACCAGAGAGAAGTCTACAAGATCGTTGAGGACGGAGGAAGTGTTCAGGCGGACACTTTAGACGGTATTTTCAAGGATGTACTGACCAAATTCTGGGGAGAGGATGTGGAGCTCACCGAAGGAGCGGAACTCACCTGGATGAGACAGCCTCACTACTACATGGGGCTTTATTCCTACACCTACAGTGCAGGTCTTACAATTGCCACGGAAGTGTGTGAGAGGATCGAAAAGGAAGGCATGAAGGCGGTAGACGACTGGAAGAAGTGTCTTGCCATGGGAGGCACCGTTACACCTCTTGAGTTTGCTAAGAATGCAGGAGTAGACATTTCCACGGATGCACCTCTTCTTCACACCATTGAGATCATCGGCAAGTACATCGATGAGATCTGCAGACTCAGTGAAGAGTTGGATGAACAGTTACAACAGTACAGTTAAGTAATAAATTATTTACATTTATGATATTGCATCTTTTAATTTGCGGTGCTATCATTACTGCGGTTTTGGAGAAGGCTGATAATTTTTTAACACGTAAAAAGCGAGGTAGAGAAATGTTTACATGCAGATGGTGCGGAAAAGTTCTTCTTGAAGCTAAAAATGAGTCCGAAGCGATTTGCGGCCCTTGCAGGATCAAAGAAGCGGAGACCTTGAGATCTCTTGCGATCGCCATGTCAAAGAACCCCGGTATGAATGCCATGGAGCTTTCACATGCGTCGGGAGTACCGCTTTCAAAAGTCAGCTATTTCATGAAGAACGGCATGATAAAGAAAAGATAGCGGATCGATAAGATCATTATCCATACCGGAACCTGTTCCGGTATGGATTTTTTATGCTTTTTTCACTACTTTTTGCGTAGCGTTGTGGTATAATACCTTCCGCTTATCAAATGTGAGGTATATTATGGTTAAAATTCTAATGAAAAGCATCCGCGAATACAAAGCCCCGTCCATAGTGACGCCTCTTTTTATGTGCGGAGAAGTCAGCATGGAAACTATGATGCCGTTCATCATGGCTAAACTCATTGATGAACTTGAAAAGAATAACCTGAAGCTGGTTCTTTCTTACGGCGGTATTCTGATCTGCATAGCTTTGCTCAGCCTGTTCTTCGGAACAATGGCAGCAAGAACTGCAGCTACGGCAAGCTGCGGCTTTGCCAAAAACCTCCGTCACGACCTTTTCCATAAGGTTATGGATTTCTCGTTCTCCGATGTGGATCTGTTTTCCCCTTCGTCTCTTGTAACGAGACTTACAACAGATGTTTCCAACCTTCAGAACGCCTATGCAATGATCATCAGAATGGCGGTAAGAGTTCCGCTCATGTTCCTTTTTTCCATTATCATGGGATGTGTCATCAACTGGAAACTCACGCTGATCTTTGTTGCCATCGTTCCCCTTTTGGGCGGAGCGATCCTTCTCATTATCACCAATGCCCATAAGATCTTTAAGAGGATCTTTAAAAAGTACGACGCACTCAACAATTCCGTTCAGGAAAATGTTTCTGCGATCCGTGTGGTAAAGGGCTTTGTAAGAGAAGATTACGAAATGAGTAAATTCCATGACAGATCGGCGGATGTGAGAGATGATTTCATCAGAGCCGAGAAGCTCATTGCTCTTTTCTCCCCCGTAATGATGTTCTTCATGAACGTGGGAATGCTCCTTATCTGCTATTTTGGAGCAAAGCTCATCATTACCGGAACGGGAAATGCATTTTATGTTGGAAAGGTCTTCTCCACAGGTGAACTTTCCTCACTTACCAACTATGGCGTACAGATTCTTTCCGCTCTTATGATGCTGGGCTTTGCCTTCATCATGATCACCATGGCTTCCGAAGCGGGTAATCGTGTGGTGGAAGTCCTCAAATATGAACCCACCCTTACAGGCGAACCCAACGGGTTGACAGTCGTTCCCGACGGAAGGATACAGTTTAAGAATGTTTCCTTTAAGTATTCCGACAGTGCTGCGAGGAATTCACTGGAAAAAATAAATCTGAATATTGAAAGTGGTAAGACCATCGGTATCATCGGCGGTACAGGTTCTTCCAAGACGACACTGATCCAGCTGATCTCAAGGCTTTACGATGCTACGGAAGGTGAAGTCCTTGTGGGCGGTCACAACGTCAAGGCATATGATCTTAAGTCGCTTCGTGATCAGGTGGCTGTTGTTCTTCAGAAGAACATCCTTTTTGCAGGCACCATCAAGGAAAACATGAGATGGGGTAACAAAGAGGCTACTGACGAAGAGATCGTTGAAGCATGTAAAGCAGCATGTGCGGACGAATTTGTAAGGAACTTCCCGGATGGTTACGACACCTACATCGAGCAGGGCGGAACCAACGTTTCCGGCGGTCAGAAGCAGAGACTCTGCATAGCCAGAGCACTCCTTAAGAAGCCCAAGATCCTGATCCTCGACGACTCCACTTCGGCTGTGGACACAAGAACTGATGCCCTCATCAGGAACAGTTTTAAAAAGGCTATTCCCGGAACCACCAAGATCATCATCGCTCAGAGAGTTTCTTCCGTTGAAGATGCGGATGAGATCATCGTGCTTGACGGCGGTAAGATCGTAGAGCGTGGAACCGGTGCGGAGCTCATTGCTCAGAAGGGCATATACGCCGAGATCTACGAAACACAGACAAAGGGAAAGGAGGAGTAGAATATGCCGGGACCAAGACAGTTGGGACCTCGTCCCAAACTTAAAAAGGGAATTTTCGGAAGACTGATCAAAACGATCTTCGGTTATTATCCCGTTCATTTGACAGTTGTTGCGGTTTGTCTGCTGATCTCCGCAGTTTCCTCCATCTCCATGAGTGTATTCATGCAGAGACTTATCGATGACAGCATCATCCCCGGTCTTAAGGAAGGCTGGGAAGCAGTTGCCGCAAAGGTTCTGGGAACCATCGCACTTCTCGCGTGCATATATGCCATCGGTGTTCTTTGCTCCTTTATCTACACCAGGATCATGGCCATCGTCTGCCAGGGCACTCTGAAGCGTTTCAGAGACTCCATGTTTGACAAAATGCAGACATTGCCCATCAAATACTTTGATACACATGCTCATGGCGACATCATGAGTACCTATACAAACGATGCGGATGCTGTCCGTCAGATCATCGGACAGAGTATGCCTTCACTTTTTTCCTCTATCATATCCATCTTTGGCCTGGTAGTGGTAATGCTTTCCTACAGCCTCTGGCTTTTCCTTCTCGTAATGGTGGCTCTGTTCATCATCGGAAAGGCAGGAGCTTACTTCGGCGGCAAGAGCGGGAAGTACATGGTGGGACGTCAGAAGTCCCTGGCAAAGGAAGAGGGCTTCATCGAAGAGATGATGACAGGCCTCAAGGTTGTCAAGGTCTTCACCCACGAGCAGGAAGCAAAGGATGATTTTGACAGGCTGAACGCACAGCTTTTCGATGATTCCATGCTGGCCGACAAGAACGGTAACGTTCTGGGCCCCATCACCAACAACGTAGGTAACATTTTCTATGTTGTGCTTGCGGTATTCGGATCGGTGCTGTTTTCACTTAATGCCGTGAACATCTGCTTCAGGGGTGTTGTGCCTCACATAGAGCCCCTTACTCTTGGTATGGTGGTCACATTCCTTGGAATGTTCAGACACCTTTCCCAGATGGTGGGACAGATCTCCC
>JAEEGH010025209.1_pt1 | contig 11940 bp, 12 predicted proteins | sample 9134181 | NCBI WGS metagenome assembly JAEEGH01 (sample SAMN16246544, study PRJNA631951) | gut metagenome | biome: gut microbiome; feature: rumen; material: DP-attached | host: Bos | place: Iran: Karaj | collected 2018-10
GGTGGGCTGACGTGGTGCCTGAACGTCGAGTGCGTCTCAGTTTGCCAGAAACCTTCTCTACCACACAAAGTCCCAGCGTGGCCTATCGCGGCATCTTTATTAATGATGAAGACTGGAGCCTGCGCAACTGGGCATGGAAGAACTACGAAAAGAGTGACCAGTTTGGTGCTATGGGACCGAAAACCTATAAAGCCATTTTTCAACTCTTGCTGCGCCTTAGGGCTAACGCCATCTGGCCTGCCATGCATACAGGCACCCCAGGGTTCTTCACCATTCCAGGCAATAAGGAGATGGCGGACTCGTGCGGTATCATCATTGGCACATCGCATTGCGAGCCCCTGCTACGTAATAACGTGGCAGAGTGGGACCACGTTCAGCGTGGTCCATACAACTACATCACCAATCGTGAACAGGTGCAGCAGTACTGGATTGAGCGTTTGCAGGAGGTGAAAGGTTCCGAAGAACTCTTCACGATTGGTATGCGAGGTATTCATGATGGTTCGATGGAGGGTGTCAAGACGAAAGAAGAAAAGTTAGAGGGTTTGCAGCGGGTCATTGACGACCAACGCGAACTCATCCGCAAATATTATCGCAAGGATGTCGAGAATGTACCTCAGGTATTTATTCCATACAAAGAGGTGCTGGAGATTATGGAAAGCGGTCTCAAGGTGCCTGACGATGTCACACTAATGTGGTGCGACGACAACTACGGTTATATGACGCGACTCTCTGATGCTGAACAGCAGAAGCGATCGGGCGGCGGTGGTGTTTACTATCACCTCTCGTATTGGGGACGTCCCCACGACTATCTTTGGCTTACGACGACACAGCCAGGACTTATCTATAGTGAGATGAAGGCCGCCTACGATCACAACTGCCGTAAGCTCTGGATTGCCAACGTACACGACCCCAAAGTGGCCGCCTACGGCCTCGAGTTCTTCTTGGATATGGCATGGGACATCAATGCTATCCAACCTCAGACCATCAACCAGCATTTAGAGCAATGGCTTTGTCGCCAGTTTGGATCAGAAGCAGGAAAGAAACTCGCCCCAGCTATGCACGTTTTCTATCGTCTCTGTGGCATCCGCAAGCCGGAGTTCATGGGCTGGACACAGGTGGAACTTGACAAGCGTAAGGTTCCGGGAGGTAAATCGCGAGTGGCCAGCATCGGACTTACACATCGTGAAGCGGCAGAACGTTTAGAAGCTTTTGGACGTTTGAAGACCATTGTTGACGAATGCCGCCTACTGGTTCGCCCAGAGCTGTCTGATGCTTACGAGGCTCATATTGCCTACCCCATCTATGCCGCTACCGCTATGACGCGCAAGATAGTTTCCGACACGCTGACCAGTCATCAAGCCTATGAGGAGATACAACGGTTAACCAAGCAATACAACACGTTAAATCATGGAAAGTGGAATGGTCTGATGGATGCAGCACCGCGCCAACTACCCGTATTCGAAGACGTCTGTGGGCAGTTGGCAGACGACGAGCCCTTTGAGGGCGTCGCCTGTAATGCCTATGACTACGACGCTGCCTCAACGGGTTGTCAGGGCATCCAGATGTTGGGGCACTCCATGAATGCCGTCAGCATTCCCAAAAGCGGTGAGTTGGTCTATCACTTCCATGCTCAGCGTGAGGGTGATGCCGTGCTCTATACGGCGATGATTCCCACACAACCGAATGACCGGGGCGATCTGCGCTATCAAGTAACGCTTGACGACCAACAGCCCGTTGTCATCAGCCTGAAAGAAAAATTCCGTTCCGACTTCTGGAAGTTGAGCGTACTACGAGGTCAGGCTCTCAAGCAGAGTGCCATCAAACTCAGTAAAGGTGACCATACGCTACGGATCAAGGCTCTCGATGACCATATCATCATGGACCAATGGATGATTGACTTCATGAAAGATCGCAAGTTCTATGTGATACCTTGCGAGTGACCCCATGATCCACGCTCGTCGTATGAAGGCTGACGACATGACGGGTGGAACTGATTGCAAAATATACCGGCCTCACTGCCGAGGAAATCGAGGGGCTATAAGAATAACGAAAACGAACGAGAACAGCGGATAGCCCGGCATCGGCACTATCCGCTTTTTCCTGACTTCGGCGGTTTTAACATTTCCGAGGGTATGACCTACTTGAAACATCGATAAACAGGGAATTCTGCCTGGTGACTTGGGTGACTCAAGATTTTTGTGTACCTTTGCGCCATGTTCCCACGCAAGAAGAAAAACAGGACTGGTACCATCAGTGTCGTGGTAGTTGACAAGAGCCGCGGTGGTTTCAAGGAGATCAAGAACTTCGGAGTTGCAAAGACCGAAGAGGAAGCAGACCGCCTATACGCCAAAGCATCTGCATGGGTACGCAGTTTTGGAGGCCAGCAGGAGATTGACTTTGCACAAAGCAGCATAATACGACAGGAGTTCCTTGAGTCTGAACGCGTACTGAACAACATCTCAGCCGTTGTCCTCAACGGTCCTCAACAGATACTGAACCAAGTCTATGACAGTATCGGCTTCAACAGGATCAGGGATGAAGTCCTGCGTCATCTGGTCATCGCCCGCATCTGTCAGCCGTTGAGCAAGTCGGCAACGGCAGACTACCTGAAGTCATATTTCCATGAGGATGTCAGCCTCGATCAGATATACCGCTACATGGACAAGCTGTACAACAAGCAGCGTGAGCTGGTGCAGCAGATAAGCGTGGAGCATACCCGTAAGATACTTGGCGGCAGCATAGGGCTGATGTTCTACGATGTGACTTCACTGTACTTTGAGACAGGCATACAGGACGAGTTGCGTACGAACGGATTCTCCAAGGACGGAAAGACCTCTGAGTCTCAGATAATCCTGGGGCTGCTGGTCAGTGCCGACGGCTATCCGCTGTCATACTCTATCTTCAACGGTGCTCAGTACGAGGGTCGCACGATGATTCCCATCATAGATGACTTCATCCAACGTTTCGGAATCAAGGACTTTGTCGTAGTAGCCGACTCGGGGCTTCTGAACAAGACCAACGTGGAGTTGCTGTGCCAGGCGGGCTACAAGTACATCCTCGGTGCAAGGATCAAGAAAGAACCTGCCGACATAGTGGAATGGCTGCTGGCACAGGAGAAGGTATCCGGCACATACCACGAGTACACCCGCAGTAACGGGGAGAGGCTGATCGTGGGCTACTCTGAGCAGCGGGCCAAGAAAGACGCCCACAATCGCGAGAAAGGCATCGAGAGACTGCGCAAGGCATACAGCAGCGGAGTGCTCACCAAGGCTTCCATCAACAGGAGAGGCTACAATAAGTTCCTTACCATCAGCAAAGACGTGCAAGTGGTCATCAACGAGCAGGAGATAGAGAATGACTCCAAATGGGACGGTCTGAAAGGTTATGTCACAAATACCGACCTTGATGCTGAGCAGGTAGTCGCCCAATACCACAGCCTATGGTACGTGGAACGCGCATTTCGTGTAACCAAGGGCAATCTGGAGGCAAGGCCCATATTCCACTTTACGGAGAAGCGCATCGAAGCTCATATCTGTATCTGCTTCATCGCATACAAGGTCTATAAGGAACTGCAGCGTATTATCGCTTTGCATGGTGGCATCAACCTGAGTGTGGATAAGGTGTTGGATATTGCAAAGACCGTTCCGACAATCAAGTTAAGCTTGCCGTATGGTGATTCCGAGAAAGTAAAGACACTGTTCCTCACTGAGAAGCATCAGCAGATCAAGCCTCTATTCGACATAAAGTCCATCCTCAAGCAGAAGAAATCCTAGATTAACAGGCGCGCATGCGAACAGGGTGACGCATCGCCGAAGTCAGGAGGTCTTGCAAACCTTGCTCCAGAACAGTTGAAAACAATGATAGAGAAATACTTTTTTTCTTGACCGAGATGCGCTTACCATTGTAAAAGTTCTTGCTTTGCAAGCGGCATAGTCCTCTTTTCATTTGAGCTTACCACTTAGAATTCTGCTACGGGCGCATTTTACGGCAGGTTTGTAATAGTCAATCTCCATTGCTTCGAGGGTTCGCTTCAGTTCATCCATCAGTTCTGGATAGAACTTGCACATACGGAAGGCAAGTTTCATGCAGACGGACTGAATGCCAGGGAACTCCTCGACATCTATCATGTGCTCGAAGCAGAAATCGAGGAAGTCCGTCCGCAGGTCATCTTCTGACATATCCAATCGTTCAACGATGTTCAAGGACAGTCGCCTGACGGATGAGTTTTTTGTCTTCATTGCCTGATCGATAAGCTCGTTCTGTATCACCTGCAGCTGGGACAAGTCTTCTTTGCTGGCTTTGGTCAGTCCCCATAAAGCGCTCCTAGCTACGAGATAATCCTCACTGAATGCATACTGACGCGCAAAACCCAGGAAATCACCATTTGCCTTCACATCCTGGTAGATTTCCTGAGCACCGCCCTCGCTGAACGTCTGTCTGAGTCTGTCTTCGGTTATTGCCATTATATCAATTTCTTAATCCATCTATCCAAGAACTGCATCTGATCTTCTGTGTGAAACCAATGTTCGCCGCCTTCCATGACAGTTAGAGTGGCTTGATGTTTGTTGGCAAAGTCAGAGATGGTCTCAAGTGATGTCAGAAGGTCGTTGCTGCCGTACAGAATCTGCGTTGGCGCATGCCACGTAATAAGATAACTTCTAACATAACTCAGATACTCCCACGACAAATCTTCACCAAAGTCAGTGTGAATTACACCTTCTGATTCCAGTTCCTGCTCTGTAACATTGGCCCACTGCATCATATTGGTGATCAGTTTCTCCATATCCACGATAGGAGAGATAAAGTAGGCTTTCTGAATCATGTCATCAATGCCAGCATTCATGCTGAAGAAAGCCCCGATGCTGTTGGCAATCAGGATGACATTCTCGTATTTGCTTTTCAGTTCCTCTACGGCTATGTGTATCTCCTTGCCTGTTTCCCAAGGTGTGAACGTCTGATAGTCCAAGCCTATCACTTCGCAGTCAGGAAACAGCGACTTGTAGTGCTCACTTTCTGCTGCACTACCGCCTTTGCCGTGTATGTATATTACTGCGTTCATTTTAACTATACGGTTTATCATCCAGCGGGCGAGTGCAGCCCCAACTTTTGGCAAAATCTTCAAAGCCCTTGTTGACCTTCTTCAGGAATAACAGGCTCACTATCTTACGCACCAGCCAGGGATATTGCTCTGGGCCAGTGAACTTCTTTGCTTCTGGGGTGAGGAAGTTGCCGTTCTGCGCAAACAGCCGTCCCATCTTTTCGTAAGGAGCAACAATCTTGGCTTTTACAGCATCCTCTCTGGTTCGGATGCCAAAACTTCCGCCATGAATCAGCGTGCCGCCAAAGCTACAACCGAGTTGTGCGGGCAGCCCTTGCAAGATACGCTCACAGAAACGGAACTCATTTCCCTCGTCCATGCCTCCGTGAAGGAGGAAAGACAACTGGGCAGGCTGCTTACGCTCTGATGGCAACGTTTCAAGAAATTCCAGCATCACACTGGGCATGCACTCTACATAGAGCGGGAAAGCAATGAGGATGCGTTCGTGTGTAAGGAAGGCTTCACGTGCTGCTTCCCATTCCTTGCGGCTGGAGAGATTGTGAAGTTTCCAAGTGATGCCTGCTTCTTCCAACCCTTTGACAAACGAATGAATAATCTTGTCCGTATTGCTGAACTTTGCCACACGTGGACTGCCGTTGATGATGAAGACATCCTTTGCTCGGCTAGTAATGGCAGGCATTGCTTCCCTTTCACCAACGGATTGTTTCGCATTAATGCCGAGAGCTTTAGCGCCAAGTGAATGTCCACCTATGTTTGCTGCCGTACGCTTGCACCAATCTTCCATTATCGCCTGATCGGCATCGCCTTTGTATAGGAGTCCGATGTTGAGTGGATGGTAACGCACCTCATGACGCATCCAGCCATCGCGAAAACCTATTGTCATGTTCAGCATGGGCATAATACGATCCATCAGCCGCTTGCCTTTATAATCCAGAAATCCGAAACGCGTATCGGATACGATCCACAGGTTTTCAGTCTCTACCAGTTTTTTTATAATCTCTTCGTAATCGTCTTTTATGGCACAGATGCCAGGCGTTTTCAGCCAGCACTGGTTACAGCCCATGCAATGCGCAATCTTCATGCCCGAGGTATCGACGATCTCAATCTCTTTATCTTTAATCAGAGCCTTTATCTGCTCTGTATAGTCATTACCTAATGTGTTTAATGCTAATGTTTTCATTTGTCATTGACATTAAAAAAGTCATTTCTTCATGGTCAGTTCTCCTCGCTTTGTCATTTCCTCTGCAAAGGCCTGTTCGCCGTTTTCGCGAATGTAACGGATACAGGCAGGACGGTCGCTACGGAAAACGAAAGCGAAGAACTTTCCTATCATGTTATTATGAAGCTGACAATCCTTGACTTCCATCTCGCACTCGGCACAAGTATGGAAGCCTTTTCCCATACTACACTTGCGGATCTTGCACCATGAAGCCTTCTCATTCTCATGACATCCAGGGCATTTGCCCATGCGGTATTTTTTGCACGCTCCGCAGTAGAGGCCGCAGGCAGCTATCATCTTAGTATCAACTGTTATTTCCTTCATATTTAATGTGTTTAATGTCTGCCCCAACTGAATGAAAGGCTACGGGTAGGCGAACGCAGTTCGGGAATGGCAGACAAAGATTGATTATTCGATTGGTATCTGAATGACAGAGAGCCATTTCTCTGGGTCGTCTTGGTTCCAGGCACCATCGATGTAACAGGTACGATGCTGGCCAGTTGCTTTATAACCATTTTCTTCCATATAGCGAAATAGCTCGGTGAAAGATTCGTAGAAGCGCTCGTAAGGACCAACATGCTTCATACAGAGCACCTTGGGGATAGCAGGCAGACGTTTGAACTGGATGATGGAACTATCTGTACCCATTTCCTCAACTTGTTCGCAATACTCTATGTCAATGTTCGTTGGCGTATACTCCTTGTTGTGCTCCATAGTGAAGCAGTAGTCAGGAGTTTTACACTTACAGCCTAAGCGCTGCATCTCCGGCCCAATCTTCTCGTAGCACATGGGGCCGATAGCGGCGTAGTTAGGAATAACTTCACGATGACTTGCCACAATGATTTCGGGCAGCGATTGAATACTGAATTTTTCCATTGTCTTCATTTCTTTGCGAGAGTTCCGCCAGTCGAGCAGTTGGTTACGTCGGGCTATCAGTTGTCGCAGTTGCGCCTCCGTCTCCTTGATCTTCTCAGTCATCTGCCGGATGCTTGGCGTGTGCGAATCCTCTTCGTACAAGTCCTTGATTTCGTCCAGCGAGAATCCGAGTCGTTGTAGGTCGCGGATGTCCTTCAGCTTCTGCATCTGGCCGATGCTGTAGTAGCGGTAGCCCGTCCACTCATCCACCTCGTCAGGCAACAAGAGTCCCTTCTGCTCATAGTGACGCAAGGTCTTTACCGTAACCTGCATCATCTGTGAGAACTCTCCGATTTTAAATTTCATTTTACTCATAATCGCGCGATGTATTTGCTAAGCAACTGCAAAGATATGGGTTGACCTTAGGGACGAGTCAAACGTTTTTCTGTTTTTAACTTCAATTTAACACAAAAAGAGTATTTCCTTCTGTAATATGTCCAAGAAACGTGAAGCATGGCCGCCATCCATCTGAACGTGGTGGAATTGGAATGATACTGGCATTGTTGTCTTGAACATCCCCTTTCGGTACTTACCCCACATCACCATTGGATTGCAGAACTGGTCGGTGTATTGGTTGACAATGCAGTCGAGTTCTGTCTGTATCATGGCAGATGTGCCGATAACCATGTAGTCGTTAAGGAAGGAACTCTTACATTCGTTCGCTGCTTGTGCTGTCAATGACAAGTAATCGCGATTGAATTGCTGTATGTCATCGGTGAAAGGAATATCGCATGAGCTGATGCCTCCCTCACTATTCTCTACAATAACGTTGACGGCAAGCTTGTCGTAGCGGTATAACTTTCCATCTACAGGCAGCGTAAAGAACTCCTCCACCTGGCTTGCCGTCTTGCCTATGCACCAGCACATCATCATGGTGAACTTCATGCCGTTCCTTTTGCTGACCTTTACCAAGCGGCAAACATCCAACGTCTTCACCAATGTCACCATCGGCATGGGCGATGCCATCCACATACGGAATGCTTCAGCACGGTTGCTTTCGTGTGGCTGTATCTCAGTTTTCATCTTTTTGAGTTTATTTTCCAACCTCGATTCTCATTTCGCAATCTGTTCCGCCACGCAAGATGGAATGGCAAAGCGTCACTGTGAAGTGTTTCTCTTTCCATAGACATTGCAGCGAATAAATCACGCTTTGGCGTGAACACTCGCAGAGCAATGGAGTGGTGACATATCCTTTTTTGCACAACTTACAGGTGCATTCCAAGAAAACAAGGCGATAAACTCGTCCTTTCTCAACGACCCCTCCTCTTACACCTTGCAGTTCATTAGCCATCTGAAAGAAGGTGTCCATGTCGCCTTGGGCACGATCATGGAGCTGTTGGTAAACAGACAGCGTACCGCCATTCACACAGTTCCTTCCGCATTCCGAAAAGAAGACCGACCGTTGCTCTGGAGAGAGACGCTCCAGACCTTTCTCGAAACCCTTGAACCAATTTTCTATTTCCATTTTATCGTCATTAATTTTACTTTTTGCCAAAGTCATAGTAGTAGCTGTGGCATGGATGACGCCCATTTTCATTGTATCTGTTTTTATGAACTATTTCGAAAACGAACCAATCTCTATCAGATTTCCGTCTGGGTCGGCCACATAGCAGGTGCGCTGGCCCCAAGGTTCTGTGGTGGGAGGAAGAACAGGTATCGCTCCATGGTAGAGGGCATGCTGATATTCCTTGTCAACATCGGCATACGAAGGAACATCGAATGCTAATTCAACAGAGCCGTTGAACCCCATTGGATATTGAAATTTGTAAGATACCATCTGTTCGAAATCACTACGAGGATAGAGGATGATACGCATGTCACCCAGCATCATCTCCACGTTAGGTTGAATGCCATCCCAATCGGTGGTAAAACCGAAGGTTTTCGTGTAGAAATCAACAGTAGCCTTATTGTTGCTGGTAAAAAGGCCAATGGTGTTGAATTTGAATCGAGGACGTGGCGAGTACAACTTTACCAGTCCGACGCTCATAAACGTGTACCAGCCATTTATCATTTCTGGCGTATCGTTCTCAAGCAGTTTCAGCAACTCGCGTGTAAACTCAAGATATCCCGAGCCATTGGCAGTAACGATACGACCATCAGTTACGGCCTGCTCGTTCACATAACCGGCCTCGTTGGTATAGTTGTTGCCACCCCACAATTTCAGTTGGTCGATACCATTACCTGTATGTTTGATGTTGTTCAGCAGTCCCTGCTTGGCCATCCACGAAGCGGCATTACAGATAGCCCCCACAACAACACCTTTGCTCAGTGCATCCTTAACAATGGGCAATACACGCTCAGCTTCGGGATTCATCCAACCGAAACCACCTATCAAGACCAAGGCAGCATAATCTTCAGGCATGGTTTCGAACGAATAGTCGGGCAGGGTTCGCATACCGCCTATCGATTTTACAGGCTCCATCGTTGGTGCTACCATCTTGTTAATATACTTAGGCTCCTTGCGAAAGCCTGTGGCATCGGTGCTCACTGCACCTGGCATAAAACCTATTTCGTGCTCTGCATAATTATCCAGCAATATGTACAATATTTCTTTCATCTGTATATTAAATGATTTATAAAACTTTGACAAAATCTCTTTTCCATAGTTTCCTTAAATATATAATATTATTTTCATTGTTTCACGATAGTATCTGTTGTTTCAGAATTCCTCAAACGGCATCATTACGCCACATTGGTAGTCTGGCGACTCGATGTCAGTACCCTGATACCACTCCATGCAGCAGGAATTCGGAGTCCATTTGTACTCAGGATGAGCAGGCAGCCACTCCTTATGGAACTTCTCGTACTGCATCTGAAAAACTTTCATGCCTCCCTCGAAATGCATCTTCAGCCACTTCCCGCTATGAATTGGGAAGAGTTGCATTCCTGCGGGCACTTCGCCACCTTTATAAATACCGCCAATGACGTAAGTAAAGGTGTTTTTGCTGCAAGTTCCAAAATTTTGTTCAGCACATGTAGCACAATTGTGATTAGGAATATCGCAAGTGCAGAGTCCAAATTCGCCAACACCGTTGTCGAATGCGGCCTTCTGGAAAGCGTTGGGTTCTTGCTTTTCAAAAATCACTGGCTTGATAATCTTTTCCACAAACTCACCCCAGAACTTAGGGCATTCTTCTTTTGCCTCATTAAAGGCAATCTTCTTGGACATGCCAATAATCTGCATATCGTACAGTTCAATAATCTCGTGTTTCATTTTTAATTATTTGTTTGACGCTGCGAAATTACGAATATTTGCGAATACCAACAAAAATCTGGGATATTCTGTCTGAAAAAGTGATGAATGGTAATTGTATCTTATAATACTTTCTTAAATCCAGGAATCATCTTGACCATCCATGTCAGGTGGAAGGAAAGAACTGTGGTGACCACACCGATGAAAAGGAATTTGCCAAAGGCTCCTATCCAAATGCTGTCCATAGCATTCTGCAAAACAATCATCAGTAGCAGGTGGAACATGTAGGCGCCATACGACTGGGCGGCGCACCATTGCCAGAAACGGGATGTAGTGCTAACGAATTCACGGAATAACCATATCAGGCCAAAGCTAATGAACACGCACATCAGTGACTCGTAGATGCCAAACCACTGCCACATAAAAGCGTCCCAAGGTCCACCATCACGAAGATAATTGCCCATAGCTAATGCGATGCCAATGAGCAGAGCCATAAATCCTACACTATTACTCATCTTGTCGAGCCATTGAAAGCGATAGGCCAGGATGCCAAGAACGAACATCATGACATATTGGAGATAGTGTGCAGGCTCCATAGGGAGGGGGATGATGCCAAACGGCCAGATCCAATGGTCCTGAGGACTTATCTGACGGATGACGTAGCTTCCTACTCCCATCAGCAGGGCAACGACAAGTAGTCCAATGATAGTGGGCTTAGAGTAGCACGCCTCGTTAACAGGTTGTACCCATTGACGTATCAAGGCATAAATGAGACAGAACACCAACAGGCTCTCGACAAACCACATGTGGCCAATCTCCGGCTTTCCACTTAGGATACTGATGATGCCACCCATGAAAAGCAATGGAACACCTAATCGGAGCAGTTTCTTGTGTACGAATTGCTTGGTTCCCTGCTTATCGAAACTTCTTGGGACAAAATAGCCAGATATAAAGAAGTAGAGCCCCATAAAGAAGGCAGCATTGGTAGAGAAGAAATGCCAAATCCAAGGCATGAATTCTGCAGGATTGGATGGTGTATAAGCCCAACCACCACCATTGCCGTAAGCCTGACCGGCATGGTGCATAATCACCAAGACGGTCAGGCAAACCTTCAGATTATCGAGATAGCAAAGACGTTTCATTGGTGCAAAATTACGAAGAATTCCGTTTGTTGCCAAAAAATTGTGCTATTTGATTACATTCTTGCCTTCTGCTTCTCGCCGGCACCAGAGCCACGATACTTCGAATGGGCCTCGTTGAACTTCCAGGTAAGGTCAAGCACAAAGGTGCGACGGGCAGGATTGTGCGTAGTCAGTTCTCGATAACCGAAGACGATGGCATCGGTCTTGTTGGTGTGGAAGATATCGCTGCAACGCAAGTCGAAAGTGAGTGTACCCATACGCTTTAAGTTGAGATCACGCTGCAGGCCTACGTTGGTGAAAAGGCGAGTGCTGGTCATGCGGAAGTTGTTGTAATCGCCCTTCGAATTCCACTGGAGTGAGGCGTTGAGCCGGAAACCGTGTGGCAATTCGATGTCGTTCTGCCAACCAAGAA
>JAEEGH010025212.1_pt1 | contig 11939 bp, 10 predicted proteins | sample 9134181 | NCBI WGS metagenome assembly JAEEGH01 (sample SAMN16246544, study PRJNA631951) | gut metagenome | biome: gut microbiome; feature: rumen; material: DP-attached | host: Bos | place: Iran: Karaj | collected 2018-10
ACTACTACAACCACAATAGCAAGATATATCCACAAATTGTTGATATCAGTCATAATCAGATTTCGTAACACTATATATAAATGTATTTTCACACCACCACCTCCACAATCTCCTTATCCCCTATCTTAATCCTCTTAACCCCACTTTCACTCTTTGTTTTGTTAAAATTGAAACTTAGCAAGTAACCTTTATTAACGTGGTAATAATCAAGGTATTCAGCGAGTTGAGATTCGCCACGTTCGTTGTAGGCGTTGCCGCGCCAAACTTTCATTTCAATAATGTATTGTTTGCCTAAGTAGTCGATAATCATATCGGTACGAGAGCGGTCGCGGGTTTGTGCTTCGATGTAATAGTTGCCCGTGCCGTTGATTATAGGACGAATGTAAAGCATAAAGAAACGGCGACCTTCTTCTTCCTTGAATGTCAGGTCTTTGCTGCCGTAGATATCGTTGAAATGGACTGCAAAGCGTTCAAGGATTTTGTCCATTTTGAGAGTTTTGCCGTCGATGAACATATTGCGGTCGGTGTCGCCCTCGCGGTAGATGCCTGCAAGTTTTTCGTCAGACATAAACTTGTTGTAAAGTCGTGTCTCGATTATCCTGTTGGAAATTTTCACCCTGCCGTTGTTGTTGTCTATGTAATTGAACATCCTCGAAATATTGATTATCTTGTTGTCGATGTTTAACGGTATGGAATTGCCGTAATACAGAATCTCTTTGAGCATTGTGTTCATTTGCGGATAATCGTCGAGTTTCTTTATAAGGTCGTCGAAAAACGTGTTGTCGTCCACGAGAAGGATTTTCACCGCTTCAAGAACGCCGTCTTTGTCCCAACCGAGTTTTTTTTCGTCAATGAGTTTGCATAGTTTCGACACTAAAAAAGGATAGCCCGATGTGTAATCGTATATCAATGAGGCGATTTCGTCGATGTTCATTCCAGTATTGTGGTCGGCTTCGTAGTCGCTGAGCATTTGGGCGATTTGCGGCGCGAGAAAAGACATTCTTCCGTCGAACTTCTCGGCGATGTTCCACGGCGAATTGTATTGATGGTCGCGGTCGGGACGCACTTTGAGTTTGAGGTTCTTGATGTCATAGACGCCGGCGAGGATGACGGATTGGAATGTGGGCTTCTTTTTGCGGTTGAGATACTTGTTTCGCAAGAGCCTGAGCAAGTCGATAAAAGAATCGTAATTGCTTGCATTGTCAACCTCGTCGATGAAAACAACAATGGGTTTGGACGATTTGGCGCACATAAGAGACAAAAAAATGTCAAAATCTTCCATTGGGATCTCTTTTTTTTCGGCGTTGGCTGCAAGTTTCTCGTCAAGCATTTTTTTTACTGTGTCGTTCAGATTTTTGATGAGACCAAATTGCGTTTCGGTTTGCATCTGTTCCAAAAAAGAATATGCGAGTGTTCCCGTATTAGCAAAATTTTCCTTTGTAAGAGCCTCAAAACTTAAAGGGAACACCACATAATCCCCGCTCAGCCTGTCCGTCAGGTGGTAAAGTGTGGTTGTCTTGCCGTATTGTCTGCCACGGTTGATGGTTATATATAGTCCCTCGGCGACCAATTTTGCAATGTTGTTCAGTCGGTCGTCAATGTTAACCATATAGTGGTCCTCGGGGTAGCAAGTGCCTGTTATGTTGAATCTGCGCATAATGTTTCTTTTTTGTTTCTCAATGGCAAAGATAATAATATTTTTGTTATTTTGCAAAAAATGTTGGAACCTTGTGCTCGGCGGAAACAAAAATTATGTAAAGGTATTGCGGACGCCCTATTATGCATTATGCATTGAAAATCAATACTCCGTCACTTCCTCGTAAGTATCGTTTTCGGTGAGCATATACGCCTTGCCGGGGCGTTTGTGGAGCATATAGACAATTTCGGGATGTTGGAAGGCGATTGTGTAGAGGTCGCTGTCGAGGTTGGCGTAGAAATCGAGCGGCAGGTTGTCCGACGTGCCTTTCACAAATTCCGATTCATAATCCAAGAAATACCAACCCGTAAAATCGCCTTCGGGTTCGGCGCGGTACATATAGGCGACCTTGTTGTTGTAATCCAAAACCCCCGACGAAACGCGGCAGCCAATCCTGTCGTCGTCCCAATCGGGCAGTGCTTCGCGCTTGACGGCTTCGTATTCCTCCATCGCCTGAGTGTCCATCGTACATTCGTATGGATAAAAATCGTCCAACGTCTCAAAATATTCGTTGCCACGGGCGAGACAGGCGCGTTGCCAAGCGAGGCCTTTGAGGTCGAATGAAGGTTCAAGATAATGATTGTCAACGAGTTCCGATTCGTACAGCGGCACCACCATCATAAAATTGACTTCCTTGCCGTTGCCGACTATCTTATTGGCGACGTGGCACAGTGTGACGCTATTGAGGTACGACGAATAATGGAACGGCTTGTCAAATACTTTCAGGTAATTTTCGGAGATGGGTCTTTTGCCGTCAATAGCCTCATTGACAATGTTTTGCAGAAGTTCCACAATCCACGTTTCGTGCTTGTCGGTGGATGCGTAGTCCCAATTGTAAGGCACGCGGATGGCGAGTTCGTAGTATTTTTGATGACCAAAGTGCTTCATATTGTAATTGCTAAGACCTTGGGTAACAAGCACATCATTGTCAACAAGCAGAAAATCCACCTGTCGCTCCTCCATCGCGAACTCGGGCAGCGCGGCTATCTTGCGCCCGAACACCTCGCCGATGAAACTCCTGATACCAAGGCTCTTGATGCCAATATTTTCGTTTTCCTTTGATCCGAACAATCCCATTTTCCTTCAACAAAAATTTGGTTATCTACGATAGCCGCCGCAAGGCGGCGGCTTTTCTTTAAACGAAAATTAAACGAATTATAGCGAATTAAAACGAATTAGTAATAGAAAATTCGTTTTAATTTATTTTAATTCGTTTAATTTTTGTTCAAAAAATCAAACACCGTAGGTGTTTGTAATTCATTGTTTTACGATCGCGAGCAGTTGACGTTTGAGGCTGTCGAGGTCATTGACGACGGGGTATTGCGGGAAGTCGGCCTTCACGTTGTCGGGCGGACAGAAGAGGATGCCCTTGTCGGCCTCTGCAATCATCGTTACGTCATTATAACTGTCGCCAAAAGCCACCACGTTGTACATCAACGACTTGAACGCCTGAACGGTCTTCCTCTTGGGGTCGCTTTGGCGCAAGTGGTAATTGACGATGCGTCCCGTGGAATCGGTTTCGAGGCTGTGGCACAGCAGGAAGGGGTTTTCGAGTTTGTCCATCAACGGCTGCGCAAACTCCACGAAAGTGTCGCTCACGATGGCAAACCTCGTCGCCTGACGGATTTCCCTTATGAACTCCAACGCGCCGGGCAGCGGGTCGAGTGTATTGATAACATCCTGAATGTCACGCAGTTTGAGGTTGTGCTTATCGAGGATGTCCAATCTGTATTTCATCAGTTGGTCATAATCCTTGATGTCGCGGGTAGTGAGTTTCAACTCCTCGATACCGGTTTTGAGCGCAACATTCACCCAAATCTCCGGCACAAAAACGCCTTCCAAGTCGGCACAAACAATCCACATAATTTTTTTTAGTTTTTTGATTATTAATTACGCCGCAAAGATAAGAAAAAAATCGCAAACGCCGTATCAGGCGAGAGCGATTTTCTTTTTATGTACATCTGTGTCTTGATGCATTCAGTACCCCCCGCACATCAGCGTCTTGCGACGCCGATGTACGGGGTTATAGAAATATCGTCTTCCAGACGATATGGTGTAATGCTGTATGTTATTTGCCTTTCACCTTCTCCAAATGCTCCTTGATGACTTTTGCCATTGATTCGAGAAAAATGTCGGGAATTGCACCGCTGAGTTGTCGAGTGTGAATTACAAGGCGTTTGCCGTCAGAACTATTGTGAGTCCAATACTTGTACGAGGCATCTTTTTGTGTTTTCACTTCGTACTCTTTAATGAATTTGACATCGAATGTGTCGTCTATTTGTCGAACATTGTTGAAGTTGATGATGTAGTCGCTGCACCCAAGAATCACGACAGGAAAGTCTTGGATGAACGCCGATTCCTTGAAAAGTTTGCGCCTCTGTGCCAACTTTTCCTCGAACAAATCTCTGTTGCCTGAGTTGATAGCCTTATTTTTGCTAACCCAATTGTTCATTTCAGTTGTGAAGGCGTCCTTCTCGAAGTCGAGAATGGGTTCGTTTTTGGGACTGCCATATCGAATGTAGTCTATTAGTTTCTGATAAACAATCCAAGTATGATTTCCCTTGAAATCAGTTCTCTGACGTGTGCCGCCATAATTCTCAGTGTTCTTGCAATGTTCCGCATTGATTCGAATCACATCTTCGGGCGTATTCTCTTTAAGGTCAATTGCGGGTTCCATTCCCACAAGGAGAATGTCTGACTGTGGATTTCCTTGTCCAACCAATTGAACTTCCCCATACTTTGTGCTGTTGCAGACCTTGACAAACTCCTCAAAAGCCTGCATTCGTTCTGTGTTGTTCATCATCTGTTTCTTTATTAGGTTTTGTTACAAAATCCTTTCGTTTTGCACAAAAAAAGAAAGGGCGCAGATTCCTTCATAGTTCACTGAGGCCAACCACAGCCGTACATCACCATAAAGAAAAACCCACACCCTTATACGGATGTGAGCATCTGCCCGAACCTACGATGTACTCTGAATATGTGGTTGTTTTCAGTGAGTTGGGGTTCGAGCAAACACTCTCTCAATTTTGTCTATATTTTAATCACAAATTAAATGAATTTTTTAGCGACATCCAAATTTTAGGCAAGATTTTTTTATGAAAAAATGCAATGTGTTGATTATTAGTAGTCTTCCAGACGACACTCAATTAGTCTTTGAAAAATAAATCGTCTTCTGGGTTTAAGCCCCAATCAATTAACATATTGTCGTATTCTTTGCGGAATGGTATTTCTTTGTGATGTTCTTTTTGTTTCATTATATAATGACGTATCATCTCCTTGTCGTGTTCGGAGTATGTAAATGCTGCGTATCCATTGCCCCAACCGTCAAAAAATGGGAATTTGACTTTTTGAGTTTTAAGCCATTTGGAACTCTCTGTTTTTAATACCTGGACAAACTCACTTACCGCAATATCGGAGCGTATTGAAGTAAGTAAATGAATGTGGTCGGGCATACCATTTATGCGAATAAGAGTGCAGCCTTTGTTGCGGCAGTAACCGTGAATATAGGCGTACAAATCCTTTTCATATCGTTCTGTAATTGTCCATTCAGACCTTTTGGTACGCCATACAATGTGATAATATAATACTACGTGCGACATAATATTGCTAAGGTTTTGTTTTTTTGTCATACGACACTTGCATCCTGCACTATGCATATCCAGTGTCTCCCCGCGCATCCTGCGCTACGCTTGTATTTACGGGGTTATACAGATACCGTTTTCCAAACGGTTTGTATCGTCTGGAAGACGATATTTTTATAACCCCGTACATCGCGTCGTCAGGCGCAGATGTGCGGGGTACACGTGAGTCGTCAGGCGCAGATGTGCGGGGTACACGTGGCGTCGTCAGACGCAGATGCGTGGGGTACACGGTGCGTCTCCCATCCCAGCACCTTTCCCATCAAATACCTAATCTGCGGACGCCACCAGCACCAATCGTGTGCCACGTCGTAGCCCCAATAATCAAACCAAGCGGGAACGCCGTGGTTGCAGAGGATGGCGTCGAGACGGCGGGTGGATGCCAGGAGGTCGTCCTCCCAATTGCCCTGACCAACGCAAACTATGATGCGGCGTTTGCGGTACTCGTCCCAATAATAATGGTCGCGGGGCATCCACGTGAGGTAGTCTTCGGGCGAATTGGTGTAAACAAGTTCGTCGGAATAGTCGCCAAAAAAATAACTTGCGTGATACAATCCGCTCTGCGCTATCAGCGTATCAAAAATGTCGGGTCTGCGGAAGAAAAAATTGGCGGAATGAAAACCGCCCATCGAGCAACCCGTGGAAATGATGTTGCCCTTGTCGCCAATCTCCGGTACAAGTTCGTCGCAAATATAATGATACCACGCCTCGTGCTTTGCTATGCGCTCGCGGCAGTCCCAACTTCCTGAACTCCAAGTCTCTGGGTCGATGCTGTCGCAGCAAACAAGCCTCAACCGTCCGCTCTCGATGAAGTCGGCGAGTTCGTTTACCATCCCAAAATTCTCGTAGTCGAAAAACCTTCCGTTTTGCGACGGGAACACGAGGGCGGTCTTGCCGCCGTGTCCATAAACCTTGTACTCCATCTCGCGCCCAAGGTTTTGGCTGTAATGTTTTCTGTATTCTACTTTCATAATGGCACAAAGATAATACTTTTAACGGAAAATCACCGCCTTTCGGTGGATTATTTTTTTTGTAAACAAAAATTACCGTCAATTTTTCGTCAATTACCAAAAAATAATTTTCGATAATTGATGGTAATTGACGGTAATTCTCGTTCCTCAACCGCCGCCGCAAGGCGGCAATTTCCGTGTTTTCTGTGTTTTTCGTAGTTATTTCTGCTCGTGCACGTACTTCACGAACTCCTCAACTTCCTCGTAACTTTCGAGCCTAACGGTGAACATTTGGTTGCCCATTGCGCCGGAGAGTATTTCGGGCATACGCTCGCACATAACCATCTGACTGCCATACCGTTGGCGCACATCGTCGTCGGTGTGGACATACTTGTGACAATCGCGGCGGGAGGCAAAAGCGCAGTAATATTCATTCTTCCACGGGAGCGAGAGGGCGTTGCCGGCGTCGTGCTGATACGCCGAGGCAATCTGCGACTTATCGAAACTTACCATATCCGCCCAAATCTTGTAAACGTCGGTGGAGTGCGCATAATTAATCATATCGGGCGTGTAGCCACCGGCAGGGCGCATATTCACCTCCAACGCCACAAAATCGCCCTTGTTGCCGAGTCCCTCGCGGTCGCTATTGAGACGGAAAAATTCGAGGTGAACAAAACGGCTTTTCACATTGAACGCTTCAACGGTTTTTCTGCCGATAATGCGCAGTGATTCAGGGATTTCCTTATCGACATAATATGCGAGGTCGATCCTTTTGTTCACGATGTCCATAATCGACGGCGGCCACACGGTCATCGATTCAAAGAGCGGCTGCCCCTGCGAATTGACGATGGCGTCGTAGGAACAAATGTCGCCGGTGATAAACTCCTCCAAGACGTAATTTTCGACGTGTGGCACCTTGTAGAAAAACTCCATCAACTCCTCGTAATCGTGGATTTTGTGGGTGCCGCCCGCGCCTACACCAACGTCGGGCTTGCCGATAATCGGGTAATGAACCGTGTTAGCAAAATTGACCGCCGCCACAACTCCGTCCGCCGCCTTCAACTGCCGCGCCGTGGGGATTTGGTGGTCGAGGTAGATTTTTTTCATCGCCGACTTCTCCTTTATGGCGGCTATTTCGGCGGCTTGAATGCCCGTAGTTACGTGAAAATCAGTGCGTAACCGTGCATCTTGTTCGAGCCAATATTCGTTGTTGGATTCTATCCAATCCACCTTGCCATATTTGAACGCAAAATACGCCACGGCGCGGTACACTTGGTCGTAATCTTCCAAGTTGTCCACCTTGTAATACTCTGTCAATGAATTTTTTAACTCTTGACTGAGCGACTCGTATGGAGCGTCGGCGATGCCGAGGGTGTTGACGCCGTTTTTGCGGAGTCGATCGCAAAATTCCCAATATGTGTGCGGGAAATGCGGGGATATGAAGATGAAGTTCATTTCTGATATTTTTTTATAAGTATGAATAATCAAAATGTTTGTACTCCCAATTCTTTTCGGGGCTTACGTATTCGGTGGTTACGTGCTTGCCGCGTTTTATTAATTTGCCATCCTTGTACGCCAAAACCCTCAAAAATTCTACCTCCTCCCAAGTGCCGTCTTCGTTGAGCGGTTGGGTGGAAAATATCTTGGTATCGTCGTTTAGATTGCTTATATACAATGTGTTGGCATAGTTGCAATGCACATACAAATATTCGCCGTCCCATATCAGGAGATTGATTTTGTTGCCGTGGCTTAGGGTTTCTATCAGATTGTCGATGAGGTCAAATCGCTCCTCAAAATCCATCTGCCTTTGCAACAATTCTTGCGCGGTGTTTATGTTGTCAATGATATAAAAAAGTATCCTTTCGGAATCCGTCTGACCCTCCTGAATGTCGCGGTATTTTTCGAGCGTCGGGAAGTCAAAAATAGTCCCGTTGTGCGCCAAAGTCCAACAGCGACCCTTGTTGTCGTGCTTTACGAAAGGATGGCAATTTTCGTAAGCCATATTGCCAACCGTTGCAAGGCGGATGTGCGCGATTGCGTTGTCGATGACGATAGGATGCTGCAACCGCTGTCTCAGATAATGACTGCCGTTTGCCTTGATTGCCTCCTTTTCGAGCGAAACCGCCTCGCCATAAAAACTCGCCAATCCCCATCCATAGTCGTGTTGCTCGCTATGACTGTAAAATGTCCGCAGGTAACTGTTGATTTCCAACTTGTTACGGCTGTTGATTCCAAAAAGTTCACACATTTTTGTTACGGTTTTTGATGGATTCGTACAATGTTTTTGCTGCAAAATCGCCCTTAAATTTATGGTTGACAATCCTTGAATAAGAGTGCGTGTCGGGTTCGGTGATTTTTTGACGCTGATAATTAATTATATCGCTGATTCTCACGTTGTTGCCCGTATCAATCTGACCATAGAAATGTTGCATTTCGTCAAGGATTTCGATGGCGGCATTTGCGACGCTCAGGGCGCGGTTGTTGGGGTACATTATTTTGGTATTTGTAATGTCATAATGCGCCGCCGCCTTGAAATTTTGCACAGCCTGCACTTGGTCTTTTGCGCTGAGTGTCAGAGTGTTGATGCTTGCCAAATACGCCAAAAACAATTGCAAAAATTCCATATCCCTCACGTCGATTCCGTACTCTGTGAGCGGGTTGAGGTCTATCGGGCGGAGTTCGATGTGATTGACGCCCGAAATTCGGAGATTTTCGATGCGATTTTTGCCGCGAGGTTTCAGGCGGATTGGGTAATACAATTCTGACGGCGCGCTTATCAGCCCGTTGCTCACATAATGCTCAATGCTGTCGGCGTATTTTTGGACGCTCGAATAGTCCAAAGTCGGCACAAAAAAGTTCCAATATCCTAATTCTGAGCATCTTATCGACGACATTCCCGAAAATACCGTCTCGCCCTTCGCCCCGCCGACGAAACTTCCATCAGTCAACGGACTTGCGGCGGTCAATGCCACGATGAGCCAACCATATTTGAGGCAATTTTCGGCGAGATTGAGATAAAGCGTGTCGCTATATTTTTGGTACTCAGGCGGTTCATTGCCTTTTTCGACCTTGATGCCGGTCTCCACTTCATAATTTTTTCTCAGCAATTCGCCCGAAAAAGAATAGTTGAAATGAATGCCCGAAAACGCCATTTTGTAGCGGCCGTATTTGTTGGAAAGATATTCGCGATATGTGGTTTTTTCAGAATTTTTTCCGAAAAATTTTGCCACGGGAATATCGTCCTCGTTTGCGATGTAAGGCGGGTTGCTCGACATCCAAAGCAACTCTTTTTCAGGTAGTTGCGACAGTGTTTTCGCAATCTTTTTGTGATGCTCCGCGAGTTCGTTGATAACGCCCTGCGCGTCGCCGTGGATGCCGGTATTAATCTCCACTTGATTTTCACAAAAATCGCGGACAATATGGCTGTCGTCGGCATCAAAAGGATGGTCTGTATGGCTCAGCCGTCCACTCTCCGTAACTCGCAAAGTCTCCCTTTCGAGACCAAAATTGCCCGTCAATAATAACTTTGCAATATTTTGATTTTCAATGTGAAACATTTTTCTTTTTTAAACGTAAATTAGTATGTTCTCGCCGGCTTGCGCCGGCTTTTTTTTAAACATCAATTGCCGTGAATTTTTCGTCAATTAACGAAAATTTCTTTTCTTTTTCAACGTGAATTTTGGCGAATTAAAAACGAATTTGAACGATTTTTTAAAAAAAAGTATTACAATTCGTTTTAATTTTCGTTCAAAAAAATCCAAAAATTCTCGTAAAATTTCTTTTAAATTTTCGGTAATTTTCGTTTCTATAATACGAACGCCGTAAGGCGTGAATGTCAATTATCGTTTACCGCGCCAAGATATATTCGCCATCGGTGAATAATTCTTGTTCGGAGTCGGATTTTAGAATAAAAATCTGCGCTCCCATTCCGCCGGAGATGCTTTTGGGTGGTATGTTTTCCATCAAAAGCCGGTCGCCAAAATGCCCTCGGATTTCTTCGGGCGAGTGTCGGTAATTGACATTTGCCCCGCGTCCGTAGTGTGTTACGTAACGGCGGAATTTGTAATCGTGGAAACTTCTGTTTTCGTCAAAGACCAAACTTTCCGCCCAAATCTGATACACATCCACGTCGTAAGCGTAGTTCATTTTGTCGGGGATATAACCGCCCGGCGCACGCATATTCACTTCGAGGCCGATGATGTCGTCCTTGTTGCCAAGTCCCTGTTTATCAGCATCGAGGCGGAAAAATTCAAAGTGGAAAAACCTCTGTTTTACGCCAAACGCTTTGACGGTTTTGGCGCCGATTTCCTGCAAATCAGATTCCTGCATATTGCGGGTGTAACTGATATTTTCGCCGTCGCCGTTGAGCATTGCAAGTGGCGTTATCTTCATCACCTGACCCGTACAAAAGAGGGTTTCTCCGCGAGAATTTGTGATGCCGTCGAAGGTTTCCACGTGTCCCGGCACAAATTCCTCGATGATGTTGACGGAGTTTTTGGTGTCAATTTTGGCTAACACCTCGTCAAGTGCGGCTGCATCGTCAATTTTGTAAGTGTTGCTTGCGCCAACACCGTTGTCAGGCTTTATAATCAACGGATAACCAACCATTTTGGCAAATTTCCGCGCCTTGCTCTCGCTGTTTATCAGCATCCAACGCGCTGTTTTTACCCCCGCTTTTGTGTAGGCGGATTTCATCTTGGATTTCAACTTCACTTTTTCAAGTTCGGCGGGGCGGAGTCCCGTCTTGACGTTGAAATCCTCCCTCAATCGTGCCTCCGTCGAGAGCCAATATTCGTTTTGCGATTCGATGTGGTCTATCTTGCCGTATTTGAAGGTGAAAAACGCCGCCGCCCGCATCACTTGGTCGTAATCTTCAAGCGAATTTACGTAGTAATACTCTGTCAACGAGGATTTTACATTGCCGTTGAGGTTGTCATACGGACAATCGCCGATGCCGAGGACGTTGCAGCCAAGATGCAGCAATCTGTTGCAAAAATTATAAAAATGCAACGGAAAATTTGGAGAAATGAATATTACGTTCATAGTTGATATTCAGAATATTAGCAATTAATTCTCCCACAAAAACCACATCCACGTCGGCACTTCGTGTTGCCAACTTGCCTCATTGTGGTTGCCGCCTTCGTTTCTGAAAAGGTAGGTCTTCGCGCCCTTCTGTTGCACGAGCCATTCAACCTCGCGGATACGGTTTTCGATGCCGGGATTTTGCTGTTGCTCGACGCTTCCCCACGAGAAGAAAATCCTTGTGTCGAGGTTCAATACGCCGGTATTGATTTCGTGCCTGAAAGCGTCCATCGCGGGTGCAATTGCTGGCGAAATCACCGCCGCTTTTGAGAATATATGGTTGAAATGTATCACGCCGTAGAGCGACATCATTCCGCCCATCGAATAGCCCGCAATCGCCGTTGCCTCGCGGAATGGAACGGTGCGGAAGTGGCTGTCAATGTGAGGTTTGAGCGCGTCCTCAATCCACTTGAATGTGTCGTAACCGCGCCCCGGAATGTGTCCGTAATAACTACTGTCGAGTTCGTAGGGGCAATATTCGCAGACGCGAGTCCAATCGTCCTTGGCGCACTCGATGCCCACCACGATAAGTTTTTTCCAATAGTTGTCGAGAAACTCTTTGAGCCCCAACGA
>JAEEGH010025214.1_pt1 | contig 11938 bp, 11 predicted proteins | sample 9134181 | NCBI WGS metagenome assembly JAEEGH01 (sample SAMN16246544, study PRJNA631951) | gut metagenome | biome: gut microbiome; feature: rumen; material: DP-attached | host: Bos | place: Iran: Karaj | collected 2018-10
TAGGCAAAGTGAACACCAAGGCCCACACGGCACAGATATTATAGGGTTCTACCGATGGCAGGAGGCCAATACTGCACGCAGGCACTCGTTGTAGTGGGGTAGGGTAGTGGCCTTCATAAGGGCTTTCTTCTGCTTGTAAGGGATGTCGACATACTCCCAGAAGGCATGGAGCCGCGCAAGCACTTGGCTGTCGCCACAGAGGTGTTCTCTGGCATGACGGTAGACGATGGCGTGCATGTCACGCAGCACCTCCTGCGGTTCTGTGTCGCTGAGCATCCACGGTCTCGCCCAAAGACCTCTCCCTATCATCAGACCTTTGAGCCTTGTGCCAGCCCAATTCTTAATTATTAATTCTTCATTTTTAATTTCAACGATGTCTCCATTATACACCATCGGGTGACGGCACACCTCAATAAACCTGCCGAACGCTTCGCGGTCGGCCTTCCCTTTGTACTGCTGCCATCCGAGACGCGGATGCAACGTGACATGCACCAGAGGCATCTCGTTAATTATCGGCATCGCAGACAGGCCTTCATCTTCGCGTTCTTGTCCCAGACGCATTTTGACAGAGAAGATCACCTCGGGTCGCCGTTGCATTTCTTGGAGTATCTCTTCTACCTTGTCAGGGTGTTGCAGCAAGCCGCTTCCGCGACCGGCATGTGTCTGCATCGGGAACGGGCAGCCCATATTGAGGTCGATGCGTCGCCACCCTTGCTCCTGCAGCTCGTCGCACAGTCGGGCGAACTCGTCGCCATCGCGGGCAATCACTTGCGGCACTGTAGGCACGCCAGCGTTGGCGGCAGGATCTGTGTCACGCAGGTCTTTCCGCCGCGCCTCTCCTTTTTCAATCCTCACAAACGGTGTGTAATATTCATCCACTCCGCCGACGCACTCCCAGTGCGCCCGCCGGTAGGCGGCATCGGTATAGCCCTGCAGTGGCGCGAAAGCAATATAACGGCCGTTCATTCGTAGTGGCGGATGCGGACGTCGATGCCAGGTAGTTGCGTGGGGATGCCACTGATGTCGGTGTCGCCGTAGTGGTAGGGGAAGAGCACTTTGGGTTTTATCATCTTGGCAGCATTCACCAGTTGCTCCGGGGTCATGGTGTAGGGTTGGTTGCAGGGGAGGAAAGCGATGTCGATGCCTGCGTCCTTGAGGTCGCCCATCTCGGGGATGTCCTCGGTGTCGCCGGCGATGTAGATGCGCAGGCCGTCGAGGGTGAGGATGTAACCGTTGTCGCGCCCCTTGGGGTGGAACTGCAGGTGCCCCTCGGTGATGTTGTAGGCGGGTACGGCCTCGAGGGTGATGTCGTTGGCAAGTGTCAACTTGTCTCCGTTCTCCATCGCAGTGCCGGCACAGTACATCTCCACACAGCGGCGGTTCATGACCAGCTGTGTCTGCTCGGTGGCGAGCAGGCTGAGGGTCGCCGAGTCGTAGTGGTCGAAATGCTCGTGGGTAACCAGCAGGATGTCGGCTTTCGGCATCGCGGTGTAGTCCACCATGCGGTCGCGCAACTTGCTGCAGGGGTCGATCTCTATCTCGCGTCCGTCGTATTCAATGCGTATGCTGGAATGCATCAAAGCGTGGATCTTCACCAGCTTGCCGCTCTTGGTGACGAAGATGTCGGTCTCCACCGTCGTTGTCGGCTTGCCGGCCTTCTGCCAGGCGAGGATGCCTCCGTCGAGGTTATACACCGTGCAGCCGTTGGCTACCAGTTGTTCAGCGGCCTTGAGGCTACGGCGTCCGCCGCGGCAGTAGACGGCAACCTCTCCTTTGATGTCTTTAATGCGTTCGGCGAAGTCGTCAGCCTTCACATCGATATTCTCCGCTCCTGCGAGGTGCCCTTCGGCATATTCCTTGGGGGTGCGCACATCGATGAGCCGCACCTCCTTTTGAGCCATAACCTTGGCAAATTCCTCTACGCCGACGGTCTTCACCGCCTCGTTGTTTTTTCCGTTTCCGCAGCCGCCGAAGAGGGCTGCAAACATTGTCATCATAAGTATACGTTTCATTGGGAATTCGTTAATTCATTAATGTGATAATAATTCACCTTCGGCCACGATGGCGGCGGTGCCGCCGACGTAGACAGTGCCGTTGGGAGCGATTCGGGTGGCCACCACCGAAGGTCTGCCCATCGTCTCTCCTTGGAGGAAGGCGAAGTCGCCCTGCGACGGGATGACACCATTGGTCGCAAGATAATGTGTCAGCGCGGCATTAGCGGTGCCAGTGGCTGACTCCTCCGGGATATCGTAGAGCGGGGCGAAGTCGCGCACAAAGGCAGTGATTGCTTGATTGCCTGTGGTGTGCCGTCGGCTTGGCCGACAATGCTTGATTGTTTGAGTGGGAAGGGCGAAGACGTGGAAGCTGCAGGCATCGTGCACTTTGGTAATGGCGGCAATGGCCTCCATATCGGGCTGCAAAGCGTTGAGGGTCGCCACATCGGGGACAGGAATCATGATATCCTTGAGGCCGGCATAGGCAATTTGCATAGGCAGTGCAGGACGGTAATCGGCGATGCCGAGAGCACGGTAGATCGGCTCTGTATCGGTGATGGTCTCAACGATGCGGGGTGTGGCCATTTGCATCATCACACGCTCACCGGCGTCTATCTTCAAGTCGCCTGCCAGTGTGTGGCAGAGGCAACGCCCTTCGGCCTGTCCGAGGCGGTGCAGCAGGGCAAAGGTGGCCACGGTGGCATGGCCGCAGAGCTCCACCTCGGCCTTTGGCGTGAAGTAGCGCACATGAGCTTCGAATGTGTTATTGTGTGAATGCGTTATTGCGTGAGTAAATCGCACGAAGGCGGTCTCGGAATAGCGCAGTTCCGCTGCCACCTGCAGCATCAGGCGCTCGGCGGGGAACGGCTCGTCCCCCAACAGCACCACTCCGGCGGTATTTCCGCCGAAGGGGCGGTCGGTGAAAGCGTCGACAATATAGTATTTCATCATTCTCTATGTGGGTTGTTTTCTGTATCCAATCCTGACAGGGCTCCCATTGGCGGTGTGCGGGCAATCTCCGCCTTGGCGTTTTTTTTGCGATGCAAAGATAGGATTTTTTTTCGAATCAGGAGTGGCTGTGCTTCATGTTTTTCAAAAAAAAGTGTATTTTTGCACTTCGGAATGAGACACCAGGCAATGCGGCATATAATTTCCATCTTGCTGTTGGCCATATATTTGCCGGCAGTGGCATTGTCGTCGGTACATGTGCATCATCATACCGTTGATGCCCACGACGACTGTCTGCAGTGCTCCGGTCATTTCGAAAAACAGCATCATCATCAGTACGACTGCCACTATTGCACCTTTCTCAGCCTCGCCTATCTTGGCCAGGCAGAGGGGCAGTCGTCAATAATCCTCCCTGTCTCGGAATGCTGCTCCGTCGATATTGTTGCGGGAACAGAGATATCCTGTCACGGGGTGAGTTTGCTACGGGCGCCACCAGTGGCCTGAACTCCACCTGCATAAAGGCAACAGTTTTAATACGGACAATCAAGCGCTACATGCTGCATCGCTATAGGTTGTCGTTGTTGGCTATGTTGTCTGATCATTACTTCTGTCACCAATAACAATTCAACAATCATGCAATGAAAAAGATAATCATCACTATAATAGTAGTTTTTCCGCTGATGGCTGCGGCACAAAGCCATCGCGACACCCTCCGTTTGCGGCAGGTGGTGGTTACCGCCACGCAGCATGCCACCACACGGAGCGAAGCCCCCAGTAACGTGGGCGTTATCGACGACGAACAGATGGAGGCGGCGGGGGCCGTAAACCTCGGTCAAGCCTTGAACTTCAGCACAGGCCTCCGTGTGGAGAACACCTGCCAGAACTGCGGCGCCAACGAGGTGCGCATTAACGGCCTCGGACAGGCCTACTCTCAGATACTCATCGACAGCCGCCCTTTGAATAGCGCACTGGCTGGTGTGTACCTGCTCGACCAGCTTCCCACGGCTCTCATCGACCGCATTGAGGTGTTGCGTGGGGGAGGCTCGGCGCTATACGGCAGCAATGCCATTGCCGGCGTCGTCAACGTCATCACCCGCGAGCCTCGCAGCAACGGCGCTTCCGTGGGCAACACCACCCAGCTCATCGGGAACAAGGCATGGGATTTCAGCAATTCGTTCAACGCCTCGGTGGTCAGCGACGACCGTCGGGCGGGCATTGCCGTTTTCGGTCACAACCGCAGTCGCCAGCCTTATGACCATAATGGAGACGGCTACTCGGAGGTGGGGAAACTGAAGGCCCGCATGGTAGGCTTCCGAGGTTTCCTGCGAACCTCCGACTTCACCAAGCTGAATCTCGAATATCACAATATTCACGACTTCCGCCGCGGCGGCGACCTCTTCGACCTGCCGTCGCCCTTGGCGCACATCTCCGAAGGCGGCGAACACGACATCCACAGCGCCAGCCTCAAATGGGACTGGCTGCCTGCCAGTGGCATACGCCATGCTTCGATTTTCGCTTCATTGCAACATGTCGACCGCCAAAGCTACTACGGCGAGCGCGAGGACGATGAACCCATAGGCACCGCCTATGGCTACACGCAGGACCTCACGCTCAACTACGGCGCCCTCTACAGTCGCCATTACGACACGCTCTGGTTCCTCCCTTCCGAGTTCACCGCCGGCATCGAGCATACCCTCGACAGGCTTCAGGACCACACTCTCGACAGCCCCGACACACTGCATCAGCATATCGGCATCTTCAGCGCCTACCTTCAGAATGAATGGAAAGACAGCCGTTGGAGCATCCTCCTCGGTGCCCGCATGGACAAGCACACGATGGTCGAAAACCCCGTCGTCAGCCCTCGTCTCAACCTGCGCTACGCTCCCAGCGACCACCTCACCCTCCGTGCCGGCTATGCATCAGGCTTTCGTGCCCCGCAGGTCTATGACGAAGACCTTCATGTCGGGGCCGTGAATGGCGAACTCTACAAAATCACCAACGCCCCCAACCTGCGCATGGAACGCTCGCATTCGCTTACCGGCTCTGCCAATTACTGCTTCCATCTAGGCACTCTCGAGGCCGATCTGCTCGTCGAGGGGTTCTATACCCGCATCAACGACGCTTTTGTCAACGAATTGCTCTTCGACGACACGACGAGCGGCTACATGCACTACGAGCGTCGCAATGCCGACGGCGCCGAGGTGATGGGTCTCAATGCCGAGATGACCCTCTCGCCCGTGGAGACCATGCGTCTGCAGCTAGGCGGTACCTGGCAACGCAGCCAATACACAGGACAAGGGAAAGAATGGGACGAGGGTAAGTACGAACAGCGTATGGAACGTACCCCCGACATCTATGCCTACCTTACGGGTGTCTACACTCCAACAAAGCACCTGCGCCTCACGGCCACAGGCATCTTCACAGGACCTATGCTGGTGTATCACCACGAGGTTGAAGAAGGGACCAAACACGGCGGTGAAGGCCATGTGCACCGGGTAATCACCGACTCTTTCTTCGATCTCTCCATCAAGGCTACCTATACCATACCCTTTGGTGAGAGCTCCGAACTGGAACTTATCATTGGCGTTCAGAACCTCTTCAACAGCTACCAGCGCGACCACGACAGCGGTCCTGAGCGCGACGCCGGCTACATCTATGGCCCCTCGTTGCCCCGCACCGTCTTCGCCGGCGCCAAGATAGCTATATAAGCAGAGGCGTGCCATTTGGGCACGCCTCTCGGTTTTCGTTCAACAGAACAAACTGTCAAGGAGCAACGAACATTACCTGACGGGGGAAAATGGACACTTCTTGCCGATGCACTGCTCGTTGATTTGGCTGCGGGAGCAGGTGACTTCGGGCTTTTCCATCTCCACACCGAGGTTCTCCTTCACGAAGTCGATGGCCGTGAGCACCGAGAGGTAGGAGTCGCGCTTGCAGCAGCGAGGGCCGCCATTCTCTGCCACCTGCTCCAGCGCGCGGGCGGTGCAGAGGTTGCAAAGCCGCCAGGTGTCGGTCGAGAGGGGGGTGTTGCGGGTCGCTATAGACAGGAAGATGCCCGTGCTGATGCTTGCGCCGCAGGCGCCCATATATCCGCAAGCGCCACCGGGCACCTGCTCGCCGCGTTCACGCATCTCGGCAAGGGCCTCTTCTAGGTTGAGTTTGCTGCTGTCGGGCAGGCAGTTATTGTAGGCCGTCAGCAGGGCTGCGCCCACCAGCACATGGTGCGTGGGCCCGTGCATGGGACACTCCGGCTGCGACATCAGCTTCTCTAAAATCTCAATTGGATTCCGCGAGGTCTCCTCCATACACAGCGCCACCACGGGGTCGACCGCTGATTCTGTAATGGTCTCAGCGGTGGGTACGCTCTCTTTCGGTGCCTCCTTGCACGATGTGGCCGTCAGTGTCATCATGGCCGCCACAACGATAATTGACAGTATTTTCTTCATTTCTCAAATGCTATTACGATGCAAAGATACGCTTTTTCTCTGGATTAAAGAAAAATATTTTGCCGTGTGGTATCACCATCTTCCAGAATTGCATGGCGAGTCTGCACATACAGCACTTAAAGAACGATATCGACCAATACCTTAATTTAGCAACAGAAACTACCCAAAAGATTGGGAATACTACCCCAAAGGCAATTCTTGACTACCTTAAAGAGCAGTCAACGGTCAAATTACATTTTGCCTTGGTATATGGTAAATATGGGGTTCCTCTATCCATGTCCTTGGATAGTACCTTTACGGCGTTAAATACTAGTGATGGTAATGCATTCTTTTTCTAATTATAGTAAAATTAGTATATCACAATAAACTCATATAAGTTAAAAACAAGTCAAAGTTTAAAAAATATTTTGCTGATTCAGAAATTGTTTGTATTTTTGCAACGTCAAAAACTAATAATAGCAATACAAAATATACTAATAATCATAATACAAAATAAACTAACAATAGCAATACAAAATAAACTAATAGGAATACAGGAAATAATAATCGCATTGACATAATAAAACAATAATATGGCGACAATACAGGAAAAATTGGCAGAATCGCTGGAAGTTCTGAAAGCATTTCAAGATGCTCATGGAGATAATCTGGTGATTCAAGGGGCTGATACATTGGGGAGGACTCATACCGAACGATTGGTGAATAGTGGCTATCTGCAAATGGTCATCAAGGGTTGGTATATTCCGTCGATGCCGGGGAGAGAAGGAGACTCCACAGTATGGTATGTGTCGTACTGGAGTTTTGTGACGGCTTATTTAAACAAGAAATTCGATGGGGCATGGTGCCTGTCGCCAGAACTATCGCTCTATTTCTACAGTGGCAAGACAGTAATTCCCAAGCAGCTGATTGTGCGTAGCGAATCCGGAACGAACAATGTTCTTCAACTACCTTTTGGGACATCCATTGTGGACATCAAAGCCACACTACCTCCAAATGTATTTCAGGAATCGCGCTATGGAGTACGGTTATATCCAATGGAATATGCCCTGTTGATGGTGGGGCCTGATTATTATCGACGCAATGCATTGGAGGCAAGGACTTGTCTGGCCAGTATGAAGGATGTGTCGCCATTGGTATCGGCTGCAATTGATGGGGGGCACACTACCCGTGTGGGGCGAGTTGCTGGTGCGCTACGCTCCATCGGTCGTGAGGAAATGGCCGATGAGATACTGCGTATGATGCGTCGGGTGGGTTATACGGTATCGGAAGAGAATCCGTTTAAGGAGAATATAAAGATGGAGGTATTTGCAGAATCACCGTATGCAGCGCGTATCCGCTTGATGTGGATGCAGATGCGGAAAGTAGTACTGGGAATCGTGAGTGCTAAACCTTCAAAGAAAGATGCTGCATCAGTATTAGCCATGATGGATGCCACGTATGTGAAAGATAGTTACAACTCCTTGTCGATAGAGGGGTATAAGATTACAGAAGAGTTGCTGGAGCGTATCCGAAGTGGCAACTGGGACCCGGAGAAAGACGAGGAAGACAACGAACGTCGAAACACGTTAGCGGCAAGAGGATACTACCAAGCGTATGAGTTACTGAAGCAAGGGGTAGCAGGATGCTTTTCGGGTCAGACGCCTGCGCAGTTGTATGTGAAGGCGCATCAAGACTGGCACTTTCAGTTGTTTGAGCCATGCATTAGAGCTGGCATTGTGAAAGCGTCGGATTTGATAGGATACCGCAGGAGTCAGGTGTATATCCGAAACTCGATGCATACGCCTTTGAATCCAGATGCCGTACTGGATGCCATGAGTACCTTGTCTGATTTGATGACAAAGGAGGACAATGCGTTGGTGCGTGCCATTTTAGGGCATTTCTTCTTTGTGTATATCCATCCATACATGGATGGCAACGGACGCACCGCTCGATTTGTGATGAACAGTCAGTTAGTTACAGCGGGCTACCCCTGGGTAGTGGTTCCCATGAGTCGCCGTCAGGAATATATGGATGCTCTGGAGCAAGCAAGCGTGGGAGAGGACATCGAAGCGTTTGCACGATTTGTACAGAGTTTGATGTAGTTTATGTTTACTGCTATTGATCGAGATGATCGAACTGCCCTCGAAGGAGCTGCTGCAACGCCAGCTGCACAAAGGCCTGGAGGCCGCCCGCCAGCGTTGGGAGAATTGCCCGGAGGACTGACCGCTAAAGATTATTTTGCCAAACAAGAAAAGATTTGTATCTTTGCAACGTGAAAATATGAGAACCAAAGACATGGATAAAACCACAGAAACAGTACCGGTTCGAACATTATTGGTCGACGACCTGCGGCAGATAATCAACCAGACGCGCAACCGCGTTGCCGCCAATGTCAACGCCGAACTCACCTTGATGTATTGGCATATCGGCGAGCGCATCAATCGAGAAGTGCTTGGTAACGAGCGCGCTGAATACGGGAAACAAATTGTTGCGACAGTGTCGCGACAATTACAATCGGAATATGGCGACAAAGGATTCGAGCCACGAACTATTCGAAGAATGATGCAATTCGCCTCCTTATTTCCGGATTTACAGATTGTGACACCACTGGTGACACAATTGTAATGAACTCATTTCCTGCTTGTTATGCCTATCAAAGACCCTTTGGCTCGTGAATTCTATTTGACTATGGCGGCTAACCAACGATGGAGCAAGCGAACCCTTGAGGCAAAGATTGACGGCATGCTCTATGAGCGCACCGCCATAGCGACAAAGCCCGACGAGCTTATCAAACAGGAGCTAACGGAACTGCGGGAGAACAACGTCCTTACCCCCGACTTGGTCTTCAAGAGCCCCTACTTCCTTGAGTTTACAGGTCTCAAGGGGATGTATAGCGAGAAGAGCTTGGAGGATAGCCTTGTGGCGCACTTAGAGCAGTTTATATTGGAATTGGGCAATGGGTTCACCTTCGTCGAGCGGCAGAAGCGTATGATTATAGACGGCGAGGATTTCTACCTCGACCTGCTATTCTACCATCGCAAGTTGCACCGCCTGATAGCCATCGACTTGAAACTTGGCAAATTCAAGGCACAGTATAAGGGCCAAATGGAGTTGTATCTGCGCTGGCTCGAAGCCCACGAGATGGAGGCTGGCGAGGAGCAGCCCCTTGGGTTGTTGCTCTGCACCGAAGGTGGCGACGAACAGATAGCGCTGCTGCAACTCGACAAATCAGGCATCAAGGTGGCACAGTACATGACCGAGTTGCCGTCCAAGGAGCTGCTGCAACGCCAGATACCCAAAGGCCTGGAGGCCGCCCGCCAGCGTTGGGAGAATTGCACTGACGGCTGATTACAGAAAAAGATTTGGGTGATTCGGAATTAATTCGTATCTTTGCAGCGTGAAATTGAAAAAAAGCTCATTAGTGATATATTAACTTAACCGTATAATCGTTGATCAAAAATACTAGAATTATATGCCAGATATCTCAGTACAACTAAGTGTTCAGAAACGACTCGTAGATTTTAACAGCTATGACCTTTCTGTAAAGGAATTGGTCTCAATGGTTAGCGAGGGGATTATCAATATCTCCCCAGAATATCAGCGGAAGTTCCGTTGGGAAGATGATCGACAGTCTTTACTCATTGAGTCTATATTCTTAGGAATACCTGTCCCGTCTTTGTTCATGGCGACAAATAATGATTCGACATGGGAAGTAATTGATGGCTTACAGCGCTTAAGCACTTTGATTCGTTTTGCAGCACCACAGGATTCAAATGCTAGACATAAGATAAATAAACCGGAATATCTGCGTCTAAAAGGCTTAGAAAAGTTATCTTCCATGAACGGAATGACGTTCATGGAACTTCCATATTCTTTACAACTAGACCTGCTACTTAAACCTATTAAGGTTACAACACTTAGTGATAAAAGTGACCCACAGGTGCGATTTGATCTTTTCCAGCGTCTTAATACAGGAGGTATAAAATTATCTGACCAAGAAATCCGGAATTGCGTATTCAAGGGTAATTTTAACGATTTGATTAAACGTTTAGCCAAAGATGAAAGGCTTCATCGCTTGACAAAAAAACCTACAAGTGCAGATGATAATGGTACTTACGAAGAATTAGTATTAAGGTTCTTTGCATATCTTTATAACCGCGATTTATTTGAACATAATGTCAAGGACTTCCTGAATGAGTTTATGAAATGGGCAAACTCAAATTACAATGAGCGGGAATATGAAGAAATATTTAATCGCGTTTTTGATGAACTGTCAGGGCTTGAGCATGGCATTGTAAAGAATGTAGGACGAAAAAATACATCGACGGTGTTTTGGGAGGCTATTACTGTAGGTGCTGCGGTTGCTTTAAGGAATGGAATAGCGCATCTGAATTTGGATGGTTTCTATGATTGGGTAGCTGATGAGCAATTCAACAGGTTAGTCACTGGTGCGACCAATTCTCGACAGATGATAGATAATAGAATAAATTATACCAGTAATAAGTTTAGTCAAGCACATGTTTAGCGCAGTAAACTCGGACTCAACCCAACGCCTGCTTGAGACAAAAACACTCATTGATATATGCGGAGATACAAGTCTTAATCTTAAGGCTTCGTATAATGAATATATTCTTTTGGGGAGTGCATATGTTTTGCTTTATGGTGCTTTAGAGTATACTATTACACACTGCGTTTACCGCACTATTGAATTACTCAACAATGAAAACCTGAAGTTATATGATGTCCATCCTGCTCTGTGGGGACTGATTTATAATGGAGATTGTATGCGTATGGAAATGGCAGGAGAAAACAAAAAATGGGAGAACCGTTATAAGTTATTTCACCAGATGACCAAAACAGAAACTGTAGGTCGTATTGAAGATGCGTTGTTTCCATCTTCCAATGGTAATATAAAAGAAAAGCAGATAGAAAGGGTATGGCAGACTCTTGGACTGAAATCACCAATGATAGAGCCTGGTCAGGAGATTGTTAATACCCGGCTTCAAGAACTTGCTGAGGGAAGAATGGCTGTAGCACATGGGCGTGAGAAAGCATCATTTAGAGGAAAACAAAAGAGCATAACTGATTTGGTAGACTTGTATAATTCCATTAGTCGCTATTGCTCTTACATAATTAATTGTTTTACAAAATATATTCAAGATAAAGAGTATTTACAATAGATATTTTATGCGCAGCCAGAGCCACTTTCAGGGAAAGAAGGAACTTCCACACAGCCTGAATGCCCCAAGATATAGGGACTGGAATAACCGCCGGTTTCTCATAAAATAGACGTGGACAAATGTCCACATTCCCATTGCTTGAACCCCACAGGAGCAATACATCATCCCTCTGACATCTTTTTTTCCGGTATGTTGGAAAAAAAACGTATCTTTGCACTTTGAAAACAAAATTGTAGTTGTTAATCAAACTCAGAACGAAATAGATAGATAGAATAATTGTAAATATATGATTTAGAAGTTTTTTTGCTTATCAAGCTACTCCGAAATCGCCAAATTTCAAAGTACTGTAGTAGAAAGCAGAAATGCTCGCGGGTTTCCGTGAGCTTTCTCG
>JAEEGH010025218.1_pt1 | contig 11937 bp, 8 predicted proteins | sample 9134181 | NCBI WGS metagenome assembly JAEEGH01 (sample SAMN16246544, study PRJNA631951) | gut metagenome | biome: gut microbiome; feature: rumen; material: DP-attached | host: Bos | place: Iran: Karaj | collected 2018-10
CACGTTGTTCATGAAGACATAGCCCCACTTCACATCGGCTCCGTGGCTCGGAGCTACGATGTAGCCTCCGCTGGGACGGTTGATCTCGAGCGTGTCGCCGTCGAGATAGACATTACCGCTGTTGTAGATGAAGTCTACGGCACCCTCAATGAGCGAGTTCTTGATGTAGTGACGGTTGTTCGAGGTCGAAGTAGTGATCCACGTGTCCTGATATGACAGCAGGCGCACGCCGTTCAGGGCGATGCGGTCGCCGCCGGTGTTCAGTGCCAGTGCCTGCGGGCCAGCCTGCTTCTCGTGGCCCCAGATGTTCTCCATCGTCAGGTTCTCGAAGAAGGTGTTGCTGGCATTGACCACTACCGTAGCACCCACGCTGACATGCACGGCATTATCGCCGCCACAGAGCCGGTCGTCCTTGATGACCACGCCGTCGCGGGTCTGACCGATGAAGTGCAGATAGGGTTTCGTGGCGGGCACGTCGACATGCTCCTTGTACTCACCGTTCTTGATGAAGATGAGCCACGGCATGGCGCGTCCGGCGGGAGCAGCGTCGATGGCAGCCTGTACGGTGGTGTAGACCTTCTCAGCGGGGAAGCCGTCGGGCACCAGGCCTTTGGCATCGACGATGGCATCGTAGAGACGGGCTTCGGGCTGCTGGCTCTCCATGGTGGTGAACTGGATGGTGGCGGCAGCCACAGGGTTGCCACTGCGACTGACGAGCACGCCAGCAGGCATCTCGAAGGTGTAGTCGGTGCCATACTTCAGGCCGCCGTACTTGAACACGGCGCTCTTGCCCGAGATGATGGGCTGAATCTGTTCGCCGTTGAGCATGGCAGCCCCCTGTCCGGCTTTCACCTTGTTGTCGAAGTTCAGGATGATTGACCCGCTGGCGCTGATACCGGTGGCGCCTTCTGAGGGATTGCTGCTTACGAGTGTGGCCTTCTGGCTGCCGCTGGCTATGGCATCGGCCAGGACAAACACATCGGCGAGCATGGTACCGTCGCGACTGTCGGACACGCCTGTCTTCTCCGAGTTATAGTCGGGCATGAAGCGGATGTAGACGTGTTCCTGGTTGCTGGCTTCGGCAGGAAGTTCGAACTCCTGGGCATCCCATCCGCGGTTGGGAAGGCGGAAGGTGCCGAAGGTGGTGAAGTTCTCACCGTCGATGCTGTACTGGGCGTAGTTGACGCTGTAGGCATTGTAGTCGTCGCCCATGGCGGCAGAGAGTTTCAGGTTCTCGTAGCCTATTGACGAGAATGAGCACTGGAAATACCATTTGTCGGCAATGGGTTTCCACACCCGGATGCAGTAGCGGCCGTTGGCCTTGCCTGCGGCCACACCGTTGGCGAGCCATGTGCTACTGGTGCCGTCGGCCTGGCGCAGTGTCATGATGCCGGCATTCTCGCTGTCGGCCTTGTAGTCGGCAGCCCGCTCGCTCTTGGGATTGTCATAATAGAGGTCCCAACCCACGATATAGTCGGCAGCCGAGAAGTTGGCGGTGATGTTCTTCTCTGAGTCCATCTTGATATCATATTCAGAGGCCGTACCTGTAGCATCGCCTTCCCAACCGGTGAAGGTCAGGATGCGGTTGTTGAGGGCCATGATCTTCACGTCTGTACCTTCCTCATAATAGTGCACGCCATCTACATAGTTGCCTATAGGTAGGAACTGCACCAGATTCTCATTGGCACCACCTGTCCATTTCATGTTCAGGGCATAGACGGTATTTTTCGTGTAAGAAGCAATCAACTCCGTATTGCCCATGATATCAAACGTATAGGGATTCTCCGTAGAAATCATGTTTCCCTCAGCATCCGTCCATCCGGCAAAGTGATAGCCGAAGTTCTCTGTCGCGCTCAGTTTTACCTCATCGCCCTCATCAAATACCTCGGCATTTGGTGTCACCATCAGTGTACCGGCCTTCTCGTCAGCGAGCGACACGGTGAGCGTGTACTGTTTCGTGTCCTGCGGTGTTCCCGAAAGTGTTCCTTCGATAATGATGTCACTGAAGCCAACTTGTTTGGTGTTGCCTAAGCTATAGAGATTCAGGCGCAGACCGCAGAGACCGTCGCTGCCTTTTGCGCCGTTGATATTCTCGCTGACTTCAGTTACGTTAGGCGTCTTGTTATTACGGTTGGGAGTCAAGGCCGAAGCAATGGTTTTTATACTGCCGTCGGAAGCCACCCATGAGACATCCACCTTACCGCCATCGGTTCCATAACGGGTCATATTAAACGATACCTTTGTCGGTGTGAAAATCATGCCTTTCTTAGGGATGAAGTAGAAGTTCACGGCATTTCCATCGTTGGCTGAAGCATCCTGCTGGGCTGGTTGGATGAGGGTCTGTTGACCAACAGAACCCACGCCCTTATAGGTGAGCGATGATCCGAGCTCCACATAGCTGGTTTTGAAATAATCGGTCATCTTTTCGTCAGGTCCGTAAGTCGCCGTCTGACCCTCTTGTCCTTCGTGGAAAGGAAAACTGATACTGACCACTTCTTGTGCACTGGCAGTGGTGAGGCCAATCATAAGTGCAATAGCCATCAGGCTCAAAAGTCTTTTTTTCATTTTTAGTAGTTTGTTGTAGTTTGTTTGCGGCTGCAAAGATACGAATAAGTGAGCGAAATACCAAATAAATTATCTGACAAACGTGGGTATTTGCCATAAAATAGGGTGGGAAAGTCAAAAAATGCAGTTGAATGTTGGAATAATTGTCGATCTTTGCACCGAAAACAAACTACGATGATGATAAATAGATTATTTTCATTATGTGTCCTATGGACGTTTCTTCAGTCGTTAGCTGTGGCACAAACAGATAGGAAATACGACTCACAGTCTTTTAAAGGTCTCATGCGTGAGACTTCGCCAACATTCTTTCAAACAAAGGAGGCTCGCCGGATTGGCGACCAGATACTGTTGTATCAAAGGGTTACTGGCGGATGGCCGAAGAACATCGACATGGCAAAGCCGCTATCCGAAGAAGAACGGGCTCAGGTGATGGCGGATAAGCAGAAGCGTGACGACTCTACCACCGATAATGGCGCAACGAACATGCAGCTGACCTACCTGGCCCGTCTGTATCAGGCTACGGGAGAACAACGCTACAAAGATGCTTTCCGCAGTGGTATTGACTACCTGCTCAGCGGACAGTATGAGAACGGCGGATGGCCGCAATTTTGGCCTGAGAATCGCGACTATCAGGTACATATTACCTATAATGACGATGCAATGCTCAACACGATGACACTATTACGCGATATAGCAGTCCAAAAAGAACCGTATCAAGGTGATCTGACGGATGAGAATTTGCGTCAACGAATGCAGGCCGCTTTCGATAAGGGCATAGAATGTATCCTTGCCACACAAATCGTCACTGACGGAGAATTGACTGTTTGGTGCCAGCAACATGACCACGAGACCCTCAAGCCCGCTGCGGCCAGAGCCTACGAGCTGCCCTCCTACTGTTCGGCAGAGAGCGCCAGCATTCTCCACCTGCTGATGAGTCTGCCCAATCCAGATGAGCGGGTGAAGAAAGCTATCCACAATGCCATGCGCTGGTTCAACAAGTATAAACTCACAGGCTTACGCCTCTGTAGGAAGGGCGCTTGGAACAGTCCTGATCGCGACACATGGTTGGAAGAAGACCCCACAGCACAGCCGTTATGGGCACGCTACTACGACTTGGAACGGTGCGAACCCTTCGTCTGTGATCGTGACGGTGTGCCCCGTCGCCGCTTGGACCAGATAGGGATTGAGCGACGCAATGGTTACGCATGGTATTCTGACAATCCACGCAGTCTGTTCGCTGAGTATGAGCGATGGGCAACAAAGCACGACTCCAAGAATAAGGTTCCCGTCAGTCTGAAGACAAAAGGTGCCAACGAGAACGGCACCATAGAGATGTATCGGCGTCCACACATCAACATCTCTGACTTTGATGCCATCGTAGAACCGGGCGGGCAGATACAGACCGCCATTGAGAAAGCCCCAGAGCAGGGTGATAAGCCTTTTAAGATTTTCGTCAAGAAAGGACGCTACGAACAGAAGGTGATCATCGACCGCCCGAATATTGTATTGGTAGGCGAAGACCGCGACAGTACCATCATCGTGCTGGCAGAGACAGCCAAGACAAACACCATCAAAGAGTATCACGGCAAGGATGTAGGCAATGGCGTCATCGTCTTGCTGGACGGAGCAGATGACTGCATTATCAGCAGCCTGACCGTCTATAACAACTACGGCACAGTGGTCGAACCTGGCAACACTACTCACCAGATGGCTATCTTCGGACGGGCAACACGTACCATCGTTATCAATAGCAACGTCTTTGCCGACGGCAACGATGCACTCTCGCTTTGGGCACCTGAGGGCAACGGTATGTATTACCATGCAGACCTCTACCTGCGCTGCCCGGGTGTGGATTTCCTCTGCCCACGTGGCTGGTGCTATGCCACGCGCTGTCGCTTTTTGGGCGATAGTCGCGCCATCATCTGGCACGACGGACGGGGCGACAAGTCGAAGAAACTGGTCATCACCGACTCTTATTTCGATGCCAAGTCGCCTACCATCCTGGGGCGCTACCACCATGACTCGCAATTTTTCTTGCTGAACTGCAAGTTGTCGTCGCAGATTCTCGACACGAACATCAGTTATGCCTATACGGATAAAGTATTGGACCCCTGTCCGTGGGGCTTACGAGTCTATTATTATAACTGTTCCCGAGAGGGTGGTCACAGTGGTTGGCTCGCCAACAACCTCAACCAATCGGAGGAGGCACCAGCGTTTCATGAAGTCACTGCCCGATGGACCTTCAACAATCAGTGGAATCCAGAGGCAAAGATCCGTGAATTATGGAATGTGCTTGCCTATTAAGCTCCTACTTTTTGCAAAAAACTTGTAATATTTTGATAATTGACAAAAAAGATGTAACTTTGCAACTGAACAACAAACTTCTGATTAATATATGAGACGGCGATTATTATGCAGTATGGTGCTGGCGTTGTGCGTTTTGGGCGTGCAGGCCGCAGTGACTGGTGTCTGTATTTTGGTCAGCAATCCGAGTAACAACCAGCGAAAGGAGGTTGTAGAGGCCGATATTGAGACGATTCATCAACGGTTGGGTATAGGAAGCGACGAGTCCTTCATGGTTAAAAATGCCTTTGGACAGGAAATGACCTACCAGAAGACATACGATGGGAAACTTTTGTTGGATGTATCTGTCCAGCCTCATAGCCAGGCGACGTTTACCATTACCAAAGGTGAGCCGTCTGTCTTTAAGTCGTATGTCAAAGGGAAAGTCTATCCGGAACGTGCAGATGATATCACCTGGGAAAACGATCGTGGCATCTATCGCGTTTATGGTCCAGCCCTTCAACAATCTGGCGAACGCTCATTTGGCATTGATGTCTGGGTCAAGAACACACCGGAACTGGTAGTCGAAGAGCGTTACAAAAACCATATATGGGGCGTAGGACAAAGGGACTCATTGAAACGGGCAGGCAAACCTCAGGAGGCCAATGAAATTTACATGGCCACCTCGTTCCATCATGACCACGGCTACGGTCTTGATTGCTATGGCGTAGGACCGAGTCTGGGTTGCGGCGCTCCTGCACTGATGAATAACGGACAATTGGTGTTTCCTTGGTGCTATAAGGAATACAAGATCCTCGACAATGGTCCGCTGCGCTTTACCGTAGAACTGACATACAATACCAGCCGCGACGGTATCACTGAGCATCGCATCATCAGTCTCGACAAAGGCTCACACTTCAACCGCATGACGGTATGGTACGACGGCATTACCCAGCCTACGACGCTGGCAGCTGGTATTGTCTTGCATGACAACGATCACCTCTTGCTCGGCAAACAATATGTGCTCTATGCTGACCCGACTGACAATCCTCAGGTTCATCAGACACAGATCTACGTGGGAACACTCTTTCCCAAAGGCATTGACGAAACCCTTAGACTTGAAGGCGATTTACCCCACGCCATCGGCATCTTACAGCACTATAGCGGTGAGCCCTACACTTATTATTTTGGATCAGCCTGGAGCAATTACGACATCCGTACGATGGCGCAATGGCAACTCGCTACCGATGAATACCTCCACCATTTGTCAAACCCACTTAAAATCGAAGTAAAATGAAGAAAGCCCTTTTCATTGTAGCAGCCTTCCTGTTGCTCCTGCCTCTTCAGGCTAAGAAGGCCAGAAACGTGCAGCCATCCGACCGTGAATACTGGTGCTCGCTGGCTTATAAGATGGCGCAGCCCGTATTAGAGAACATGGCTAAGGGCGAGTTGCAGAAGAACATGAAGACTGAGTTCTCGCCTTCGTTCGACAATCGCGATAGAAGCGTGGTCTATATGGAGACCTTCGGGCGTCTGATGGCTGGCATTGCTCCCTGGCTCACGTTGCCTGATGACGACACCACTGAGGGACAGCAGCGTCGTCAGCTCCGTGAGTGGGCTCTCGCAGCCTATATGAATTCCGTCGATCCCAATTCACCCGATTATCTCTGTTGGGGCAAAGCAGGGCAGAATCTGGTGGATGCCGCCTATATCGCCGAGTCGTTCTTGCGTGCCTGGGATACCTTGTGGAAACCGCTCGACGATGTCACCAAACAGCGATATATCCATGAGTTCCAGCGTATGCGCAGTATTGACCCGCCTTACACCAATTGGTTTCTCTTCTCCTCTACGATTGAGAGTTTCCTTGCCAAGGCCGGAGCCCAGTTCGACGAGTTCCGTGTGAACACGGCTTGTCGCAAGGTCGAGGAGTGGTACGTAGGCGATGGCTGGTATGCCGATGGACCCGTCTTCGCCTTCGACTATTACAGCAGCTACGTCTTCCATGCGATGTATATAGAGACGCTGCAGGCGATGGTGGATTCGAAATACAACTCACGTCTCGATTATCAGAAATATTACGACCGCGCCCTGAAACGAGCCCAAAAGTTCGCCATTATCCTCGAGCGTTTCATCTCGCCCGAGGGAACCTTTCCGGTTATCGGACGTTCCACGCCCTATCGTATGGCAGCCATGCAACCCCTCGCCCTCATGGCCTGGTATGAGAAACTGCCTTCTGACCTCAGCAATGGTCAGGTGCGGGCTGCATTGACAAAAGTGCTGCATCGCATGTTCGACCAGCAGAATAATTTCAATGATGCCGGCTATCTCACCATCGGTTTCTGCGGCTCTCAGCCAGAGACGGCCGACTGGTACACCAACAACGGCTCGCTCTATATGACTTCGCTGGCCTTTATGCCTCTTGGATTGCCGTCCTCACATCCTTTCTGGACAGACGCATCGCAGCCCTGGACGCAGGTGAAGGCCTGGGGAGGCCAGCCATTCCCCAAGGATCACCGCTGGGCCGACACAATCCAGACAAAAGACAAATGGTAAACGTACACAATCCACAAAAAACGCACCATAATAACCCATCAATATGAAATTAAAAAGCTTTTTCTTAAGTGTGTTGGTGCTCGTGGCCGGGCTGAACAGTCTGGCACAAGACCAGAAGAAGATGAACGCGTTTATCGACCAACTGATGTCGAAGATGACCGTCGAGGAGAAACTCGGACAGATGAACTTGTTGCCTGGCACCTCGGCCACGACGGGAGAATTGAAAAACAGTCCGCTACTGTCATTGATAGAACAGGGCAAGTTAGGCACCGTGCTGAACCAGACGGGCGTGGAAGGCATCCGACAATTGCAGGACGCTGCGAAGAAAAGTCGTTTAGGCATCCCCGTGCTCGTAGGCATGGATGTGATTCACGGCTACGAGACCATCTTCCCCATCCCCTTAGGCATGTCGTGCAGCTGGGATCTGGAGGCCATTGAGCAGGCTGCGAGGATAGCCGCCAAGGAGGCCACCGCCGACGGTATCTGCTGGACCTACAGCCCGATGGTGGATATTGCGCTCGATGCCCGCTGGGGCCGCATCGCCGAGGGCAACGGTGAGGATCCATTCTTAGGCGCTCGCATAGCCGAGGCTTTGGTGAGAGGCTATCAGGGCAACTACGGCCCAGAGAACATGATGGCCTGCGTGAAGCACTATGCCCTCTACGGCGGAGCAGAGGCTGGGCGCGACTATAATACGGTGGACATGAGTCACGTGAGGATGTACAACCAGTTCTTCCCGCCCTATGAGGCAGCCGCCAAGGCAGGAGCAGGATCGGTGATGACCTCGTTCAATATCGTGGACTACATACCCGCCACTGCCAACAAATGGCTCATCGACGACGTGTTGCGCAAGCAGTGGGGGTGGAACGGCTTCGTGGTGACCGACTACGGTGCCATCGCTGAGATTACCAAGCACGGGTTGGGCGACCTGCAACAGGCCTCGATGTTGGCCCTGAAAGCCGGCACGGATATGGACATGTGCGCCGAAGGCTTTATCAAGACACTCGAACAGTCGCTGAAAGAGGGCAAGGTGACAATGGCCGAGATCGATCAGGCCTGCCGCCGTGTGCTGGAGGCGAAATACATCTTAGGCCTGTTTGAGAATCCCTACCGTTTCCTCGACCCCAAGCGTCGAGCCACTGACATCTACACCCCAGAGCACCGTCAGGCTGCACGTCAGCTGGCTGCGGAATCGTTCGTACTGCTGAAAAATGAGAATGGCCTCCTGCCGCTGAAGAAGCAGGGGAAGATAGCGCTCATCGGACCGATGGCCGACAACCGTATCAACATGGCCGGCACCTGGGCACCGACAGCCACCAACGAGCGCTACGCCACGCTGAAAGAGGCGATGGAGAAGGCACTGGCAGGTAAGGCGACGGTCAGCTATGCCCAGGGCTGCAACTTCACCAGCGACTCCACCATACAGAAGGACGGCGGGTTCTACCGTCAGACACCTTTCAAGGACGCAGAACAGTTGAAACATGAGGCCCTCCAGATCGCCCGTGATGCCGACGTCATCGTCTGCGCCATGGGAGAATCGGCAGAGATGAGTGGCGAGTGCAGCAGCCGTGCGACGCTCGAGATCTTCGATAACCAGCGGGAGCTGTTAGAGGCCCTGCTCGCATTAGGCAAGCCCTTGGTGGTGCTGAACTTCGCAGGCCGTCCGACGGTGCTGGCCTGGGAGAACAATCATGTGCCAGCCATCCTGCAGGTATGGTTTGGCGGCAGTGAGGCAGGCGATGCCATCTGCGACGTGCTCTTCGGCGACAAGGTGCCCTGTGGCAAGCTCACCACCTCCATGCCTCAGGCCACAGGACAGGAACCGCTCTACTACAACCATCTGCCAACGGGAAGACCTGTGGGAGAAAACCTGAGCACGTTCACGAAATTCGCCAGCAACTACTTCGATGTGCGCAACGACCCACTCTTCCCCTTCGGATTCGGTCTGAGCTATACCACCTTCGAATACAGCGACATCCGCCTCAACGGTCGGAAAGCATCTGTAACGGTCACCAACACAGGCAACTATGACGGTGTAGAAATCGTACAGCTCTATATTCACGACGTCGTGGCCAGCATCACCCGTCCTGTAAAGGAACTGAAAGGCTTCCAGCGCATCCATCTGAAGAAAGGCGAAAGCAAGGAAGTGACGTTTGAGATTACCGACGATCTGCTAAAGTTCTATAACAGCAGCCTCGAATACGTCTTAGAGCCTGGCGAGTTTGAGATCATGATTGGCCCGGACAGCAGCCTAAAGCATCTGAAGGTATGTAATACCTACTTTTGATTAATCTGCTTTGCAGGCCATCAGAGGTGCGCAATGCTTAAAACACTCGTTTTTAGGTATTGTGCACCTTATTTATTTGCCGTACCTTTGCACCCGAAATCATAAACGATAAAAATGAGAACGACAACAGCGATTCCTACGGAACTTAAGGTTTTGATGAACCACATCTACGAACTGAATAAGGGCGTACGCCAGATGGTGCTGTTCACCTGTAATAAGAAATATGGTCAGCAGGCCGTAGAGCGATTAGAAAGCCAGGGCATCCCCTACGTGCTGCAACCCGCAGGACAGCAGAACCTGAACGTGTATTTCGGACGACGAGAATGTTTAGAGGCCATCCGGCTTATCGTCACCCGTCCACTGAACCAGCTGACACCCGAAGAGGACTTCATCCTCGGCGCCATGCTCGGCTACGACCTCTGCGCACAATGCGAACGCTACTGCAAACGTAAGAAGGGATGCAACGGCAAATGCAACGGGAAATGCGACGGCAAGTGCATCAACAAAAATTGAAGAAATAAATTGTAAATAAACAAGATGAACGCAACAATTGTAATCTATGGTTCCTCGACGGGAACCTGCGAGGCCATCGCAGAGAAGATCGCCTCGAAACTGGGCTGCGAGGCCCTGAACGTACAGGACTTGACTGCCGACATTGTCAGTGCCAACCAGAACCTCATCCTCGGCACCTCGACGTGGGGCGCTGGCGAATTGCAGGATGACTGGTACGACGGCCTGAAAACCTTGCAAAGCGTCGATCTCAGCAATAAGACCATCGCCATTTTCGGCTGTGGCGACTGTGCCTCATACAGCGACACCTTCGTAGGCGGCATGGGCGAGCTCTACAACGGTATTCAAAATAGTGGCGCCAAATTCATTGGCTCAGTTGAAACCGACGGCTATACCTTCGACGACTCCGAAGCCGTGATCGACGGCAAGTTTATCGGCCTGCCCCTCGACGACATCAACGAGGATGACAAGACCGACACCCGCATCGAGGCCTGGATAGCCCAGATCACACCCGACATGTAATCACAGGTATACATTCATAAATTTAGTATTTGTTTAGTTATGAGGTGGTTAGTCGGTGACGATCAGCCACCTTTTTAAAGATTAGGATTATGGGACTTTTAAAGAAACTGTTTACCAACTGCGCCTGTCCGCAAGGACGGATGGGACGCGCCATGCTGAAATTCATGAACCTCTGTCATGCGCCGCTGACGAACTGGGGACTGAAACTCATCGATATTCAGGACGGCTGGACGATGCTTGACATCGGCTGTGGTGGCGGGGCAACCTTGCAACGACTGCTGAAACGAAGCAAGAACGCACAGGTCTATGGCATCGACATCTCTGAGGAGAGCGTGGCGAAAGCTAAGAAGGTGAATGCCGACGTGCTCGACAAACAAGTATTTGTTACTCAGGGTTCAGCCGAGAGACTGCCCTACGAGGATGCAAAGTTTGACCTCGTAACAGCGGTTGAAACGGTGTATTTCTGGCCCAACCTGCCTAATTGTCTGCAAGAGGTACGCCGTGTGCTGAAGCCCGGTGGTAAGTTCGCCATCATGGTAGAAGTCGTCGACGGTGATTCCATGTGGACAAACGTGGTTGAAGGCATGACAGCCTATTCGCCAGAGGAATTGAAGACCATGCTCGATGATGCGGGTTTCATCCAAACAGAGATTCATCGCATGAAGCCATCGAATGCAACAATTATTGGGGTGAAGTCGTAAACGCTGGGGCCATTTGACCCCAGCGTTAGTTTTACCGACAATCAAAAAGTATTTTCCTCCGATTGTCCTTCGGCCTCACCGCGAAGTGAATCCAATACGTCGTACCCCGCTTCTCCAAGATCAGCTCGTCGAAATTTACACAGTAGGTAATCGGCTTGCCGCTTGCTACCGAAGGGACGCAAGAACCGTCCCTACTGTGTAAAGGTTTCGTAGAAATCTTCATTCACTGGGTCGAGCTTGAAAAACTCATCCATCGTGTCCAGATCCGTCCACAAGAATTCTTTTGGTAGTTTTGGTATCATTTTTGTCTGCCTTTAGTTCGGCTGCAAATTTACGAAAATTTTTCGATAATCCCTCACCCTCATTAGAAAAACTTCGCACGCAGAAACGTTATTCTTAACTGCGTGTAAGAAACTTTTTCACGCCTAAAAATGAAAGTCTTTTACGTTTTTGTTTTTTGTGTTAACGTCCAACATAAAACGTCTTAGCGCAAAAACAATAAAATATTCACTCATT
>JAEEGH010025222.1_pt1 | contig 11936 bp, 11 predicted proteins | sample 9134181 | NCBI WGS metagenome assembly JAEEGH01 (sample SAMN16246544, study PRJNA631951) | gut metagenome | biome: gut microbiome; feature: rumen; material: DP-attached | host: Bos | place: Iran: Karaj | collected 2018-10
GCGAACGGTTCTATGACTATTGACGGATATGCGATCGTCGAGCAGCCGTATCTGACCTACGAAAAGGGAAATAATCACGAAGAGGCGCTCCTAAACGGATTTAACGCGAAGGAGGGCGACGCCTTTCTGCTGAATTATAAGGCAGAGGAGAGCAATTATGTCGAGCTCCTGAAGCCCATTGCCGGCAAATATGCCGCGGAGCTGGCAGGGCTTGTGCCCGCGGGCAGCGTGAAACGGGACAAGAAGTTCATTATTGACGCCGGAGGAGAAGCGAAAGGTTCGCTCTGCGAGGTTTACAGCGCGGCGTGGTTCACATACAGTCATTATCTCTGGAGCAATTACATGGCTGCGGAAGGGCGTCCGGTTTACGAGTATTATTTCACCAAGAACAACAGCTCACTTGACAATTTCCATGCGGGCGAGCTGCCTTACGCGTACGGTAATCTCTTCCGCGCGAAGGGCGTGTACGACGAGTCGGACTACTGGCTTTCCGAGCTGATGCAGAGTTACTGGATCAATTTCGCAAAGACAGGAGATCCGAACGGCGACAGACTTCCCACCTGGGAACCTGTTACAAAGCCCGGGGACAAGGTGCTCGAGTTCGGAGAGAAGGTGGCGATGACAGAGGATCCGTATCTTAAGATCTACGAAATACTGGACAAATACCAGAACGAATAACGACTTATAGAGAGGGCATATAAATGGGCCCTCTTTATATTGACAAACCGATATTCTTTTGCGAGAATAACGGTAGAAGTAAAATCCTTTGCTGCACGATGATAATAGTTGTGTATTTGGGGAGGAGTTATGAAAAAAGCAATTGCAGTAATAATGGCAGTATGCCTTGCGCTCGGAATCTGCGGATGCTCGAAGAAGGAAGAGAAGGTTGAACTGATCGTATTTGCCGCGGCTTCGATGACCGAGACATTGACCGCGATTGCGGAGAAGTATAAGAACGCTGCGCCCAACGTTACTCTGACCTTTAACTTTGATTCGTCCGGAACTTTAAAAACACAGATACAGGAAGGCGCGGACTGCGACGTATTTATTTCCGCGGCACCGAAGCAGATGAATCAGCTGGACGCCTCGAAGGATAAGGACGGCGGCAATACCGACGGACTCGATTTCGTTCTTCAGGGAACGAGATTTAACCTGCTTGAGAACAAAGTTGCGCTTGCAGTTCCGGAAGGCAATCCTGCAGGGATAGCAGATTACGACGATCTGGCCGCACGTCTGGCTGCCGGCTCCGTAATGCTCGCGATGGGCAATGCGGATGTTCCCGTGGGACAGTATACACAGAAGATCTTCGCTTTCTACAGCCTTGATGAGGCAAATCTTGCAAGTGCGGGAGTTCTGACCTACGGATCGAATGTTAAGGAAGTTACCACCCAGGTGACGGAAGCAGCCGTGGACTGCGGCATCATTTACGCCACCGACGCATTTTCGGCGGGGCTGACAGTTGTGGATACCGCAACAAAGGATATGTGCGGACAGGTCATCTATCCTGCGGCGGTTATGAAGAATACGAAGCATGAGCAGGCTGCGAAGGACTTCCTTGAATACCTGAAGGGCAGCGAGGCTTCGGAAGTATTTAAGGGCGTTGGATTTACGCCGCTTGGTTGATTTGAACGGCAGACAACGTTAAAATGATATTGCTATGGACTGGTACCCTTTATTAAATTCTCTTAGGATAGCCGGTATCAGCAGCGTGATCGTATTTTTCACGGGAATTTGCGCAGCCTATTATATAGCCCGCGCGCCCCGCGTGATCAAGGGAATCCTTGACGTATTCTTCACGCTCCCGCTTGTACTTCCGCCCACCGTGGTTGGCTATCTGCTGCTCAGGATCTTAGGACCCAGACGCTTTTTCGGCGCCTGGGTTTTTGAAGTGTTCGGAGTTAAGCTCACGATGCAGTGGTGGTCGGCGATATTTGCAACGACCGTGGTCATTTTCCCTTTGATGTACAGGACCGCGAGAGGGGCGTTCGAGTCGTTTGACGAGACTCTCGCCTACGCGGGGCAGACACTCGGACTCAGCAATACATACATTTTCTGGAAGATCAGGATGCCTTACTGCAAGCAGGGCATTCTGGCCGGCATAGTGCTCGCTTTTGCGAGAGCTCTCGGCGAATACGGCGCGACGAGCATGATCTGCGGCTATACGCCTGGCAGGACTGCGACGGTCTCAACCACTGTCTACCAGCTATGGCGTACCGATGACGACGCGCTCGCGTTCAAATGGGTGCTTGTGAATATCGCGATCTCGGCCGTGGTATTGCTCGTGATCAATCTGCTTGAGAAGAAAAGGAGGGCGGATTGATGGCTTTGTTTGTCAATATTGAAAAGAGAATGGGGGACTTTCTCCTCAATGTAAAATTCGAAGCCGGCGATGAGGCGCTGTCCCTGCTAGGCGCGTCCGGCTGCGGCAAGAGCATGACTTTAAAGTGCATAGCGGGAATAGAGAAGCCCGACAGAGGACGGATCGTGCTGAACGGAGTGACCCTGTTTGACTCCGAAAAAGGCATCAACCTGCCGCCGCAGGAGCGGAGAGTCGGCTTTATGTTCCAGCAGGGTGCGCTGTTCCCGAACATGAGCGTTCTGGATAATGTCATTTGCGGCATACGGACAGGGAGCACGGGAAAAAATAAGGAGAAAGCGGTCAGCCGGCCTGAAAAGGAGCAGATCGCACGGGAAATGCTTGCGAAAATGCATCTCGCTGGTAAAGAAAAAGCAAAACCCGCAACGCTTTCGGGCGGCGAACAGCAGCGCGCGGCGCTGGCGAGGATACTGGTCAATGAACCGGAAATACTGCTCCTCGACGAGCCATTTTCAGCGTTGGACTCACATCTCAGATTCGAGCTGGAGCGCGTTCTGCGCGAGGTGATAAAGGAACTCGGGAAAACGGTCATCCTTGTATCGCATAACCGTGACGAGGCGTTCCGCATCACCGAAAAGCTTGCGATTATGAATAACGGCGCAATCGAGGTCTTCGGCGACAAAAAAGAAGTATTTGCCGCACCGCTGACAAAGAACGCCGCGATAATGACAGGCTGCAAGAATGTGGCGGAGATAGAGTATAGAGACGATAAAAGTAATGTTGTTCATGTGCCGGATTGGGGAATAAGTTTAAGGATACCGGCAACAGATCAAGTTGCTTCCGCCGTCGGCGTTCGTATGCATGACATACTTCCGGGACCCGGCGAGAATGAGATGACACTGGCTGTGGCAGAGGTTGTGGAGAACCCATTCTCATACACGATTATGTTGAGCGCGGGAGATGAATATAAAACTATCAGCATGGAAATCGACAAGTTAAACTGGGAGCTGATCCGAAATAATCGTATCACGGTTCATATACTGTCGGAATCGGTATTATTGTTGGAATAATTGAGGTGAAAAAGAATGAAAAAAGTCAGAGTTCAGGACGCAGTCGGAATGACGCTGTGCCATGACATTACGAAGATGGTCGACGGCTTCAAAGGACCGGCTTTCAATCGCGGGCATGTGATACGTGAGGAGGATATAGAGGAGCTCTTAAATATCGGCAAGAAGACCGTTTTTATCTGGGAAGAGAATGCGGGCGAGCTCCATGAAGAAGACTGTGCGCTGCGCCTGTCGGCGATGGCGCCTGTTGAAGGAGCGCATTATACCGCGCCCTCCGAGGGCAAGGTGCTTCTGATCGCCGATACCGAGGGCATGTTCAGGGTAGATACGGAGCTTCTGCGGCAGATCAATACCATCGGGGATATTACGATAACCACGCTGCCGGATCATTTCCCTGTAAAGAAGGGCGACAGGCTGGCTTCGATGAGGATCGTGCCTCTGGTGACTCAGGAAACACAGATCATTTCCGCCGAAAAGATGTGTGCGGGGAGGAAACTGCTGGACCTCAGGCCCTATCATGCGCGCAAGGCAGGCGTGATAGTCACCGGATCGGAGGTCTACAGCGGCAGGATCAAAGATAAATTCGAGCCCGTGGTACGCGCGAAGCTAGCGAAATACCCCGGCGAGATAGTAGGAGTAACGATCTGCGACGACGATACGGATATGATCGTAAGAGAGGCAAAGAAGCATCTCGATAACGGAGCCGATTTCCTGATCTTTACGGGCGGAATGAGCGTTGACCCCGATGATATAACCCCGACCGCCATCAGGCAGCTCGGAGCTCAGATCATCACTCACGGAGTACCTTCACAGCCTGGAAATATGACTCTGGTGGCATATCTCGGAGACATACCCGTGCTTGGAGTTCCGGGAGCCGCAATAAGCCTTCCCACGACGATCTTCGATGTGCTTCTGCCTCAGATCTATGCGGGGGACAAACTGACAAAACAGGATCTGATCCGTCTGGGTGAGGGCGGCCTTTGTCGTATGTGTGAGGTCTGTCATTTCCCGACCTGTACGTTCGGGCGATACTAAAAAAGCTTTGAATAGGTTCGATTCATTCCAGCATGAACCGGACCTTTTCATATATACGCCTGAAATCCACCGTGCATTTGCCGTCCCAGATATAAACGGGAACGGTGTCGTCGAAGGTATATTCTTCGGGATCGGGCGATTGCTCGAAAACGTATACCAGGATCCTGCGCTGCTCCGGCATGACGATCCAGTATTCGCGAACGCCCGCGTTTTTGTATTTGCGGAGCTTTCTGACCATGTCGTGATACCAGTTGGAAGGAGACAGTATCTCTATGACCATGTCGGGCGCGCCGACTATGCGGGGACGTGTGATCTTGTCCCGGTCGCAGATCACATAAACGTCGGGCTGGACCATGGTCCTCTCGTCACAGTCGAGCTGCACGTCGGAAGGCGATATCATAGGGATACAGGGACCTCCGTTCGCATCGACGAACTGATCGAATATTGCATGTATGGCCCCGGCAATCCTCTGATGGATAAAGGTCGGAGATGCCATGTCATAGAATACTCCGTCTATAAGTTCGACTCTGACATCATCGGGGAGAGCCAGATAGTCTGTAATGGTATAATTGTTTCCGGGAGGAACGGCAAGTGCACTTGAACCTTCGGTGCTGCCGAATTCTGCCGGATCCTCACGTACAACGGACGGTTCAAAGGCCCTGCTCAGTGCTTCGAGAGTGGAGCGTCTGGGCGCGGAAGTGGTCTTTCCGAGAACCTTTTGTATCGTGCTGACCGGGACTCCGGTAATAGCGGAAAGATCCTCGTAAGTATAACCGTATTCTCTTTTTTTTCTGATGATCTCGTCAACGTTCATTTTCCCCGGCCTCCCTGATGTTTTATTATATGGAAGTATAGCAGCCATTCTTTATCCAATTATATACCATATCGTCGCAAAAGGCAACTTTCGCACCATAAAAAATCCAATTAAAGATCGTGCAATGAATCAGATATGCGATTCATTTTTGCTGGAAAAAATGTGATATATAGTCTAAAATAAAATCTGTTCATGACATTAATTTGCCGGAGGAAATGAAAATGAATCATTTGAAAAAAATCATTGTTTCGATTTTTGTTCTTGCACTGCTCGCAGGTCTCTTCCCCGCACACTATGCGCAGGCAGCAACTAAACCTGCTAAGGCAAAGGTTACGGCAAAGGTGAATAATGACGGCGCGAGCGTTACGCTGACCATTGCAAAGACAGAAAATGCTTTAGGGTATAAGATTATGATCAAGAAGCCCGGCGCAAAGAAGTTTACAAAGCTTGCAACTGTCAGGAAAGACGGAACAGTTAAGAGAACTTTTACCGTGGAGGATCTGACAGCGGGTGAGTACCGTTTCAAGGTTCGTGCTTACTTGAAGAACGGAAGTAAGACCGTTTGGGGAAAATACAGCAAGGTTTCGAAGGTAAAGATAGAAACGACTCCTGCAGATATGAGCGGTTTTGCCGGAGCAAAGACAGGCGATATCATAGCATTCGGATCTTATGAACAGGATAACAATACGGATAACGGCAGGGAAGCAATAGAGTGGATCGTGCTGTCAAATAATGGCAGCGAGTTGTTTGTTGTCAGTAAATATGCACTTGACAGCAAGCTCTACCATGATGAATATAAAGGCGCTACGTGGGAAGAGTGCTCACTCAGACAATGGCTGAACGACGAGTTCTACAATACTGCATTTTCGGCCTCAGACAAGACAAAAATTAAGGCAGCAAAACTAAAGAATGACAATAATCCTGAGTATGGAACGGAAGGCGGCAACGAGACAACAGACAAAGTATTCCTTTTATCTCTGGAAGACGTCCTGAATCCCGAATACGGTTTCAGCAGCGATTGCAGCACGAGTGACATAGCACGCAGATGCGCACCTACCGCGTATGCTGTAGCGCAGGGAGCCTGGGTGACCGAAGAGTCCTGGCCTGATAAATATAAGACTTCGGACGGAGAGCCGACCTGTCAATGGTGGCTGCGTTCGCCCGGAGACGACACGGTATTCGCCGCATTTGTGTATCCCGAAGGCCTCGTCGGCATAAAGGGCAACTACATATACGGCAAGCAGGTTGTGCGCCCGGCATTGATAATTGATCTGAACCCTTAAAAGAATGGAGAAAGGTATGAAGAAAGCATTCTTTTTCATTATGTGCGCTTTGTTGCTTACAGCCTGCACAGGATATAACAATTCGACTTCCCTGACCGAAAACGGTTTTTACTATCATATTTCGAGCAACGGGAAGGAGGCCATCGTGGCCTACTATGAGTGGGACGGCACAGAAGATACCGCAGTTATCACTATACCGGATACACTCTCGAACGGAGCTACGGTCAATTCGTTAGGAGGCTTTATCGGCATAGGCGTTCCGGTTAACTTTAATATCAAGTATAAATTTGACTGGCCCGAACTCCCTAAAAGCAGCAAAACGATGTCCGAGGAGGAGATAGAGGCCTTCTACCGGGATTATGCGGACGAGCATCCGAATGAGCTGTTTGGGCATCTTGTGAAGCTGGATACCCTTGTTGGAGATGCTGCTTCAGGCAGTGCGGTGTCTGCGGATAACGGCGAAGGTAATGAAGTTGCAGGTTCTGAGGGCAGCAGTGAAAGCATTGATCCGGAAAAGGTCGTTTACAAGGACATTACTTTTACGATCAACATCGGAAAGAATATTTCGAAAACGGGACCATATATGTTAGAGTATGGTATTTTTCACGAAATCAACCAATACGGTATCGAGCGACCCGACGGCAGCATTCTTGTGTATCGGCCGTCACTGTATTATAACGTCGATCCGGAAAACACGACATTTTATGCGGAGGACGGCGTGCTTTACAGGACAGCGGACGGAAAACCGGTGGCTGAAGATAAGAGTGAATGAATAGTAAAGGCTTGTTTTTCTTCGGAGAACCAAGCCTTTACTTTGTTTTTACGTCATGTTATACTGCAAATCACAAAGCATAGTGCATGTTGCGACAGCACTTTTCTGATTCGGTATCTGGTTCTTTTCTTTATATGATCATTGATTTCTTTTTTTCTATGAGTTCCCTAGATTCCCGAAGTATTATTATCTGCATAATTGTTTAGTTTTTATTTGAGTTACATTCTTTCTGATTGCGGCGTGTCTGTGTCTTTGTAAAACTATATTTTACGGAGGACAATCTATGACAAAAAACAAACGTAACACGGACGGACTGCACAATTCCAAGACCTATGACAGCGGCGGAAAAATCGCCTTTGAAAATCCGACATTGTGCTCACAGCTATTGAAAGACTACTCGAATATTGATATACTCAAGAGTGTCAGGCCGGAGGATATTGAGGATGTAACAGAGCGCTTTATCCCAATGTTTTCGGAAGAGCGGAATGCTGATGTGGTGAAGAAGGTTCACCTGCCGGACGGAGAAGATCTCTTTGTACTCAGCCTTATCGAGCATAAGTCTGATGTTGATTTTGATGTTGTGATGCAGATGTACCGATACATGGTATTTATCTGGGAGGATTTTGCCAAGCAGGCAGAGTTGCAGCACAAGGGGATCACGAAGACAAGGGATTTCCGTTATCCGCCTATTCTTCCCATCGTGTATTATGAAGGAGCAGGTGAGTGGACAGCAACTAAAAGCTTCAAAGAGCGCATTTTTCTCAATGATGTTTTCAGTCGGTATATCCCCGATTGGGAATATCTGCTGGTAGATGTCTGCAGCTACGGATCAGACGAGATCATAAGCCGGAAGAATGATCTTTCTCTGCTTATGCTCATAAACAGGCTGCGGAGTGTGGACGAGTTCAAACAGCTTAATCTGCCCAAAGACTATCTTGAAAGCATCGACAGCAGGATGCCTGAGGATGTGCGTGACATTTTTGTTCGGATATTTGAGACGTTACTGCGTAATATCAATGTACCTGAGGACCGGATCAACGATTTCACTGATCAGATCAAGGAGGCACGTATGGGACGATTCATGGAACACTTTAACGAAGAAGGCTATGACTGGCAGGCAACGAGAAATCAGGCGTTGGTGGAAGGTGCAGAGATCGGTGATTCCTTACGCGTCATTAAGACAGTTCGTCGCCTTATGGCTAAGGGAAGATCGTATGCAGCGATTTCCGACGATCTTGGTGAGGAGATCGGATATATTAAATCGATTTCTGCTGTTATCAATAACAACCCTAAATTAGATGACGAAGAAGTATTAACAGCTCTTCGGGAAATGAAAGTGACAAAATAAAAGATTACATAAAGGGCTTGGGATTATTTGGAGTACCAAGCCTTTAAAAAAAGGATAATATTTGACATATTGAGGATAATATTAGACATATTCGATATGATCGGGACATGTTATCCTATATGTGTGTCAACTGTTTATAAGAGCAAAGAATCGCGACTAATATGAGAAAGGGCTTGACAGATATGAGCCGGAAATCCTACGCTTTATCGTATCGTATCGTATCGTATCGTATCGTATCGTATCGTATCGTATCATAGAGGATAACTGCGCACTTTTGCCCGAAATTGACAATTTAATAGATGACGGATAGCAGCCGGACAATGGCGATAGTGCCTAACGTTGGGTTGCTTTTTTGATTTAAACTATAACAAGGGAGAAAATGAAGATGAAAAAGAGACTGATTGCTATATTTTTGGTTCTTTTTTTGATGCTTGGTCTTTGTGCCTGTAACGAAAAAGGGAAAAAGGTGACTGATAATTATAATGACAAAGATTCTGTAAGTGATAACCAATACTCAGAAGATGATCGGCTTAACGCGGATAATCATGGTGCTGATAATGACATTATTATAATAACAGACAATTCCAATGATTACACGATTCTGGACGAAGGGAATAATCCGAATTTTTTTGATTTCGGAGATAATGGAGAAGAAAAAGAACCTCAAATTACATTGCTGATACTTGACCAGAAGCATGCAGACATAATTATTGACTGCAGTTCAATGGTCGGAGGTTCACCGAATAACTGGAGTAGTTTTGAGATATTTCTGCCCGGTGATATGAGACTGTATTGGAGTCCTGATTGGTCGCAGTATTATCATTCCGAACTCGGCGGATTTGGAAAACTTGAGCAAAGTATTGATGGAGACATGTTTACTTTCCATATTGACATGACACCGAATCCGGAAGCTAACTATACTGAAAAAATGGCCCCTCTGGTCAATTATTCATTTGAAGATCTTAGTAAACTGGCGGGAGAAATATATCATATTCAATACAATGTTAACGGAGAGGCTAATGCTCATGGAGGCGATTATGCTCTTGATAGTATACTTGATATGAGTATGTACGTGAATTCGGATGATAAGAATCAGGAACCCGAAACAGATTGGAAAGCAGCGCTGGTCGGAACTTGGGAATATATTAAAAAAGATGGAGGAATGACTACATACACATTCTACAAGTTTTTCCCGAATGGAAGATATCTTTATTATGTCACTACAAGCACTTTTGGTCTGACCCTTGAAGGTGCCAGAAAAGAGTTTAGGGAGCTTGGATCTCCGGATCAGTACAATACTTATTCCTTTGATGGAAAAGAGTTGGGTTGCAGTTTTGGTATGTATAATGTATTAACTGGAGAATATGAGTATTCTTCATCATATGGCTGGCCTGCGGTGCTTGACGGAGATCAGCTTATTCGCAGTGGAGATGAGGTATTTAATAGAATATCTGAGTAAAACCATAAACAGCTAAAATAATATCAATCAAGAAAGTAAATAGTAAAACAAAAAATATACAAATGTATGGCTTGGGATTCTTTGGGAGTCCCAAGCCTTTTTTGTTGTCAAAATGAACTGTGATGAGTAGAATAAAGCTAACGGTTAAATTGTTTTGGGGAGGTGTTTAGGATGAGTTACAAGGCAGCGGTTATAACCGTCAGCGACGGATGCTCGCGCGGGGAGCGCACGGATACGAGCGGACCTTCGCTGTGCAGGATCATAGAGGAAATGGGATACGAGGTTACGCATATCGCTATCGTGCCCGATGAGAGGGAGCTGATCGCTGAAGAGCTGATCAGATGCTGCGATGATCTGCAGGTTAATCTTATCCTTACTACGGGCGGTACCGGTTTCGCAAAGCGCGATGTAACGCCCGAGGCTACGATGGATGTCATCGAGCGCGAGACACGCGGGATTCCTGAAGCAATGCGTGCCGTAAGCATGCAGATCACGCCGTGCGGGTGTCTCTCACGCGGTGTTGCGGGGATCAGGGGATGCTCGCTTATAATAAATCTTCCGGGCAGTGAAAAAGGCGCGAGGGAGAATTTCAATGCGGTGAAGGGCGCGATCGATCATGCTCTCAAGATGATAGAATCGGACGGATCAGCGAACTGCGCGGGGAACTGACCTGGGGAGAATTTAAAGTGTAAAGCGAATTACTTTACAGAAAAAGAGATTTGGGAAGAATAAGCTATGCTGGACAGATTCGGCAGAAAAATAACATATTTGCGAATGTCGGTGACAGAGCAGTGTAATCTGCGCTGTCGATACTGCATGCCTGCAGATTCCGCTTGCGATGTGAGCTGCCGGGGTATGGCTGATGATATGAATGGCTGTTTTTTGAAGAATGGCGAGTCATGTTCGGCTGGAGAATGTACAGGCATAGGCAGCGGTTTTCTGACGCAGGATGAGATGATCACCGCTGTCAGAGCAGCAGCGTCATTGGGGATATCCAAGGTCCGTATTACGGGCGGAGAGCCGCTGGTTAGGAATGATATTATCCGGATATGTGATAGGACTACAGCTGTAGAAGGCGTAGATGAGGTCTGCATTACGACCAACGGATTGATTCTTACAAAGTACGCAGAAGAGTTGTCGCGAGCAGGCGTGAAGCATATCAACGTCAGTCTGGATACTCTTGAAAAAGACAGATACGCCTACATGACCAGGAGTGAAGCTTTCGGACCGGAAACAGTTCTCGAAGGTATCGAAGCCGCATTGGCAGCAGGCTTTGAAAAGGTCAAGATCAACACGGTCCTGATCAACGGATTCAACACCGACGAGATCGAAGACCTGGCGGAACTTACGCGGAAATACCCGGTCGATCTGCGTTTTATCGAACTTATGCCCATGATAAAGGGCGCATTCGGCCCTGAAGCTTATATTTCCGCGGATGAAGTGATAAAGCGGCTTAAAAACCTCGAGAAGGCCCCGGACGACGGAGTGGCGAGAATGTTCCGACTGCCCGGTGCAAAGGGCGGTATCGGCCTTATAAGCCCCGTAAGCGCGCATTTCTGCGCCGAGTGCAACAGACTGCGCCTGACGGCGGACGGTCGCTTAAAGCCCTGCCTGCATTCGAAGGAGGAGTATTCCGTAAAGGGACTCGACGAGGCCGGCATGAGAGCGCGCATGGAGGAAGCAATCCTTGCGAAGCCTGAGAAGCATCCGAAGCTGGCATTTGATTCGCTTTCTGAAGCAGGCCGGAGCATGAACCGGATTGGAGGATAAAACGGAAATACCTGCTGAAGAGAAATAATTTCCGTGAGCGGAAGAAAGGTATTTTGACAATGAAGGTGCTG
>JAEEGH010025223.1_pt1 | contig 11936 bp, 6 predicted proteins | sample 9134181 | NCBI WGS metagenome assembly JAEEGH01 (sample SAMN16246544, study PRJNA631951) | gut metagenome | biome: gut microbiome; feature: rumen; material: DP-attached | host: Bos | place: Iran: Karaj | collected 2018-10
ATTGTCCTGCACGTCGCCCGATGCCGGGATTTCAATTGTGCCAGTGAGCAATAGTGTGTCGGCAATGTCTATCGGCACTTGCAATGTGCCGGCGAAAGTGCCGTATGTGTCTTGCAGGGTCAATGTGCCGCTCACGTCCTTGCCTGCAACGTGCATCACCAAAGGCATTGCCACTTCGACTTCCCCAAACTGCGGAACTATCGACGAGATTTCCTCATTGTCGGTGCTGCTCTCTTGGGTTATAGAGCCGTCGCAACGTACTGTAAGTGTGTACGATACATTATGCAAAAAAACTGATGCATTGCCCTCCTCGCTCGACGAAGGGTCGCCGCCTGCGTTGTTGTCATCGTCGCCGCACGACATACAGAGAGCCGTCGCGGCAATCAACGAAACCATTAATACGTAATATTTTTTCATATATATTTTAATCATAATCCGAGCAACTCGCTGAACAAATTGACATCCTGAATCTTCATTTTGATGCTGTATCCCGATATGGTGAGCACTCCGTCCACAATCGAAAGTTCACCAGTGTGTTTGTAGCCCGATTCGTTTCTAAAAATATCCGCGGACATATTGCGCAAATCCATTTGGCTTACGTCGTCAATACCAATCAAATATCCATCAAAAATTAACGACCCAGTCTGTTCGCCGTCCCTTATCCAGCATTTTACAAAATCATAATCGCCATCACCATAGAGGTAAAACGCCATAAAATCCTCCTCGTCGTCGTTGGCATCTACCTGCTTGTACCACGCCACTACGGGGTCTCTGCCCAGCCACGGATAGTACAGGATGGAAGTGTTGGAATTGTCTTTGGTGCATTTGGCTATCAACGGCGTTTCTATCCGCTCCTGCTGCAATTGCACTTTCTGAAAATTACATTCGCCATTCTCAAAATGCACGGTCTTCTGGCGGTGCCATACCGTAGCCTCGATGTCAAAATTCCGATAATCGGCGTCTGCATCACCCACAATGGAATAATCGCCGGAGTTCTGTATGATTTTGGTGTCGGTCTTGGCAAGATACTTGGTCAATACGTACTTATTGTTCTTTAATAGATCCAACGCCCATTCATACATTTCGTCGTCGTTTCTGCTGGTGTACCACGCCGCCACATCGTCCCAAGAATAACTGTCTGGGAAAAATGGTTGAAGTTCCATCGGACCTACGGGTGTTTCGTCGGTATTATTGTTGCCCTTTACATTGTAATGCACAATAGGACGAACAAGCATATCGCCCCAATTGTTTTTTATACGGCTTTCCGTGGTGAAACGTTTTTGGTTGAAAAAGAAACGGAAGGATTCGTAACTGTCAAATCTGGTGGAAGTCCAATACATTCCCGATTCGTTAACCGCGAATACCGACGCCTGCTTGACACCGCCCGCCGGAAGAAAAATCATCGGGTCTTTGTCGATGTCCTCGTGTCCGGGCATAAAGAAACACGCACCCCATACGCCCTTGTATTCGCACCATTTATGCGCCGTGGATGCACAGAGAATTGCAAAATCGTTGTCAAGGGATTGCGCCTTGCCGCCATTAGGCACTTCCAATGGAGTTTCGACGCTGGTCTGCGCATCGTCCCAGCTGTAATATTTGCCGGGATCCACAAATGAAGTCGCGCCAACATTCTTATCAACCCACAGCACGCCCGCAATGCCCAAATCGACAAGCCCGCTGTGGTCGATGGTATATGTCTCGCCGCCATGCACTTCCTGATAGGTCATCTTGAAAAATGATGTTACAATCGGGGTGTTCTCCCCAATGGCTACCCACACTTCGCCGTCATCGCTCATTGGGTATTTTTTGCTGTTAATTAGCAGCCAGTGCTGCAACGGCGACATCTTGAAATGAAAATAAGCCTGGCTGTCGGTCAGCTCTGCCGCTGAGGTGGCGGCGTATCGGAAATTGGCGGTGTACTTGTGTCCGCATTTCTGTTTCAGGTCGTCGAGGGAAATGGTGGAGCGGTCGTCGGTGTCGCCACCTGCGGCGGGGATTTCTATCGTGCCGGTGAGCGCAAGGCTGTCGGAGATGTTCACCGGGGCTTTCAATGTGCCGGCGAATATGCCATCCTCACTTTGCAAGACCAACTTGCCGGTGACATTCTTGCCCGAGACGTTCATCACGAGCGGCTTTGCGATGTCATCCTCGGTGAAAAAAACATCCCGCGACGCCACCTTGAGCGTGTAAGGCACGTCGACAATAAAAAGCGTAGATCCCTTGCCGCCCTCGTCACCGGGCAGCGTGGAAGATTCGTCTCCATTGACGTGGTCATCCTTGCCACACGACACACAGAACACCGACGTCAACGAAAGTATCAAAAATAAAGATTTCAGATTCATTTCAACCATCTGCGATTGCCATTATTTTTTACGTGGTAAAATTAACAATTTTTTCGATTATGATAAAAAAAATCCGTCAAAAACGCCTGAAAACACTGATGTTGTGGCATTTTTGACGGATGGATTATTTTCTATAAATCAGCAGACTCAAGCCGCTACTTGAAGTAGTTGATGGCTTCGCGGAGGCTGTCCGCCTGTGATGCGAGCTCCTCGGCGTTTGCAGCAAGCTGCTCCGATGAGGAGGCGTTGCCCTTGACCGTGAAATTGAGCCTTTGTATGATGTCGTTGACCTGGTTGGCGCCAGTGGACTGCTCCAGACTCGCATTGGAAATCTCATTGACGAGGGTGCGGGTGTTTTCGATTTTTGGTATGGTGAGCTGCATCACGTTGCTTGCCTCTTCGGAAAGCTGGAGGCTCTTCTGCGACATCTCGACGATGCCGTCGGCTGCGGTTTTGGATTTTTCGGCGAGCGAGCGCACTTCCTTTGCCACCACTGCGAAACCCTTGCCGTATTCACCGGCGCGGGCAGCCTCCACAGCTGCGTTGAGGGCGAGGATGTTGGTCTGGAAGGCAATTTCGTTGATGATGGAGATGGCGTCGGAGATCGACTTGTTGTTGTCCAAAAGGCTGTTGATTTTTGCAACAACTTCGTTGAACTTGTCGCAGGCGTCCTGGCTGACGGCGTTGGTCTGCTTGGCGTTGTAGGTGTTTTGCTCGATGTTGGAGGTCATCTCCTCCATTGTGGCTGAGAGATCCTCGATGTTGTCAGACTGCGACATCGAACCCTGCATCATCTCCTGCGAGCTCTGGCTTACCTGCTCGGAACTTATGGCGAGATTGTCGGCGCCGTCCTTGATGACGCCCACGATTTCGGTGAGTTTTGCGTTCATATCGCGGATGTCGTCGCACATATCGCCAATCTCGTCGTCGGAGTTGTAGTCGATTTTGTTGTTGAGGTTGCCGTTGGCGATTTCCTTGATAACCGTAGAAAGCTGTCCCAAGGGCTGCGAGAGTTGTTTTCTGAGCGTCATCACCACTGCCAAAATTATCACGACAACGACAACGAGCATAAATACGAGCATCAGCGTGAGGTTTTCGTTGGCTGCGGTCTTGAGCTCCGCGTCGGGCAGACAGCCTATCACAAACCATCCGGGAGTGCCTTTTATCGCGTGGCTCATCGTGAAATAATCTTCACCAGTCTCAGCGTTTTTGCAGTACATCGAAACGCTCTGACCTTTGGTGACCAACTCACCCACTTTTTCGAGTCCGGGCCAGGCTTCTTTGGCATCACGCGCAAGGTTGAAGGTCATAATCACATTGTCGAATGTGGAGCCGATGATCGTAGATTTTTCGTCCACGATGTATGTGATGCCGCTGCGTCCAAACTGACATTCAGCCACCACCTGCTTCAATGTCACGAGGCTAACATTGGCGCAGAATGCACCAACCACCGAGCCGCTGCGCTTGATGGGAACTGCGAGTGTATATTTTTTTTCACCGGTGGATTTTGAGATGTCGGGACTCGACATTGAGAAGTCCTTGTGGTTTTGCATAATGTCCTTGAAATACCCACGGTCGGCAATGTTGGTATTCACAAAACCCTTGCCCGCCACATAATAGCTACCGTCGGGATACGCAACAAAAAGCATCGAAAAGTATTCGTTCTTAGACTTGGCCAAATCGTCGAGGTGTGCGCCGAAGCGATCAGCGTCCATCTCTGCAAATATCTCCTCCGAGGCTATCCACTTGAGCTCCTCCGTCATCGTGGCGAGCTTAGTGGTGACTTCGTTGGCGGATTTTGCTGACAATTCCTCCATACAGTACTCGAAGAGGTCTTTTTGCGACTTGAAACTAATCTGATAGCTTGCCACCATCATCATAACGAGCATCACGATGACGATGGGTACAATTATCCATAATATTTTAGAATACAACGACTTCTTTTTCATTACGTTCAGTTTTAATTGTTGCATATTATTTTGATATTTACAAAATACGTGCCTTGTTTTCCGGCTATATTTTTTCGCTGTCCAAGATAGTAACATTTTCATTGCCAAACACCTTTTTATATGTTAACAAAATGTTAAATTTGGCATTGGGACAAAAAAAAGCCCCGGAAATTAATCCGAGGCTTCTTTGAGAGCGGTGTCGGGAGATCTGTTATGACTCCGGCGTAGGTTTGTAAGTATTCTCTACAATGATGTAGCTTGTGCTCTCGTAGTGCTGTTCGTCAATTACGTTGACTGCTGCACTGTTGACCAACGTCTTCGCCCAAAGGAAGAGTTTGCTGTGCCTGTCGGCGATGCCCGTGTTGTTGTTAAAGGGCAGTTTCAATTTAATTGTTCTCATTTTCTCAAAAATTTAAATTGTTGTTTTATTAAAGTTTGTTGTTGTTTGTAACCGTTGTTGTTTTTGATTACATTGCAAAAGTATAACGATAATTTATTTCTTGCAAATTATTTTGTAATTATTTTTCAAAAAATATATAATTTTCTTTGATTGCTGATTAAAATTTTATATTTCTTTTCTTTGAAAATCAATTACAGATACTTGTAGGGCGTATTTTGGGTTATTATAATTGATGGTTAAATAATGTTAATATTTTAGTGGATTATGATTTTTATTTTGTAAAATATAGAATTTCTTTTGTTCTTTATCTTTGTATTTGTTAAATACCTTTTTGTTTTTCTTATAAAAATACTTTATCAATTTAATAAATGTATTATATTTTGCAATCATATTTTACTTTTGTGCATAAATAATTTAATTTGAAATGTTTGGATTATTAATAATTGAGAAAGGAAATGTTATATTTAATTATAATTGTAATGCTGCAAACCAATGTAGAGACGTCATATTATGGCGTCTCTACTACATATTATTGTTTCCCTAATATATTACGGCGTTTTTTACATCATCCCATTCCGTATCATCTCTGCAAAATCCCCCAACGACGGGTCTCGTGCGCCCATCAGCAAAATGATGTCGCCTGTGCGGGCTGTGGATTGCAAGTAGGGTAGGATGGCGGTGCGGTCGGGGATGTACAATGCCGTCTTGCCATTTGCGCTGATGCCGTCGGCAAATTCCTGCGCTGAAATCGACTTGTCGGCTGTGCCACCTGCGTAGTAAATCTGCGAAAAAATTATCACGTCCTGTGGGCGGAGAAGTGCGGAAAGTTTTTGGATGAGTTCGTCTTTCATCAGGCGCGACGGCGCGAATCCGTGCGGCTGAAACCACGCTATCACCCTGTCGGCAATAGTCTGACACGCTGAGAGCGACGCCGAAATTTTGGCGGGGTTGTGCGCGAAGTCGTCCATTATCGTGATGCCGTTGCGGCTGCCAATGATGCGGTTTCGCCTGTAAATGCCTGAATAATTGGCGAGTGCGCGGGCGGTGTCGTTGTCATTGATGCCAAAAAGACGCGCCACGGCAATTGCCGCCAATGCGTTTTCCATATTGTGACGGCCGATGGAGTTGATTTTGAATTGCGTGCCATTGCTTTCAAAAGTAATCCCTTCTATCGTTTGTGTAAAGTTTTCTGCAAAATTAGTACATTTGATTTTGCAACTGAAATCATTGCCTTCTCCGCGTGAAAAACGTGCGCTGCGCTCGTTGTCGAGGTTGACAATCAACGTCTTTTTGGTGTGGTCGGCAAAAGTCAGGAACAACGGCAGCAACTCCTCAATCGGCTTGTGGTCGCGGTCTATATTGAGGATAAGTCCAATTTCGGGGCGGTACTTGACTATCGTGCCGTCGGATTCGTCGGTTTCGATGACGAGGATGTCGCTCGTGCCGACTGCGGCGTTGCCGATTTTGCCTTGCTCTTGCAGGCTGACGAGTCCCGCGCCGGTGATGAGGCTCGGCGAGAGTCCGCATTGCTGCAAAATGCTGTAAATCATTGCCGTAGTGGTCGATTTGCCCGACGTGCCCGCCACGGCTATGGTGCGGTTTTGTTCGCAGATTTCCGCCAAAAGGTCGGACCTGTGCAAAACCTTGATGCCGTTCTGTTTTGCAAATGCGTATTCGGGCACGGTGTCTTCTATCGCCGTGCTAACCACCACAAAATCAGTGTCCAAGTCTATTTTTGACTCGCCCTGCACGTAACAGCGGATGCCCTCGGCTTCCAATTTTTGGCGGCTGTCCTGACCTTCGGGCTTTTGGAAAATCCTGTCGGACCCTTCCACCGTGTGCCCCTTGCCCGCGAGATACTGCGCAATCGCGCTCATCCCCGCACCTGCAATGCCTATAAAAAAGTATTTCATATACAATCCTTTAAACAAAAATTTTAGCGAATATATAAAAATAAAAACGAAATACTAATTGTTTTTGCGATTATTTTACGAAAAAGTTGATTTGCTATACGAAAAATGTGATTTGGAGAGGTTGGAGTTAAGTGTTGAACACGACAAAATTTTGATTTATGAGAGAGCCGCTTAAATTGTAACCCACACTTTACTCCGCAATAATATACTCCTGCCTCAATTTCCTCCTTTTCATTGCATCGACGATTTTTTTCATTACGCGGCGTTCGCTTTTTTGTTGTTTGTTTTCGAAGCCGGCGGTGGCTTTGACGCCGGAAAGGATGGACTGTACCCAATAGCCGGCGAAACTGCGGGCGGGGTCGTTCTTGACGTATATGTAACCGATTTTGCGGGAGTTTTTGGTGCGGACCACGGTGTTGGCGAGAAACGAGAGGAGACCGCGACGACGCTGTTGGACGCTGTCCTTTTTGTTGACTTGCAGTTTGAGGTCGCGATAGACGAAGTGCGACTCGCCGCGCGACTCGGTGTTGTCAGCCTTGAAATTGACTTGCGCACTTGACACCGTGCCGTCGTTGATTTTGGCAAAAATGGCGTTTTCGAGGTACGGGTTGAGGTCGGGCAGGGAGACGGAATCCGCATTGAAATTGCAAATAAATTCGTCAGTCGGCGAATCCATCACGTACTTGATTTTTGCGCCGACATTGCTGATATTCATCAACTTGCCCGTCGCCTTCATCAACATCGAATTGTTGCGGGAGATGTCGGCGGGGTCGTTGGTGAAATTATAAACCACACCATCTATGTCGTTGACAGTCAGGATGCCCGGTACGGCGGCTTCGGGGTTGAGTTGCTCGATGCCGACGAATGAATTGTGGACAAAAGTCGTGTCAACGGTGATTTTGACGGGGATGCGCTCCTTGATGAATTGGTGGAGGTTTGGCTTGGGCGTCACCCAATCGTTGGGTTTGCTCTGATTCTCGTAACTCTGCATCGAAAACCGCTCCACGTCCAGCCGTCCAATGTCTATCTTCTTGTCTGTGAAGATTTTAGGAACGTCAAAATCATAGACGTAACCCTTCTCGCAGTTGAAATATATGGCGGTTTTCCTCACGTCAAAATGATTGAAATAATCGTACCTGCCCATCTTGGGACGATAATCCACTTGGTCTATGATGCCCGTGCGGTTGATGGGATCGACGACCACGCGCCCGAAGTTGATGCGGTAGATGCTGTCGCGGAAATTGAAGGTGTAGTCGTTGATACCCACCAAGATATGGTCGGCGGGATACATTGTCGGATGCTCGATTTCGGTGTTGATTCCGTCGGCGCGGAGGTCGATTTTGTCCCAAAAAAGGTCGTGCTTGATGGGGCGTTTGAGGTTGATGCTCGCGCCGTCGGAGGCAACGTTGGCGATTACAAAATTCCACTTCAAACTATCCATCGAGAATCTTTTGCGCGGTTTGTTGGGGTCTCTAACTTTCTGAGTGATACGTATTTCCGGGTCAAGCAAATAGAGCGAATTTGCAAATACGCGCTTGTTGAACGCCAATTGTTGATAATCCAAACCCGTAAAACGTATTTCGGGTGCTTTGATTCCTGCGCGGGTGGTGTCGTTGGGGTTGCCAAATGCGAAACCGCTGATTTTTGTGGAGTCGTTTTCGTGGTGCAGATGGCTGACCGTCAGGTGATTGAGTTTAATTTTTGCAAAAACGTCAGTCAGGTCCAAATACGGATTTTCAAAAGTTATCAGGCTATTGGCTTTGGCGAGGTTTGCGCTGTCGAGGCAAAAATTTTGACACGAAACATCAAGCATCGCTCCCGCCATCTTGTCGGCGTTTTCGTCGTTCATCGCAAAACTACTTCCAAAACTATGTATATTATTGATTATAAGACCATTGAAAAATGTCTGACGGCGTTTCCTCGGACGGTTTGGCGTGTCGCGGACTGTGTCTTGTGTGCGCATAATCGAGACCGTCGTGTTGTCAAAATTGCAACTATCAATCCTGAAAATCCCCGTGCTGTCGTATGCCGCGAAATCCACGCCCAAGACCTTGAAGGCGGGGCAGCGGGCGTTGATTTGGTTTTTGGTATTGATGTCGAGCATATTGTCGGGATAGACGGAAATGTCTGTAACAGAGATATTTCCGTCGTCGGTGCTAATCTTGATGTTGCCCGTATTGACGATGTGCGTCTTGTCGGGCAGGAGGAATTTGAAGTTGTTGAGGTCAAGTTCGTAAGACTTCGCCAACATAATTTTCGTCTCGGGCGACACGCTGTCCTTGTTGTAATAAAATCCGTTGGCGTTAAGGCGGAAATTGGACGACGTGCCTGTCGTGATGTTGTTGAGCGTGTCCCTGATATTGAAACTCAGGACGCTACTGTCGGCTTGCAACGTGTCTATCTTAATGAGACTCAATTGTTTAGGGATAATCCGCGCAATCATTCTGTCCATCAGCCTGAATTTTTGGACAATGGAATCCAATTCGTGCTCCATCGCAATCCGTGCCGAATCCTCGACGAGGTTTTGACGGTCTTGACGGCGGAGTTCGGGGTAGAGGTTGATGAAAAAATGAGGTTTTTGGATTTTTATATTTTCAACGTCCATCTTGCCGTGGTAGAGAAAATCAATGAGATTGGTCTTGGAAAATTCGGTTTGGCTTATTTTGATGTCAAGGAGCGAATGTTTGTGCAGGCGGCGCAGGGAGTTGATGGTGGCGGTGTCGTTGTCAGACGAAAACGAAAAATCCGTCATCGAAACCTTGTCTTTTTGTGTATCGACCGTCAGGTGTCCGCAGCGGAGGGTGTGGATGCTTTTTGACGGCTTGATTACGGCATCTTCCACATTGAGTTTCAGGCTGTTGCTGCGGAACGGAATCATCTCGTCGGCGATGATTGTGCGGTTGAGGGTCAGGTTGCCTATGACGATTGAAAATTTGCCCGAGAAGGTGAGGCTGTCTTCCTCGATGGACGCTTTGGATGTAATGTCCACTTTACCTCGGTAAATTTGCGCCGTCCTGATTTTCAGCGACTTGAAATATTCGTTTGACAATTCCGTTAGCAATTTGCCCTTGCCGGGCGCGGGCTTGGCGGCGGTGGAGTCGTTGTCGTTGCTGATGATAAAACTCCGCGTCTTGATGTCGGGCAGGGTGATTTTGAGCGTGCCAATCTCAAAAATCTGCGCATTGTAGGCTTTCTTGAAGTCGATGTCGCTCACCTCCAATTTTGGAATCGACATTGTGATGGTCTTTTCGGTGGGCGTGCGGCGCGTGGCTGCAATTGGCTTAATCATTATCTTAGAGGCTTTTACGACGCCTTGACGGGTGGATACCAACACCGAATCCGCCGAAAACAAGTGGCGCAAGTCGGGCAGGAGCATACGGTATTTGTTGATGCCGATTTCGAGGTTTTCGGAGTAGAGAATCTTGTTTTTGTCGCGGTGGGCGAGCGAATCGAGCGTAAAATTTTGCAGTTGGATGTCGATTTTTTCGATGTCGAAGGCGGGCTGTTTGGCGGTCGGCTTGGTGAGGAGCATCGATGCGTCACTGACCTCGATATTATCGACCGAAATCCTCCGTAACGTGCCTTGTATCAGCGAGTAAAGGTCTGTTGTGCGTGACTCAAACTGTTTGCTCTCGGGATTGACCTTGCCGCCGTTTTGGAATTTGATGTGCGGATTGTAAATCCTTACGCCACTGAGGTTTACGTCTTTTTGGAAGTAGGCGCGGCTGATGTCGAGACCCGAAATCCTGATGGAGTCCAAAGCCGCGTCAAACCTATTGTCGGTTGTGCGTTTCCTGCCGTCGGCTATCATCTGCACATCCGTGGCGTAAATGCTTGAATCTTTGGTGCTTATGGTCAGGTCGCCCGCCGTGATTCGGTGAATGCCGTCGGCGAGGGCGATGTTGTAATTTTTGGAGCGGATTTCGATGATGTCCGAATAATAAAATTGGTTGCGAGCCTTGAATTTTGCCTCGTCCAAATAAAAATTTGTAAGGCTGATGTCGATGTTGCTGATGCCAAACCGCTGATTGTCAGATATTTTGGTGCGGAAATTAAAATATCCGTCCACGATGTCTATGTGCCTGATGTTCAGACTTTTGAAAAATTGGCTGACGATGGGGTAGAGGTCGGTGTGCACGGCGTCGTATTTGGGTTTTTCGTCGGCTGACTTGTTGGGCTTGCCGACGAGCCGCACGACGGGATGCTGCGCCGCTATCTGTTTGATATACAGTTCGTTTTTGGAGAAAAACGACTTGACGCCGATGTGTTCGATGAGGAGGTGGTCGGCAGAAATATTATAAATCGCCTTGTTGTATTGCTCCTGTTCGATGCGACGGAGGTACGCCGCCGTGTCGGGTTGCAGCGAAAAACTGTCAATCTCTATCCGTCGTCCCAAAATATTGATTCTCAGCCCCTTGAAGTCCATCGTGTAGAGGCCTTTGCTGTTGTTGAAGACGGCGTCGCACACGCGGTTTTTGACGAGCGTGAGGGCGTGGTAATAGCACACGTATTGCAAGGCTCCGATTATGATTATCATTGGTAACAATATCTTAATCAGGGTCTTGACTATGCTCCGTTTGCGGCGGGGCTGTGGTTTTGCTATGTCGTTTTCATCAACGCTCATCAGTCAAATATTTGGTTCGCTTGGCACTCACTGCCAATATTAACGACGGAATGGCGCAAATTGTTACCCAAACGAAGAATGTTGTATAGCCCATCTGACTTTGCAGCCATCCGCTCGCCATACCCGGCAGCATCATTCCCGCCGCCATAAAAGCCGTGCAGAGGGCGTAGTGCGATGTGGAATATTCGCCTTTGGAGACCCTCAGCATAAATACCGAGTACGCCGTAAAGCCGAATCCGTACCCGAATTGCTCCACGGTGGTCACGGCTGCCACTGCAAAAAAGTTGTCGCACTGTGTGGCGGAGAGTATCGCGTAGAAAATGTCGGGCAGATTCAGACACAATATCATCGGTATCAGCCACTTACGCAGACCGTATGCTGCGATTACGATGCCGCCCAAGATGCCGCCGGCTATCATTGCTATCAATCCAAATGTGCCGCTTATGGTGCCGACAGCCTCGGTGCTGAGTCCGAGTCCGCCATTGTCGGGCGAGTCCATCAGGAAGGGCAGCGCCATTTTGGAAAGTTGCGCCTCGCCGAGTCGGTACAGCAACAGGAACCCCAAGACAATCAGGAGGTTGTCTTTCAGGCAGAATGTCTTGATTTGCTCCCAAAAGTTGTAGCGGATTTTTTGTGTGTCGGATTCCAATGCCGCCGCCTTTTGCGTTTTGGGGAGGATGAATGCGTGGTAAAGTCCAAACAATGCCA
>JAEEGH010025224.1_pt1 | contig 11935 bp, 11 predicted proteins | sample 9134181 | NCBI WGS metagenome assembly JAEEGH01 (sample SAMN16246544, study PRJNA631951) | gut metagenome | biome: gut microbiome; feature: rumen; material: DP-attached | host: Bos | place: Iran: Karaj | collected 2018-10
CCTTTCGGATAAGCCGTATAAGCAGTTCCTCGATATGGCCAAAATCTTTTATCTCGAGGTCGACAACCTTGTGGAAGACCATGTAAGCCGTATCACGATTAACAATGAGCATATGGCAAGCCTGGGCTGCACCCTCGATGAGCTTGATGCCGCAGCCATGGCGAATACCCTCAAGAGGAATCCTGCGGAAGTAGCATCCATGAGCAAGGTGCTGTCCGATATGCTTGGCATTCCGGAGGAACAGTTTGAGACGGAGTTCGGCACCCAGGAACTTCCGATGTACGTGGTAACGAACCGGACGAAGTGCGACGGAGCAGCCGTCATCCTGTATCACGACGTGCTTGATAAGGTCTGTGACGCGCTCCATACGGATGAATTCTATCTGCTGCCTTCCAGCCGTCACGAAGTCATCTGTGTTCCTGCAAATCTCGGTAAGGATGTGGATGCACTTCGCAGGATGGTACATGAAGTCAACATGACCCAGGTACCGCCGGAAGACCTTCTTTCCGAAAGCGTGTACTATTACGAGCGCGGTCAGGAGCTGCAGATCTGCGGAGCCGAACCGGAACTCGAGGAAGAGCCGGAGGAAGCATTTGTTCCGGTTATGTAACAACTAAAATCAAGCCCGACCTCTCAAAGAGAGAAACGCCGTAGACGCTGTCTCTCTTTGAGACAGCGGACTTACGGCAACCGGTACTTGTGGACAAATTGTCCACAAGTGAAGTATACTTGAAAGAGAGGGCAAGACTATGGGAGAGCAGAAGAGATCCAACTGGTGGAAATGGGCAGCCGGGGCGGCAATGGCCGGAGCAGCGGCTTTTGGCGGCATTATGGCCTTCAGCGGAAGCAATGATGCTAACCAAACCGGAGTGAGCGTAACGCCGACTGCGATCGTGGCAGAAGCGACACCCGAACCGGATCGAACGGTAACGGTGACAATGACGCCTTCCCCAACCGTTTCCCCTATGCCGACACCAACACCAACGGCGATACCCGAGCTGACAGTTACGGTAACCCCGGAACCTGCGGCAACGGAAACACCGACTCCGGAACCGACAGAAGAACTTACACCAACGCCGACGGTAACACCAACGGAGGAAGTGAAGCCAACGGATACGGTAACGCCGACCCAAACTCCTACATGTACGCCTACGGCAACGCCGACGGCTTCTCCGAAGCCAACGGCGACACCGAAACCCACAAGCACTCCGACACCTTCGCCGGAGCCTACGGCAACCCCGACGAACACTCCGTCACCGACACCTTCCAATACGCCGACGCCTGCGCCTGTCGCATGGACGGAGCCGAAGGAACGGAAGGATATCGCGGATCTGTTGATGGCAAAGGTACAGGCATATCGGGAGAGCAATGGAGTTCCGAAATTTAAGAGTCCCTATGTGTATTATGATGTGAATGCACCTGGGCTTGGTGATCGCCTGAATGAGAAGGGACTTCGGGTAGCGAAAAAGTGTTGCCTGGAGCATTCCGCGAATCACGAAGGGTATCAGATAGCTGTCGGACGGTACGGTTGTATGGATCGGATAAAGGAAGGCAGCGAAGCCGAGGAACTGGCGCAGAGTTTCTTTAACAGATGGTATAATTCACCTGCACACAACAAAAACATGCTGAATGATCATTTTGCGCAATCGCAGGAAGTTGATGTGGGACTCATGCATGTGGTGGAATACTTTGACGGTGAATACTGGCACTATTGCGCTATTATGACGATAAGCTGCATCTATTATGAATATCTCCCGGAAGGGCTTGAGTATTGACAATCACATAAGACGGAAGAAAAAGCATTGTGAAAAACACAGTGCTTTTTTCTTGCCTGAAGAAAGGACAGTTCATGAAGCATATGCAAAGAGCCATCGCTGCCTTGCTGGCAATCGCAATGATTGTGGGGCTGTGTGTCATTGAACACATCCCTAAGGAAGCACAGGCGGCTGAGGGCATTTATTACACTACGGAAAACTTTCAAAAAGACTACGCGAAGGTTCTGCTCAGTTTGGTCGGAAAAGGATATACATCCGGAGGCGGGTACCATGTAACTGCGGGAGGAACCCCTATCAATCCGGCTACAACACCGGATACTAAGTTTGACTGCTGCGGTTTTGTCGTAACCGGCCTTATGATGATGGGTTATGATTACTTCATCGATTCCGCCGGCAGAAAGTGGAACCTGAATGCGCAGACCGGCATGGATGTCTTCCAGGGAACCAAGGGGATTTTCTATAGCCATAAGACCGGCGACACGATAACACTTCATAACAAAACCGATGAAGATTTCAATGTCACATTCAAGTTCGGTGAAGTAGTCGATATGACGAAGGTTACGAACCTTCCGATGGGGAGCATCATCTGTTCCCTGCCGACGCATAACTCGTCCGGCAACTATGATTCCTCAAACAACAACGGAGTCGTTTACGGACCCTTCAGCGAGCACTACATCGGATCCTCCTACAAGACCTATATCGGTCATGTTTCCGTTGCGTTATTTACGCTTCCGAAAGCGGATGATATCACACCGGAGAACTACCGCAACAAGACAAGTGCGGAACGGAAGACGGCGCTGGAAAACTCGTGGGAGCGGGCGGCAAGCAAGATTGAATCGCTGTTCGGCGCAGCGTACAAGACCAAGGTGACGGGCGGCAGCGTCCGAAACTCTGCTTACGATATTTCCGAGCAGCATTTCGCGCCGTTCCTGTGGGATGCACGAGGAAGAGGATACGGTTACTATACGAATTCCGATGCGACTGCGAGCAACTATAAAGCCGGGTTCAAGGATCCGCGCTGCTCGAAGCATTTCCTTACCGAATATAGCACGGTGTGGCAGATTGAGTGCCTGAATGAGACGGTCGGTGTCTGTGTAAACAACAATCCTTACGGGAAAACAGTGGCAATCACACAGGCAATCTATCTGGAGCCATATAATTCTTATGGTGATGTCATAATCAATAAAGCGGATTCACAGACTGGTGCGAAGCTATCAGGCGCAACGTTTTCCTTACAGGAATGGTCGGACGCATCGAATGCATATGTTACCTCACCGAATTATCAGATAAAGGAAGTTGGTACCAGTGGGGTGTACCGTGTATTTAGGGGCTCTGAACGGGATTCTGTCCTGGTGACAGCAAACAACAGGGGAAAAATCAAGGTGACGGAGACCAAAGCACCTCCCGGCTATTCTAACATCGATCCGGCTACCGGTCAGCCATATACATGGGAATATACGATTCCAAAAGATGGCGGGACAGAAACCTTTACAATCGACGCAAAGAATACCGGTGTGGAGGTCGGCTTCAACATCGTGAAGAAAGGTACGAACGGTCCGCTGCTTGCCGGAGGCGAGTTCACGCTGTATTCCGATGAAGCCTGCCAGACAGTCACAAGAGACCTGAACGGTACCTCGGTGTTCGTTTCCGGAACGGACGGGAAGAAGCAGATCAAGTTCCGGCTGAAGTCGGATGCCCAGATCTATTACCTGAAGGAAACCAAAGCCCCGGGCGGATATATAAAGAGTGACAGCGTTTTCCGAATCACCGTGACAGCAGCATCGGACGGAAGGATCGTTGTTGCAGAAAAGAAAGCGGGAACGACGGCATTTACGAACATAGCAGAGATTTCCGCGGAAAATGCCAAACTTCTGACGAAGGGAGAAGTCGAAGTGAAGAATACCCCGGAGACCGGTGGATTGGAGATCACCAAGAAAACCAACACGGCCGTTGATGTGAAAGAGGTCTACTGGTTCTATATCACCGGTCCTGGCTACACCGCATGGAAGTCCATCACCCTTCAGCCCGGACAGAGTTCCGCATCGGTTACGATTCCAAACCTTACCGTAGGGGAATACACCGTGCTCGAAGTCGAAAAAGACGGGGATACCAAGTCCGTGTCGGAGACCAGAGCCGTGCCTTACTCCGCCGTCGGTGAAGGAAAGGTTACAGTTGTGGCCGGTACAACGGCCAATAAGACCATCACCAACATAATCACTACGGTCAAGATCAAAAAGACCGCAAAGTAATGAACCAATCAAAAAAAAGGAGAAACTACAAATGAAAAACTTTATGAAGAAAATCGCAAGAAGCAGACTGTTTGCTGTTGTACTGGCCATTGTACTGATCGCCTCGGTTGCTACCGTGGCGATGGCTGCAGAGGAAGAGACGGGTGATACCAAGGGTGTTGAGAAAGGCACCTATGATACCAACTATACCGTTACCACCGTAAAGAGCGTCAAGAGCGGATCCGTTGTTGTCGGAGCCGTACTGCAGATCCTGGATTCCAAGGGAGCAGTTGTGGAAGAGTGGACGACTACCAAGGATGACCACGTAATCACATCAAAGCTTGTCGCAGGCGCGAAGTATACACTTCATGAGAAGAGTGCCCCGAAGGGATTCGTCCTTGCCGCGGATGTTCCTTTCACCGTATCCACTGACGGCAGCATCAATGAAGTCGAGATGAAGGATGACTGGACGAAGGTTACGGTTGCCAAGTACTCGAACGCAACCATGAAGCTCCTCGCAGGGTCAACCCTCCAGGTCATTGATTCCAAGACAAATGATGTCGTCTATGAGTGGACGACGGACGGAACCGCAACAAGATTTGAAGGTTTCCTTGAAGCAGGAAAGGAATACATCCTCCGCGAGACAAAGGCTCCTGCCGGTCATACGGTAGCTGCGGATGTCGTGTTTACCGTATCCACGGATGGCAAGGAGGATACCGTCAACATGTATGATACCCCTACGACCGTCAGCATCCGTAAGGTTGCAAAATAAAGCAAAGCAAATGTAGCTGAAAAAGTGAATTCACAGAATCGAAGAGCGGGCACCCATTGGGTGTCCGTTTCCTTCGGAAAGGACAAACGATGAAGAAAGGAAAATGGATCTTAGCCCTGTGCGTTTCCTGCATGGCATTGGTGAGCCTCACCTGTTTTTTTCGCCATGCCCATGCAGAGAAAGAGGAAGCAGAACCGCCGAAGACAAAGTATTATTCCGGCGAAGCCATCGAGGGAGCAGTCCTGCAGCTTATCGATAAGGATGGCAAGGTTGTAAAAGAATGGACGACCACAAAGGCAGCATATGAGATCGGAGCAGAGCTGGTGGCGGGCGAAACCTACACCCTCCATGAGAAAAGCGCTCCGCCCGGATATCTTCTCGCAGAGGACATCTTTTTCACGGTGCCATTAGACGGAAAGAAGCAGGAGATCACCATGGTGGATGCCCCGACCAGCGTCGAGATTGAGAAGAAAGATAAGGACACCGCAGAGCCGGTGTACAACGCCGTACTCCAGGTACTGGATGAGAACGGTGTGGTTATGGACGAATGGACGACAGACGGAACCGTCCATGAGGTAAAGGGCATACTGACTGCCGGGCAGAAGTATATCATCCACGAGAAGGTCACCCCGGTTGGTTATAAGCAGTCGGACGATGTTTCGTTCATCGCGCCGACCGAGGAACCGCCATACAAGGTGACGTTCTATAACGTAAAGATCCCGGATGACGTTCCGAAGACCGGAGATACATATCCAATGCTTCTGATAATCGGAATAGCCGGAGTTGCATTAGTTGGAGCTGGGTCAATTCTTTGGATTAGAAAGAAGCTGTAAGCATTGTCTGTGCCTCCGAAAGGGGGCACAGAATCTTCTATTTGAGCAGAAAAAACTGGTCATGGAACATGTGGTATGTTATGATTGTTATAATCAATCAAGGAAGGGAAGAGAAAAACTATGAAAACCGTGTATTGTATGGAATTAGAGCAAAATGTTGATATGGAAGCAACTCCGCGGACAAGGTGTATCTTTGATAATTGTAAGTATTGGAATCAATGTGCAGGGCCGGTTAAAGAACAAGAGGCAAAGGAAAAGAAAGCGAAATGGATTGCAGCATTTGAAGATTCGGTGAATGTGGCAAAGACGATAGATTTGGATGATCTTCATAAGCTTTGCAGAAAAATCGACACGGAGATTATGAATGCAGTAGAGGAATACAAGCCTGGCTTGTTGGTGGACGCATTGCCCGAAGAGGGTCAATCGTTTGTTGTTTATTGCTTCGATGGAGAGAATGTTTTCAAAATCGGATATACAAAGCATCCGATGAACTATGTCGAGACTGTGGCCCGAGAATTCAACGGAAAGAAACTTAAGCTTGGCTTTGGCACGATTCAAGATGAATTGATAAGTCAAGTGATTCCGACACTGATGATTAAAAATGTGATTCCAGTTAAGAACACAGTTGGACCTACGAATCCTGTCTACATTACGGATGGCCAACTTCGAAGAGCGGCGAGAGAGGTATATGGAATCGGTGTTTGGGGATTAAAGAAAGTCTTCGCCAACCATTTGGAAATAACTGAGATCCGAAGTGGTGATACTATGGTTTATCTTAAGGCAGAAATGGATTTCATAATAAGAAACGATTATCGTAGTTGAATGAACCAAATGACGAGTGACAAGAAGCATCTTCGTGAGGTATAATTTCACAAATGGCTTGTTACACAAAATACAAGTTTTGTTATGCAAAAATATAAGGAGACAGAAGGAACGACATGGATTACAGCACGAAGATTTCGGAAAGAATGTGGAATCAGCCGGATAAAGGTGAATTGGAAGCTGAGAGAGAACACACTTTCATCGATGATATAGTCCAGAAATCATACATAGAAAAAGAACTGCTCGCTAATCTCGATGGTATAGAGACAGCATTTGACGGTGGAGCGGGATGTGGACGGTTTTCAATACTTTTGGCAAAGCAGGGGATCCATGTAACACATTTTGACATCTCTCAACCTATGATCGATAAAGCGAGGGAGATTGCGGAAAAAGAGGGAGTACTTGATAAACTGACTTTTGTTAAAGGAGCACTTGAGGACTTATCGAAATACGGGGACCGTTCATTTGATCTTGTAATGTCTTTTGATGCACCGATATCCTACACTTATCCAAATCATGCGCGGACGATCGGTGAACTTGTCAGAATTGCAAAAAAACGTATTATGATAAGCGTATCGAGCAGACTCGGAGCGCTTCCGTATCTTGCAAACCCCATTCAGAAAAATCAGTTTATTCTGGATAAGGATAGTAAAGACGGATGGGTGCAGTGGTGCCTGAATAGTCGCGAGCAAATGATCGAGACTTTTTCTTTTTCGAAGGATTCGATCATGAAGACGTATGCAACCGGACTTTTTGGTGATATTGAGGAAAGTAAAAAAGCATATGACAGGGGGGAGACTCCTTGGAGCATATCTTATCATTTTATGCCGGATGAATTGAAAGAGATTCTTGAAAAGAATGGTGTGAGGAATGTTGAACTGGCAGGCCCCGGCGCTTTTGCAAGGACGATTCCCAATGAGATACTGGTTAAAATTGTGAGTGATCCTATACAAAGAAAGCAATTCCTTGAGTTTTGTCACTTGTATGACAGTAATCCCTATGTTTGTGGAATGGGCAAAGACAATCTTTTTGCTAAAGGAGAAATAGAAGGAGATCTAGCATATGGAGATAAAGATTGAACCAAGTGGAATATGGTATCATGGTTCGAACATGGTATTCTCGGAATTGAGAGAAGGCAGCACTATCACTCAGTGGAGAGAACTTGCAGAGGCATTTTCTCATCAACCGAGCCGATTGAGTTATGACGACAATGGGGTAATATATCATAACGGAACAGAAAAGGGATACTTATATACAATCGATGAACCTATTACAGTTGGCATTGATGTTTATCAGCATCCGGAAACTGTTATGGATGAAAATGCTGAGTTTTTGACGAAAAGACCATTAAAAGTAAAAATGTTATGTGAACTGTAGCACAAAATAAAAGCATAAAGCAATAAAACAGTCTGAAGATTCGGAGAATATATGAGCGAAGAGAAAAAACAATTGGAAATGTGCTGGATTGTAACTGATGATCCTATAGAGTTTAAATTGCCGGATGGATATACGATGGAAAACTACGCAGGAGAGAGGGATAAGCAGGCGTGGTGCGAATGTTGTAGGGATGGCATGCTGATTGATGAAACGCAAGGGATACAGGCGTTTGATGATTCGATGTCAGATGGAATTGTGGTTGATCTTTATAACGATGTTTTCTTTTTGAAATATAATGGAAAAGCAATTGGCACTGTAACAGCCTTTGTAAGAGAGGATGGCAATGGCGAGCTTCATATGGTGAGCATCCGCCCGGAATTTAGAGGCAAGGGATTAAGCAAATACTTAAATGCAATGGGGAAGAGAAGACTTCAGCGTGCCGGAGCGAAATATGTGTACCTGACGACGGATGAGTTTCGTAAAGGTGCAATAAAAGGTTATCTTTCGGCAGGCTTTCTTCCGGTTGATAATGATGCGGACATGCAGGATCGATGGGAATGCGTGCTGGATGATCTGGATATAGATAAAACAGATATGCTAAAAGAGGATCTTAGCGAAAAGAAGACAATATTCCGGAAGAGTTAACTAAGAGTGTGATGCAACACATGGTGTTGCACAAAAGAAAAAGTTAAATGCAACAAGGGTTTGATTTTTTGGGGAAGGAAAGGGGAAAATGAAAAAGACGATAACTGATGATGTGTTTGGAAAAATCACATTCGATGGTTCGAAATGGATAAAGACCGAGCCGATTTCAATTGTTATAGCCGATAGAATATATGAGATTAAGATCGAGATTGAGTCTGTTAGTTCCGTATATGATAAGATTCAGCTGGGGTTATTCAAAAAAGAAGTGGCGGCATTGTTGTTGAATTCTAATGCTGTTAACGAATCAGAAGCGTTAGCCAAAAAAGAACAGCAAAGAAAAGTGTTTCAGAGTACTATGCTACAGATGAAAGAGGGCATCCAGGATAATATCGAGAAAGCGGCGCTTCAGGAATTGGATGAAGTAATTGCTGATAGAAATTCGTGCGAGAAGGTTTTGGGAAAAGAAAAGACTGAAAAACTGCTTGCGGCGAAAACAGATGCGGAGAAACTTGCCTCATTACAGATGACAGTAGCTCGTGTGTTCATTGATCGAATTGAGATCAAGTGCAAATGTGATTGGTATACTCAGGGCGGTGGCTTCGTTATCTTGGAAAGCGGAGACTGCATGATGAGGCCGATAGACTGTTTAGGCTTCTAGAAGGTTGTTTCAGAAAATAAAAGAAAAGTGTAACAACGTTGCTAACAAATTATATTACAAATAGAATGCAATCTCTTGGTAGTTGTGGTATTATCCATTTGTGACATAAATATTGCGGGGTGTTAGCAATTGGAAGCTAGCCGGGCCCATAACCCGGAGGTTGCAGGTTCAAATCCTGTTCCCGCTATTCGTTTGATGGAACGGATAATTCCTCAGACAAAAGTATATAGGTCAGATGCGACCGGAGAGGAGGAATACTTTCGATGATTACATTATTCCCCACATCAATTTACAGAAAACAGGTGAAAACATTACTAGACTGAGGAAAAAGGCAAGCCTTTCAGTGAAGGATCTGCAAATAATCTTTGGCTTCGGAACGCCCCAGGCAATCTATAAATGGGAGCAAGGTGTTGCTGTACCGGCCATAGACAATCTGGTGTTTTTATCCGTGATTTTTGGGACATCTATTGATGAAATACTGATAATTGAATAGTTATGGGATGAAGCAGGACTCGACACATAGAGACCTGCTTCTTTTGTACGGAATGCAATGATATTAGACGCCGTGTTGACACTATCGAAAACCATATGTGATTCAAGTGGTAATTGCGGGCAACACTCTCAAATGGTATAATATATTATATTTTGACCTTGCCGTTCGACTTCCATTGAGATACTACTATGGAGATAATCCATGTCATGAAGGAGGAAAGCAAAATGAAAGAATTGTTTTCTGCGCTGGGCAAAACCGTTCGGGTTGTTGACAGGAAGCGAATGATATTTGACTTCGGAAACGGGGTTTTTTATGACATTAAGGGCAATATTGTTCCCCCTTTGGAAACGATCAAATATAATGATAGCGATGCTATAAATGACGACCACAAGGAAAAGAAAGAGATTGTAGATAAAAGAATTGTAGATGAACTAATTCCCGAATCCACTATAGAGCCCATATATGAAATTGATGATCTGTTTGGCAATTATGGATTCAAAAACAAAGCTGGGGAATTTATCATAGAGCCGCAGTATGCTTATGCATATGAGTTCACCTGTGGGCTAGCTGCAGTGAATCTAAATCGGACCTGGTATAAAAACGAGGACGGCCGCAGATTTTATGAAAATCATTTCGGCTTCATTGATGAACACGGGAAGACAGTCATACCGTTTGCCTATGATGAAGCTTGGCCGTTTAATAAGTATGTGGTTGCAGTGGTAACAACATTAGAAGATACTTTTCTGATTGATACGACAGGAAAAACAATTCCGGGGACTGAAAACCTTGCATTTATGCATCCCTATGATTATGACGAACGATTCTTAGAATTTCATGAAAAAGGGACCGATGTTCATTATATAGATGCTGATGACGTGCCAGTGGGGCTTTATGATACCAAGGAACGAAAAGTAATCTTAGCACCTTCGATAGCTTCAGCAATTCCGTGTTCGGATGACTTGATTCTTGTTTATGAGCGTGGGGGAGAGTATGGGGTAAGTGATTTTCGGCAATACTATATTAACAGCAAGGGGGAGAAACTATACCCATGGTTAAACAATAAAGGATTTGCAATTGTTGGGAGGCCCAATAAGTCACTGGTAACGGTTGTAGCCGTTTCAAAGTATACTGAATTAGCCGGAAATCCGTCCGAGTATTTTTCTGCAAACGGGAAAAAATATAAACGCGAGTTTGTGTATGGGCTTTATTCACCAAAAGAGTTTTTCATTCTTCCGTTGGAGTATGATGGAATCAGGGAAGTGACCGACAATGTCTTTGCATGTTTGAAAGATGGGACTTGGACATTGATTGCTTTGGATGAGGGTGATTACTGAAGTGATTGAGGAATGATATTAAAGAAGTTGATCATGTTTTTATTGAGACCGCAGTTGTTCAGTTCGGAGGCGTAGGATGAGTGATTTACCGAAGAAGAGCCAGGCAGAGGAATTCTTTAATACTGTTGTTGAAGAGATGAAAGGTGTGCCGATTAAGGCAATATTTAGTCTCTCGTCTATATCATTTAGCGGGGGTCGTGGTTTAAGAGTATTCAATTCAGGGGATGCCCAGGTCTTCGTGATGTTTGAAAATGAGCAATGCTTAGTATTGGAGTATCCTTTCATTGATAGTTTGGGTGCTGAGTTGCGAAAAATGACATCGGAAGAACTAAAATGGTATACTGACGAAGAGCACCAGGAGAAAGATTGGTTTAATGCCGTATACAAATGGAAAAACTATTTGACAGACAAAGAATTCAATACCGAAATATATAGCCTCGAGTATAGTACTATAGAGAAAATCTCGCTGCGGTCTGTGACCGAGAAATATGATAAATGGCTTAGCAATAGCGACATTGATTTGGTGGATCCGACTGACGAGACATTTGATGAAATAACGATTACCATGGGCAATGGCAAAAACATTTTCATTTGTCCCGAGTGGGCTTTGTTTGACGGATACACTTTGTTTTGGTCAGAAGATGCAAAAAAAACAGTACCAGGAAGGGTGTTGAACCCACCTGACGGAGAACTCCTTTCAGCAATGAAAGATAAGGATTTTGATGAACAGAAAGTACGGAAACTCCTTGAGAATATATCGGAAGTCGATGCTCTTTTTGCAGATAAATACGGAGATGAAAGTATTTATATGAGAGAGGCTGTAGAAAGTAACAATCTTCGAATGGTGAATCTGCTGTTCGAATACGGCGCCAATCCTAATTTCTATAAGGATTTCGAAGGCTTTTACTATACCTGTCCTCTGGCTGATTTGTTGGATGGTGGCTTTTATGGAAATACTCCGACTGAGGAGGAGAAGGAGGAGATGGAAACTCGTCTGG
>JAEEGH010025227.1_pt1 | contig 11934 bp, 13 predicted proteins | sample 9134181 | NCBI WGS metagenome assembly JAEEGH01 (sample SAMN16246544, study PRJNA631951) | gut metagenome | biome: gut microbiome; feature: rumen; material: DP-attached | host: Bos | place: Iran: Karaj | collected 2018-10
TGGCTGTCGTTGCGCATTGTAGGTGACGACAGCCAACGCACTCAATAGAGAAAACCGAACGCCCAAAGGGGGATCTTTCGGAAAACGGCGCTTTCAATGCCGTCGGCCGCCACATAACCTTCTTTCTCTCCTTTCACCTGACTGAACCCCTTGTCCGGTCCGCCCACCTCGATCAATCGGCAGCCGTCAATCCTGAAGTCGCCGGTCTTCATGCCTCCATACTCTACCCGATGACCGGCACCGGCAAGTTGATTGCATAAGAAACACTCCCGGACGGTCCCGATCTCCGGTTTTTCAGATGAAAGCGTATAAATAAGGTTGGGGTTGTCGAGCAAGATCTTGTCCGGCTTCTGCAGGTCACCCGTGGTTTCCAGATTCGTGAAAAGCCGCCGAATCAGCTTCGCCTCCTCCAGATTCTTCATATACTTCAGTGTCGTAGGCCGTTGGATGCCGATGTTCCGCGAAATTTTCGAGATGTCAACTTGATAGGGAACGATTTGCGAGAGCACCTGCAATAGCGCCTTCACCTTTCTGGTGTTCCCGACCTCGAGGTTCCGGTGAGCGGTAAGTTCTGATTCGATGATGTAGTTTACAACACCCTGCACCTTATTTTGGTAAACGCCCTTCTCCTCGAAATAAAACGGATAGTAGCCGGCTTTCAAATAGTTCCCGAAGTGTTCAAGGGGGCGAAGCTGCCGGACGATTCCAAGGCAAAACCCTGCAGGGTCATCCAGTAGCTGGCCGAGCGTGACCGGTTCTATTTTGATGCCGGTCTCGAACCAGAGATATTCCCGGAACGAAAGGCCGGGCATCTCATACTCCACGAGACGGCGGGAAAGGTCCGCCTGACCGTCATTGAATCGAATCAGCGAAGAACCGCTCACGACAACTCGCAAGTTTCGAAACAGGTCATAGATTTCCTTCAGTTCCCTGCTCCAGTTGTCGTATTTATGAATCTCGTCGATAAACAAGTTTGTCCCTCCGGTCTGGACGAACCTTGTTGCCGTATCGACAAGAGTGTGCTCCGCAAAATAGCCCGCATCCGCGGAACAGTATAAGACATGGCGATCACCATCCTTGAAGTTCTTTTTGATGTATTGCTGCATCAGTGTGGATTTCCCGACGCCCTTCGGACCCTTGATTCCGATGAGGCGGGTATTCCAGTTGATTTGGTCCATAAGCCCCCTGGTGAATTCCATAGGAACTTGAGAGATGTACGCGTCGTGCAGTACAAATAACTTTTCCATAATGGTGTATTTTACAGAGTACAAAAATAACAAATAATTGTATAACGCAAAATACAATTAAAGAAAAAACACGAAGTGAGCGATAATATATAACTTTAGAACCCGACTGTTAAGCCAGCAGCCATGCCGCCATGGACTTCTTGATGAGGAAGGATCTCGGCTGTCGGAGCAACATAGATATTGAGGTTCTTGAACAAACTCAATGCTATGCCCGGAGAGAGCGTTGATCTCCAATTCCAGTAGGGAGTATGCTTGATTTCTCCGCCACCGACATCTGTCCCTATTATCTTATAGACACACTCTCCTCCAACCGTCACTTCTCCGAACAACATGAAACGTCTCTTCTGGTCAAGCGGGACATACCCACGGTAGAAACAGTAAACCGGAATCTTCCTGACATCAGCAGGATACGCATCCCAGAACTCCATACCAAGACCACTGCCAAGACCGAATACATTGTCACCCACCCGGGCTCCAGCCATCAATTCATATGATCCATGATATATGGATATAAAGGCCTTTGCGGCAAACTCGGGGGACCAGCTGGCATTATTAGCTTTTTGGGCAGAGACCGTCATCGCAAGAAAAATGACAGCCAAAGAGCACAAATACTTTTTCATGCTAAATTTCGTTTTATCTGACACAAAGATAGGAAATCTTCAAACACGCCCCAATGTGATATATTAACGTGTTATGGAAGTAGTTGGCATACTGTAAGATACCATATCAAGTGGTCCATAAATAGGCACCATTAGATTAATCAATCAATTGATGATGAAGCGTTTCCATAAACGGCATTGCTACTTAATTCCTCGATTGGCTTCTTCGAGGAAAGCGGCTAGTTCGGCGTTCTGCCGGATCTTCTCCCGGAAGCGTCCTCCGAAACGCTCCGCAAAGGACTCTGCTGTCAGGCCCTTGTAGAAATCGTCGGGCAGGTCGGTCCGGACGACCCCGCCGCCGTTGTTGCTGGCGGCCCAGCCCGGGGTGATGACGTCCTCCAGCAGGTAAGGGCCTTCGTCCGAAAAACACAGGGTTAATCTCGCATACTCGAAACGCTCTTCGTCTCTATGGTCTGCAAGGAAAATGGCTTTATGCAGGTGTTGTTTTTTCATAGCTGAGGAATCTCGCGCTGTCACGAAATATAGCAAAAACCGGAAAACTGTATTAAGCTATTGCCTCCAATCATCTACAACATATAACTCCCCATTGTAAGTAAAGCAGACTTTGCTTTCCTCTCCGGTGAGATAGAGGAACATCTTCTGCCCGGTTTTTGTGTTCTTGAAGTGGCCATAGTTGATTTTGCCAAGGCTCATACCGTTGGTTCTGATCAGATGGTTCAATATGCCCTCTGGCAATTCGGTGATGGAAATATCATCAACAGGAATAAGTTGCGGCTTGCCTATGTACGTGCTCAACTGGATGGTGTCGTTCTCGTTGACCGAGATGCCCTTGGGCCAATAGGCCAGCATTACACCCACCACGACAAGGAAAGTGACAGCGATAATAACGACAGTAACTATCATAGCAGTACGAGAAGATTTAAGAGCCATTGTATAGTGTAAATCTCGATTTATCTAACACAAAGATAGGATATTTTCACAAAGCCTCAGCTCTATTGTCAATTCAGCCACAAACAAACCTGAAGTCGTGGCTGGCACCCACTTCTTCACATTGGCAACCGTTTTTCAGAAGCTATTGATTCACAACACTTTTAGAATAAATGGGTGGTCTATATTTCCATGCACCTGAAGTCAAGCACCTGACAATTAGCCACTTGCAAAAAACGCCCAAGTAACGCCCTATGAGTTGTGTCGATCAAAGACACTTGTTCACCGGCCTTTAGGAAACGCTCGCGATATTGCCATTTGGTGTTCACAGGACGGTTTTGACTGATTCCTTGTACTTGCGTGAAACGGGAATCTCCTGCCCACCGATGGAAATGACATCGGGAGCGGTGAGGACAGCATCGGAAATGTTGACCAGGAAAGACCGATGGACGCGAAGGAAACCAGTGCCAAGGAGATTCTCCCACTGGCTGATGCCTGTCTTGTTACGATATTGCCGGCCGTCACGTGCCACGATCCATACTTCCGAGTCGCGGGATTCCACATACAGTATGTCTTCCTTCTTGAGCGAGACTTTCTTATAATCTGAAGTAAAAGAGATGGGACGATCCGTGGGAAACTTCTTATCCAACCATTTCACTATCAGGTAGTTCCCATAGGCAAGGATGGACAGTATGAACCCCACGAAGACAGGATTGCCCAGCATGGCTGGAAGCGTCCATCTGTCGTGATCCTCTTGATAAATCAGGGTAATGAAGACAAGTTGCCACAGGTAAATGAACAAAAAAGTCATCACCATCACGCCCAGAATGACATAGATGGTATTCAGGATGCGTTTCTTTGCATCTTTGTCACGTTCCACGACGGGGAGAAAAAAACACAAGGCCAATGACGCGGGCAGAAATGAGAGGCCCATCAGCACTGCCTCCCCCAAGCTATAGTCAAGACTTGTGAGGAGGAGGGACGTCAGAAAGATGGCGGCCATCCAGTAAAAGACGATGTAGATTGCTTTCTTCATTCCGGATGTAAAAATACACATTCTTCCACGAAACAAACGCAAAAGATCATGCCTCTTTGCAAGTCAGGGGGATTTGACATAAGGTCGGGCGGATTCTGCTTTGCGGATATGAACGGTTCGTTTGTACCTTTGCATCAAGGAATTCCGAACCTGATTGTTCAACAAAAAAAAGTTTAGCCATGTTACCTTTATCTACTAATCTGTTCTCCCTTTTTGTTTCCGGTGGACCCGTCGGAATGATCATCATCACCCTTCTTTTTATCGCTTTGTTCTTTGCTGCATGGAAGGCTCCCGCCTGGGTTAAGGAAATCGGCATCGCGTCCCTGGTCGTGGGCATATTCTGGACACTTTGTGCTTTCCTTCAAATCGCGGATTTCCTGGCCGGGAATAATGACGTGGAATTCAGCATCATTGCCGGCGGCTTCAAGGTGGGACTTGTTCCCGTCCTTTACGGCCTCATCGTGTACTTCGTCTCGCTGATTCTGCGCGTGATTCACAAACCACGTATCTGAGTCGTACTATTCCTGCCGCATGCGACATTTTTTCGTATCTTAGCGACATGAAAGTTTTGATGATTAACGGGAGCCCCCGTGCCAAAGGCAACACGGCCATCGCGCTGGCTGAAATAGCTAAGCAATTGGAAAAGAACGGTGTCGAAAGCGAGATCGTATGGATTGGCAATAAGCCAGTCAGGGGCTGTATAGCCTGTAACAATTGCAAGAATAAGCCGGGGGCTTGCATATTCGATGATGATGTGTGCAATGAGATATCGGCCAAAATGAATGATGCCGACGCGCTCATCGTGGGCTCACCCGTCTATTGGGGCCAGCCCAACGGGGCAGTCCTTTCCGTCGTCCAGCGGATGTTCTATTCCAACGGATCTGCCTTTGCCGGGAAACCAGCCGCATCCGTGGCCGTCTGCCGTAGAGGTGGAGCCACTGCGGTATTCCAGTCACTGAACATGCCCTTCCAGATGATGAATATGCCTATTGTGACTTCCCAATACTGGAATATCGTTTATGGCCGCGAGGCAGGTCAGGCGGCTCTGGACACTGAAGGAATGCAAACCATGCGTACGCTTGCGAACAATATGGCCGCGCTGCTGAAGGCCACCGGCGGAAAGCCTCTACCTCCCAGGGAAGAGCCTTGGGAGCCAATGCATTTTATCCGGTAAAAAGATGCCTATTTCTCTTTCGGGTGGAGCTTTTTGTAGAGCTTGAGTGAGCTGAGGAGGCTTCCGAAGTCGTTCTTGCCGATGTGGGTGGCGCGTACGAGAGTCACGTCGGCTGTGGTAGGAAGGCTGAACTCCATAACTTTGGTGACGAACTGCCTTCTTGTGACTTTCACAGGGATGATCTCCTTGGTAGGATATGCCACAGCGAAGCAACCCTCAAGCTCCATGGTCGATTTTCTGGGAGCCTTGTAGAAGTCCTTGATTTCCTGCATCTTGGCGATAGCCTCTTCAAGAGTGCCTCCGAGGGGGATGAACAACTCGTAAACGGGGTCGAATTGGAGCTGGATAATGTCAGTGCCGATTCCAAGATGTCCTAGGGAGAGGTAATACATGCGGGGATTCTCATCATTCATGTAGAAAACTTCCAACTCGGTGGTGAAGGCCTCGTCTATTTCAGTCTCCACTTCCACGATCTCAATTCTGGGACGAAGGACTTTGTTCTGCCCGAAGGAACGAACAGCCAAGCACACAAGTGCAAGAGTAAGAATGATCTTTTTCATATTGATAATAATTAGATTATGTTATTCCATAACAGGACGGACAAGCAGCCCATTCGTTCGAGCGGACGAGTTTATAAAATGACTGCTAGAAGTGAATAACAACTTCTGTCCGTAACGGGAGTCTTTCGTGGTGTATGTCTCGATTGAATTCGTCCAATAATGACCGTTTTCAGTATATTGCAGGCGACTTCCATCCCGCCAACCACCGGCAGGCAGGAAGATACTGGCACCTACGAAACCGGAGACCTTGCTCGCGACAATCCAACCCTTGACCCCGGCTCCATTATAATCTTCCGTCCAGGTCCACTCGCAATTTGAGGTGGAAAGCAGTTCTCTCCATTCGTCTATCGTGGCGACACGGCATTCGCCTCCCCAGTTCATCCAGACCGGGTCGTCTTCATAATCGTAATCCGCGAAGGTGCTCTTGCCGTCTCCGATGAAGTTCTTATCACTATCGTACCAGATGCCATTGTATTCGTAGTCAGGCGTGGTGTATTTTGTGATTTTGAACCAACTTGACTGACCCTCTTGCATAAACTTGTAGTTCGCATTGTTGTAACCGCCGTCGGAACCGCCTGTCTGGCCTGGTTTCCAGTGGGTGCAAGGATTTTCCAAAGCATATCCGTCCAAGTATTTGGGCTCCGTCTCGCCCCAGGCAAAGTAGTCACCACCTTGCTCCGGGCTTGTGGCGCCAAGGTTAATGGAAGCCCATTTTACGCTCAGACCAAGATCCACCCAAAGGCCAGTTATCCAGTTGTTGCCGCCTGTGACGGTGATGGCTGGGAAGTTATACATCTTCCCAGAGGTGAGCTGCTTGTTGAGACGCTTGAGGATATAGATGTTATCATCGTCAAAAAGCGTGAAGGTGTAGTCGGCGGCTGAAGTGGTGGCGAGACGGCCTCCGAAAATGGCACCGTCAGAATCAGCGACACCTTTGAGTCTGCCTCCGTTGGACAGAGTGGTTTCGGTGATTTTGCCGTCAGTGCCCACACTGGCGCAAGCGACAGGTTTGATCAGAGAGCATCCAAATGAATAGTCATCCACATTTGATTGAATATCAGCGATATGGATCTGGATGAAGTTCTCCGGCTTGCTCATATTCAAGGAGCCCTTGACAGTTGAGCCCTGTACCTCGTAAGCTTTATCCGAATCAAAAAGGTAATAGTTGTAAACAGGCTGTCCGTCCTTTGTGAAGGAGAACGCGCCGTTGTCAAATGCGACATCCACGGGAACGGGGAAATGAACCGCGGTAAGAGTGAGGGTGCTTAAGCCACTGAAGTCCTCGTTTGTCAGCACTCCGCCGGCCGAGGCGTTACTCCAGTTGCTTCCATCGAAGGAAAGAGTCAAGTATTTACTCTCCAAGCCCTTGAAAAACACATAGATCACATCTCCGTCTGCCCAGCCGGTCTTCGCAGCGCGCGTATCTGGTTTTTCGACAACCGTGATGTTGAAGGACATGGGGACAGCAGAGGGGGTATCTTCCACAGTTTCAATTATTTCCTTCGAGCAAGAGATTATGCCTGCGGTAAGGAATACAAAAAGCATCAACTTTCTCATGGCGTCTCAGGATTAAATGTTCTCTTGTTCCCATTCGGGATATTCACCACCGCTGACGCAAATCACGTCCTCGTATTCAGCCTCGACAATCTCTGTCTCCGGGGTCATGTACCTTTCTTTGTTGTTAGTTCGCATACCGTCTGATCATTTTGATTGGAAAGTACAAATATATATATAAATGCTGATATAGAACCAGAAACCCCTCAGTTAGTACTCTTTGCGGGTCCCGCCAAGTGCCAGCCCACAGCCAGCATCACCAACCTGAAAATCACCTTCCCACAATACCTGACCCACAGAGTGGTTTGGGGTGTTTCTGCCGGGAAGGTGAGGCGATTTTGGCTGGCCTTCCCACTATACCCCTAACCCAGGGCTCTGCAACAGGTTCCGACTGGGAAGGTGAATTTCAGGTTGGACTGAAATCGAGTTAAATGTTAAATCAGATCTTTAGACTCCTCATAGACCAGGCTGCAAAGGCGGGTGATCTGTTTGACAGAACTGTTATAACGAGAGCGAAGCGTTCTGGCCAGGGTCAAACGTTGCCTCATATCAAGAGTCCTGACTGTCTCAACACCAAACAGTTCAAGGCATAATTCGGCTTTATGTTGACGCATTTCCTGGATAGGCATTGTTAGATGGGAAATCGTTCCGCCTTTTGCATCCACATCATCTTCCCTTGTTTTGCAAAAGAAATAATTGAAGCTTTTGCAGGTCTTGAATAATCTTTCGACTATCTCGTATGCGACATATACTCCGGGGAAGACTATTTTGCCGATCATTGGCGCTGCGGATTTAGGTACATCTCTGGTTCTTAGTAACTTCCGCCCTTTATGAAGGCCCAATTCCGAAGAGCTGTCCATGCTTTCATGGTAGCCAGCCCAAGCTGGCGAACTCCAGAGACCAGGCCTCCTGAAGTACAAAGGACCACTTGACCAAGGGTAATCCCAAGCGGTAAAAGGAATTCCTCCAACAGGGGCGTTTTTCACTGTGTAACAAATGACCGTCTTAAGATAAATATCATCTGTTACAGGTTGGTAATCGATAGGAACATTATCCAGCTTGTGCCTTTCTCCATGAGCAGTGGAGATGTACTGGGAGGTGCGCCGGATATACTCATGCATAAACCGGTTACACTCTTCAAACTCTCCGTAGAGCACGAAATGCACATGTGTATCCATTAGCGAGAAAGCCAGGATTACCACACGGAATCCTTTCACGGTAATGTAGATACGATTCATACCAGCGATGAAATCATCGTCGTTCTCAAACATCACATCCACTGCTTTCCCGTCAGTGCTGAAATGCCAGCAATTCTTAATGATTATTTTTTGCCCCTTGACAAAGGGTCTGTCAAGTCCCAGATCCGAGACTATTCTTCTTTGAAGTTCCTCATGCATAAAGTTCGGTGTTTTTCTCCAGCCAAGATAGTTATTTCTTACCAGAAAAGTGTCTTGTTAAGTGTAAAAGAGTAGGCATTTTGCCAAGAAAAGGCCAACCTGAAAATCACCTTCCCACAATACCTGACCCACAGAGTGGTGTGGGGCGTTTCTGCCGGGAAGGTGAGGCGATTTTGGCTGGCCTTCCCACTATACCCATAACCCAGTGCCATGCAACAGGTCCCGACTGGGAAGGTGAATTTCAGGTTGGTCAGCCCTCCCGCACCAACGCTACAAGCTCCGAAAATAACGGATACTGCCGCCACCTCAACCCGAGATAGCGGCAGTTTTTCTGTCATACCCGGCCAGACCTGGTAGCTGCCATCCTGAGCCGAAGACGAAAGATCTACTTCGTATAAAGCCCCATCCTCCGGAACGTCACATCGCCCTCCAGCAGATTCGGCCCGTCAGTATTTACCTCAAAGCGCTCAAGCACAAGCTTGTCCTTGCTGCACTCCTTGACCCAGTAGCCTACAGCGGGCGTATACGCAGCCTTCCGGTCCTCTTGCTTGAAGTCGTGATCCAGATCAAAGAGATAAAGCGCCGGAGTGGAACTGCCCACGCCTGGATAGCCGTTCTGGTGCGGCTGGTAGATATACTTGGCTTCCGAGTCTCCGGAGAACACATCGGAAACATAGATGGTCAGGATAAACGGACTCTGACTCTCTTTATTGATGGTCGAGAAGGTCCATATCACCATTCCGGCATCCTGCACCCCTTCCGGATACACCTTCTCCCAACTGCCCTCCAGGTTGTCTGCCAGGTTAATTTCGGGAATCATCTTCTCACATCCGCATAGTCCTGCCACCAGCAACACCGCACAAAGAATTGTTCTCAATTTCTTCATGACACTCGTTTTCTTTTTAAACACACAAGAGGCCGAAATACTGCTTCAAATAATTGATTATTGTGTTATTCATTCTTCAGCGCCTCCGCCGGATTCATCCTGGCGGTTTTTAGGTAGTGATACAGCACAACGGCCGAACACAGCACCCCCACAATCACAAGCGCCAGCAGGAACACCGACGGCATGAAGCCCACCCGGTGCGCGAACTGCTGCAGGTAATACCTCACCACCAGCCAGCCCACCGGCGCCGCAATCACATAACAGATGGCCACGGTCCTCAGATACAGCATCAGGCCTTCGCCGGTAATCTGGCCCATATCGGCCCCGAACACCCGCTTTACGGAAATCTCCATCCGCTTGTACTGCACGTCCATCAGCACCTGGCCCCAGATGCCCACCAGCGACAGCAGCACTGCCAGCAGGGAGAACAGCCACACGGCCAGCCGCAGGCGCTCCTCGCCGCTGTACAGGTTCTTGCCGATGGCATCGTAGAACTGCACCTCAAACGGCATCGTCGGATCCATATCCCGGAGGATAGTCTGGATTTTCTCGGTAGCGGCCAAGCGGTCCGCCCCCTCCATCAGCCGGAGATAAGCGAACGGCATAGAATGTCCCTTCTCGGTATGCACCTGGAACGCTACCGGAGAATCTGCCTTGCGCATGGACGTGATATTCACATTTTTGATGAACCCAACGATCGGTGCACCGTCGCCGAATTCATCGGCATATACCTCCATCTCAGCGCCGTGTGTCTTCAAGTCTTGAGTAAAGAGAATCGGGCCGAACTCACCTTCATTGAAATCCCTGCCTTCCAACAGATCCAGCCCCAGCACCTGCGGCAGATTCCAGCTGCAGTAAATCATGCTCATTGACACCTGGCCGTCTCCGAAATCCGCACCCTCCGTCATATAAGTGTCCGACCCACCGATGAGATCATTCGCGTAGGCCACGTCCTTCACCTCCGGCAGCGCACACAGCTGTTCCCGCAGCCAGTCGGCCTTCTCCCGGCCGTTCTCGCCGCCAATATTCACCACCGCCAGGTTGTTCTTGTTGTAACCGCAAGGATACTCCTGCATGAACTTGCTCTGCCGCTGGACGAACAGCACGAAGATGAGCAGCGCCGTAGAAATCACGAACTGGACGCCCACGAGGACGCTCCGCAGCGTCTTTCCGGAGGCCGAAAGCCCATAATTGCCCTTGAGGATCATCGCCGGCTGGCCTGATGTGGAATAAATGCCCGGCCAGATGCCAGCAATGATACCGGTGGCCACTGCGACGGTTCCGACGAACAGCAGCAGCCCCCAATGCTTACTGAAGCTAAAGTCTTGCATCAGTACGCCCCGGGTCAGCAGCGCATCGGAAACCGGTCCCAGCAGCAGTGCGGCCACCATAAAGGCGCAAATGCACCAAATCACGGCCTCAGCCACAACCAAAGCACGAAGGCGCCGGGTTGATGATCCCAGAATCTTCTGCAGGTTCACGCTCCGGATACGCAGCGGCGTCAACGCCACGTAGAAATTGGTGAAGTTGATCAAGCCGATTCCCAGAATCAGGATGGCAATCGCGATGAGCAGAAGCAGTTGCGACCGGCTGCCGCTCTTATAGACATTGCCCTCGTTCCGGAAATAGATGCTGGTCAGCGGCACCAGCTCGATGGGCGTAAGCCAGTCTCCCTGTGGAGGAAAGTCGAAATGGGCGTTGAACTCATCGGCCACGGCTCCGGCATTCCCAGCATCGTCCAGCAATAGATAGCAGACGAAATTGGCTCCGCCGTAACTCCCTTTCTGGACATCGCCGATGGTCAGGTACAGGTCATTTCCTAGCTGGGTGTTTGTCGGGAAATCTTCATATACACCGGTCACCGTGATTTCCCGGGGCAGTTCCATATACTTGGCATCTGTCTTCAGCAGCTTGCCAATCGCCCGCTCTCCAGGGAACAGGTTCTCCGCCAGCGACCGGGGAATAATCACGGAATTCGGTCCTTCCAGCGCATGGGAATCGCCTTCGACCATCTTGATGCCGAACACGTCGATGAACCTCTCCGACACAAAGATCAGGTCCCGCTTGTAGCCTGCAGGAGCCTTGCCGTCCTCTGCCACGGAAAAATAGATTTCCCCGATAAAAGGCATCACCGTACATCCCGCCTCAATATGGGTGGACGAGCCGATGATATCATCGGCAAAGCCTCTCGGCAGGATATTCCTGAACAGCGATTCATCGCCCTTCTTGTCGGCCCGGAACACCCGGTCCGCCGTCGGATGGCACTTGTCAAAAGACAGCTCATAATCCGCCTGCAGGAATATCAGGGCGAAGGCAAGCAGCGCCGCCACCAGTCCCGTGAAGTTCAGGACTACCGCCACCGGATACCGGCGAATCAGGCTCTTTAGGTTTCGTAGTATCATATCACATTCGTTATCCCAGTTGGACCGGAATTATCAACATTATTCTTTTTTCAATTCAATTGCCGGATTCGTCTTTGCCGCCTTCAATACCTGCCAGATGACAGAGACAAACGCGATAAGCCCGGTGAGCA
>JAEEGH010025228.1_pt1 | contig 11933 bp, 5 predicted proteins | sample 9134181 | NCBI WGS metagenome assembly JAEEGH01 (sample SAMN16246544, study PRJNA631951) | gut metagenome | biome: gut microbiome; feature: rumen; material: DP-attached | host: Bos | place: Iran: Karaj | collected 2018-10
CATGTCGCGGATGGTGGCGGCGCCTTCGAAATCCATCTGGCGGGCCTTCTCCGTCATGTCCGCTGTGAGTTCTTCCACAAGTTCACGGCAATCGCCGCGCAGGATGCCCATGACCTTTTCAAGCCGTTCATGGTATTCCTCCTGCGTCACCTTGCCCATGCATGGGCAGAGGCAGTCGCGGATGACGTCTTCATGACAGTGAAGTTTCGTGTCTTCAGTAGGTTCCGCAACGGGACAGCTACGCAGACCATAGCGGACTTCGAGAAAGCGGATGGTCGTACGCAGGGCAGTCGCCCACGGGAACGGCCCGAAATAGATGCGCGCGTCTTCACGGCGGATGCGGGCCGTCTGGAGGCGTGGGAAGCTCTCCGTCGGATCGATGCAGACATGCAGATAGCGTTTGTCATCCCGCAAATCGACGTTGTATCGCGGATTGTACTGCTTGATGAAACGGTCTTCCAACAGGAGCGCTTCCTGTTCTGTCTCCACGGGAAAGATTTCGTAGCTGGCGATACTATGGATGAGGGCGCGACGGCGCGGATCGCTCTGCATGGCTCCCGACGGACGGAAATAGGAGGACATGCGGCTGCGCAGATTGCGCGCCTTGCCGACGTAAATCACTTCGCCACCGCTGTTTCGATAGACATAGACGCCTGGCACGCGTGGAATGTCTTGGCTGCGGAATATGGTCTGTTTGGAATCTTCAGGCACAAAGTTTTTCCTTATGCATACGCTTTCATTGATTTTTGATAAGAATAATTTAAAGTAAAAGGATACGAAAACAAATCAACAATGCATGAAAAGCCACGAAAACACCTTTAACCGACCATCATTCATTAAGCATTAAGCATCAAGCATTAAGCATTAAGCATTAAGCATTAAGCATTAGGAAGATCCATGCCGGCCGAAAACGGAATCAGTCAATTATTGAGCGCGGAGGACATGACGCGTTTGTCTCGTCTGTCTCTCGGCTCCCGTTTTACGGTTGAAGGGACCATGACAGGGGCGCATCGCAGCCAGTTGAAAGGCATATCCGTCGAGTTTGCGGATTATCGTCAATATGTGGCTGGAGATGATCCTAAGCATCTGGACTGGAAGGTTTACGGAAAGAACGAACGCCTTTATCTCCGCCAATACGAAGAGGAGACGAGCCTGCGCGTCCATCTGCTAGTCGATGCGTCTCGTTCGATGACCTACACGTCTGATGATAAGGCGGATACGAAATATCGCTATGCCAGCCGTTTGGCGGCGGCGTTGGCGTACATCACCGTCCATCATCAAGACAGTGTTGGCCTGGCGTTGTTTGATTCGCGTTGCCGCGCATTGCTTCCTGCAAAAAGCGGCCCTGAACAGCTGCGGACCATTTGCAACACGTTGGTCGCCCATAAGCCGACTGATCAGACGGATTTGGCTGTGACGTTGCACAGTCTCGCGGAACAGAGCCGCCGCCGCGGATTGGTCGTGATTTTTTCTGATTTGTTTGACGATATTGAAAAAATTCGGCCTGCGCTGTCGCATTTCCGCCGCAAGAAGCATGACGTCATCGTCTATCAAATTCTGGACAGGCGTGAAATTGATTTTGCGTTCCGCGACGCAACGGCGTTCGTGGATTTAGAAACGGGCGAACGGATCGTTACGAATCCCAAGGACGTCCGCGCAAGTTACCAGCAGGCTATTGAGCAGTTTCTCGGACAGTGCCGTGAAGCCTGCGCAGGGCTCGGCGTGGAGCATGTCTTGGCGTTGACGGATCAGCCGCCCGTCGATATCATCATCCGCCATCTGCGGCAACGCGCACTGGCTGGAAGATAAAAGCTTAAGTTATTGGCATACAAATAAAAAGAAGATTATGAAAATTGATCTAGACCATCTTTCACAGTACATACAAGGTGCGGAAGCCATCGTCCGCAGAGACGACTGCATCATCCCGCATCGTTTTACGGCGGCGGAAATGCATGCCTTTGATGGAAATTCAGATTTCCGTCGAAAATCCTACGCGGCTTCCTGCGTGCGGCTGGCCTTCACGACGGATGCCAAAGGCTTCACGTTGACCTACCATGTCGTCAAAGGCTCTTCGCGGATGTTCTATTATTTTGATGTTTATGTGAACGGCGTCATGGTACAGCACTCCGGCCATGAATCGTTTCTGGAAAAGCCTGACAATGAGCTACATGTGATGTTGGACGGACAGCCTTGCGATGTCGTTGTCTATTTCCCGTGCCTTTCGGAGATCGACATCAAGTCGTTTGATCTGGAAGGCGGCCGCGTTATCGCGCCTCTTATCCGTTTTCGGACGCTCTACAGCTACGGCGATTCCATCACGCAGGGCTATGATGCTCGCTATCCATCACTTGCGTATCCGAATCAGCTGGCGGACGCCATTGGCGCAGTGGTCTTCAACAAGGCCATCGGCGGCGATGTTTTCAATCCCGCGCTGGTTACGGAGATTGGACCGCACAAGCCGGACATCATCACTGTCGCCTACGGCACAAACGACTGGTCGCACAAGAATACGAAGGAGACGTTCTTCGCGCAAATGAACGGCTTCTACGCCAATTTGCACAAGCTGTATCCGAAAGTGCCAGTATTCGCCATCCTGCCGATCTGGCGGCGCGACCACGACCGCGTGACAGACATCGGCACGTTTGACGAACTGCGCGGCTACTTGACGGAAGCCGTCAAGCCATACAGCAATTTCCGCCTGCTGGACGGCTACAATTATGTCCCGCATCTGGAGGAGGCGTTCAGCGATCAATATCTGCATCCCAACGACTTCGGATTCGAGTTCTATGCGAAAAATCTCATCGCGGATATAAAGGACGCGTTGAACGGATGAACGAAAGCGTCACTCATCTTCCATTTCCCGTGCGCCGCATCATGTTCGTGTGCCACGGCAATATCTGCCGTTCGCCGATGGCGGAAATGGTCATGGCGTATCTTCTGCATCAGATTGGGAGAGATGATATTACGACCGCTTCCGCCGCAACGAGCACGGAGGAGATTGGCAACGGCGTCCATCCGGGCACGGTTCGACTGCTGAATCGTCACAACATTCCGATGCGGCGGCATGAAGCCGTCCAACTGACGCGGCGCGACGCTGAGCGCTACGATCTGTTCATCGGCATGGATGCGGCCAATCTGCGCAACATGCGGCGGATTCTTGGAAACGACGCGGAAGGCCGCATCTTCAATCTGCTGGATTTCTCTGACAAACCACGCGATATCTCGGATCCGTGGTACACAGGCGATTTTGAAACGACATTTTCGGACATCATGGAAGGCTGCCAGGCGTTGCTGGATGTCATTAATAAAATGAAAGGATAAAGGATGAAATTTGACAAGAAGGATTTGATTGGTTTGGCGACCGCGTGGGCGGCGTTCTTCATTTTCACGATTGTCGTGATGAATGTGGATGTGCAGGCCATCGGGCCGGAAGGAACGAAAGTAGGATTGGCCGGATTGAACAGCGGATTGCAGGCCTATGGCTACCACGAAGTGTGGTATAAACTGTCAGAAGTCTTTGGCGTTATTGCTCTTGCGGTGGCGGGGGGATTCGCGCTGCTGGGGGCGTGGCAACTTTTCAAAGGCCGTAGTTTGCGCGCTGTTGACAAAGGCGTCTGGCTGATGGGCGGTTTCTACGTGCTGGTCGTGTTCTATTATGTGTTTTTTGACAAATTCGTCGTGAACTACCGTCCTGTTCTGTCGGAGGAAGGGCTGGAGGCATCATATCCATCGTCCCACACGATGCTTGCGATTTGCGTGTTACTGACAGCGGCTCATCAGTTCCATTACCGCTTGAAGCAATGGCCGCGGCTATGTTTCTGGGCGACGGTCGCCTGCTGGTTTGTCATGGTGGAAACGGTCATCTGCCGTCTGCTTTCCGGCGTCCATTGGCTGACGGATATCATCGGCGGCATTCTGTTGTCAACGGCCTTGATTGCCTTGTACTGCTTTGTGGAGAAGCACTTTGTGGAAAAGAAAGAGTGATTGGTTATGAAGAACTTTGCCGCGTTTGACGAATTGCGTCCGAAGCTGGAAAAACAGTATGAGAATGTGGTCTATTCTCAAGAGAACTGCTGGGGCGAAGAACAGCTCCGCACGGCTTGGGAGGCTCATAAGTCACAGAATCCCAATGAAGAGCGGATTCTGTCGCGGGCTTTTCTTACGGCGTTGATTCTGCGGCACGCTCCCGTCGGTGTGGAACCGTTCAATCCGTTTCCAGGCAAATTCGAGACGTTTGGTTTGCTTCAGGAGGATTTGAAGACGGGATATAATCTGGCTGCGGAAAAAGTGCCGGGAGTTATTTGCAACGGGGCGGACATGGAGCTTGGGGTTGGCTGGATGGTGGACCGCAGCCATGTGGCGCCAGATTGGAAAAAGTTGCTGAAGGTCGGGCTGCCCGGATTGATTGAACGTGCGAAAAAAGGTTCTTCGCCGTTCCATCGGTCGGTCGTGATGGTTTACGAGGCGTTGGCGGAATTCTGCCGCCGAATCGCCGTCGTCAACGAAAATCCGGTCTATGAGGCGATTGCCGAACTTCCGCCGCGCACTCTCCACGAAGCGTTCGCTCTCGCATACGTTCTGCATGACGCCATCGAATTCGCCAACGAAGAAGTTCGGACGATGGGCCGTTTCGATTCGCTCTATTTCGATTTCTACCGCAACGACTTGAAAGCAGGGCGGTTGGACCGTGATTCCGCGAAGGAACTGATCAAGTTCTTCTGGATCGCTTTCTACGCACGATATCAGGGGAAACGTTTCGGCAAGAATTTCTGCTTCGGGCCTGATATCAACGAGTTATCGCGTCTTGCATTGGAGGCGTATTATGAGATGGACATCGTCGATCCGAAGCTGTCCATTTTGGTTCGCGGCGACATGCCGCAGGATTTCGCTGAACTATATGCGCGATGTATTCGCGACGGGCGGACCGCCATCGTGTCGCTCAATTATCAAGTGATTGTGGACGGCATGATCCGACATGGGCGGACGCCTGAAGACGCCGCTGATTTTGTTCCAATCGGTTGCTACGAGCCTGCGGTGGCTGGCAAGGAGATTTCCTGCTCTGGTTCGAGTCATCTCTACTTGCCTGTCCCATTGTTGCAGGTAATCAATAACGGATTGGATTACAGCACGTTCGACGATTTCAAAAACGCGTATTTGGAGCAGATTCGCAAAAACTGCACGACCATGGCCGAACGGCAGATTCTATGCGATTTGGCGTGGAAATATGTCAATCCCGTGCCGTTGCTTTCTGGAACGTTCGATTCCTGTATGGAAAAGGAACGGGACATTTCCGATTCGGGAGCCCTTTACAATTCAACGGGTTGCGTCATTTCCTATTTGGCCGATGCCGTCGATTCATTGGAAGCGGTCCGTTATCTGGTGTATGAAGAGAAACTCTGCACGTTGCCTGAACTGCGCAAGATCTTGAAAGACAACTGGCGGGGCCATGAAAAACTGCGCATGACCGTGTTGCAAAAGACGGCCAAATGGGGCAACAACAATCCGCGGATCGATGATTTGGCGATCGAAATCGCCGCATTTGCTTCCAAGATTCTTTTCAAATTGCCTAACGGCCGCGGCGGATTCTTTTATCCGTCGCTGTATGGACAATTGGTCGTTGAAAAAGGAAAATTGATCGGTGCGTTGCCGTCTGGACGGCTGGCCGGCGAACCTATGTCCAAAAACATGGACGCGGTCATCGGCATGGACCGCAACGGAATCACGGCTTTGATGGATTCCGTCCTAAAGGTCGATATGCGGCAGTTCCCCTGCGGAACATGTTTGGATATCATGTTGCATCCCACTGCCGTCCAAGGAGATGAAGGTATTCAGATATTGGTTTCCATCATCCGTACATTCATCACCCATGGCGGCAGCGGCATCCAATTCAACATCTTCGATGCCGCCGTGTTACGCGATGCGCAGATCCATCCGGAGAAATATGCGAATCTACAAGTCCGCGTCTGCGGATGGAATGTCCGCTTCACCGATTTGACGAAAGAAGCGCAGGAAACATTCATCCGCCAGGCGGAGGCAATGTGATTAACCGCAAGCTGCTTGTATAACGCCTTTTCGAAACTGACACTTTTACAGATTAATTACAACTACTTGATGAAAATCCAGTAGCCTTTTCCTGGCTGAAGCGATCGTTCATTCTTTTCAATAGATATCTGTTCCATATTTCTGCGGTTAACCTGCCAAATCCCAGTCACATCCTGTGGACAATAATCATCTCCAACTGGACCAATCAGATTCCAGCCTTTATGCAATGGCATTGGTTCGGCTTCCTCGCCTTTGAGAAGCAGTTCACGTTTGGATGGCGCGTAAATCCAGAAGCCTTGTCCTGCAAGGATTGTTTCAAGTGGTTGGAAACGTCCATTGACCCATCCCCAGCAGACGCCTGTTTCTTTCAAGGCAACGACGCTTTCATCGTTGGGAGTGAACGGGATGGAACAGAGATTCCAGCCTCTGGAAAGTGAAAGCGTTAATTTGGAAGGCATAAACACCACTGTTACGCCATCGGGAGCTTCAAAATTCTTCCATCCTTTGCCTGGAAGGACGTAGAAGGTGATAGGTGTCGGGAAGCTGTCGCTACTCAAGGAGGGAATCCCCCCCATAAATTCAACATATTGTAGATTTGTGCAACCATCGAAAGCACCAGATGAAATTGATGTAATATTCTCTGGAATCGTGATGGATTCGAGAGCCGTACATGAAAAGAATGCACGCCATTTAATGGATGATAAACTATTGGGTAATGTAATGGCTGTCAGCTTGCTACAGTTATTGAAGGTGTACATTTCAAGGGATGTCATACCATTTGGAATGTTAATTTCTGTCAATTCATAACAATAACCGAATGCGCTGCTTCCGATGCTTTTCACACTTGAGGGAAGAGTCAAAGAGAAAAGATTGTCGCATAACTGAAATGCTTCGGATTCAATGATTTCAACACTATCTGGAATTCCAACAGAAACTAATGCCGAGTTATTTGAAAAAGCACTTGATCCAATAGTTGTCACGGAATCGGGAATATCATAATGTGTGTCAGAAATGCCGCCGGGATATTGGATCAATATGGACATATCCTTGCTGAAAAGCACACCATTTTGCGATGTATATTCCGGATTTTCATCATCTACTGTAATAGAAATAAGTGAGTCAGAGTAACTAAATGCAAACTCGCCAATATATTCAACGCTGGCGGGAATGAAAACGGACTCAAGGCGGCTACTCCAGCAACTGAAAGCTCTATCGCCAATCGATAAGACACTATTCGGAATTGTGACGGAAAGAATGCTTGTACTTCCCCCGAATGCATCCTCTCCGATACTGATGACTCCTGACGGAATGGCGACTGTTTCCAGATTTTCGCAGTTTTCAAAAGCGGAATCACCGATGGCTACAACCGGATACCCATTTATGGATGCAGGGATGGAGACATCCGTCTGCTTTCCTATGAATTTCGTGATCGTTGCGGCTCCATCTTCGACACTGTATTCAAAAGCGGATGTAGGAGTAACATCCTCTGCTTTAATCCAGCTGACATCATCCACCCATGCGCAATCACTGTAACTTGATATATAACTGTCTTTAGAGTAAGTCCACTTCAAATAATGGTCTCCTTCGCCAGTTATTGTGAAGCATTTCTGTTCCCAAGCAGTATCTCCTGAAATTTTATCCTGTTTTACGCCATCAATACTAAAGGAAAGTTCATCATGGCTTTTTTCAGAAGAGGCTTTCCAGTAAAATGCAAGAATACCAGGACCAGTGACTTTTGCTATCATGGAAGTTTTTTCAGAATTATTGATGGAGGCAGACTGGAGGGCTGTTGGCGCACTATTGAAAGTTTTTCTCTGAATGAACCATGGAGCATCCATAAATTCAAACAGAATTCCGTCTCCGCTGGAGAATGAAGACATTTCCGTCAAAGAAATCAGCTTGCTCTGAACAGGATTGGAGGATTTCATATCCTGCCTGAAGGCTTTAACGGTTAAAAACGAAGTCTCTGTGATATTCAAGCTATTTTCTGGAAATACAGGGCTGAATGACATAGGAATGCTACCGTCAAGTGTATAGCGAATCGTTGCATTAGGCGTATCGCAAGTCGCTGTAACATATAGGTTATCAGAAAAATAAACCGTTTCATCCACGTTTAGTATTGGAGTGGCGACTTGTTGTGAAGGACCGCTACATAAAAAAATATCCTTTGAGGTCATAAGCTTCTTGTCGCCGAAATCGACTGTGGCATTAAGTGTCACCGTCTGATTTACACCAGTTTTATTTTCATTTATGACATAGGCATTCCGATATAGATTTGCATATTCGGTTGAAGAAAGTGTCCACCATGCTAAAGTGCTACTAACCGAGTCATCAGACCATGTTACTTTACAGTCATATTTGGCATATTCTCCAAATCCTATTGCATCTTCAATATCTATGTTAAGAGAGACAAAACCTTTCCAGACTATATCGTCAATCCATGCACAGTCATTATTATTTGAAAATCCGGAATCCTTCGAAAATGTCCAAGTAAGATAATGGACGCCTTCTTCTGACACAGTAAATTTTTCGTATTCCCATTCGTTCTCCCGATAAGAGGAGGTCTGGCGTATGCCGTCAATGCTGAAGGAAAGAGTATTCCAAAAATCTAAAGAATGTTTCCAGTAAAAGGAAATAATACCAGGCCCCGTGACCTTTAATACAAGGGAGGTGGATTTGCCACGATCAATCATTGCAGATTGCATGGCGCAAGGAGAAGAATGGAATGTATCCGTCTGAAGACTCCAGGGGGTGTCCGTGGAATACATTGTGACATCTTTTCCACTGATAATAGCATTTGCTTCTGGAAGTTCAGTCAACGCCGACAATTTGCATTCGGCAGTATAGGAATCCTTCATGCCTGCTTTGAAAGCTTTGACAACGACTGTGCAAGATTCGTCAATTGTCAAACCGTCTTCGGGAAAGACTGGGCTTGATTGATTAGGTGACCATCCGTCTGTCCGATAGCGGATGGTTACATCCGGTGTGTCACAGCTAGCCGTCACCAAACAACTGCCAGTGAAAAATGATGATGGGCTTGCTAAGAGTTTCGGTGTTGCGATTTGCGGAAGGAAGGTATAAGTTTTTGAAACAACGTCGCTGACAGGTTCTCCGTTGACAAACGCACGTGCTGAGACGGTTGTTGTTTCCGTCAGAGACAGTGGTTCCGTGTAAACCATGTCGTTTGTTGTTGGTTCGTCGGAATCCAGACGATAATGGATGACGGCTTGTTTTTGAAGAATGGAGATTTCAAGTTCCTGAATCTTTCCCAATGCGTAGATTTCCTCTACATCAAGGCTGAAATGCAGTAAATCCATATCAATAAATTCACGAAATTCGTCACTAGACAGGTCACATGCTCCACATATTTGCTTGCTTTTCACGGGATCAATAATGACAATATATGGATGGCCACCATACAAGCCACTAGTGAATTGATAACTTTCCTCGTCATAGAAACTATAAACATACCATAACACATAGTTTTCAACAAGCATTTTCTTTATATCTACTATTTCACAGATTTCTTGGCAAAAGCGGCTGTCCGAATATCTTAAATAATTATCTTCTATCAAAAGGATAAATTTTTCTGATGCTTTCGCAATTTCAAAAGCCTCCTCCAAACTGTCATACCAAATCAGATCAGGTAAAAAGACATAGTTTTTCGTCACGGTTTCACCTATTGGCTCATCGCCAAGAAATAGCTGGGCAGAAATCGTCGTATTCTCAGTCAAAGTAATGGGATCGGTATAAACGGGATCTTCCAAGGTTGGAGTTTTTGCATCCAGACGGTAATGGATGACGGCTCGTTTTCTATCACAAAATATTTCTAGCTCGTAAGTGGTTCCAGGCGAATATGTTTCATCGTCATCCATGCTGAATATCAGTGTGTCGAGATTCAGAAACATGCGGAATTCATCCGCAGATGGATCACAGATACCTCGTATCATGTGGCTTGTATCATCGGGATCGATGATGACGGCATACGGATGAAAGCCATGTAAACCACTGGTAAATCGAGAGGCTTCCCAATCGAAATTTCTGGCGTACCACAAGACGTAATTGTCCAGAAGGTATTCTTTGATATCGTCTATTTCGCAGATATCATTGCAAAAATTACTGTAAACCGCCCAAGAATCATAGTCTTCAACCAGCAAAATCATCTTGCCTGTGTCTTCTGCCTCATACAATGCATCATCAAAATCGTCAAACCAGTAAAGAGCCCCCCCTTTGAGACGAACTAAAATTGTCTTTTTGACAATGTTTCCGACGGTATCTGTCGCTGTCAGATAGAGCAGTACATTGCCGATGGCTTGCTGTATTGGAGCAATATCCAGCATCCATGACGTGCCGTCACCTGTCACGGTAATGGCATTATCCGGAAGAATATCTGGACGGCTACTGGTTACTAATACGGCAGCCAGTGGGACGTTGGAGGTGATGTTCGTCGTTACATCAGCTCCTTTGATGCTTTCAAGCACTTCATCATATGCCAATATTGGTAACGGGGCAGGATTATCGACAATCTTTATGGTATAGCCTTCAGATGGAGTTTGCCATTTTCCGTCGATAAATGCTTCCAGTGTATAAGTATTTTTTCCTGTTTGTTCCGTCAATTCATAGCTGCGTTCGGAGCCATCAATTGAAGAACAAATAATTGTACTGTTTTCTTCTGTGGTCTTTGTTAGGCGGAACATGTCTGCCTTTAGTTGTTTGGGAAAATCCCATGAAAGCATAAGAGTGGAATTTTGTTCAATTGATATCTGTTTGAAGACAGGTACTGGTGCGGGAGTGATGTTTGTGATGGCTTCTCTGACGATGGTTTCTTCATATCCATCCGTGAGCAGATACCAGCCATTCTCGGAACCACCCCAGCCATAATTGAAATGGTAGTAATCGAGATTGTCGATTGTTCCCAGGCCGTCCGCTACGAACAGATGGTCAGGGATGGCGACGAGCGCCGGCCGTTTCGAGACCATGTCATCATGCAGTCTCATGTAGTGGATTTGCATCAAAAGAGGGTCATGTGAGGTGTAATAATCATGTTGGGCATATTTCGAATAGCCAAGATAGTGATACAGGTAATTTTTTATTTCATTGATGCTGGCTTCTGCTCCTCTAGGTTCATAATTGGCGTTGACGAGAACGCCCATTTCCATGGCCAGTCTTGCAACAGCCAGTTCGGAAGCGGTTATATTTGTTTCATCTGTCATGGCATAGTTGTTTTCAATCAAATTCCATTCAAAGGGGAATGAAAAATCGGCTTTAAAAGTCGCCCGCAGGTGGCCATTTACATCCTTGCATATCTTGGTTCCAATTTCGGCAATTGGCCATTCATGATACTTCAGTATTTGGGCAATGGCAATTGGAACACATCCGGCCAAGGAACGTCTGTCATAATCTATATATGATGGACTAAAAATATTATAGGGAGAAATCTGATCCCATTCTGTCTCCAGCATTGGAGGCGTAATGATGGTGGAAGGCGTGACTGAATCCGCACGGGTAGGGGAGAGCAACCTTTTCCAACGGAGTTGGTTATCTTGTGCTATGGTGTTGCCACGTGTCTGTGGGTGGTCCAAGGCTTCTTGAAAAATGGAGCCTTGTTTGTCCAGCATGGTGGGCAACGGTGTCGGCGATGATTTCGAGAACGTGGCCTTCGTGTCAAATGCCACAACAGGCGGCAACGTATCGTCTGCTGCCATGATGAGATAACCTGATGGCGTGAGCGGAACATGCCAGAGCGGGAGTTGTTTCCCATCCGGATCGGTCATGCGAATGGCATCTGTTGGCTTCGCATCTGGCTGTTCCGCCTTAAAAATGGCATTTGCGGAAATCCAACGGCGAGCTGCCGTTTGAATGTCGTCTGAATTTACATCTCCTGCATATAT
>JAEEGH010025232.1_pt1 | contig 11932 bp, 8 predicted proteins | sample 9134181 | NCBI WGS metagenome assembly JAEEGH01 (sample SAMN16246544, study PRJNA631951) | gut metagenome | biome: gut microbiome; feature: rumen; material: DP-attached | host: Bos | place: Iran: Karaj | collected 2018-10
ATAGTGACAGTTTGTCACTAAATGGCTGACAATCTGATACTTACGCTGACATTTTGTCATATTTGGCGCTCCGGCTTTGTGAAAACTGCGAGGGATTGTGTACCTTTGTGAAGAGATGGAACCTCGGACATATATAGCGATCGATCTGAAGTCGTTCTACGCGTCGGTGGAGTGCGTGGCGCGGGGGTTGGATCCGCTGACGACGAATCTTGTCGTGGCGGATGCTTCCCGCACGGAGAAGACGATCTGTCTGGCGGTGACGCCGTCGCTTAAGGCGTATGGCATCTCCGGACGCGCTCGGCTTTTCGAGGTCGTGCAGCAGGTCAGCCGCGTCAACGCCGAGCGCCTCCGGCACGCCCCAGGTCGGCGTTTTTCCGGCATAGCAACACATGATCCTGAAGTGAAGGCCGACCCTTCGAAGGCCCTCGGCTATCTCATCGCCCCGCCCAGGATGCGTCATTATATGGAGGTCAGCAGCCGGATCTATGACATCTACCTCAAGTATGTATCTTCCGAAGACATACATGTGTACTCCGTGGATGAGGTGTTCATCGATGCCACCCAGTACCTGCGCATCTACGACACGAACCCGCACGACTTCGCGATGCGGATGATACGCGATGTGCTGGCCTCCACCGGCATCACCGCCACCGCCGGCATCGGGCCGAATATGTATCTGGCGAAGATCGCGATGGATATCGAGGCGAAGCACAATGCTCCGGACAAGGATGGGGTGCGGATTGCGGCGCTCGACGAGGCGTCCTACCGGCGGAAATACTGGACCCATCGGCCTCTGACCGATTTCTGGAGGATCGGCAAGGGGCTGGCAGCTCGCCTGGAGGCCAACGGGATGCACACGCTGGGGGATGTAGCCCTCTGCTCGGTGCGCAACGAGAATCTGCTCTACAAGCTGTTCGGGGTGAATGCAGAGCTGCTGATCGACCATGCGTGGGGATGGGAGCCCTGCCGGATTTCGGATGTGAAGGGGTATCGGCCGGAGGGGCACAGTCTGAGCAATGGGCAGGTGCTGAGCGAGCCGTACTCTTTTTCGAAGGCGCGGACGGTGATTCTGGAGATGACGGATCTGCTGGTGATGGAGATGGTGTCGAAGAGGGTGGTGGCGGATCAGATGGTGCTGACGGTATGCTATGATCCGGAGTCGCTGGAGGCGGGCGAGGGCGGCTATTCCGGGCCGGTGGTGAACGACTGGTACGGGCGGCCGGTGCCGAAGCCCGCGCACGGATCCATCAACCTCGGAAGGCAGACTTCATCTACCGACATAATCCTTAAGGCGGTGGGGGAGCTGTTCGACCGGATCGTGGACCGCGACCTGCTGGTGCGGCGTATGTACATAGTTGCCAACCATGTGATTCCGGAGGATCAGGCCGCGGGGGTGCAGCTGAATCTGTTCGAGGAGGAGCCGGATCTGGAGAGGGAGCGCAGCAGGCAGGAGGCCATCCTGAAGATAAGGGAGAAGTTTGGAAAGAATGCGATCCTGAAGGGGATGAATTTCGAGGAGGGGGCGACGGCGAAGGATCGTAATAAGCAGATAGGAGGACACAAGGCGTGAGTGAACTGGATAAATACGCGGAGATACTGGACCTTCCGCATCACGACCCGGATCCCGTAAAGCATCCGAGGATGAGCCGTCGCGACCGCGCGGGGCAGTTCGCGCCCTTCGCCGCCCTGACCGGGTTTGACGAAACCATCGAACAGGCCGGCCTGGAACACGATTCGAATTATTAGCTTTTATACTAGTGTGGAAAGGTCTTCGCGCCGCAAATGCAGTACCCTGGCCAACTGCTTCGAATTACATTTCAACTCCTGACGCAGCAGTCGGGCTAACGACAATCTCTCCGTTGCCGAACACTGCATAATACTGGTTTTTCGGAAATACTCCATAGATAGCTGCGTTGCTCGGAACTTTACGTCTGAGTCCGGCAGCGAAAAAGATTCCCTTGCCATCTCCTCCTCTGTTTCCTGATCGTTCTTTCTATTATTTAATTCGAACAGAAATGCCTGTATTGTAGGGAACTGCTTCTCCGCATAAGAAGTTGCTGTATAGCACCCAGGCCAAATCATCCCATTCTGAAGAACCAACCAGTCTTTGGGCAGGTCGGTATGAGAAGAAGTTATCCGATGTTGCTCACGGATGCTGATATCCGCAAATCGCTTGGCAGAAGAAGTCATCCAATCATTGTCGCTGAAGACCAGAAATGCTGAAGACCAGCGATAGCCTTGCGGCATAACCCGCAATCCGGCAACGACAGGATTCCTATAAAGATAGACGATTTTCTGACCAAGTTTATCGGGAGAAATAAACCAGTATCCGGTTTCAATCTTCTCCATTAAAGGATGTTCTCTGTGTTGTGCTACCCACATAGCTGTTAGCTTTGCATAGTTTCTGATGAACATATCACAATCCTCCCTTTCCCCATAAAGAATAAAATGGAAATGATTATCCATCAGGCAGAATGCGATAATGTTTACAGATCTGCCTGCGGCTATGCATAATGCAATGCAAACCGCAATTCTATTCATCCCTGCGATGAATTCCCTCTCGTTGGCAAATAGGATTTCTTTCTCGAATCCCTTAGATGCATAATGTGTAAAACTTTTCATGGCGGCAAGGTAGTACAAGTAAACGTAAATTATATATCGCAAACTTAAAAAAAATGTTACCCCCTATTTTTTTTTTAAGTTTCCGATGGTTGGGCACGGGGTGTCCGTTACCTTAATCAGTTGGACCTGCTGCGAAAAAGGGCAGAAACGTCGCAGGTGGTGGTGTTTTGAGGGGGACCTGCTGCGAAAAGGGGCAGAAACGTCGCAGGTGGTTTAGAATTATCGTGGGTGGCGAGGGGGATGAGAAGGACGAAGAGAAGGGCAAATAAAAAAGGCCCATCTTGAACGATGAGCCTTTTGCTTTACTGTGGGCTGCGGTCAGCGGAGGGTGTAGTCCAGGGTGATCTTGATGTCGGAGGAGGAGGCGCCGATGAGGATCTTGTAGGCGCCGGTGTCGACCTTCCAGCTGTGCGAGGCTACGTCGTAGTAGGAGAACTCGCTGCGGGGGATGGAGATGCGGAACTCGGCGCTCTTGCCTTTGGCGATGAACTTCTTGTCGAAGCCCTTGAGCTCGAAGGCGGGGCGCAGCACCGAAGGCTTCACCGGGGCGACGTACACCTGCACGGCCTCGGAAGCATCCACCTTGCCGACATTCTTAACCGTGAACACCACCTCGCAACCATCTTCCGTAGCAACGACCGAACCGCCGGAGTACTCGAAAGCGGAGTAGCTGAGGCCGTAGCCGAAGGGGAACATAGGCTGCACGCCGAACCTCTCTACGCCACGGTATCCCACGAACAGACCCTCGGTGTAGGTCGAGTGAGGCATGGGGTCGCGGCTGGGGCTGACCTCAAGCACTGAAGGGGAAGTGGAGTGATAGTACTGCGCGGCGGGGTTCTTCTCTTCCGTACCCCAGAAGGTGAAGGGCAGTTTGCCGGAAGGGGAGACCTTGCCGGAGATGATGTCTGCGAGGGCCTTGCCGCCTTCCTGGCCGCCGTACCAGGCCATAATGATGGCTGCTACGTCGTCCTTGAAGGGATTGATGTCTATCTCGCCGCCGGAGTTGACGACCACTACGGTATTCTTGTTAAGGCCCGCGGCGGCTGCGATGAGCTCGTTCTGGCCTTCGGGCAGGGCGTAGGTACGGTCGTGGTTCTCGCGCTCGGTATCGCTGTTGAATCCTACGACGACCACGACGGCATCGGCCTTGGAGATGGCTTTCTGCTCGTCGGCGGAGAAGTCGCTGCCCTCGATGAGCTGCACGTCGAACTTCTTGCCAAGGGCCTTGAGGCCGGCGTAGGGGGTGATGTTGCGCCCGGGGATGGGATCCATCCTGCCGGAGCCTCCGCCGAAGGCAACGGTGTTGGCGTTGGGTCCGAGGACCACTATGCGGCCCTTACGCACGGGCAGGAGGCCGTTGTTGGTAAGCAGCACGGGAGCCTCGATGGCGGCGTTGTAGGCCATCTGGCGGGAATATTCGTAGTCTTCGGGGATGGATTCATCCTTCGCAGGCTTGTCCAGCAGGCCGAAGGCGATGAAGGTCTGGAGAATGTGCTGGCACATCTCGTCGAGGCAGGATTCGGGGAGGACGCCGTTCTCGATGAGGGGCTTGACCATTTCAGGCTTGGTGGTGAAGTTCGCGGGCATCTCGAGGTCGAGGCCGCTGGTGAGCACTCCGAGGGTGGTGTAGGTGGATTTCCAGTCGGACATCACAATGCCGTCGAATCCCCACTTGCGGAGGTTCTCCTTGATGAGCCAGGAGCTCTCGGCTGCGTGCTGGCCGTTGATGGCGTTGTAGCTGGTCATCACTGCTGCAACCTTGGCGCGCTCCACGGCCTTGCGGAAGGCAGGGAAGTAGATTTCGTTAAGGCTGCGCTCGTCGATGACGGAGCCCACGCGGTGGCGGCTGTATTCCTGATTGTTGCCGACGAGATGCTTGACGGTGGCAATCACGCGATGGTCCTGGATTCCCTCGATGTAGTTGACTGCGATCTCCGAGCTGAGGAAGGGATCCTCGCCATAGTACTCGAAGTTGCGGCCGCAGAGGGGGGAGCGGTAGATGTTGACGCCGGGGCAGAGCATTATGCGCACTCCGCGGGCGGTGGCATCGAAACCTATTCCGTCGCCCACACCCTTGGCAGCATCGCGGTTGAAGCTGGCTGCAAGGCCTATTCCGCAGGGATAATAGGTGCTGTTGGTCTTGTTGCGCACGCCCTGGGGGCCGTCGGCCATCCTCACTACGGGGATGCCCAGCCTTTCTATGCCATAGGTGTGGAATCCATCGTCTTTTCCGGAGATGAATTCAATCTTCTCGTCGAGGGTCATCTGGCTGACGATGCTTGCCGCGCGGTCTTTGTCGTCCTGGTTGATGATGTAGGGTTGGGCGCTCAGGGCCGCGGAGAACAGCATCGCTGCTGCAGAAGCTATAAGGTACTTTTTCATATGTGTATAACTAAAATTCAATGAAAACGAAGGAGTGAGGCTCCATCGCGAGGTTCAGGGTGCCGTCGGGCTGAAGGGCGACCGGGTATTCGGTGTACATGTTGAACTGGTCGGTGATGTGGCAGCGGACGTTGTCGTCGAACTTGCCGGCGGCGAGGCTTACTGTGATGTCTTTAGTCGCAGTGATGTTGTCGTCCTGGCAGTAGCGGCTGACAAGGATTCCGAGGCGGCCGGAAGCATTGCGGGCGGCGGTCACATACACGTCGGGGATATCGCAGGAGGCCTTTACCTGGGTGCCCAGGGTCTTGAGCTTGCCCCAGGCATACAGTGCCCAGTAGGGCCAGATAGGAGTGTTGCTCAAGGTATCGAAGAGCCCGTTGAAAGCGGTGCCGGGGGTCCAGACATAATACATCATCATGTCGGTAGGGCAGTCCTGGCCCAGCTGCATTGCGGCACAGACGAAGGCGCCGGCCTTGGGGCTGGACATAGTGCGCGACGAGTAAGGATAGTCGTCGGTCCAGCTCTTGATGTAGTTCCATTCGTTCAGGAAGGATTCGGCTTCGCTGTAGCCGTACTTATCGAGAAGCGCCCGGACCTGATAGGAATAATCCACATAGATGGTAGGGTCGTTCTCGTAGATGTGCCAGGCGAAGAAGTCGAGAGGGACGTTCCTGCGCTGCATCTCGGAGAGGAGTTTCTCATACCAGACGGGCACGGTACGCACGCCGGGGTCGGTGCCAGACATTGCCGGGCCGCCGATCAGCAGATTCGGGAAGCAGCCCTTGAGGTGCTTTACGGCCACCTCGAAGAAGTCGTAGAACTGCTCGGGGGAGCCTGCCCAGCAGCGGGGGTCGGTCTTCCATTTGTCGCCGTCCCACTCGAGGTTGGGCTCGTTCCAGACCTCCCAGTACTTGATGTTGTAGTGGAATCCGTCGGCCCATCCCTCGTTATAGTGGCGGATGATGTGTTCGCATATCTTCGCCCATTTCTTGTAGTCCTTGGGAGGGTAGATGTTGTATTTCTTGAGGGGCTGGTTCTCGATGCTCTGGCCCAGTCGGTAGAAGACCTCCACGCCGGCGTCCTGTATGCTCTTGACGTACCTGTCGGTAAGGGTGAAGTCGTAGGACTCGGGCTTGTCGGGGTTCTTGGAGAAGTCCGGGAAGATTATGGAGATGTCCACCACGTGCTCGCCGTAGGCACCGTATCCGGCAGCGTCGTGGTTGCGGGAATATCCCACGTTGGCAGCCTTGAAATAGCCGGTGGTGCCGGTGTAAACCTGCTCTTTATTGTTGATGCGGGGGCCGTTGTTGACGGCGTTCATCCGCTTGATGGGACCCACCGTTTCGCCGGGGGAAACCACGATTTGAGCCGAAAGGCATATGCCTGTGCAGATGATTGCCAGGCAGGAAAGGATGATTTTTTTCATCGTTTTACTTGAGCAGTATGCTCTTTTCGCGTTTTACAAATTGGATAGGAATTCCGGAAGGGTCGCGCATCATCGCTCCGTCGAATCCGGGGTTTTTGTCGTGCGTCACCAGGGTCGCACCGGCCTTGACGAGGCGCTCGATGTCGGCATCGACATCGGTGGAGGTGAAGCCGAAATGCAGGGTCAGAGGGTCCATGTTGGCGTAGTCCGGAGCCTGGGGCTGGGTCTTGGCGCGGTAGAGCTCTATGGCCACGCGGCCGCTTGCATCGACGATGAAGGTGGTGTGGGTTTCGTCGTCGCGTTCGTAGGTCTTGGTGAATCCGAGGTTCTCGCACCACCATTTGGCGGTCGCGACTGGATCCGCTACGTCGATCGCGGGGTGTTCAAGTACGAAGCCTTTGGGCTTTGTGGTTTTTTCTTTCTTTGTCATGGTATTAGTGGTTTTCCTTTTTGCGATATAGTTCTTTACGTCCACCCATTTGTAGTAGGGGCCGGAGTATGCTTCGAGTTCGGGGATGAGGGTTTCCTGCTCGTTGGCGAGGAACTTCACGAGCACCAGGCCCTTGCGGTTCCTGTAGAATATGAGCTGTAGGTTGGCGGCGTAGGGGCAGAGTTTTGCACCGTTCCAGTTGCCGTAGGCCTGTTCGGGCGTGAGGCGGGGATAGCCGTAGCCTTCGAGTCCGAAGTATGAGCAGATGCCGAGGAAGGGCCAGTCGTGACCGAAGATTAGGTCGGCGGCAACGGGGGCACCTGCAATGGCTGCATCGGCCTTGCGCACCATTTCGTCGGCAAGCCTGGAGGCGCGGGGCATGCGCTCGTCGCCGAAAGGCACGGAGTTGCACTGCTGCAGATAGGCGCTGAAGGCGCCGCGGTTGAAGTTCGAAAGCACAGCCTCCCAAGGCAGGAAGCGGAAGAGGTTCTCGTCGATGTCGAAGGCCTCGGTGATTCGTGCAAGATTGTAGATGTACGAAGCCAGCCTGCCGGGTTTCTTGAAGATGGCCTTGCCCCGCTCAGGATCGGTGAAGATGCGGGAATATACGTACATCGTATCGTATTTTACGGCCGTCATGGGTCCGTGGACGATGGCCCCGGCTTTCTCCTTTACTGCGGTAGGGGCACCGTGGCTGATGATTTTCTGGATTGTTTCGCCGGCATCCCAGGTGATGACTAGGTCGGTCTTGCAGGACTGCAGCGAAGATGTGAATGCGGCCATGCTCACGAGGCAGCGGGGGACCACCGACGACAGTGCGTGCACTACTCCGTTACGGAATACTCCGGGATAGCGCTGATACATCCGCCTGGCAAGCTGCTCATGCTCCCTTGCACCTCTGGGGGTAAGGCGTCCGTCCATGCCGTCGTGCAGTTCGAGCACCTTCTTGGCATAGTAGAAGAGGGTATCTCCCGAAGGAGTGAGTATTCCCTCGTTTGCCGCGATCTGCAGGTAAGAAATAAGCTTTTTCAGGGTCTCGTCGCTTCCGTGGCTGCGGGATCCGTGCCTGCCATAGTGGCTGATGTAGAAGGGCTTGAATCCGCCCGGCGCGGGAGTATCCTTGATGGGCAGGAACTCGTAGGAATGGGTGTTGAATCCTGCTCTCTGGGGGAACTCGCGCAGATACGCATCCAGCTCAGCCGAAGTCTGAGCGAATGCGGCCAGCGAAACCAGAAGCAGAAGGGTAGAATATAGGAATCTTTTCATATTACTTGGTTAGGTATGCTTTCACGTCGTCCCAAAGGTAGTAGGGCCCGGAATAGGCCGTAATCTCAGGTATGAGGGTTTCTTCCTCATTGGCGAGGAACTTCACCAGCACCGCTCCCTTCCGGTTCTTGTAGAACACCATCTGGAGGTTGGTGGCGAAGGGGCAGAGTTTCACTCCGTTCCAGTTGCGGTAGGCTTCTTCTGCGCTTAGGCGGGGGTAGCCGTAGTTTTCCAGCCCCAGGTAGGAGCACAGCAACAGGAAGGCTACGTCGTGGCCGAAGCGGAGGTCGGCGGCAACAGGGGCTCCGGCTATGGCTTCGTCGGCCTTGGATATGATGTCCAAAATCAGCGGTTCGGTGCAGGAGAGAGCTTCTTCGCCGAAGGGAAGCGAGTTGCAGAAGGCCAGGTAGAAGTTCAGTGCGTGGCGGGCGTAGTATGTTTCGACCACTTCCCAAGGCAGGAAGTTGTAGCGGTTCTCTTCGATATCATAGGCCTCTGCAAACTGGGCGAGGGAGAAGACGGCGGAGATGAAGGGTTTGGATTTGCCGGCGATCTCCCTGCCGCGGACCGGGTCCTTGAAGAATCTGGCGAAAACGGCCAGGGTGTCGATGGTGATGTCCGTCAGCGGCCCGTGGACTATGTCGAGGGCTTTCTTCCTGGTTTCTTTCGAACTGATGCCGGCTACCAGGCGTTGGAATTTTGCTCCGCAGTCCCAGGTGATGACGAGGTCTTTCTTGCAGGACTTGAGCGAGGATGTGAATGCGGACATGCTCACGAGGCAGCGGGGTACATCCGACGATATGGCGTGCACCTCCCCGTGGCGGAATACGCCGGGGTAGCGCTGGTACATGCGCTTTGCAAGCATTTCGTGTTCCCTGGCTCCTCTGGGCGTAAGACGCCCGTTCAGGCCGCCGTGGAGTTCTATCATCTGCTTGGCGTAAACAAGCAAGGTGTCGCCCGAGGGAGTGATGTTCCCTTCTTTGGCCGCAGTCTGAAGGCAGTCCCTCAGCAGCACATAGGGCGCGTCGCTAGAGTGGGAACGGGAGCCGTGCCTGCCGTAGTGGCTGATGTAGAAGGGCTTGAAGCCCTTAGGCGCGGGGGTATCTTCCAGAGGATGGAACTCGTAAGAATGTATGTTGAACGAGGCGCGCTGGGGGAATTCCCGTATATACGCTTCCATCTCGGGCGAGAGCTGGGCGTAGCTGACAGCGCTCACCAGAAGTAGGCTTATGCTTATGAGCAGTCGTTTCATTTGCCTAGAACTTAAGGGGTTTGATGATTGTTACGAAGCGCTGGACTCCGGCACCCGGGGTGCGGGTGGCGTCCAGGCGGATAAGCGGGCGCTCGGCCTTTTCGTGCATGGCCTCGCTGAACCAGTCTTTATCGATGCTGACGGTGGAGCCTTCCGGGCCTTCGACCGTGATCTGCAGGCCGGCATCCCCGTCTTTGTAGATGAAACTGCCGTCGGACTGCCTTTCGACCGTTCCCCGGCCGAGTCCGTTACGCAGGGTGAGCCGCCCGGTGGCGGGGCCGCGGACCTCGTCCGTTATCACGAAATAACTTTCGTCGATGAAGGAGATGCTGCGGCGGCGGGTCAGGCCCTCGTAGGCCTCGTGCTGCACGGTCAGGACCTGTCTGGGGCCCTCGGCCGTCCATTCGAGGACCTGCGGATGCGGGTCATCGTAGTCCCTGTCGTCCAGCGTGAGGGCGTTGTGGCGGGCGGTGGCTTTGAAGTAGGCCCGCTGGCGCTCGATTCCGGCGTCGCCGGAGTAGGTGTAGGAGCCGGCGTCCGGCATCAGGATCTTTCCGTAGGCCCAGAGTTCGAAGGTGCCGAAGTCGGGCTGGGCGTGCCACATTCCGCGCTCGGTGGCCTTGATGGGCATTATTATGCTGGCGGCATCCCATCCGCTGCGGAAGCAGTAGAATCCGCTTTCCGGGTGTCCGGAGGACTTGTAGTCGGGGTCGGGAACGCCGATGTGCTGCAGCAGTCCGTCGTCGGCGAGGTCATCCCTGCGGCGGGCGTCGCTGAAGCAGGGGTGGGTTCCGTCGGGGTAGCAGTAGTCCAGGTAATACCTTGTCATCTTGACCAGCCGGTCGAGGCATTCCTGAGGGAAGAGGCCCAGCCTGCCATTCATCCGTGCTACCTGGATGGCATCGTCGTAGGACTGCACGAATCCAATGTGGTATCCCGGATCCAGTTCGAAATGACAGCCGTCGGGGGTGCTCTGGCGGACTATCTCCTTGTTCAGGTTCTCTGCCCCGGCCCTTACCCAGGACTCCGCGTCCTTGAATTCGGGGAAGCAGATTCCTGCGCGGATGATTCCGGAGGATTGATGGATGAGATGGTTGCCGGAGGGGCTGAAGGAGCTCATCAGCACGGTGGCGTTCTGATGATAGGCACGGAGGAATTCCAGCAGGAATCCGGGCTTGTAGCAGCGCGCATCCTTGAAATAAGAGAAATGCGTGCACCAGCGCAGCAGGCGGATTCCGACTTCCAGCGGCCTCCAGGCGAAGCATTCGTTGGGGGAGTCCACATCGATGGTGCCGCTGCTGACGGTGCCGTTCCCGGAGATGCCGAAGGGCTTGTAGGGGTTCTTGGCCACCCAGTCGCGGAATTCTGCAACATACTCCCTGGCGAATTTCTTCTTACCGGTGGTGCAATAGACCTTGCCGAGCGATGTCCACCATCCCTGGCGGTGCAGCTGCACGCGCATTTCGATGTCCTTTACCGGCCAGTATTCCCAGTTTATGTCCTTGCCGTAGTTCCAGACCGTATCTTCCAGAACGTGGAATCTGTGATGCATCGCATCGCCGGCCCAAATGTAGTCTTTGCCGGATGCTTTCCGCGAGTCCTGGCCGGGAATGTATATGTCTTTCCTGTGGCGATAGTACTTCAGCAGGGCCTTGGATGCCTTTTTCAGACGGCCTTTTTCGTAGTTCTTCCTGACCTTCTCCAGCCCGGGGCGGTTAAGGTCCAGGAGTTCGAACACGTCGCGGCCGTCGTCCGCCATAGCGGCGGACAGACTCATAATCAAGCCCATAAGGCATATGGCCAGCCTGCGTATCATCTGTACTTCTTAATATCGTATTTCTTTGCGCCCAGCACGGGGAAGACTCCTAGGCCCCAGGGCTCGTGCCATTTGACGGAGCCGCGCAGGCGGTTGTCGGGGTCGTACACTCCGTACACCAGTTTGGATACTTCCGGGGGTGCGGGCACGGTCTGGCCGCCTTCGAAGTTGAGCACTCCTATGGTGAGGTTGACCTCGGCGGGGGTATTGCCGAACATCTTTCCGCGCGTGGTGGAAAGAATCACCCGGTTATGCTGGGCCACTATATGGCCTATGGTAGATAGGTGGGTTGCGTCGTGAAAAACGACGGCCTCTTCGCAATTATGCACGTAGAGGTAGTCCGCACAGACGTGCTCTCCCATCACGAATCCGTAGCGGAAGCCCTGGACGGCAACATTGCGAAGAATCTGGTCGTCGTTTTGGTTTCCGGAGGTATGGAGACCTACGGTATGGCAAGGGTTGGGCTGGAGGGATTTCCCCAGTTCGGTATCTCCCACCTGCTCGTCGAGGCAGAATTGGGAATCCTCCACAATGAGCCTGGATACATTCTTGAGGAAGGCGGCCGATGTGGTGGGATACATCCTGCCCGTGTCGAGGTGCACCCGTATTTCCAGGTTCTTCATAGAGAAGACGGTACGGGAGAAACGCCCGTCGCAGCTGTCGCCCTCGGGGGCCGCAATTACTGCCCAGGGCCTTTCGAGGGAATCCCTGACTTCGGGGGCGTCCCAGGTGGAGTGC
>JAEEGH010025234.1_pt1 | contig 11930 bp, 8 predicted proteins | sample 9134181 | NCBI WGS metagenome assembly JAEEGH01 (sample SAMN16246544, study PRJNA631951) | gut metagenome | biome: gut microbiome; feature: rumen; material: DP-attached | host: Bos | place: Iran: Karaj | collected 2018-10
AGGAAATAAAACAATGAGAATCGCGCCGAAAAAAGCGCGATTCTTTTTTGTGTGATTATGGAATGTTTTCGCCTGCAAAAACACAAAATTGTCGAGTGTAATCGACAAAAAATTGAATAATTTGCAAAGTGGAGTTTACAAAATATAATCAAATTTGCAAAGTAGAGGATGCAAACACGATTGTTGGAGGTGATTATTATTCCCACTCCACCGCCGTCCGCATGGCCAGCATGATAGCCTCGCCGACCAAGGCTATATCGGCAAGCAGATAATGGCTCTTGCCTCTACTGCGCCAGGTGGTTCCCGCAAGTTCTCCCGTCTTCAGAAGCTTTTTCCTTAAAGCCCAATCCTCGAAATAGGTCACACTACCAACGGCAAAGGCTGTTCCCGTCGGGCTAAGGTTGAAAATAATTGGTCCAGCATCTATATCCATCCCAAGCCAACATCTTCTGTCATGGTATTCCTTGAAGCCTGTAATGGGCCGCTTCTGCAAGAAGTTCGCCTTCAGCCTCTCATACTGGTCTTGGGCAAACTCCTCATCGATGAAAGTCAAGTAATAGCAACTCAACGCCGAATAAGAGCCTTTGATGGGTGCTTCCTCATACATCCCTTCCCTATCGTCAGGCAGGAACGATGCGAGCATCCCGGTGTCCTTATCAAGCCAATGCTGTTTGGCCTCAGAAAGCCATTGGTAAACGGTTGAGTAATACTTGCCTTCATACTGTTGAGAATAAACCGAAAGTGCTACGATGGCCACCAGCATATCCGGCACATACACGCACTCGCCCGGATAAGTCGGCAGATTCATGTTTGGGCTTTCAAGGACGCGGCGGTTCATGGTCTCGCATAGCCGATGATAAAGCTCATCGTATTTGTCGCCTCCGCCAATGCGTTTGTAACCGCCAATCATCCAAGCCAAATGACTGAGATAAGAAACATGGCTCTCTTTGCCATCCAATGTTTCCAACGGGTCTTCACCCCATCGCTCACGGTCGTAAGCCCGTAGTTCTGGCGACATGACAATCTGGATGAGGCTATCGACACGTGCAATGTTCTCTTCCCTATCCTCATCGTATATCAAGGAGGTATTCACCAACGCCGCCGACAGCATCGAGCATGAATACAACGCCCATTCTCCTTGAAACTGAGGCTCGACGATGGAGGGCATTTCATCGATAAGCTTTTGCGGACTGGTCATCACTTTCTCTATCAGATAGTCCCGCCGCGCCATGATGTCAGCCTTCTCGCTCTCAAAGTCGCCATTATGCCTTGTGGCGATGCCGACCCAGATGGCTTTTAATATGATAGGCACAACTATGATAGCCAAGCAAATGATAATGACTTTCATGGGTTTCTTCTGTGGTTTCATATATGATTTGGATGATGACATGCTCGTTTGTCTTTCGACCATGCAAAATTACTGCCCATTATCCATCTTTACAAGAGATGTTGATAACTAATTAGGCGATAAAACTCTATTGTACAAAAACAATTGGCAAAATGTGACAATTCCCGAGAAAATGGCGACGGAGAGAGGGATGGAGATGGCGGGGAAGTGCAGAATGTAGCGAAGCCAAACAAATTACCAGCAAATTACAATCATTTCATTAAAAGTCATTGAATCAGTAGTTTATGTTTGTTTTGATATACTCCTGGCAAATCATCAGCAAATTACCAGCAAATTAAACTCAAGCCCATGATGGAATGTATTTCAGGCAGCTTACACAATTCTTTTACAAGTAAATCCAAGTTATCCATGTCTTATTAACGCTTTTGTTCTTTATCTATTTTTTACTATTCACATTTCTTTTTTTCGGACATTTCAATTGCTTCAGATGTAAAACTCTCATCATCCATCTACAGAGTTTGAAGACCATATCAATTTATTATCAATGGACAATAATTGAGTATCATCAAGCCATATTCTATGCTCCAATATTGGAATGTCAATTTCTTTGATTTTGTTGAGTATTTCAAATTCAAGAGAATCAAAAATTGACGTGGTGTCGTCAGCATTGTGCATCACAATAGCAATGAGCGCATCTTGGTATTCTAACTTCTCTCTGCCTCCTGAATCAGTCTTGATTAACACTCTAAATTCTTGTTCATATTGCCAATCTTTGGTTTTACGGAAGAATAAATACTTTTCTTCTTTCCTATTGAAAGGAATTATCGAATCGTCATCATTGGTGCGGCATAAGATTGTAGAGGCAAAATCATCCGTATAGACGACTTTTTCATATATCACATGACGTTTGCGTTCGTTTTTTAATTGATTTACAAGTTTTTCTTTATCAAAAACAAAACATACCCCTTTACCCTTGTTTGCATAATGTCCCCACATGGCTGGAATATCAAAACCAAATCGTCGCCCATCCTTGGTCAAAGAAATTTGTTGGTACTTATTTATTTCCTTGTCCAAGTTATCATACAACTTATCGTTGTTTTCAAATAGATGAGAAGGATTGAATTCTGGAACCATCGGCCTATACAACTCGTTTATGTCGTTCATATCCTTTAATCGCCCAAACAACAATGTTCGACTCTGGAGGATTTTTATTGCACTATCGAAAGGCGTATAGTGATACAGCCTTTCGGTATTATTAAATCTCTGTTTAATTTCTTCGATACACATACATATTTGTTTTATTCTTCCACCAATTTATCCCATAATTCTTCATCAAGCATTTTCTTAAACTTCGCTCTGCTTCCCTCTGGTATTATTATAGCTCTTAAGGACTTGCAATCCACGAAAGCCCAATCCCCAATGTTTGTCACACTGTTCGGGATGACTATGGATTGAAGGGAAGCACAATTCAAGAAAGCATAATTCCCAATGTTTGTCACACTATTCGGGATGACTATGGATTGAAGGGAAGCACAATTCCAGAAAGCATAATTCCCAATGTTTGTCACACTGTTCGGGATGACTATGGATTGAAGAACTGTGCAACCATCAAAAGCGCTTACCCCTATGCTTGTTACACTGTTAGGGATGACTATGGATTGAAGGGCTGTGCAACCATAAAAAGCTCTTCCCCATATGCTTGTTATACTATTAGGGATGACTATAGATTGAAGGGATTTGCAACCCCAGAATGCATAAGATCCAATGTTTGTCACACTGTTTGGAATGGATATGGATTGAAGAGATTCGCAACTCCAGAATGCCCAATGCCCAATGTTTGTCACACTGTTTGGGATGACTATGGATTGAAGGGATGTGCAACCCCAGAATGCAGAATCCCCAATGCTTGTCACATTGTCAGGGATAACAAAATGATAACCTTTGCTGAAGCAGGCAATCAATAGTTTATTCTTTTGATCATATAACGCTTCCCTGTCAACTGTGAAAAACTTTGAATGACTCACAATTGAGCGAACACCACTAGCTGCAAAAGGATTCGCTCCAATACTTGTCACACTGTTAGGTATGACTATGGATTGAAGAGATTCGCAACTTTCAAAAGCCCTTTCCTCAATTCTTGTTACACTATTAGGGATGACTATGGATTGAAGAGATTCGCAACTTTCAAAAGCTCGATCACATATTACCTTTACTCCTTTCTTTATCGTATATGTTTTGCAATCAAAACCATTAGTGCATAATAACCTTTTCCCGTCTACGCTATACACTACTCCAAATTCATCTTTAATCCAGTTTTCAACATCTTCATCAGTCACTTCGATGGATAAATTTTCTTCCCAATCTCCTACTTTAAAGCACCTTACCATGCAAGTCCAACTATTGTCTTCATCCAATTCGTATGCATCCAAATCCTCCGAAAAGATTTCTTCTCCTTTAAAGTATTTTGCAAAGGAATCCATGTGCTTACTTCTGTCCTTATCACCAAAATACGGGCCTACACAAACAAACAGGTTGGAAGGTCCTATTCTCTTTTTCACCAATTTTTTGAATGTGATAAGACTAAAACACTCCATATCAAGCACATTGGAGAGCAAATGCAAAGTCGGTACATCATCGTCACAAACTATGTCTTTGGTTTCCAAATCATCAAATCCTTTGTTGATGGTGACAATCTCGGCATCGGGGAAGAAAACCGAAACATGCAGTGCGGCTCGCTTCAATGCCGCTTCCGAAGGCTCAATCAACGTAACCCGTCTAATCTTCTGCTCATAGCCTTGTTTCCGAAGGAAATCCGCATAACACATTGTAGCCACGGCTTGCCCGCAACCGTAATCGATGATGTTTAATTCAGGTATCTCGAAGAATGTCTCGGGCAGATGCTCAAAAGCATAATTGAGTTTTGCCTTGTGCATCTTGCCAAAGGCATGGAGATAATACATGAGTTCAGGCTCTGTCTCAAGTTGTTTCTCGCCTCTTTCAATCTCCTCATAAAGTTCGTCTTTCAATTGTTCAGGCAATTTCATAATGAAATCTTTGGCCAAATTCCTAATCTTTTCAAACGAGGGATTGGCCAAATGCCTCAATTGATAGGCGTATGTGCTTTTGTCTTCTATTATCATCGTCATTTTCCTGTTATGGTTTCACTTTCACTGTTCTTTTTATGGCTCTCATAATTCCGCAAAGCCACTTCCTTACTCGCATTCGCATAGCAATACTCGCACAAATGCGGGCAGGTGTTGTACTCGCCGATGTCCTTGCTCACCATACAGCCGCAGAACTGCCGCTGGCCTTTGTCGCGGTTGTCTCGGTGCTTAATAATGGTCGGTTTGGGATTGAAGAGGTCACCTTCGGTAATCTCCACGCCGAGGAAGTCCATCAAAGCTTTGTCGTGGTGCGCAAAGCGAACCATCAAATCATCATCAATGCAGCGGTTGTGATGAATGCCGTATGGCGTAAGGTCAATCTTCTCGCCACAGGTGGCCAATTGGTAGTGCCATTTCTGGTTGAGTTCCGAAAGCCTTTGGGCAAACTCTTCCATTTGGGAGGTCGTCCATTCCGCATAGTTCACATGGCTTTTGTCAAGGTTGGCTTTCACCTTTTTATATAAGGCGATGTCGGCATAACTGAAAACGAGTTTCTCCGTGTAGCCACGCAGTTGGTCACCGATGTTTTCCACTTTTCGCAACAGGTCGTCCAAACCGATTTGGTCGGTCAGAATCAGCGGGTCAAAACGCCAAATCACGCGGCCTTGGCCCAATTGGTCCACCAATCTTTTGAAAGTGTCAATCCTTTTCTCCAATGGCGGAACGCCCTTTTCCAAACCTTCTTTTTCGTAATCGTTGAGCGTGTATTGGATGTAGCAGCTGATGTTTCTTTCCTTCAGTTCGTCCAAATGTCCGAGCAACGGCTCTGGGTTCTTCGACCAAAACACGATGAAGCGACATTTCTCATACGAAACGAAACTTTTCACACCGTTGAAGGGATTCGTCCAAGCGGAATAGCCCACCTTCAGCCGATGGAAGAACCAGTCGGCATAGAAAGCAGGAATGTCCGTGCTGCGGCTTGCGGAGACGATGACTGGGGCTTGTGCCTCAGCCATCATGCCGTTATCGCGCTGGATTTGTATTTTCTGCCATTGCGCCATCTTTCGCTTCTTTTTTATCGCCGCAAAGTTATGCAAAAAACATTGTTTTCTTGGCTGTTTTGTTTTTGCAAAGTTGTAATACTTTATCTGTCATTGCCTAAATAATCAAATTATATTGCCTCGCTTGTGCTTTTCGTTCCCAAAAACAAATCGAGGGTACACCAGAATTGACGTACCCTCGAACAATGATTCAAAAACGGAATCTCATTAAAACTCCGTCATTAGCTTTACAGTATTGAAGATGGTCTTTTCTTTGGCCTCATTGCCGTATTTGTCGACATCGACGACGTTGCGTGGGCTGTGTGTGATGCACACTGGACCGTTCAAGCAGCCGCCGTCGCAGGCCATGCCTTCGAAGAAGTTTTCGGTGGCTTTGTTGAATTTCAACTTGGTCAAGGCGGCCTTACACTCGGCGATGCCGTTCATAGCGATAGGCTTCACGCCTTCCACGCCCATTTCTTTGGCCACGTCGGCGATGCCTTTGGCAATGCCACCCGACTTGGCGAAGATACGGCCATAGTAGGAAGCGTTGTTCAGCTCGGAGTCTTCCATCTGCGTAGTGTCGATGCCTCGGGCGTCAACGAAGGCTTGCAACTCCTCAAACGACATGACGCTGTCGATGGCGCCGCCAGTCTTTTCAAGCCTGTATTCCAACTTTTTCGAGGTGCAGGGACCGATGAAGACGACCTTGGCCGTCGGGTCAGATTTCTTGATGAGGCGGGCGGTTTCCACCATTGGCGACACCGAGGAAGAGATGTATTGCTTCAGTTCGGGGAAGTTTTTCTCCACGAAGCTTACAAACGAAGGACAGCACGAAGTGGTCATCAGTTTCTTCTCGTTCCATTCCTGGGCCTCACGATAGAGGGTGATGTCTGCACCAAGAGCGGCTTCCACAACATGATGGAACCCCAATTTCTTGATCGCCGTCACCACCTGCGTGACGCGCCCAAAACGGCATTGGCTGACGATGGCCGGCGCAATGACGGCATACACCTTATATTTGGTGTTGTTCTCCGACTTCTTCAGGATGTCGATAATGTCGAGGATGAGCGACTTGTCGGAAATGGCACCGAAGGGGCATTTATAAACGCAGGCACCGCAAGAGATGCACTTCTCGTTGTCGATTTTGGCCTTCTTGTTCTCGTCGATGGAGATGGCCTTCACCTTGCAACTCACCATACACGGACGGTGTTGCAGAATGATGGCGGAGTAGGGGCAGGCTTGGGTGCATTTGCCGCACTCGATGCACTTGTCCTTGTCGACGGTGGCACGATGGTTCACAATGGTGATGGCATCCTTGGGGCACACTTCCTTGCAACTGTGTACCATGCAGCCACGGCAGGCTGGCGTGACATAGATGCCGTCAATGGGACATTCGTCGCAGGCGCTGTCAATGACCTCGATGACGTTGGGATTGCTCTTGTCGCCACCCATGGCCATCTGGATGCGGTCTTGCAGGATGGCGCGTTCCTTATAGATGCAGCAGCGCGTTTCGGCTTTCGGACCGGGGCTGAGCAACTTGGGCACTTCCATGTAGGCTTCCTCCAATCCACCCTCGTAGGCGCGTCGGATGATTTCTTTCAGTACTCTGTATTTGACGAGTTGTACGTCGGTGTCAAAAATCCTTTGTGAGTTCATCTTTTTTGGGGTATTGTGGGATGATCAATAATAATTCAGTTCGACGATTTTGCCTATCTTGCGTAGGTCGTTGGCAATTTTCTCCACGATTTTCATCTTCATCGTCGTGTCGATGGGTAGCCCTTGGTGGGCCACATTGACGCTTTGCCCAACGAAGAATGTGATGTGGGTGGCACGCTCGAAGAGGTAGTCCGCGAGGAGCGAGGCACCGTCTTTCTTGGTGAAGGTCTTGGGGGTGAGGTCGGAGATGGAGATGTATTTCTCCAACATTTGCATCAGTCGGCGCAAGGTGAGCACACCCTCGGTGGTCAGGTCGATGCCTTTGATGTAGCCGATAGGGGGCACTTCCTTGTCAGGGAAATCGAAGCTGGTCTTCAACTCGGTTTTCAGATGGCGTGCCACGATGGTGGAGCTGGTGCCACCGCAAACGATTTTCTTCGAAGGACCGGCCAAGAATTGCTCGATGTAGAAGTCGTCCTTTTCCTTGTCGACGGGCGGACCAACCATAATGTTGACGTCGAGGCGTTTGCGAATCTTGACGGCGGCCACGGTGGTGTCGTCGCCTGGCTTGTCGGCGTAGAGGTCGTTGCAGGCCGATGCCAAGAGGCAAGCCACGGCTCGGGCCGACATGGAGCGCGTGATATTGGCATTGAGGTGCTCCATGATTTGGTCGCGTTCCCAACCGAAGTTGAGGATTTGTCCGATGCCCGCATGAATGGTGCCGTCGGACATGACGATGATGATATCGTCTTCCTCAAGGTTTAGTTCGGTGCGATACACCTTCTTGCCACACACATCCAGTTCGATACGCTCGAAGTTCTGGCACTGGCCACGATGGTAGTAGATGGCCTCGGGGTTGTCGAACTCGAACATGATGCCTTTGCCCTCGGTGTTCACATGGATGATGGAGAAGGTGGAGTAAGCCACGCCACGCTCCGAACACACCGGAAGGGTTTGAATGATGGTCTCGACGCACTCGTAGATGTCGATGTCGTTGGCGGCCATCGTGCAGAGAATCTTGGAGGTAAGCGTGGAAAGGATGTTGGCCTTCACGCCGCTACCCAAACCGTCGGCCAAAACGAGGGTGGTGAAGCCGTCCTTAACGGTGCAAGCCACATTGTCGCCGCATAATTCCTCGCCGACATGGTTCAGCGAGGTGCATCCCGTTTCTAAGCAGAGTTCCATCAGTTCTTCTTGTTTTCTTCGGTTAGGGTTTTCTTGAGTTTCAGCAAGGCCACCTTGGTTTCGGCTGTGGTTTCGCCCAATAGCGATGCAATCTCCTGAGCAACACGCATTTGTTTCTTGATGACCTCATCAGTCGTGGTCAAGGTTTCCATCTTCACCTTCATGATGCGGTTTTCGTAATCGACGGAATCGGTGACATCTTTTAGGATGCCGAAGATGACGTTTTGTCCAGCCAGGTAGTTGATGGATATGTCGACATATTTTCCAGTGGTGGGTATGTGCGTCTGTTTGCAGCTGATGTGTTTCTTTTGCGTATAGGCGTTATAAAAGTCGATGGGGCTGAAGAAGTCGGCGGCAGGCCTTCCCTTGGCGTTGGGGTCGTCGATGCCGAGGAGTTCCCTGCCTTTATTGTTGATTTCCTGAATGTTGAGTTCCGAGTCGAGGACAATGATGCCTTCAGGACTGTTTTGGATGATCTCGAACGAGAGCGACTCGGCACGCTGACGCATGTAAGGCAGGCAGATTTCAATGTCGGCATAGCCGTTGTACACCGCCCAAGCCTTTTCGCGGCAGGTGGCATAGCCGCATGAACCGCAATTCAGTTCATCTTCGGGTTTCATCTTACCGGTCTGGTGTAGGATGGCCTCAATATCGCGCTCGCTGGCAGCCATGCTGTGGCTGCGGAGGCGCGGATGAGCGGCAGCCAGACTGAAGTCGAGCGGGCTGTCGTCTTGCGGTCCGGTCAGGGCTTGTTTCTCGCGGCTGACATACTTACGCACATCAGCAGTGGCTTTGATGGATCCACCCTCTTTTACCAACGAGCAAGGTCCATTCACACAGGCGTCAACGCAAAGGTTGATTTCCATCACGACATGATCGAGATGCTCGATGTGCTCCAAAGCCTCGACGCACTTCTTCGGGCCGTCGACGGCGATATATTCGTAGCCCTCGGGTAGCACGGGGAAGGAGTTGATGATACCTTGCGGTATCGGGTATTCCTTGGCGAGGTTGGGCGTGCCGTTTTTCTTGTTGAGGCTGAGGTTGGAGATTTCGTCGAGTTTGATGTTTTTCTCATCGAAAAATTTCACCACATCCTCGAAGGTCAGCACATGGTCAATCAAATGACATTCGTCGGCTTCACGCTTCTTGGCGATGCAGGGGCCGATAAAGACGATTCGGGCCTCGGGGTGTTGCTTCTTGATGATTTTGGCATGGGCCACCATCGGCGAGTCAACAGGAGCAAGGTATTTGAGTGCCTTCGGATAATATTCCTGAATCATGCGGCAAGCGGCAGGGCAGGCCGAGGTGATGAAATTGGTGAACTCGCCCGTCTTGAGCAGACGTGCATATTCCTTGGTGACAGCTTGTGCGCCAACAGCGGTTTCTTCCGCATCGGCAAAGCCTAACTTGGCCAAGGCCAATTTCATCACACCAAAGTCGGTGAGACCAAAGCTTGATATGAACGATGGGGCAACGCTGGCAATCACCTTGTCGGGACCGGCCAACATTTGTTTCACTTCTTCCAGTTCGCTGTGAACGATCTTTGCATTTTGGGGACAAGCCAGCGTGCAGTGGCCACACAAGATGCAGCGGTCTTCGATGATTTCGGCCTGATGGCCCTTGAAGTCGATGGCTTTCACCGGACATTCGCGAAGGCATTTGTAGCAATCCTTGCATCTCGCATTGCGAAACTCTAAATATTTCGACATATCGTTCTTTTTTAGATTTCAATCAGCGGATAGATTTCCTTTACAAAAAGTTCTTCTGCGTTGTCTTTGGTGACATTGTGCAAAAGCAAGAAGCCGTCTTCGGTACTGATGCTGGCTTTTTTCATCATGTTTTCCGGGATGTCGTCGGTCTTTATGTTCACGCCTTGGGCGCAATGGCCGAGGCAGAAACTGGCTTGCAGTTCGACCAGGTCTTCAACGTCATATTTCTTGAGGATGTCTTTCATGGCTAGAATGACATCGTAGGAACCTTTCAGGTGGCATGAACTGCCAACGCATACTTTAATATTCATTTTGGGTTAGTTTTAATGGGTTGTTTTGTTTTTGAACGATTATTTCTTGCTTTTGTTGTAGTGCCGTGAAAAATTAAGGTCGGGTGGCCACTTTTTTTGTGGTCACCCGCCTGTCAATGGGTTATATTAACTCAAAAATTAACTTCGGTATCGTAATAGCAGCACTTCAGCAGTTCTTCCATCTCCTTTTGCGTCGGGATGCGCGGGTTGGAGCCTGTGCAGGCGTCACCGATAGCATTCTTGGCGATTTCGGGCAGCCTTTCAAGGAACACGTTCTCAGGCACAAAGCCTTGTTCGCAAGGGTAGGAGTCGGCACCGTAGTTCTTTATGCAGTGCGGGATGTTGAGGTCGTCGTTCATCTTGCGCAGTGCGGAGATGAGCAGGGCCACTTTTTCGTCATCGTTGTTTCCGCCAAGGTTCATAATATCGGCGATGACACCATAGCGTTGCTTGGCCTCAGGATTCTTGGCGTTGAAGGCGATCACCTTGGGCAGATACATGGCGTTGGCGGCACCGTGGATGATGTGTGCGCCATAGTCGGCAAACGCGGCTCCCGTCTTGTGGGCCATCGAGTGGACGATGCCTAACAGGGCGTTGGAGAAGGCCATGCCGGCGAGACATTGGGCGTTGTGCATCTCGTTGCGGGCGTTCACGTCGCCGTTGTATGAGTTCACCAAGTCTCTTTGGATCATCTTGATGGCGTGCATGGCCAGCGGGTCGGTGTAGTCGCAGTGGGCGGTCGAAACGTAGGCTTCGATAGCATGCGTCATGGCGTCCATACCCGTGTGGGCGACCAATTTCTTGGGCATGGTTTGGGCCAAGGCCGGGTCGACGATGGCCACATCGGGCGTGATTTCAAAGTCGGCGATGGGGTACTTGATGCCCTTGGCATAGTCGGTGATGATGGAGAAGGCGGTTACTTCGGTGGCTGTGCCCGAGGTAGACGAAACGGCGCAGAAGTGGGCCTTGGTTCTCAGTTTGGGCAGGCCGAACACCTTGCACATATCCTCAAAAGAGGTTTCAGGGTATTCGTATTTGATCCACATGGCTTTGGCTGCATCGATAGGTGAGCCACCGCCGATGGCCACAATCCAGTCGGGTTGGAACTCCTGCATCACAGCGGCACCTTTCATCACAGTCTCCACCGACGGGTCTGGCTCGATGCCGTCGATTACTTTCACTTCCATGCCAGCTTCTTGAAGGTAGGCGATGGCTCTATCTAAAAATCCGAAACGTTTCATGCTTCCTCCGCCAACACAGATAACAGCTCGTTTTCCAGTGAAGGTCTTCAATGCTTCTAAAGCGTTCTCACCATGATAAAGGTCTCTCGGTAATGTGAATCTGTTCATTTCTTTGTGTTTTAATTGGTTAATATTTTAAGTTTGTTTTGTCGGTTTGTGTTTGTTGTTTGCTTTTTTAATTCTATCCGATAATTATTTATCTATTTAGAAGTCTACTTTATCATTTTCCTTTTTAATTCATGTTCAAATAATGAACTTGTAGTTTTATTTATTGCTGTTCAATTTTTTGGCAAGCTGTTGCGAAAGCACAGCGAGAGAGGAGGGGAGGTTCTC
>JAEEGH010025235.1_pt1 | contig 11930 bp, 11 predicted proteins | sample 9134181 | NCBI WGS metagenome assembly JAEEGH01 (sample SAMN16246544, study PRJNA631951) | gut metagenome | biome: gut microbiome; feature: rumen; material: DP-attached | host: Bos | place: Iran: Karaj | collected 2018-10
GTCTTGTGTCCGAAGGCATTTCCGTTCGCGATCTGAAATGCATCATGCAGTGTCTCATTGAATGGGGCCAGAAGGAAAAGGATACCGTCCTGCTCGTGGAATATGTACGCAGTTCACTCTCCCGCTATATCAGTTACAAGTACTCTGGCGGGCAGAATCTGCTGGCCGCTTATCTGTTGGATCCCGCTTTGGAGGAAAAAATCCGCAAGGCCATCCGCCAAACGTCCGGCGGCAGCTATCTCGCGTTGGATCCTTCACAGGTCCGCAAGCTCATGGAATCCATCAAAAATACCGTCGGCGACATGCGGAAGCTGAAGCTGAAGCCCGTCATGCTCGTATCCGTCGATATCCGCCGTTATCTTCGTAAAATCATCGAAACGGAGTATGCTGAATTGCCTGTCCTCTCCTATCAGGAGCTCTCGAAGGAAATCAACATACAACCGCTTGGAAGAATATCGTAAGCTGTAACTATGCCGAAAATCCTTAAAATACTGACTGGTCCGCAGGAAGGCGCCGAGCTCGAACTCGATGCCGGCATCGCCTTGCGCATGGGCACGGACGACTCCTGCGATATCGTGTTCGTGGATGCCATGGCACCCGCACAGGCTCTTGAACTCGTCATGGAAGGCGACGACGTTTCCGTGACGGCCGTTGCGGAACGAATCTTCGCGGGCGACGCCGCCCTGCCCGTCGGCGAAAAGACTACCCTGCCGGATTATACGATTTTGACCATTGGCTCCACTCGTTGCGCTGTTGGTGACGCCGACAAGCCATGGCCTCCTCTTCGCTGGATTCCGCTGGATGTCCTCCTTGCGGAAAAGCCTGAAACAAAAGAAGAAGAGAAACCGCAGGAACAGACGCCCGAACAGCCGGAAGAGACGCCCCTCTCTCGTGAACAAGTAGAAAAGTTGGACGAATTGCAAAGCAAGCAACGCGCTAAACGCAGTCGCGGCTTCGCTATCATTTCATGGTTACTGTTGATTCTCATCTGCGCCGCCGGCATGTGGTTCACAGGACGTCATGTCTGGAAAATCGCCGCGCCGAAGGAAAAGGAAGAGGCGGAGGATATCGCGGAAAACGCCCACAAAACTCGCCTTGAAAAGCTTCGCGAAAGGGCAGAAGCCCTTGGATTGACCATCGAAGAGGAAGAGGATGGAAGCATCAAACGTATTTCCGGAAACGTCCCGAAGACGTCGCAACGCACGCTCATTGAACAGATTGTCAAATACGACTGCCCGCAGGTTATCTGCGAAATGACCGATGACGAGACGCTCGCGCGCTCCGTCAAGGAGCTTGTCTGGGGACTGACGGAGGGCCGACTCCAGCTTGTCAGCCTGAAAAACCGCGTGGCCAAACTCATGGGCATGACCAACAGCGAAGAAGAATGGAATACAATCGTCGATAACATCCGCCATGACATCCCGCGCCTCGGGACAGTTGAAAGCGATGTCGTCTTCGCGGATGTCATGGCCGCGAAGTTGCGCGAAGCACTTGCGCAAACAGGTTTCCACGACGTTCGCGTCGAAATCCTGCCAGGCGAACTGCAGTTCGTCGGCTACGCACCAAAGGAAAGCAGCCAGACGTTTGTCAAACTAGTGGAGGAAGCGGTCAAATACTTCCCTGAAAACGCCAGATTGACCAATATGGTCAAATGGAAGGATCCGGACACGCCTGTGGACGGAGAAGAGCCCACAGCGCCGAAAGTGCGGCAACTGCCTATTACGGGAATTGTCGTGCATCCCTATCCGTGCGTCATTCTGGTGGACGGACAGCGGCTCGGTACGGGAAGCATGGTGGGTGGCTATACAATCGACGAGATATCCCTGACGGAAGTCTCGTTAAGCAGAAACGAAGAAAAACTGACATGGCGGCCATAAGGATATGGAACACAAGAAAGCGGAACTGAAGCTCCTAGACATGGAGCATCATTTGGCGGGCGAGAACGCCGAAGCCTATGCGAAAAAATACGACCGCACGCTGTTGCTGCTGAAAAAGCGTGCACAGGCGGCCGTTGACGACGGCATGGAGCAGAAGGAATACGCCAAGGCTCAGGTCCTGTTGGACGCCGTGGACACCGCCCGGAAGCTCATCAAACTGACATCCATGAAAAAATAGGAAAGTCCCGCCTGCGGGTAGGAGTTGAAAAAAAGAGACTAATAATTTGAAAATATGGTATTTTTAAGTATGTTTTAAGGTAATCTTAAGGAAAAGAAAGCAAGGAGGTTAAAAGGTAGAAGAAGAGTTTTCGTTCGTCAAAAAGTTTAATCGTTATTTATCAAAAAAGTAGTTCATTTTATTAGTGTGCAACTTGCACGGAGACAACAACAAAAAGGAGTAAAAACAATGGCCCTTACTGATGCGTTAAACACCTACATCCAAGGATTGCAGTCCAGCCCTGCCTACGGCAACCCCATCTACGAAAACACCTACAACAAAGTCCTCCATCTCGACGACGTCTATCTCGCGCTGATCATCGCCACCCAGAACATGGAACACCGCGTTGAAGACTCCCTCGAAAACTACATGAAGGACCCCGACGTCCAAGCCAACCTCCAGCAGCTCCAATACGACCTGCAGTCCTGGAACTTGGCTCTGACCACGTCCACCAACATGCAGAAGAACATGTCTGATGCCTTGAAGAGCATTGTCTCCAACTTGCGCTAATTAAACATGTTCGACTTATCCACGGAAGAAGCACAGCTGTTGCTGGAAACGGGCCTCATGGCCATCGGTCAGAATCGCTTCAAAAGCGCGATGAAGATCCTGATGGCCTTGGAGCAGTATCGTCCTGGCCATGAGTCTCTGGATGTCGCGAAAGTGATTCTGTGCCTCTCTCAGTTCCAAGGCAAGATCGCCCTGGAATTTCTGGATAACGAAGCATTGCCTCGGCATCCGGACAGCCGGATGTTGAAGGCGTTTCGTTGCATGGCCCTGATCCAATTGCAACGCAGCGAAGAAGCCAGACCCGTTCTTTGGGACCTGCAGAATGGCGACGACAACGCCGCCGATCTCGCGAAAGGCATGTTGGAAAACTTGTAAGGTGTGTCGGCGGCATCTCGCCGTCGGATACGCTGGTGTGGCGGCGGCGTCCTCGCCGTCGAATACATGGTGTGCCGGCGGCGTCTAGCCGTCTGAAAAACTAAAATTTATCGGAATCTCATGAGCGATTTCATCGTAGAAGCAATTCAAGCGGCCATGAAGGCCTCAGAGACGAAGGCGGCGGAAGCCGTTCAAGTCGCCAAGCCCCCAGACGCCGCAACCGTTGAGAAATTCAACGAAATCATGGCGACAGCGGACATCCGCCCGGAAAACCAAATCGTAAAGGAACCAACCCCCACGCGTGTTCCGTTTGCGGATCGCGTTGGTGAGGCTTTCCATGCGGCAGAAGCACGCCAGTTCGAGACGTACGGCAAGCTCAACAGGTTGGTTGATGTCAGCAAAACACGCACGCTCACGTTGACCGAACTGATGGAACTACAGTACCAAGTCGCCAATCTGTCTATACAGCAGGAACTGGTTGCCAAAGTCATTGATCGCGGCAGTCAGGCCATCCAGACGTTGTTCAAAAACCAGTAATCTTCACAGTCTCTTACCATGAAACTATTAGCGAAATCATTGTCAATCTTGACCTTCATCCTGCTGTTTTGCGGCTGTGAGGAGACGGTTGTCCTGTTCAACTCCCTGGACGAACGGCAGGCCAATCCCATCATGGCGGCTCTTCAGGAAAATCATATCTCTTGCCAGAAGCTGGCGGGGGATGAAAACACCTGGAAACTCGTGGTCAAGCAAAGCGATTTCGCAAAAGCCGTGGAGATTTGCCAGCAGAGCGGAATGCCACAGCAAATCTACCAAGGCGTCGGCGATGTTTTCAAGAAGACCGGCATGGTCTCCTCCCCCACGGAGGAACGAATCCGCTTCATGGACGCCCTCGCGCAAGATCTTTCACGCACGATTTCTGAAATCGACGGCGTGATTTCGGCCCGCGTCCACATCGTCTTGCCGAACAACGATCCGTTCGCGAAGAACGCCCTCCCCTCCTCCGCCGCCGTTGCCATCCGCCATCGCAGCGACTGCGATTTAGAGGATCACATCCCCGAAATCAAGAATCTCGTCATGAACGCCATTGAAGGCGTGGACTACGACAAAATCACCGTCACGCTCTTCAAAGTCATCGTCGCCCCGAAGGACGCCATTACGGGAGAGTCTGCGTCCTCTCCGAAGATCAGCGACGACATGATGCGCATTCTTGTGACGGCCAACGCCTCTCTGGCTGTGCTTTTGGCCGTCGTTCTCGTTCTTGTCATCATGCGTCTCATTCTGGGCAAACGTCATAACGAGACGCCTAAAACGACGGCTAAGTAATGACAGAACAGGAACATACCGATTTTACGCGTCTGCAGCTGCAATTTCTTGGCAACCCGCTGGATTTTGCGGATGGCGGACGCGTGGCGGAACTGCTCAAGCCGTTCAACGCGGATAGCGTAAAATCATGTCCGCAGGCTTGGCTTCGGCTCCAGTCATGGGCCGAACAGCAATGGCAGGTTCCACCAGAAACATTTGATTTTCAGTCACATCCGCTTGGACGTTATCTGCTCATGCCGATTGAGCGGACACGTCGCATGGCGGAATGGCTGGGAACATTGGCGTATTATCCAATTATACGCGTCACGCTAAAAGGTGAAATCCTGAACGCGCTTAAACACGAACTGCCGAACTGCTATCCGGATGTCCTCCGTCACGCAAGAGCCTTCCAGCGGTGGCAGGCCTCGCTGAGCGCGTCCATTACGGATAAGACATTGTCGCCACGCAACATCCGTCGCCAAGGGCTTGGATTGCTGTTGACGATGTTCGTATCCATTCCTTCAGGCATTATCCGCCGTTGGAAACTACAGTTTCCTGCTACGGAAATCGATGATGTCGAACCAGTTGCATGGCCCGCCGACGCGGAGGCGGACACCCTGCTTCTGGAAGAACTAAACCACCGTGGTTTGTTGGACGTTTGATATATGCTGATCATCAGACAGGGAAATCTACAGATTGAAACGACGGGGCGTCTCGTGAAACGCGCCGAGGCGCAATCCATTGCGGAAGCGATGGATGTGCTGTCTGCCGCCCAGAAGGAAGCGGAAGACGTTCGCCAGAAGGCCCAAGAGGAATTCGAAGCGCAACGCAAGCTCGGTTATGAAAAAGGACTGGAAGACGGTAAAGAGGAAATCGCCATCCAGAAACTGGAACAGGTCGAAAAGTCTATCGACTATCTAGGTTCGATGGAAAACAAAATCGTCGAAATCGTCCTCACAGCGTTGAAGAAATGCGTGGCGGAAATCGGTGATCGTGAGCTGATGGTGCAGGTCGTTCAGAAGGCCATGCAGGCCGTCGTCCGCAATCAGCAGCAGATCGCTCTGAAAGTCAGTCCGGAAATGCTTCCGACCGTAAAAGAACGCCTCAACGAAATCATTTCCAAGTTCCCCGGCGTCAACTACATCAATCTCATGGAGGATTCGCACCTCAAGGGCGTCTCCTGCATCATTGAGACGGATGCCGGAAACGTGGAAGCCTCGTTGGATAACCAACTCGCCGCGATTGAGAAGACATTGCGTAAATGCTTTAACCAATAGTACATGAATAAGTCAAGCCGATTTGATTATATAACGAACACGCTGATGCAAGCGCTTGACGACGTGCAGCCTTACGAAGTGAAAGGCAAGGTGCTGCAGGTCATCGGGACGATTGTGCACGCCAGTGTGCCCGGCGTGAAGGTCGGCGAAATCTGCATCCTGCGCAATTCGTGGGAAGATTTGGAGATTCTCGCGGAAGTTGTCGGTTTCGCGAAAGGCGAAGTGCTGCTGACCGCTCTCGGCCAGATGCAGGGTATCTCGACGTTGACGGAAGTCATTCCGACTCATCGTGTTCACCGTGTTGGCGTCGGTCCGGATTTGCTCGGCCATGTGTGTGATGGGCTTGGACGGCCTATCGACACAGATACGAAAGGCGTCTTCTATCCGGAAACGTACTATCCTGTTTTCGCCGATCCGCCTAACCCATTGGAACGCAAACCCATCAAAGATCCGTTGCCATTGGGTGTCCGCGCCATCGACAGTATGTTGACATGTGGCGAAGGGCAACGTCTTGGCATTTTCGCCGCCGCCGGCGGTGGTAAAAGTACGCTCATGGCGCAGATTGTCCGCAACACACAGGCGGAAGTCACGATTTTGGCGCTAATTGGCGAACGTGGTCGTGAAGTCCGCGAATTCATCGAACGCGATTTGGGCGAAGAAGGTATGCGCAAATCCGTCGTCGTCTGCTCTACATCAGACCGCTCCAGTATGGAGCGTCTGAAATCCGCTTATGTGGCGACGGCCATCGCGGAATATTTCCGTGATAAGGGTAAAAAAGTCTTGTTGCTCATGGATTCTGTGACGCGTTTCGGTCGTGCGCAGCGTGAAATCGGTCTCGCCGCCGGCGAACCGCCAACGCGACGCGGCTTCCCGCCGTCCGTCTTCACAGAGCTTCCCAAACTCATGGAACGCGCAGGTAATTCCGCCAAAGGATCCATTACGGCGCTCTATACGGTTCTCGTCGAAGGCGATGACATGACGGAACCAATCGCCGATGAAACACGTTCCATTTTGGACGGACATATCATCCTTTCCCGAAAGCTTGCCCAGCAGCACCATTATCCAGCTATTGATGTCATGGCTTCCGTTTCACGATGCATGCCAGCGATTGTGACGAAAGAACATGAAAAAGCCTCCGACAAGGCACGCAAACTGCTTGCGAAATACGCGGAAATCGAAATGCTTCTTCAAATCGGCGAATACAAACAAGGCAGTGATGCCGCGGCCGATGAAGCAATCGCCAAGAATAAGCAAATCAACGATTTCCTGTGCCAAGGGCTGTTTGAGAAAGTACCGTTCGACGAAACGATTAACAAGCTGATGGCTATTGTTTAATCATGGCGAAATACGTACTAGAACCATTGTTGGACATCCGCAAGAAACGCGAGGATGACCTGCAGCAACAACTGATAAAGGCGCGAAACGACCTCCAAATGGCCGAAGAAGCACGCGACAAGGCTAAACAGGATCTGGAAGATTATGTCGCGGACATGCCTGAAAAAAAGGCACGGCTTTATGCGACGGTCATGAACATAGTCGTCAAGCGTGAGCAACTTGACAAGCTGAAGGAGGCGTTGGCGGATTTGGAACGGCAGCGGTTGGTTCTAGCTGAAAAGCTGGAACAGGCCGAGCAGAATGTCGTGCAAGCGCAACAAACACTCGAACAAACACAGAAAAACTTGTTGGCGGCTACCAAAAACAAGATGAAATTGGACACTCATAAAGACATCTGGCTTGAAGAGGAGAAACGAATCGAGGCAGAGAATGAAGAAAAGGAACTGGAAGACTTGCATAGCAAGATCTCTCCTATAGGCGATGACGATGATTCACTTTGATATGGACATACCAGGCATTGATTTGCAGAGTTTTTCTGCAGATGCAATACCGCTTTGCCTACAGCCGGAAGAGGCTTCTGCCTCTCCCGCGCAGGTGGTTTTGTTCACATCAATGATGCAGGAAGCCATGGCAACCACAGACAAACTGTTGTCTTCCATGGCGCATACGCCGACTAGAAATCTAGAAAATCTCGTATCTCTAGCCACATCACAGCCTGCTATGGTCATACCGCAACAAGCGGCCACTGCCACACAAAAGCCACTGGCAACCACTGTGGAACAGATTCCTTTGCAACAACCACAGCCTGCAATCACTGTAGCAAGACCACAAGTATTTGAGCCATATGTCGTTGCTAGTAATATAGCCATGCCGCAACAGGCCATGTCTACACCGCAACAGGCTGTAGTTACGCCACAGCAAGTGGCCATCGCTATGCCGCAACAGGCTGTAGTTACGCCACAGCAAACAGCCATCGCTATGCCGCAACAGTCTGTAATTACGCCACAGCAAATACCCATGGCCACGCCTACGCCTGTAATCACCATTACGGCGCAGATTCCTGCGCAACAACCACAGGTAACAGTTACCATAGCCAAACCACAGCTAGAACCTCTTAGATCTCTTGAATCTCTTGAATCACTTGAATCACTTGAAATTAAAGCTTCTACAGCTACGCCACAGCAAGCAGCCATAGCTACACCGATGCCTGTAATCACCATTACGGCGCAGATTCCTGCGCCGCAACCGCAGGCCACAGTTACCATAGCCGAACCGCAACCAGCCATACCGCAAACTACTGCTAGAAATCTAGAAGCTCTAGAGACTTTAGAACCACTAGAAATTCTAGAAAATCTAGAGCCGCTAGCTAGCTTAAGCCCTACGGCTACTGCAACACCCTCAGAAGCCACTGTGGCGCAGATTCCTGCGACGCAACAGCAGGCCACAGCTATCACAGCCAAACCACAGCCTGTTGCACCGCAGCAAACCATTGCTGGAAATCTAGAAGCTCTTGAGACTCTAGAGCCGCTAGCTAGCTTAAGCCCCTCGGCTACTGCAACACCAACAGAAGCCACTGTGGCGCAGATTCCTGCGACGCAACCACAACAGGGCACAGCTACTATTTCTAAACCACAGTCTTCCATACCGCAGACCTCTACTAGACATCTAGAAAATCTAGAAGCTCTAGAAGTTCTAGAACCGCTAGAATCTCTAGAAATTCTAGAGCCTCTAGCCAACCAAAGTTCTACGGTAGCACCAAAAGAAACCATCACCATTACAATACCTTTTATGGCTACGGCTAAATCTGCGGAAATCATAATACCTCTGCCGTTTATGCCTATGGCAAAGCCTGCGGAAAGCCTTGTGCCATTACAGCCTACGGCTACTGCAACACCAGCAGAAGCCACTGCGGCACAGATACCTGCACCGCAACTGCAGGCCACAGCTACCATAGCCAAACCGCAGCCTGCTATACCGCAAGCCCCTGCTGGAAATCTAGAAATTCTAGAGCCACTAGCTAGCCAAAGCTTTACGGTAACACCCAAAGAAACTACCACTACAGTGCCTCTCATGGCCATTGTAAAGCCTGCGGAAAGCCCTGCGCCACTACAGGCCATGGCTACTCCAATGCTCGCAGAGACCACTATAGTGCAAATTCCTGCGCCGCAACCACAGGCTACAGCCAACACAGCCAAATCACAGCCTGCTATGCTACAAGCCATTGCTAGAAATCTAGAAGCTCTAGAGAATCTAGAGCCGCTAGAGAATCTAGAATCTCTAAAGCCACTAGCTAGCCAAAGATCTGTGGTGGCACCAAAAGAAATCACCACGGCAGTGCCTCTCATGGCTACAGCAAAGCCTACGGAAAACACTACGCCTCTGCCGCTTGCTATAGCAAAGCCTGCTGAAAGCCCTGTGCTGTTTACGGTTACGGCAACATCTGCGGAAAACCCTGTGCCATTACAGCTTACGGCTATTCCAATGCCCATAGAAGCCACTGCGGCGCAAATTTCTATACTACAACCGCAAGCTACAGCTGCCACCGCCAAACCACTGTCTACTATACCGCAAGCCCCTACTAGAAATCTAGAAGTTCTAAAAAATCTAGAACCGCTAGAAAATCTAGAATCTAGCCTAAGCCCCACAGCTACTGCAACACCAGCAGAAGCTACTGCAGCGCAGATTCCTGCGCCGCAACAGCAGGCTACATCTACCATAGCCAAACCACAGCCTTCCATACCGCAGACTCTTGCTAGAAATCTAGAAGTTCTAGAAATTCTAGAACCACTAGAAATTCTAGAACCACTAGAATCTCTAGAAATTCTAGAACCTCTAGCCAGCCAAAGTTCTACGGTAACGCCAAAAGAAACCATCACCGCAGAGCCTCTCATGGCTACAGCAAAGCCTGCGGAAAACGCTACGCCTCTGCCGTTTACACCTATAGCAAAGCCTGCGGAAAGCCCTATACCATTACAGCCTACGGTTATTCCGATGCCCGTAGAAACCACTGCGGCGCAGATTCCTGCGCCGCAACAGCAGGCTACATCTACCATAGCCAAACCACAGCCTGCTATACCACAGGCTACTGCTAGAAATCTAGAAGCTCTAGAGACTCTAGAACCGCTAGAAATTCTAGAACCTCTAGAGTCTCTAGAAAATCTAGAACCACTAGCTAGTCAAAGCTCTATGGTGGTACCCAAAGAAACCACTACTACAGTACCCTTTATGGCTACGGCAAAACCCGCCGAAACTGCTATACCTCTGCCGTTTACATCTATGCCAAAGCCTGCGGAAAACCCTGTACCATTACAACCTACGGCTAATCCAATTCCTGCAGAACCCACTGCAACGCAGATTCCTGCGCCGCAACAGCAAGCCACAGCTACCATAGCCAAACCACAGCCTGCTATACCGCAAGCCACTGCGAGAAGCCTGGAATCTCTTGAATCTCTTGAATTCAAAGCTTCTACGGTAGCACCAAAGCAAACGACTACGGCTTCTGTAACATCAGCAGAACCCACTGTGGTACTGCCTTCTGCGCCACAACCCAAAGCCGCGGCCATCATTGCAGAGCAACCTACCACTATGGTACAGGCTCCTTCTGGAAATGAATCCGCAGTTGACCAAGCCTCCACGGCTACTCCCAAACCTGCGGAATTCATTGTAGCACAACAACCTGCACCGCACCTCAAAACCACAAACACTGTTGCAAAGCCACAGTCTTTCACGCCACACATATCTTCCAAACATTCGGAATCGATGGAAACCGCCATTCCCGTGACCGCACCTTCAGTTCCGCAAAATGCCATCCCACAAGCCACTACGTTGGATATGCCTGCTATCACGCCGGCAACCATCGCCAAATTGGCTCTGACACCTTCCGAAATACTTGCTTCCGCACTCAACGAATTGACCTCTGCGATCATGGTCAATATCGACGATGCGGGTCATATGAATGAAATCCGTCTCGTTCTCAAACCAGATGTGTTGGATGGAACGACCATTCTTCTGAAATGCGATCAAAAGCAAATTTCCATCACCTTCTTCCCAGGCGTCAAAAGTGCCGAACAGCTCCTGATGGCAAATCAAGGCCACATCGTCGAAACACTGGCCGCGACTGGCCATCTGCCTGTACAAGTTTCTATCATCAATTCGGAAGACCGTCGTCAAATCCGAAAAAGCGTCGCTTGAAATTGCATAGAAAATCATGACTCCAAACGAACTGCTAAAAAATTGGTTAGGCGATACTTCCATCGCCTCTGAAGCAATCTTGAAAGCCCCCGGTTTGCAAGTCCCAACGACTTGGGGACGTCAGCAAGCTTTCATTAATTTCTCAAAGTCGAGCCCTGATATCGTCTTCGCCGTCCAGTTGCAAGCCAATGACCAGACGGCCTATCTCGGCTTATCCAAATCCGCTGAATGCAATGATTTATCATTACTTGCCGCCAATCTTCGCACATCCCCAAAGGAAGTGCTTCTGGCTGTTTTTGAAGCACAAATACAATATACATTAGCCGCCCTGTCGCAACCCGTCGGTGTTTCACTGAAAATTGTCGATATCGTGCCAACCGACGGCGACATTTGGAGCACCGCCCTCCCGTTCACGCTGGCAACAGTCGAAAAACAAGCCCTGATCGCCAGTGGCCTGCTGGCCATGCCGCAGTCGTTGTTGGAAAAATACGCTCTGCTGGACTATGTCTCTCCGATGGACGCTTCTATTGTTCCGGATATGCCGCGAAAAGGCACAGCCATCGTCGCACATTTCCCTCTGGAACAACAAGATGCGACACTGGAGGTAGGTGATTATTTGTTGCTTCCGGAAATCAAAATGGACCAATATCCATGGCCAATCGTTCTCCTTTTGGACAACGGCATCGCCCTCACGGCGGAACTCACCGACAACCAAACGCTCCAGTTGAAAGGCGTTCTCGACGAATGCCCTGTCCAGCCGGACGAATTGGCCGTCTCGTTCGGCGA
>JAEEGH010025240.1_pt1 | contig 11930 bp, 9 predicted proteins | sample 9134181 | NCBI WGS metagenome assembly JAEEGH01 (sample SAMN16246544, study PRJNA631951) | gut metagenome | biome: gut microbiome; feature: rumen; material: DP-attached | host: Bos | place: Iran: Karaj | collected 2018-10
TGGCCGGAGGAAGGTCGATGACCTTGGTGTAGATACTTGGATATTCATTAAAGAAATAGTTCCTGACTTCCGGTTTAAGGAAATCCATGTTGGTCTTGTAGTAATCTTCTACTGTTGCGATATTGGACCAGTATTCTTTGATCTTATATCCGTAGATTCTCTTCATGTCCTTGTATCTTACAAGGATATCACGTACAAAATCGAATCTTTCTTCTGCCTCAGCCTTCTCGATAAGCTCGATGAGCTGTCTTCTTCTTATTACATAGATACCGCAGGATACTGTATTTGATTTTGCAACAACAGGCTTTTCCTCGAATTCATCGATACGGCTCTCTTCGTTCATTCTGATGGTTCCGTATCTGTCTGTATTAACATCTGCTGGCATATCCTTGCATACTACTGTGATATCTGCCTGCTTGCTGATGTGATATTCAAGGAGCTTGTTGTAATCCATCTTGTAGACACAGTCACCTGATGTGATGATCACATAAGGCTCGTGACATTTTCTAAGGAAATCAAGGTTTTGGCCAATGGCATCTGCTGTTCCTCTGTACCATCTTGAATTGCTGGCTGTCTGAGTAGGTGTGAATATGAACATTCCACCCTGCTTACGACCAAAATCCCACCATTTACTGGAAGAAAGATGCTCGTTAAGTGAGCCTGCATTATATTGTGTTATAACTCCAACTGTCTGAATATGAGAGTTGGACATATTTGAAAGTGCGAAGTCAATGCTGCGGTAATGTCCTGCGATAGGCATTGCGCATACTGCTCTTTTCTCAGAGAGCTCGCCCATCTTGTTGCTGTTACCACCTGCCAGTATAATTCCTATCGCTCTCATGTTTCGTCACCTGCCTTATCCAGAGTCTTGCCACTTGCAAGCTTACCATTCTTATAGTCGTGCGCATCAGTAACGCCGTTGATCATTACATTCTTGCCGATGGTTATCTTGTCCGGAATAACAGATCCTTCACCGAGAGTTACAAGTCCTTCTCTGTAGATATCAGGTCTTGTCTCGTTAGGAGCTTCCTCGCCATCACCAAGCTTTACATAAGAGCCTACATGGCACTGCTCAGCGATGATCGCTTTTTCTATATTACTGTTCTCTCCGATCTGTGTACCATTCATTATGATAGAATGGCTGACAACGGTTCCTTTACCGATCTTAACACCGCTGCCTATTACGGAGTTGTAAACTTCACCTTCGATCTCAGATCCTTCACCTATGATACTTCTTTCTATAGTACTGTCAGGTCCGAGGTACTGCGGAGGCTGAACGTCATTCTTGGTATAGATCTTCCAGTATTCTTCATAGAGGTTGAACTCAGGAACTATATCTATAAGTTCCATATTAGCTTCCCAATATGAAGTAAGTGTTCCTACGTCCTTCCAGTAACTGTCAAACTCGTAAGCAAAGAGTTTTTCTCCTTTGCCATGGCAATACGGAATTACATGCTTACCAAAATCAAGTCCCGGCTGATCACGATTAACTGTGAGAGCCTCTTTAAGTGCTTCCCAGGAAAAGATATAAATACCCATTGAAGCCAGGTTGGAACGAGGATGTTCAGGCTTTTCCTCAAAATCTACGATCTGATTCTGATCATCAGTTATCATGATTCCGAATCTGCTGGCTTCTTCCATCGGAACAGGCATAACTGCGATTGTTACATCTGCGTTATTGGCCTTATGGAAATCGAGCATTGTCTCATAATCCATCTTATATATATGGTCACCGGACAGTATCAGGACATAATCCGGATGATACTCTTCCATATATTCCATATTCTGATAGATTGCATTAGCTGTACCTGTGTACCACTCACTGTTTCCAACCTTCTCATAAGGAGGAAGAACAGTAACGCCACCAATATTACGGTCGAGGTCCCAGGATATTCCGATTCCGATATGTGAATTGAGCTTTAAAGGTCTGTACTGTGTCAGTACGCCTACTGTATCAATTCCAGAATTAATACAATTACTGAGTGGGAAATCTATAATCCTATACTTTCCCCCAAATGAAACTGCCGGTTTGGCCATCCTATCCGTCAGGACGCCAAGTCTGCTACCCTGCCCTCCAGCGAGCAGCATGGCTATCATTTCCTTTTTAATCATCTTGCCACCTCGCGAATGATGTCGTTTTTTGAACATTTCTGTTCATTGTAGATATTGTGCCGTAGCACGTGCAAAAAAATGCGGAACTTTGTTTGCAGCCTGATATTGCAGATAGCAGCTGCCTTTGTAGAACATTGGTAAAACGTAAAGAAACGGAGAAGCGAAATATCTCCGATTACAAGTATATCACACAATCCCGAGTTATGAAACGAAAAATCGCAATTATTCACACAAAAGAAAAAAGAAAGACGAAAGAAAAATCTTCTGAAAAATTGCACTAAGGTTTTTTTGTTGATAACAAAAGGTGCCTTAGACTGTTATAAAATCGACAATCTTTTGCACCAATGATATTTTTTCCACAAAGTCCACATTTTAAACCGGATTTTCGCTTTCGAAAACCTTTAAGATAACAACTGTTACATACCTATCCCCAAAACCTTGTATATTCTGTGGTTTATTTTGTCCCCTTCCACATTATCCACTATCTCCACATAGATTTTATAAAATCAGTTAGCATGCTACAAGTATATGGCAAATCGTCTTTTTGCCTATTTGCATCAAAAAATCCCTGTGCTATACTCGGAATTGTTCAAAGGAAAAACCCAAACAATTCTTTTCCAAAATGATCTATCTTAATGTTTTTTTCGCAATATGAGGCTCTTGTTTTGACACACAGATCGAAATGCCTGGCTTTATAGGGAGGAAGACATTTCGAAATACAATGTGACACCAAAGGGGACACTAGCTTATGATGGGGAAAGTGACGATGAGTCAAAGTGCGGCATCAAGCAAGACTTATATTACCAACAATTTTATCGACTATTATATGTCAGATGCCAATGATGCACAGATCAAAGTTTACCTTTATCTGCTTCGCATGATGCAGGCAGGACTATCAACCAGCGTATGTGATATCGCTGACAAATTCAATGATACAGAAAAAGATATAATGAGAGCCCTTACTTATTGGGAAAAGAAAGGACTCATAGGACTTGAATATGACGAGGCAGGTCACCTTCAAAGTATATCATTAGAAGATATACCTGAAGTCCCTGATTCGACCAAGGTTACAGTGATGCCCGGATCAAGGGCTTACAAAAGCACTGCAGCGCCTGCTCCTATAGCTTCTCATCGCCCTAAAAAAACAGATGAGAAAGAAAATCAGCAGCTCGTATTTCTTGCTGAACAGTACTTTGGAAGGACTCTTAATCCTGCTGATATTCAGAAGATCTTCTATATACATAATGATCTTGAGTTTTCTATGGATCTTATGGATTATCTGATGCAGTACTGTGCAGAGCTTGGCAAAAAAGACTTCCGTTATATGGAAAAAGTTGCCCAGAGCTGGAATGAAGCAGGTATCAAGACCGCCCGTCAGGCCAAAGCAAGATCAAGAAAATATAATAAGAACGTATATACTGTTATGAAGGAGCTTGGATATGATAATTCTCCCGCTCCTGCAGAAGCTGCATATATAGAACGCTGGTTTTCAGAATACGGATTTTCTCTTGATATAGTCGTAGAAGCCTGCTCCAGAACAGTTCTTTCTACCCAGAAGAACAGACTTCAGTATGCAGAAGGTATATTAAAAAGCTGGCATGACAGAAACGTATCTACTAAAGAAGATATTGTAAAGCTTGATAAGGATCATACATTAGAGTCCATTGACAATTCCAAGTCATCCAAGAAGTCTTCCGGCAAGAACAACTTATATCTTCAGTTCCAGCAGAACACCTACGACTTCGATGCTTTGGAAAAAGAACTTTTAAAAAATTAAAAATAATACATCTCAGGGAGCAGACCATTGGCACTTAATAACGCGCAATATAATGAAATAATGCACGAGTACGAAACAAAACAGCTCAAAAGCCGCGCAGAGGCAGATAAAAGACGCGACTATGTTTACGCTCATGTCCCGGGATTCAAGGAACTTGATCAGATGATTCCAAGTATCTCGGTTGATTTTGAGATAGGGAGGCTATCCGGTGACAATCAGAGCATGGATGTTCTGAGGCAAAAGCTGGCTGCTGTCACCATGCGCAAGAAATCCCTTCTTAAGGAGGCCGGTCTTCCGGAAGACTACCTCGAACCCATTTATGAGTGTCCTGATTGCAAGGATACCGGTTATATAGGGAATGAGAAATGTCATTGCTTCATGCAGCGCACGATAAAGCTTCTCTATGCTAGCTCCAATCTGGAACTGTTGACAAGTACCAACAATTTCGGCAGATTGTCGGAAAGCTATTATGGAGGTGATGATCTCGCACATTTTCAGGCAGCGGAGAAAATCTCAAAAACCTTCGTCAAAAACTTTAGAACAGACTACCAAAATATTATTTTCTATGGTACAGTAGGTACCGGCAAGACCTTTTTGTCGATATGTATCGCCAAGGAACTGCTTGACAGGGGCACTTCTGTGATCTATTTCAGTTCAAGTGATCTTTTCAGGCAACTTTCGGATTATTCTTTTGATTACAATTCCAAATCCGAACTTGAAAACCTTTGCGATTACCTTTACAATTGTGAATTGCTGATAATAGATGATTTAGGTACAGAACTTACAAACTCCTTTGTTATCGCACAGCTGTTTACCATCCTTAATGAAAGAGATTTACGACACAGATCTACTATCATTTCAACCAATCTCTCTCCTCAGGAGATACATGGCAGATATCAGGACAGAGTATTTTCACGTATCATGAGTCATTTCCAGCTTCTTAAATTAACGGGTTCAGACATACGTCTGCAGAAAGCAAAAAGGTAAATTTTGGGAATACTGTTTTAAATTTGAAAGTGAGGATTTTTTTCGATGCCAAGAAGAGAAGAAAAACGTGATCTGGAAACCATTCCGGTAGGTTCCCTGGGAGTTATCCCGCTTAAAGGTGTCAGGAAACTGGCTGAACAGGTAGATTATTACCTTGTTAAGTGGAGAGCTGAACGTGAGAACGAGCACAAGGGGAGTCTCGCATTCTCCGGTTATGAACGCCCTTCATACCTTCTGGATTGTGACCTTCCAAGATTCGGAACCGGTGAAGCTAAAGGTGTAATCAAGACCTCTGTACGAGGCGATGACCTTTATATTCTGGTAGATGTTGTTAACCATAGTCTGACTTATAAACTTTTTGGCAGAGAAAATCATATGTCTCCTGATGATCATTATCAGGATTTAAAGAGAATCATTGCAGCTGTTGGCGGTAAAGCACGCAGAATCACTGTGATCATGCCATTCCTCTATGAGTCTCGTCAGCACAAGAGATCGGGACGTGAATCCCTCGACTGTGCTATCGCGCTTCAGGAACTGACATCAATGGGTGTAGATAACATCATCACCTTTGATGCACATGATCCTCGTGTTCAGAACGCTATTCCGCTCAATGGATTCGAAACTGTTCGTACAACTTATCAGTTTATAAAAGCACTCCTGCGCAATGTGAGCGGCCTCAAGATTGATTCGGATCATATGATGGTAATAAGCCCTGATGAGGGAGGCATGGGCCGTGCTATATATCTGGCCAGCGTACTTGGCCTTGATGTCGGCATGTTCTACAAGCGTCGTGACTACACTCAGGTAGTTGACGGACGTAACCCGATACTGTCCCACGAATTCCTTGGTTCTTCAGTAGAAGGTAAGACAGTTATCATCATAGACGATATGATCTCTTCCGGGGAAAGCATGCTTGATGTTGCCGCAGAGCTGAAAGAGCGCAAGGCCGCCAGGATCTACGTATTCTCGACCTTTGGACTCTTCACTTCAGGACTCGAGAAGTTTGATGAAGCTTATGAGAAGGGCATCATCGACAGAATCCTGACGACCAATCTGATCTATCAGACACCGGAGCTTCTCTCACGCGAATGGTACATTAGTACTGACATGAGCAAGTATATTGCTTATATTATCGACACACTTAATCATGATGCTTCTATCAGTGATCTTCTTAATCCTGTAGAACGTATCAATTCAATCATAACTCGTTACAATAACGGAGAATTAGAAGAATTCGCAACACTGAAAAATTAAATTTTTTCAGTCAAAAATCAAGTTACGAAAAACTTACACCAACTTTTAAAGGACCATCACTGGGGAGTGATGGTCCTTTTATTTTTCGCTGTGCGAAGTTTGAGTTGTCATTGCATCATAGATTCTATGATTCTATAAATTCTCGTTTCTATTTGTACAGATACGTCAGGAAATGATTTCCATTTTCCTCAAATAAGTCTATAGAATCATTCATTCCATTCTTATAAACGCTGGCTGTTCCCTTAGCAGGATTAAAGAGGACTATATTCTGGCTGTTAAAGCCTATAAGAAGCATAGCGCTACCATCAGATAATCTTACCATTACAGGGATATCCTGATTAAGGTAATAGAGCATAGCATTCATGTCACAGCCATCGTATTCAAGGATAGTCGCTCCAGGAAGACTCTGCGCAAGGATTTCTTCTGCAGTACTGCCCTCTTCGAGCATCTTTCCAACGTCAACATTTATCCCTTCAAACTCAAGCATTGCACGAAGACACACTTCTGTAGAATTATCAGCACTATAGTTCTTGTCTTCTACGTTATAGGTTATGCTCATTATCTGATTACTTGTAAGAAGATTACCTGAGTACCATACATAATCGTTGGAGTTATCAACTATAACGCCCTTGCAGGTATATGCCATATTTAGAGCATCAGCGGCATTAACAGTAATGTCTGTAACTCTGTCCTTGTAATAAACAAAGAACATATTGTTTTCATTAACAGAGTTTTCAACTGCTACTTCCCTGCTTCCCTCATACAGAGTCTGAGAAGGAGTCAGCACCTTTAAAGATGCTGCAGTTACTGAAGATTTAAGGCTTATCCTTGCTGTAAGCTTATAAGCCTCAGTATTAACATATTCAAGGATATTAGAGCCTTCCTCAACTTCAAGTGTGCTCATGATCTGGTCCTGAGTTGACTCTTCGTAAAAGCCTGTTCCCTCATTCCACTTAACTCTGGACAAGATGATCTGATTATCCTTAATGAGAGTTCCTACAGTAAAGTTACCCTCTGACTTATAGTTTTCAAGAAGTCTTCCCTCTTTGTCCTGTATTCTAATTGAATACATAGCATATACAGGATTACCCATCTGATCATCATGGATATCTTCTTCTTTGACAACGCCATATACAAGGTCATCGTCCATGTATCCAAGAAGGATTATATACTCGCCGTCATCAGGCTCAATAGTAGTAACAGCCTGAGTTGCAAAGTTCATGATATTTATGGACTTAAGGCCAGCCCTGCTTGACTTGTCCTGCCAAGCTATCATCTCTCCTGACTCTGGCATCTCATACTCACAGCCAAGCATATTGCTGATGACTGATTCATAGGTCCTGCCTTCAAGATCAACTGCCAGCAGGTCGCTTCCAAGTATTACATAGAACTGGCTACTGTTACCAAGTGTAGCGATCTTTTTGGCATAGGCCATGATAATGTCTTCAGACTGATTACTCGGGATAAAGACCTGCTCTTCTACAGTATTGGTGGATGCATTGTAAGCATAAACCGCAATACCGACTTTTCCCTCATGAATTCCGCGGTTCATATATCCTGCAACAGAGAAATATACGTTACCCGCTTCATCGATATTCAGGATCTGAATCGAGTTACCCTGATACATGCATCTTGTATCATTATTATTTTCATCATAGAAGCCAAAGATAAATGCAAGTTTATTATTTGTAACATTGTAGGAAAAGAGTCTGTCCTGACATACAAATGCAAATGCTGATCCGCCCTCATTTTCAGTAAATTCTATATTGTCTGTATCAGCTATTCCTAAACTTATCTCTCCGCCGTCAAACTCAGATTTATCAGGCGTAAAAATGCTATCCATCGTGCGTTCATAGTTAAGAAGATAGATCCTGTCTTTGGTGTAGCGCACTCTGAAATACTCTTCTACATTGCAGGTATATTCTTTTTCTCCACCTACTGTCACCTGATACTTAAGAAGAAAGCTTCCTGTCTGCTTGTGAAGATCCACAGTCAGAACTTCAGGATCAGTATGGGACTTAATCTCAAGATCACCCCAGGTGACCTGATTTAAACTTGAATTGATATTAACCTTGGCATATGAAGTATTATCACCTGATGAATTAGACTCAAGATATGTCTTTATTTCTTCAGGAGCTTTTTCTTTATCAAAAGTAGTCTCTGAAAAGTGCTTTACAAAATCAAGCTTCTCATCAAAATAGTAGCGCTCTTCATCACCTGTCCATACGATCCTTGAAATGTATCTGACAGTCTGGTCATTTACGTCAGCCATTATCACAAGAGCGTATTCTTTATTTTCATCTATAAGGTCTTTTATCTGGAAATTAAGTGTTACAGTATCCTTCGCGGCACTTTTTGAAGCGCTGTCTATCTGGGTGCTTTCAACAAGGCTGCTGCCGTCAAGAGTTCTTACTTCGAATTTGAAATTCGTAGCATCCTGACCATACAGATTCATCACTGCAGTTATTTCCCTGTTTACTCCTGTGGGGAAAATAGTACCATGTATGTACTTTACATCCATTTCAGATGTATAACCATAAAGGGTACACAGGGAATTTTCATTTTCAATCAAAGACAATGTCGGAAGAGTCGCCAAAGACATCTGAGCAGTCATATCACTTCTCTGATGATTAGTGAAACGACTTATCAGAATAAGGCTTAAGATAAAAACTATGATTATATATATGATCTTTATTATCGTCTTTTTCATGATGGTTTACCAAATATATTTTATCATTTGACTTATTATCCGTCACAATGTAAGCTATTTTTAATAACCTAACGTTTAGCATATATGGAAAACCGTGAGGTGGAATATGGAAAATCCAATTCTGTACCGTAAACGGATAATACCAGATGAGTGTATTAAATTAAAGGATGATGTCATTCTCTATCATGATTCAACCATGATCATGACGTCATGGCATGCTTTTCGCAAAAAAGATTATCTTTCTTACGGATATTCCTGTTATTTCCTGGATCAAGGCTTCAAAATGAGTAAGTTCTACAGAGACGATGGCACCTTCAGCAGGTGGTATTTTGACATCGTGTCCTATCAAAAAGGTCCCGAAGACAATTCAATAATGGTCGTTGACCTTCTGGCAGATGTGGTCATCTATCCTGATGGCAGGTTCGAAGTCGTCGATCTGGACGAACTGGCCCAGGCTTATGACAAGAGCCTTCTGACAGCCGGACAGATGCACGAATGTCTTGAAAGTCTTGACCGCCTTATAAAGATCATCAACGAAGGAAGACTGTCTGAACTTTACCTTCCTTTGGAGATCCAGATCCCAAAAGAGCGGAACAATGTCCACTAAATGAAAGTCATCTGAAATTATCCTTAAAGGGATATAAATCTGCCCATCTTTAGTAGAAAATATGGTTGCCGATCTGTATACCTTCAAGTCCCGGAATAGGAGTCCTGAAGTATACGCAGGTTCCAACATTAGTCACTCCGCTCATAGCTTCATCTGCTGCCCTGTAGCAGGAAGCTGTTGCCTTGTCCTGCGCAAGTGCAAGCTCAAGTCTTCCACTGGCAACAGGTGCAAACTGTTTGTTTTGGTATATAACTCCCACAACCGTATCAGGATACACACTGGATAATACCCTGTTTATTACGACAGCGCCTACTGCAAGCTGTCCATCATATGGCTCTCCGCCTGCTTCACAGTAAATAAGATTAGCAAGAAGGTATCTGTCACCTTCTGCAAATGTTACTTCTGATATATCTCTCCATGAGGATTGTGCAGCAAGTCTTGATAGTCTTATCTCTTCTTCAAGCTTTTTCTGAAGCTCTGCTATATCATTGTCCTTAGCAGCGATCTCCGCTTCTTTAGCCTCAGCTTCTGCTTCCGCAGCATCGATCTGATCAGCATAACTACTTACAGCATTACTTGTAGATGTAACAAGTCCTGATACTCTGCTTTGCTCTTCCATCTGAGCTGTCTGATATGCTTCAAGCTGTGCCTGCTCTTCTTCAAGAAGCGCCTTGGCTTCTTCGATCTGCGCTACAGTATTCTGATACGCAAGCAGCTGCTCTCTGTCATATTCAGAAAGGCGCTGTATATACTCACTGTTATTCAGAAAATCCGCAAAGCTTTCAGATTCAAGAAGCATTTCTATAAGCACAAAATCCTGAGACTCGTATATGAACTGAATGCGCTTTTTCATTGCAGCATACTGGTCTGCCTCTGTCTGCATTGCAGCCTCAAGCTGGGCCTGTGTTTCTTCTATCTCTGTCTTTTTGGCATCGATATCAGCCTCTATTCTAGCCAGATTATTACTTACATCCGACAACTGGGTATTAAGGTCTGAAAGCTCAGATTTAAGGTCGCTATGGGTAGACTTAAGGTCATCTATATCCTCATTTTTTTCATCAAGCTCATTTTGAAGATCTTCGCGCTCCTGCTTGGCATCTTCCAAAGCTTTCTTGGTTTCAGATGTAGCAAACACTGTAAAAGGTTCGTTAACCGCAGCAAAGCGTATACAAATCGAAGTCACGACACAAAGTGCCATGACCTGAAATGCTTTTTTCACCCTTCTATGTGCTTGTTTAGCCCCTCGCCTTCTCGCCATAAAAATTCCGTCTTAAATAGAAATGTGTATATTACGACCTGTACGCTGATACTGATAATACCTTACACCTGCAGCATTGAACATCTTCTTGGATGCTCTTGTGGATGCTGTGTTTTCATACTTGTCACTATCATAGATGACAGTTCTTATTCCTGCCTGGATGATAGCCTTGGCACATTCATTACAAGGGAAAAGAGAGACATATATCTTTGCACCTTCAAGTGAACCGCCACGATAATTTAATATCGCATTAAGCTCTGAATGGGTAACAAATGGATATTTAGTTGCAAGTTCATCCTCGCCGTCCCTTTCCCAGGGGAACTCTTCATCAGAGCAGCCTTTAGGAAAGCCGTTATAACCCATGGATAATATCTTGTTGTCCTCACTTACTATGCATGAACCAACCTGAGTATTGGGATCCTTGGATCTCATGCCTGCAAGCTTCGCAACTCCCATAAAGTACTCATCCCAGGTAATATAGTCTTCTCTTTTCATCTTAGTCCTCCGAACAAATTATTTTGTTCCGAAAATTCTGTCACCTGCATCGCCAAGTCCAGGTACGATGTAGCCGTTCTCGTTAAGCTTCTCATCAACTGTTCCAATGAAGATATCAATATCAGGATGAGCTTCCTGAACAGCCTTGATTCCTTCAGGAGCAGCAATGATGCACATAAAGTGGATGTGTCTGCAGCCCTTGTCCTTGAGCATCTGAATAGCTGCAGCTGATGATCCACCTGTAGCAAGCATAGGATCTACTACGAAGATCTCTCTTTCTGTAACATCAGCAGGAAGTTTGCAGTAGTATTCTACCGGCTTAAGTGTTTCAGGATCACGATAAAGTCCGATGTGACCAACCTTAGCAGCAGGTATAAGCTCAAGCATACCATCAACCATTCCAAGGCCTGCACGAAGTATCGGTACTACACAAAGCTTTCTTCCTTTAAGTTCCTGAACAACTGTCTTAGTAATGGGTGTCTCTATCTCAACATCCTGAAGCTCAAGATCTCTTGTAGCTTCATAGCAGATAAGCTCTGCTATCTCACCGATGATCCTTCTGAATTCGTTAGTTCCAGTTGTCTTTCTTCTGATAAGACCGATCTTGTGTTTGATAAGTGGGTGATCCATTACTACTATTTTGGACATTGTTATTCTCCTCTTTTATAGATAAATAGTTAAATATGACTTTTAATGCATATAAAGAAAAAACATCTTATGCGAATTATTT
>JAEEGH010025241.1_pt1 | contig 11929 bp, 9 predicted proteins | sample 9134181 | NCBI WGS metagenome assembly JAEEGH01 (sample SAMN16246544, study PRJNA631951) | gut metagenome | biome: gut microbiome; feature: rumen; material: DP-attached | host: Bos | place: Iran: Karaj | collected 2018-10
GAAGTATTTAAATTATTATTTTGCACTAGGCTTATGTTGGATTTTGTGGTTCCATTTATTTCATATACTTTTGGAATTGAACTTAATGTACATATTACTGAGCCTCTAACTATTATAGGGTCTAATATTATTTTTTTCTTGGCTGGGTATTACATCGAAAATCGAATTGAAGTTGATAAGAAAAATGCGGTTATTAGCTTATTAGTGGCAATAATTCTACTAATAGCTTCTATGACATATATTTTCTTTAACTACATAGAATATGGAACAATTAATGATGGATTTGTAAATCGGCTAACATTTGTTTTAACAATTCTTTGCTACTATGTGTTTAAGTATTTCTTCCAAAATGTGGATTCTGCATTTGTAAGAAAAATAGCAGGGTGTGTATTTGGAGTTTATTTGATTGAAAGTATGGTCAGGATGATATATTTAGGCTTATATAAACAAGTGATAAATAGTGCACCTGGTGTTGTTGGAGCTTTTTTATATATTGTACTTACAGCTATTACTTCTTTTATAGTTGTTTATATATACAGGTCTGTTGTAGTAAGGATTAGAAAAATGTTTTGATATCTTTTTTCTAAAAGGAAGGAAAACGATGATTGTACTATTGTAAGAAATGAAAAAAGAAGTGTAGTTAATGCTTATATGATAAAGGATGAGAATTGTTTGAAATGGTAGATTTTTGTATGGATAATAATGGATTATTGAAAAACAAGGTTGTAGGTTTAGTTGAGAAAAACAAAAAAGAATTATATAATATAAAAGCTTACGCATAAAAATATATGAAAAAGTGGAGATTTCACAATGCCAATTACAATAAATAACTTCATGGGCAAGCTTGGATGGAATGCCAGGAAATACCTACCTAATCTTGCAAGCAATGCCTATTTGAAATTGCAGTTTTTTACCAGAGGAAAGGCTCAGAGAGAGTACACAGAGTACTTCATGAATGCCAAGGAAGTTCCGCAGCCAAACGTAGTCAACATCGAGACTATCAACAGATGTAACTCTACTTGTGCGTTCTGTACAGCCAATGTGCATGCTGAGAAGAGACCATTGATGAAGATTGATGATGGCTTGTATCGTTCAATTATTGATCAGTTGGCAGATTGGAACTACAAGGGACATCTGACACTCTATGGTAATAATGAGCCTTGGCTTGATACACGTATCGTTGAGTTCCACAAATATGCTAGAGAAAAGCTTCCAGAGAGTTTTATCTTCATGTCTACTAATGGACTGATACTGACTCTTGAGAAAGTAAATGAGATCAAGCCATATATCAATCAGTTGATCATCAATAACTATTCAATGGAGATGAAGCTCCATCCTAATATTCAGAAGATTTATGATTATGTAAAATCACATCCTGAAGAATACAAGGATCTTGATATCCAGATTCAGATGAGATATCTTCAGGAAGTTCTTACTAACAGAGCTGGTAGCGCACCAAATAAGAAGGCTACAGAGAAGGTTATTAAAGAGACATGTCTTCTTCCATTCACAGATGCATGGATTATGCCTAATGGTAAGCTGGGACTGTGCTGCTGCGATAACTTTGAAGTTACCGATTTTGGTGACCTCAATACTACTCCGTTAAAAGAAGTATGGTCCAGTCCGAAGTTCATGGAAGCCAGAAGAGCTATTGCAGAAGGTAGACAGGAATATCCATTCTGTAAGCACTGCGATTTCATTGATGCAGGATTTAGAATGCAGGTAGTTAAAAAGATTCTGGCAGGCGATATTGAAGGCGCCCACAGAACTGGCGGGGAAGAGAAGAACAAGCTTCGTAAGAAGTGATTGAAGAGGAAATAAATATGTTTGAAGAAATGAATGAGCAGCAGGCTCGTGAGCAGATTCTGCGCGAGGTTGCAGAGTATTGTGACAAGTTCCATAAGAAAAAAGAGTACACAAGAGGAGACAGGATTCCATATGCATCAAGAGTCTATGACAAAGATGAGATGGTAAATCTGGTAGACAGCAGTCTTGAGTTCTGGCTTACATCAGGCAGATATACAGCTGAGTTTGAGAAAAAGCTTGCCAAGTACTTGAATGTAAAGTATTGCAGCCTTGTTAATTCAGGCTCATCTGCAAATCTTGTAGCATTTATGACTCTCACATCACCACTTCTTGGTGACAGAAGAGTAAATAGAGGCGATGAAGTGATCACAGTTGCTGCAGGATTCCCTACAACTGTAACACCTCTTATCCAGTATGGAGCAGTTCCAGTATTTGTTGATGTAACAATACCTGAATACAATATTGATGTAACACAGCTTGAAGCAGCTCTTTCAGACAAGACTAAGGCAGTCATGATAGCGCATACCCTAGGCAATCCATTTGATCTTAAGGCTGTTAAAGATTTCTGTACAAAGCACAATTTATGGCTTGTAGAGGATAATTGCGATGCTCTTGGCAGCAGATATATGATAGATGGTGAGTGGCAGTTCACAGGTACTATTGGTGATATCGGTACTTCAAGTTTTTATCCACCACATCACATGACAATGGGTGAAGGCGGAGCTGTATATACTAACAACCCACTTCTTAACAAGATTGCAAGATCCTTTAGAGACTGGGGAAGAGACTGTGTATGCCCATCCGGTATGGACAATATGTGTGGTCACAGATTTGACAAGCAGTATGGCGAGCTTCCACTTGGCTATGATCACAAGTATGTATATTCACACTTTGGCTACAACCTCAAGGCTACTGATATGCAGGCAGCTATTGGATGTGCACAGCTTGATAAGTTCCCTTCTTTTGTAGAACGTAGAAAAGAGAACCACGCATTCCTGACAGAAGCTCTGAAAGAAGTATCAGATAAGCTGATTCTTCCGGTTGCTACTAAGGATTCAGATCCAAGCTGGTTTGGCTATATGATTACATGTAAGGATGCAAGTGCTAGAGAAAAAATCGTGCCATTCCTTGAATCTCAGGGAATCCAGACAAGAATGCTCTTTGCCGGCAATCTTACAAAGCATCCTTGCTTTGATGAGATGCGTGCAGCGGGCACAGGCTACAGAGTAATTGGCGACCTTGAAGTAACAGACAGAATCATGCGTGATACATTCTGGATCGGTGTATATCCTGGCATGACTAAGGATAGCCTTGCATTTATGGCTGAGAAGATAATCGAGGCTGTTAAGACTTATTGCTGATGGATTTATCATATGTGTTATAATTTAGGTGTCTGGTCAGCGTGCTGACTTGTTTATTCAAGATGAATGAGTTGGTACGGTTAGGCTGGGCACCTTTTTACAATGTTTCTTACTTGATTGTGGAAATATATTATGAGTAATATATTAAAACTATATGATGTGCCATTATTAGAATTTGAATTTATAAGAACTGTCGATAACGTTACACTTGAGCTGCTGAATGATTTTGGTAACGACAAGCTCTTGCCATTAGACTGTAGTTTAGATGAAAAAAGTATATATAGGTGGCTGAAAAACAGGACGATTCCTGCAAAGAGAGCATATGCTTCGAATTTACTTGCCAGAAATGGTTTAAACGAAAAAGATACGGCTGGAATTATTGATATATGTAAGGGACTTTCTCTTAATGATTCTTATTGGGTTGTTGATTCGGCTTTCGATGGGAAGTTTGAAGATTACAATCTATATGATAACAGGTTTAATCGAATGCTTTCATTTATTGCTTTTACTGGATATGGAAGTTACGTCGGATCTACATTTCGTTCTTCTCCGGAGTTTACCACTGGTGGTATGCTTGCTAAATGCTGGCGCAGAATAGATGGAGATGTTGTCTTATTCAAGACAGGCACTGAAGGCTTTGCAAATTCAGGAATGGAACCATATTCAGAATTTTATGCTTCGCAGATTGCACAGTTTTTAGGAATTTCATCAGTCAGATATGGTCTTAGCAGATGGCATGAAAAAATCTGCTCTACTTGCAGGCTTTTTACAAATAAGGACTTATCCTTTATTTCAGCCGGTAGGTTGATAGAAAAAGGTGGAATACAGGTAGTACTTGATTATTATAAGAATCTTGGCAAAAAATACTATGATTCATTGATAGACATGTTTGTTTTTGATGCGCTTATCTTCAATGAAGACAGACATCTTGGTAATTTTGGATTTTTAGTAGATAATCATACCAACTCGATAATTGATATGGCTCCGGTTTTTGATAATGGATTATCCTTATTCTGCTATGGAATGGCAGATGATATTGATAATCTGGATAAATATGCTGGTAGCCGCGCGCCGGCTCTCTACAATTCTTTTGATGAGTTTACCGGTATGGTTATCACTGATAGGCAAAAAAAGATGCTTTCTAAAATGGCTGATTTTCGTTTTAGCAAGCATTCCCGTTATAATTGGCCTGAGGAAAGATTGAAGAAAATAGAGGCATTTGTAAAACAGAGGGCAATACAGTTAATAAAAGAGTAATGTCCATTGAATAAGCATTGTATGAGGATGTGGTAATTACCAATTTCTTTTTACATGGATTATTAATCATATACATTCTGTTATAGAAAAGAGATTTATAATGCGTAGTTTTTTAACAAAAAATTGGCATAAATGTTTAATAGCAGCGTTTTTTGTTGTGGTTGCTATTTTCTACATAGTTATCGGTGAAGACAGCTATATCGCCATTCATGACAATCTGGATCTGTTTACACCACAGTTCCAGATGATGAAGGATAATAACATATTCTTTACACAAGGAGCATCAGCGCCATTTTTACATGGAATAACTCGGGACGGCCTGCCCTCGGAATTGTCATTGTATACAGTGCTTTATATGATTTTTCCAAGCTTTGTAGCTTATGTTATAGGGTATTTGCTGAAGATTGTTATTGCAATTTGGTCAAGCTTGCTATTGGCAAAAGATGTTTTGACACATGAAGGACTAATTAATAATCATAATGGAGCAGTTCTAAAGGAAAATAATAAAGGCATTGCAGGGAAAGGAGAAGATACTTTAGGTAGTATTTGCGAAAACGATTTGCTTGCAGATACATCTAAGCTAGCCTGGATCTGCAGTTTTGCCTATGGAATATTAAATCTCTTTCCGACCTTCGGTCTTCCTTTTGCTTCAATTCCGCTTGCAATATACATTTTTAGGAATATCTACAGAAATCCAAACTGGAAGTGGTATCTTGCAGCATTCTTATATCCATTTGTATCCTACTTTTCCTATTTTGGAATGTTTATCTTAGGATATGTATTTGTAGCTATCATATGGCTGTGGATTAGAGATGCAGTTATAAAAAAAGATGTATCAGGACCTAGGCTATTTAAGTCGCATTTATCTGTATCGCTTTTTATTGGAATGGTTCTGATGGCCATAGGCTGCGTAGTCTTCGAATACAGACTTTTTTCAATGATGTTATTTAGTGATACGGTATCAATCAGGAGCACTATGGTAGAGGCAGACCTGTCTGCAGGTGAGATCATTAGTGAGATATGGGATGTATTTATAAATGGCATGATGCATGCTGATGATGCCCATAAATACTTGGTTTTGCCGGTGTGCCTGATATACTTTGGCATTCTGAATGGTGGTTATATTGTGAAAAAGAATTCCAAAGCTATTTTTCATGATTATTTTAATCTATGTATGCTGGTATTAGTATTCAACGCAGTAGTTTATGGAATATATGACAGTGCATTTTTTAGAGATATAGTGTCTACACTTGTTCCACAGCTAACCGGATGGCAGTTTAACAGAACTATATTCTTTAGCCCATTTGTGTGGTATGCGGCGTTATTTATTGTATGTGTGCGTATAGTTGAATATGGCACCAGATATAAATATGCAGCACAAACTGATGAGGAGGAGAAAAAAGCAGATAACGTCGAGCAGAAAGTTTGGTTAGAAAGGAGCAAGTATGTATTTATAAGAACACTAGCCTACGTCATCCCGATAATTGCTGTTTTTACAATCCTGCTACAGGACAACCGATACAACGATCTTAGAAGCTCAGCTATTGGACAGTACTACAAGATAAGGCACAACGGACAGAGTAGTGACAACTTAAGCTACAGCGAGTTTTACTCCACAGAGCTTTTTGACCAGATAAAAGAAGATATTGGTTATGAAGCGGACGAATGGGCTCTTGCCTATGGATTATATCCGGCAGTACTTGAATATAATGGCATATCCACTCTTGATGGCTATCTTGGTTTTTATAGCCAGGAGTACAAGGAGGCCTTTAGAAAGATAATTGCTCCGGCGCTTGAACGATCAGAAGGCTCAAGGCTGTACTTTGATAACTGGGGAGCAAGGTGTTATCTGTATTTTGGTTCAGACAGCTCTCCTAACATGGCTACTAAGAGCCTTGTGGGACTTGATGATACCAATATTTATATCGACGCGGAGGCAATAAAAGCTCTTGATGGCAAATACATTTTTTCCAGAATAGAGCTGTCAAATGCCGATGAAATGGGGCTTGAACTCATTAATATATACAAGAGCGATAGTTCGCCCTATACTATTTATTTATACGGACTTAAATAAAATGACCCTAGGGGACGGGGTCAATGGTTCATTTTTTTAAAATGAACCGTTGTCCCCGTCCCCTAGGTCCAAAAATAGGAGATTAGCCGATGAAAGTTGTATTATTAGCCGGAGGATACGGCACAAGAATCAGTGAAGAGAGCCATTTAAAGCCAAAGCCAATGATTGAGATTGGTGAAAAGCCTATTTTATGGCACATTATGAAAGAATATTCCCATTGTGGTTTTAATGAATTTATTATTTGCGCGGGTTACAAGCAGCATGTTATCAAGGAGTGGTTTGCTAACTATTACCTTTACAATTGTGATGTAACATTTGATTTTGCAGATGACAATAGCATGACAGTGCACAGAAGTGCTGCAGAGCCTTGGAAAGTAACTGTTGTGGATACAGGACTCAATACCATGACTGGTGGACGTATCAAGAGAATCCAAAAATATGTTGGCAATGAACGCTTCATGCTCTCCTATGGTGATGGAGTATGTGATGTCAATATGAATGACATTTTGGACTTCCATGAGAAGCATGGCAAGCTTGCAACTATTACAGCCGTTAATATCGGTCAGAGATTTGGCACTCTTGAGCTTACAGATAACCAGATCACATCCTTTAGAGAAAAGAGCGATATGGATGGAAGCCGTATCAATGCAGGATATATGGTCATGGAGCCGAAAGTATTTGATTACATAGAAGGTGACAAGACTGTTTTTGAAAAAGAGCCTATGGAGCGTCTTGCGGCTGATGGACAGCTTATGGCATACAGATATGACGGATACTGGCAGTGCATGGATACCAAGAGAGAACACGACAAGCTGGAGGAATTGTGGGATTCTGGCAAAGCTCCGTGGAAAACTTGGTAATATATGGTACAATAAACGAGTGAGTTAAAATACATACGATTATGAAACGGAAATGCACGGTGGTTGCAGTTTTCTAATTTTTTCTCACAGTAATATGTCAACATTTACAACAAGGAGATAGTTTTAATGGATAAGATAGCGGTACTTATACCTTGCTATAATGAAGAAAAAACAGTAGAGAAGGTAGTAGCTGATGCAAAAAAAGCTCTTCCAGAGGCTGTTATATACGTATACAACAATAATTCTACAGATAGAACAGCTGAGCTTGCAGAAAAAGCCGGCGCAGTAGTTCGCAATGAATACATGCAGGGTAAGGGCAATGTCATCAGACGTATGTTCAGAGAGATTGACGCTGAATGCTACATTATGGTAGACGGCGATGACACATATCCTATGGATGCAGCGCTTGAGATGGTGGATAAGGTTCTTAACTACAATTCCGATATGGTAGTTGGTGACAGACTTTCATCCACATATTTTACTGAAAATAAGAGACCTTTCCACAATTTTGGTAACTCAATTGTAAGAAGTTCTATCAACAGACTCTTTGGATGCAATATCAGAGATATTATGACTGGATACAGAGCCTTCAGTTATGAATTTGTAAAGACATTCCCTGTGCTCTCTACAGGCTTTGAGATTGAGACAGAGATGACTATCCATGCTGTAAGTAACAACATGCAGATTGATAATGTGGTCATTGAGTATAGAGATAGACCGGAAGGCTCAGCTTCCAAGCTCAATACTTATTCTGACGGATTTAAGGTTCTTAGAACCATTGCAAGACTTTACAGAGATTACAAGCCAATGGGATTTTTCTCAATCATGGCAGCTATTTTGGCAATCCTTGCTATTATATTTGTAGTGCCTGTATTTTCAGAGTATTGGAGGACCGGTCAGGTACTGAGATTCCCAACTCTGATCGTATGCGGATTTACTATGATGGCAGCTCTGCAGTCTTTCTTTGCAGGTATGATGTTATCAAATATGGCGCTTAATCACAGGCGTGAATTTGAAGTAAGACTTAATACTCTTCATAAGATAAAAAACGATAACTAATAAGAGAAAGGAAAACTTTCCTTGAACGGATTTAAGAGAAGCAGTAGGGGAGCTTTGCTTCTGCTGGATATTCTATCAATTACATTTACATTCTGGGTAGCAGCGTATATCAGATATACACTGCTACTTGGTATTCTTGGCAGCAGTCTATACAGCGAGTTGTATATAATGCTGTTTTTATTTGTTGTACTTCTATATATCATTATTTTTTCCACAAGAAATAAGGATAAAAAGCATTTTGCAGAGCAGGGAACTATTGAGATCATAGTGCTGACTATACGTAATCAGGTCTATCTGCTTGTGTATCTAATCATCTTCCTGTTCCTGATTCATCACAGTGCGACTATATCCAGAAGTGTCGTGGGCATGTTTATTGTCATGAACACTATTGTGGATAGTGCTTTGAGGATCATCTATAGAAATTACCTCATCAAATGGCAGACTACAATCAATGATGCCACCGATGTATGTCTTGTTACATACTCTTCTGAGGCGCCGGCAGCTGTTAAACATATCAATGGCATCAGAAGATCAGACGCTGAAGGCAATGAGTTTGGACAGATCAATATTCGCGGGATTGTGCTGCTTGACGCTGATTCAGCGTGTTCAACACAGATTGAAGAAGTATCTGGAATACCAGTCGTCCGTAGTTATGATGATGTAGATGCAAAAGAGGTTGTGCTCTATAAGATTCCTGATGAAGCTTGCAGAACCATTGTAAAAGAGCTTGAGGCAAATAAGGTTCCATATAGCAGACTCTTAGATGTTGATGGCAACAACGTAGGCGCTGATATGACCTACAACCTTGGTAATTACATGTTTGTTGCAGAAAGTCTTCTTGTGAATAAGTGCAATGTATTGGGTGTTAACTACACTGTTTCCAACATCCCTGAAGCGGTTAATTATGTAAAAAAGCATGTTGAAGAGATCAAGGGTGGCTATATCTGTTTTTCAAATGCTCATACATCAGTAATGAGTAGAGAAAACGAGGATTACAGGTCTGTTCAGAATGGCTCTGCCTATACTTTTTCCGATGGTCACTCTGTAGTTAAGCAGATTCAGAGAAAAGGGTATGCTGGAGCCAAACGTGTTGCAGGTCCTGACTTTATGAGCCAGATGTTTGAAGAGACAATAAATACTGACATTAAGCATTATTTCTATGGTTCGACACCGGAGACTCTGGATAAGCTTGTTACTAATCTTAAGAAAAATTATCCTGGTATTCAGATTGCTGGCGTTTATTCTCCGCCATTTAGAAAACTCTCTGACGAAGAGGACAAGGAGATCATAGATATGATCAATTCCTCTGGAGCAGATATGCTTTGGGTTGCTCTTGGTGCACCGAAGCAGGAAAAATGGATGGCTGAGCATAAGGATAAGATAAATGCAGTTATGTTTGGCGTTGGCGCAGCATTTGATTTCCATGCAGGAACCATCAAGAGAGCACCGTATCTGGTTCAGAAGGTTGGGCTGGAGTGGCTTTACAGACTATTCCAGGATCCGAAGAGACTGATCAGAAGATATGTGATCACTAATGCCAAGTTCGTGTATTATAGTTTATTTGATGAAAAGTAATCTCGCACTGTGCCAGAAAGGGAACGATTTGAAAATGAAATTAAAAGCACATATGAAGTATTTATTATTTGCGGTATCTATCTTCCCTATACTACTACTTTCTTTTTACAACTTTCCTTCTGCAGATGATTACTCTTTTGCCAAGGCATCCTATCAGATATATGTAAATGGCGGCAGCTTTGGTGAAGTAATGGGCGCTGTTTTAAACAGAGTAGCAACTATGTACAATACCTGGCAGGGCAATTACACCGGAGTATTCCTTATGTCTTTTAGCCCTATGATAATTGGTGGCAGAGGATATTTTATAGGGACAATACTTGGAATGGCAATGCTTAGCTGCGGCATTCTTTACTTCATGTATCAGCTATGCGTTAAAGTATTTGGCTTGGACAAGAATAGGATATTAAGTGTCGGTCTCTTGACTTTATTTATTATATTTCAATGCATGCCTGAGGGCATGGTCCGAGTGGAGGGGCTGTACTGGTATAACAGCACCATCTATTACACCTTTTTACAGGGACTTGCCTATTTATTTATGGGAATTGCGATTTCCAATATGTTTGAAAAAACAGTTTCTAAAATCGTATGTAACACAATCATTGCAGCTGTGCTGGCTTTCCTTCTGGGAGGAGCTAATTATCTTACTGCTATCATCTGCGGTATTTATTGTTTTATTTTATTGATAGTTGGTATTATATATATTTGTTTTTTTGCAAAAAAGGATAATGCAAGCAGTTCAAAGATTGAAACTGGCGCATGGGGATATCTGAAAGATAAGTATATTACCAGATTAACAAAGGGAAGTTTATACAATGTGCTTCCTGCTATAGTATTTTTTATTGGATTTGTGATCAGCGTAGTGGCACCGGGAAATGCGCTTAGAGAATCTGATCTTGGCGGATTTAGTCCTATTAAGGCAGTACTTATTTCTTACTACTATGTTTTTAGCGTTGCTATGTCAGAGTGGACAAACTGGGCTGTATGTGGATTGTTCATCATTTCAATTCCTTTATGGTGGAAAGCTGTTAAAGATAACGGTTCTGCCTTTAGATTTCCACTGATCATTGTTTTATTTTTACTGAGCTTTAATGCAGCTACTATTACACCTGCTCTGTATGCTACTGGAAATATCAGTGCCGGCAGGATTCAGTGTATATTCTGGATTCAGTATGTACTGCTGATGGAACTTACCATTGGTTATCTTGTTGGCTTTGCCAGAAAGTATATAGAGATAAAAAATGTTGATTCTAAGATAAGCCAAAGAATATTTGTATTCGCAATTGCTATGTATATCTGTTCAGTCATTTTGTGCGTGATTCCTGACAGAAATCTGTTTGTGGGAACAGAGGCATTAAATGAAATTGTCAGCGGAACAGCAGCTGGCTATAGTGCAGAGAATGAGGCAAGGCTTGAGATATTTGAGGATGCCGGCACTACTGATGTTGTAATAGATCAGCATCAATATCAACCGGAGCTGTTATTCCACTCGGACATCACTACAAGTATTGATGATTGGACTAATCAGGCAATTGCTGAGTATTATGGCAAAAACTCTGTGGTTTTAGGTGAATGATTTTGAGTAAAAATATTGATAAAAACAGAAAAAAGCATCTCGCTATCATAGCACTGCTGGCAGCGGCTTTTTATCTGGTCATAGGATTTAAAGACGGACCGATAATAGCAGCAGATAGCGCTAGCTATATATCGATGGATATTACAAGAGAACCTGTATATCCGCTTTTTTTGCTGATACTGAGAACTATTTTTGGAGAAAGTATCCAGTTATATGGACTTCCGTTTTATCTGACTGTTGCAGTGGTCCTGCAGAGCATGCTTTGGACTTTCGCGGCTTATTATGTTGGCAGAGTGGTTTATAAATACGGAGTGATCTACAGTTATGCAGCAGCTTTTTTTCAAATAGCAGTAATCTGCATAAA
>JAEEGH010025244.1_pt1 | contig 11929 bp, 7 predicted proteins | sample 9134181 | NCBI WGS metagenome assembly JAEEGH01 (sample SAMN16246544, study PRJNA631951) | gut metagenome | biome: gut microbiome; feature: rumen; material: DP-attached | host: Bos | place: Iran: Karaj | collected 2018-10
GTATGGATTTAAGGTCTCCGTTTTCTTCGACAAAATCCTTCATATGAACAACTGCGATATCATCCTTAAGAAGCTTAAAGGTTGTATTGATTATCTCATCCTGTCTGTCGATATTGCCGGGATACAACATATTTACCGGGTCAAATATGATCTGCAGATTGGGGCTTGCCACTTCATCGAGGACATATCTGGCCTGCTCCGGTCCGTAAACTATATGCTTCCAGACCGGCTCGATCGCAAGTATCACTCCAAACTTCTCCGCTGCGGCAACTACGGGGCGGACACGGCTCACAAACAGATCGAGAGCTTCTCTTTCATGGTTCGCGGGCTCGTACTTGTATTCCGCATTAACCGCGCCTGTCTCAGTTCCTACTACTCCGGGCTTGAGGATAGATGCAAATCTCATATGCGCCACATATTTCTCCGTGATCTCCTTAAGCTTGACCGGATCGGGATGTGCAAGGTTTAAATAATTACCAAGCACAGCGATATCAATATGGTTCTCGTAACACAACCGCTTAATATACATGGCAAAACCCGGAGTCATTGAAGAAACACCCGGTGTAAACTCTTTTACGGACTTGCTCAAAGCAAGGTGCATACAGGTAAAACCCTGTTGCCTGATCCTGGGTATCAGAATATCAAGCGGCCCGTATTCCACATCATGGGCACGTATTCCAAGCTGCATGTTAGTCCTCCTCTGAATTCATTGATCGGCGAAAGCAATCAAGATCAGGCAGTTCATCTTCACCAAGCAGTCTGACCCAGGGATTCCTCCCGGATATATCTATCGGAGTACCGCTCATATCCATCGGTGAGTACTCTGCCATATATGCTTCATCTTCAGGCTCATCGACACCTTTCCAGCCGCTGAATCTTTTATTGTTTATGCAGCCGTCATACCTGCACTCGATGAAAGTTGCTTTTCCGGAATCGCGCCACGGACGCCCAAGAAAAACAGTTCCGTCCATATCGGACATCTCGCCTCTTATCACGCACCTTCTGAACACGAATCCCATTCCTCCGGGGCATTCACACGGTGCCGCAACATATCCGTTTACACCACGGCCGCGATCGCAGATTATGATCTCACATCCGTCAAAAAGTGCATCGGCTCCGCCGAATATAAAATCCACATCACCGCGTATGATACAGTTTTTGTAATACTGTTTGGTTGGTCTTCTGCTGTTTAACATGCCCGGACCCATAAAGCCTCCGGGATGTCTTTCCTTAACAGGCAGCGGTGCCAGAAACAATGTATCCTGGTGTGACGACAGCTCTGTGTTTTCCATGATCACTTCCGCCGCATCCGCATATACGGCAAGTGCCTGTCCTGCCGTGTCCCCGTCACCGGCAGTGTTTCTGACCGTCATGTCTTTAAGGGTTATCCTGCCACCGCCCAGATAAACGGTCTGCGACCTGAACGTTCCGCGTCTTGAGCCGTCGGGCATAGTCTCATTTGCGCCGTCACCGTATTCAATCACCGTGCGTCTTCTTCCCGCGCCGATCAGAGTGATATTTCCTTTTTCGATAAAAAGCTTTTCCCTGTAGGTTCCGGCGGAGATCCTGACAGTCACCTCCTCGTCATATCTGGCTGCTTCCACAGCTTCACCTATTGTGGTGTAATCGCCATCCGGTCCTACATTTATCGTCATCATCCTCGTACCGCCTTTCACCGCATACGTCTGTCTATATGATTCCGGTTATCATATCAACCCCGTCAACATCGGGTCCCTTATCTGTTATTCCGTGAATTATGATATTATTCATTCTAAGCTCGCTGACATTTCTTGCATATATCCCGACACCGCTCATCGGATCCATCCCGTCCATCATAACGGGGACCGCCGGAATCCTTTCACTTTCAGGTCTGAAATCGGCATTGATATTCTCAAGGGATATCAGCCCCACTTTTCTTTCCGGCAATCCGTATACCGTAAGCAGTGTAACATCCACCCCGGTACATCTTATATTTCTGGCCTCGATGCTTCTTATCTCGGGAGTCAGTTCATCGACGGGAAGCGGCTCCTTGCACTGGCAGTACTCACTGTGCCCGTCCGGGTCGCAGAAATAAAACATATTTACGGTAAAGGGCATACGAACGTCCTTCATATAGATATTGTCAAACACGATATTGTCCAGAATCGAGCCCGATCCTCTGCCTCTTCTTGATTTGATCCTCAAGCCCCTGTCCGTACTGTCAAAAATACATTTTGTAACCAGCACATCCCTGACGCCGCAGGCGCATTCACTGCCGATCGTCACGCTTCCGTGTCCGTGATTCAGTACACAGTTTCTTACTGTCACTCCGGATGTCTGTTTATAATGTTTTCTGGCCATATAATACTTGCCCGATTTGATGGCTATACAGTCATCGCCTACGGATATATCCGCACCCACGATATTCACATGCGAACAGCTTTCCGGATCTATACCGTCAGTATTCGGCGAGTTGTCGGGATTTCTTATGGTAACGTCTATAACGCTTATATGATCGCTGTAATACGGGTGAATACTCCAGCTTGGGGAATTGACTGCCCTTATGCCCGACAGTGTCACATTTTTGCAGTTGCACAGATACACCAGCCGCGGACGCCAGGCTCCCCTTCTTACCTTGGGATTGTCCCACCAGTCCGATTTATCGGCATTTCCGTCTATACATCCCCTGCCGTATACGGATATATTTTCGACGTTTATACCTGTTATAAGGGAAGCAAAGCAATCAAGGGGATTTCCTTCCCATGTACCCAGATTATATTCACCGGTTTCATCAGTGGTACAGGTCATACCCGGCAGCACCGGATATTCATCCCTGGATACGGCGCCCAATATGACCGCACCCTCATCCAGATGTATCCTTATGTTGCTTTTCAGAAAAAGAGGATCGCATAAATATGTTCCTTTTCCCACATATACGGTTCCGTCGGCCGGACATGAAAATATGGCGGCCTGAACGGCTGCGGTATCATTCCTGACACCGTCACCGGCCGCACCGAAGCTTCGGATATCCAGCAGCACGGATTCATACCTCGTTCTGAAATCCACGGAGCTTTCGGCTCCCGTTTCCGTATCCGTAACCCTGAGACTGTGTAGAGACTCCGGAACCATGCCGTCAACCGTTATCACATTGACATCAAATTCTCCGATCCCTTCCCCGTCAAGAAATAACCTTACCGGTGCCACAGGCTTATAGGGGGTGTCATTATCCAGTTCTATTGTGATCTGGGTAGGCTGTATATCTATGATCTTAAAATCCATTTTGTTCATCCTTCGTCAGTCGGCAAATCCCGGAAGCTCGGTATAGGCAAGCAGTAAGGGGGCAGTTCCTTTGGCATCATTCTCAACTACCGGCTCACTGAAATAGTATTCAAGGCTTCCGTCCCTGTGCTGTTCACCGCCAAGTCCTGCCACCAGACATATCCCTCCCAGCTTCGGAGTCCCGTCCTCGTTTTTTGACAGATACCTGTCCGTAATCCCGTAAAATATCTCCTCCGCAATATCCGCATATCTCTTCGGAAGATATCCGAGTCTGACGCCTTTAAGAAGGGCATATGCTATAAGCGCCGAACCGGAAGTCTCAAGATAGTTTCCCTGCGCATCCTTTTTGTCTATTACCTGATAAAACATATGGCTTTCTTTGTCCATATATTTTAATAGAGAATCCGCAAGCTCCTTAAGCATATCCTGAAGCGTACGGTATTCGTTATACAGCTGTTCACCCATTGCTTCAGCGGTATCGACAAGTGATGCCATAAACCAGCCTGTTGCCCGAAGCCAGAAGTTCGGACTGCATCCGGTCTCCTTATCCGCCCAGTACATTTCACGGGATTCGTCGTAGCCGTGGTAATACAGTCCGGTCTCTTCATCACGCATAAGCCTTCTCACATTTTGAAACTGTTTATATGAATCTATGCAACCCGACATCTTGTTGAACCGCTTTTCGTATTCCACATAGAACGGCTGTGCCATGTACATGCCATCCAGCCAGACCTGATAAGGATATATCTTTTTGTGCCAGAAATTCCCTTCATTTGTACGCGGCATCGTATCAAGCTGACTTCTTACGGTGTCCATGGCCTTTCGGTATTTCTCCTTGCCGGTCAGATCATACAGTGTAAACAGATTGCATGCAGGTCTGACATTATCAAGATTATATTCATCAACCGAGTAAGTCCCGACAGTCCCGTCCTCATTCACAAATGCGGACACGAACCCGTCGGAAAAATCAAGATACTTGCGTATGCCGGTTATCTCATACATTCTCAGCAATGCCGTGATCATGCAGCCGTCTATATAATTCCATTTATTGGGTTTCCCGCTTCTTATCTTCTCAATATTCCACATAGGATGAGCTGCATCCGAATTATCCGTCAGATATGAAACATACTCATCAAGAAGCTGTCTTGTTTCCTCTCTGGTCATACTCATGTGTCTCTTCCCCCTGTTACAGGTTTAAAATGCTTTCAAACCTGTTTATGATCTCTGCAAGCGGTTCGTCATGGAAATGATGTTCACCCTGTCTTATATCATGTACCAGATGATCCTCTTTTCCATGTAATCCATATGCCTTTTTTATGATATCCGTCTGTTCGTATACATTGGTCATTCCCCTGGGCCCGTTTAAGTGATCCTCTGTACAGGACTGTATAAACAAAGGTCTGGGAGCGATCATGGCGGCGATATCTCCCATATCAAAATGCTCCCATAGTCCGGGGACATAATTGCAGCTGCAATTGTTGTTTAAGATCAAAAGAGAGTCCCTGAAGCCGTACATATAACCGCTGATATATGCCTGTCTGATCCTTTCATCCAACGCGGCCAGATACAGTGTCTGCATACCTCCGCCGGAAAAACCAAGACACCCGAGTTTACTTATATCAAATCGGCCGGACTGCTCTAAGTGATCGATAAGCCTGATGCAGTCATATGTCAGCAGTCCTATAACTGACAGTCCCAGGGATATAGCCATATTGCTCACATTACGGCAGCTGCCCAGAATAAACTTATCATCTTCATCGCCCTGAAGTACATTGTCTCTTCTTTCACCGAAACCTCTGGGGTCCGGACAGATCACCGTATATCCGAGCTTGCAGAGTTTATAACCGTAATCGTAATTAAAGAAGCCGATCCTGTCAGCCACAATCCCTATATCTTTTACCCCGGCAACGGAATACTTGCCTCCACCCTGGTGACCTGCCAAGGCCAGGAATGTTCCTTTGGACTCACAGTCCGGAGTGAGCAAATAAAGGGGCATAATGGTATGATCATCAACCCTGAAAAGACAATGAGTACGTCTTATTCCGTCTTCAAGCAATTCCTCATTCGTTTCGGAAAGATCTGTCTTCTGCCCTTCGGAGTACGCGGCAAGCTTATCAAGACCGATCAATCTCTCAAGCAATACTCTCTTTTCTGTCTGCCATTCAGTCAGGCTCTCCGCAGACTCACCCTCAAATCTGTCTGCAGCCGCTGTCTTTCCATACATATCAAGCATTTCTTCAAGTGAGTCATAATACCTGTCTATGTGTTTACCGTTTTTATCCTGAGTTTCTATCCCAGTTCCTCCTCCATGCTGTAGAAGTATCCTTTCCGGCCCATAAGTTCGTCATAAGTTCCGCTCTCAACCACTTTGCCGTCTCTCATGACCATGATGATATCCGCTTTTCTTACAGTCGCAAGTTTATGCGCAACTATAAAAGTAGTGCGTGATTCAGACATATTGTCGAGCGCTCCCGACACCTCTCTCTCAGAGATCGAATCAAGTGCGGAAGTAGCCTCATCGAGGATTATGACTTTAGGATCCCTGATAAGTGCCCGTGCGATGGAGATCCTTTGCTTCTGACCACCGGATAGTTTATCTCCGTGTTCACCCACGAAGGTATCTATACCGTCAGGCAGTTTTTCCAGAACACGAAACAGTCCCGATTCACTGATCACCCTGTTCAGGGTTTCATCCGAAACATCACTGGTTCCGTATAGTATATTATCCCTGATCGAACCGGAGAACAACGCTGTCGTTTGAGGAACCACAGCCAGATTCCTGCGGTAGCTTCTGAGATTGATCGACTCTACCGGCATCCCGTCTATGTTCAGTCTTCCGGATGTCGGCATGATAAACCCTATCAGCATATTCATGATCGTAGTCTTACCCGCACCGGACTCTCCTACAAAGGCAACCGTCTGCCCGGGAGTGACCTTGAAAGAAAGCTCATGCAGGATCAGTTTATCCGTTTTCGGATAAGCATATGATACATGATCAAACTCATATTCACCGCGCAGATCAATGATCTCGGTCTTACCCTCGTTGTCCTCCACATCATCTACTTCAAGAACCTCACCGATACTGTTTACGGATTCCAGTCCCTTGGATATAGTAGGCAGGAGATTAAGCATACTCGATACCTGACCGACTATGGTCGTAAAATAGCTCTGGTAAAGAACGACATCACCGGTCTTTATAACGCTCCTCAAAGCAAGAAAAGCTGTAAAAACCAGACATATGACCTGGAATATCTGGAAACATGCCCAGCTTACCGCGCCGAAATTGGTCTGGATCATATCCAGATGATATCCCTCGACCGCGATCTGTCTGACCTGTTCGTTCATTCGGTTGATCTCTTCCTCTTCCAGCGCGTGAGCTCTCGTCACGGGAACCAGTTCCACCATCTCTGATACCTTGGCACTGGTCGCTTCCACTTCCTTACGGAATCGCTGGTTATGAGCCTTGATCGGTTTCTTGAACATATATACGAGCGTCGCCGCCAGAGGCACCATCAGAAGAAAGAACAAAAAGACGACCTTGCTCCTGGATACCGTGACCGCAAGCGCAACTGCCACATTTATGATGATATTCATGAAATTGACAAAAATCTGGTCGGACAGAGTCTCTATCGACTCGACATCCCTGATTATCTTGGATTGAAGTCTGCCCGACTGAATATCCTTCTCGGACAGGATCGACATCGTCTGTATCTTATGCACGAGAGTGCTTCTAAGGCCCGCTTCCACATCCCTGACCGCCGATGCCCGAAAATGCATATGCAGATAATTCATCGGAATATTAAGCAATAGCAGTATCACAAGAACAGCCGCATTCAGCAGGATCAGTCTTTTGGCATCCGGCACGGAATCCGTCACATAATTAATGATATTGGCTGTAGCTATAGGCAGTATCCACGTCGGGGAATGCTTGATGATATAAAAAAACGTGGACAGACAGAAATTATGATAATACCCCTTATAAAAGCCTATCAGTGTCATCAGGGGATTGCCGCGATGAAGCTTATAGCTGTTCTCAAAGATCTCTATATCAGGTATATTCCTTTTATATAATCTCATACTCATATATGATTTCCTATATGCCTGCCGTGTATACGAATTCTTCGAATCTACGGCAGATTGTATCGGACACATCTCTGCTTCTTACGGCATAAACTCCAATCATTGCACCCGTGAACCGTTTTCCCCGCTCAAGTCCCTCATCACACAGATAATAGACGTTTTTAAGAGTATATATAAGCTTATCCCGTAGATACAGATCTCTCTCAAGACGGTCCGTCCTCATGCTTATACGGATGTCCGTTTCATCCTGTTCTATCCGATCCAGCAAATAAGCCGTATCCGTATCACCTATGTGCTCTTTTACACATAATCTGACGGATCCGTCCATACATATGATCCCATATGTACAGTAGGTGTTCTCGTCATAATATCCTGTGATTCCTATCTCCTCACCCTCCGACATATCTTCCGGAATCATGACCGAAACCTCCGCCGTAAACGCAAAATCCGTCTGTCTTCTTAAGACCACGCTTCTGCATCTTACGTCGGATAAAGGATAAGCGGATGGTTTTAATCCGATGTTATGGCCTCCGTCTTCTGCCGGATCACACTCTATGTCGCCGGCGGCAAAGGTCCTGGGGGTCATGAATTCCAACGGAAGTCCGCATTCCGACAGGGTTTGTTTTTTGTAAGATGTTGTAGCAAATATCTCCGGATGGGGCTTTTTATTCAGTACCGACGGTCCTTTAAGACCGTTTACGACAGGCCACCCGTCAGCGGTCCATGTTACCGGATCAAGCGCGGTCTCCCGTCCGAGAATACTGTATTTACCCTCAAGCATCCTCCCGCACAGGTAGACCATAAACCATCTTCCGTCAGAGGTTTCCACAAGATCGCCGTGACCGCATCTTTGTATAGCCGCCTGCATATCCGTCTGTCGCATAATGGGATTATACGGGCAGGCTTCATAATCACCCATCAGACTCTTTGATCTGAATGCCGTCACTCTGTGGCCTGTTCCCGTTCCGCCCTCTGCAAGCAGCAGGTAATAATATCCGTCCTTTTTATATAAATGCGGACCTTCCGGTGCGCGCTTCATATCGCCGTACATGAGGAGCTTTGCTTCGGATATCTGTCTTGTGCCGCTCTTATCAAGCTCCAGTATTCTTGCGCCCCGGTTCAAAAGCATATACCTGCGGCCGTCATCATCATTGAAGATGCTCGGGTCTATTCCGTCCTCCTCTATATAGGCCGGCTCTGTGTACGGCCCCTCCGGTCTGTCCGATGAAACGACGATCTGTCTTCTGTATTGCCCGGTGCCGTCAGCGGCCATATGCGGTGTATCATCGTTATATCTCAGGGTCGCGGTGATATAAAACCTGTCCTCATAAAAAGAAATGTCCGCAGCCCAATACCCTCGCCCGCCGTCAAGCCCGTCTATTCCGGTCCATTCCCTGTTAGTGATCGCGTGTCCTATGATCTCCCAATGGATCAGATCCGTTGAATGTGATATGGGAATGCAGGGATAAAATATGAAGGATGAGTTGACCATATAATAGTCATCGCCCACTCTTACTATAGACGGGTCCGGATACATCCCGGTCCGCACCGGGTTCTTGTAGTAGTCCGATATATGTCCGTATTTTGTCTCCATATAGGCGGTTATTTCCGTGCTGCTGCATTGTACTGCCAATTCCCACGGTGTTGTCCCGTCTTTATCCCCGGCAAAGGGATCCATTCCGCATCTTCTGATCAGATAATCCCACAGCCCGACATTGTCCGACAATGCACAGTGATGCAGCACATCCCTGCCTTGATCGTCAAGCTCGTTCAAACTTATACGTGAATATTCGACCAGATATTTTACGATTGCATAATGTCCGGCTCTTGCTGCGCAGAACAGATGCCGCCCTTCTATCAGTGCCGGTTCGTCACCGAGTATCCTCTTTATGCTGTCTATGTCCGCGCTTGATATGTATCTGTACAGAATATCTTTATCACACATGGTTTCTGTCACACTTACCGGCCTGCGGGATCACTCCCATACATATCCTTCCACTATCACATATCCGCCCCTTGAGGCTTTGGATATGGCGTATATGCCAAGTTTTGCACCGGTCCATGTGTGATCGGACGGAGCAAAGGACTCACCTGCTGCGGAAATATCCGACGTTTTGTATATGCCGTTTTCATCCGGCCGGTCCGTACGGAAACCGAAAGATACAACCGGTCTGCACTGATTTACGTTATCCGATACGCCGTTATCTGTTTGCCGGATCTTAACGGTAAACACGGATTCAGCTGCGGATACCGTACACACCTGTGATTTTTTCTCTTCCATGCCGTTTCCGGAGTCCCTGCCTGTCCCGTAATTGATCCTGTAATTATCACCACCCGGCTCTATAGATATCCGCTCACATTCAACGAATGCATATTCACCGCCGATAACGGTGACCCCGGCTCTGTCTCCGACATTTAATCCCGATACATCCAGCGTGACGCTGATCGTATAATTTCTCGCATCCACCTTGCGTGTAAGGACATTCGGACTCTTCCATATGATTGGCATGATCCCCTGCATATTAAGCGCCTGAAGCTTTAGCCTGTTTTGTCCTCCCCCGTATACACTCTTTCCGTAATACAGGTCCGTCATATCCTTTGATACGACTATATCCCTGTTAAGCACAACTTCGAAAAATTCAGTGGAATAATCCCCCATCCACTGCAGGTCCGTATCTGAGGGAGCGGGAAACCGGCCGTTAATACCGTCCGGGCCGCTGATATGGGGCACGGCATATTCATACACCGGTTCGCCGCAGCCGGAGCCGTCCGCATCACTGCCTATGAGCGGCCAGTCATTTTCCCATTTCACGGGCTGTAAATGACACACTCTGCCATATGGTCCCATGTCCTGGAAATGCATAAAGAAATCCTCTCCGGCATCATCCGAGACCATTCCGCCCTGATGAGGTCCGTTTATCTGCGATCCGCCCTGATGGCAAACGACCCTGTATTCATAAGGACCGCTTATATCCTTTGACCTGAGTGCCAGCTGCCATCCGAATCTGACGCCTCCGGCAGGAGCTAAAATATAATAATATCCGTTTCTTTTATATACCTTGGGTCCTTCTATCGTGACAGCGGGATGAAGCTTCTCATCCGGTGTTTCATTCGTAATATATTTATATTTAAGATCTGTATTCTCTTTGCCGGACTCATCAGCTATATTGCCGTTAAAGATTATCCGGTCTGCTGATATCTTCTTCAGGCCGGTCTTATCAAGCTCGATCATACCAAGCATACTCTTAAAGCCTATCCGGCTTTTGGCATAAGCATGTATCAGGAAAAACCTGCCGTCTTCATCAACATAAGGGCACGGATCTATCAGTCCCTTGCCCTTCATGACGCAAACCGGCTTATCCCATATTATTGAAGTATGCTCAAGTCCCGGCACATCAAGACTCATTCCGTGATCGTGTATATATGACCCTTCCGGTACTTCCGTGCTTCCTGCTTCAAGTACCCTCATATCCGCGGGAAGACTGTCTCTGAATCGTCCGCGTATGACAAAAAGACCCTCATCAGGCATCCCGTAATAGATATAGAACATATCATTGATGTACCGGATCGAGGGCGCCCATATCCCCTCGGAATGTCTGGGCTCTTCAAATCCGATCCCAAGGCTTTTGATCGCATAGCCTATATGTATCCAGCGGATAAGATCCCTTGAATACAGTATCGGCAGTCCGGGAGTATAGTTAAAGCTTGAAGCGGTCATATAGTAGCCGTCCTGCACCCTCACAAGGTCGGGATCGGAATAATCCGCAAATATAACAGGATTACGATATGTTTTACCGATACTCATCAGCCACGCCCTCATCGTGCGAGTTTGCTTCGTATACCGTATCAAGGTCTTTAAGCACACTGATATCTATAAGCGACGCATAAGGCTCACCATATTCCACAAGCTCTCTTGCCAGCAGTTCGCCAAACTTCATGGCACCTTCATATTTCAGATGGGTATTATCGGTAGACAATCCGTCAGGTAACCAGAATACTTCACCGGGCTTTATGTGCATAAAAAACCTTTTGCTCGGTTCATCACCGATGCTTTCAAGGAAAGCATGACTTGCCTTGCACAAATCTATAAGCGGAACTCTGAAGCGTTCGGCGGCTTTGTAATAACCCTCCACATAGGCTTTATGCGTGGATTCCCGCATATGTATACCGTCCGCCTCGAAATTTCTGCGTTCAATGGGAGTTATCAGAAGCGGGATCGCGCCTTTATTCCTCGCCACATTTACATACTTGCCCAGATTATCTATAAAATCGGAATCCGGGTCCGTATATCTGCTGAGATCGGTTTTTTTCTCGTCATTATGTCCAAACTGTATGAAAAGGAAGTCTCCTTCCCTGATCTCATCATATATGATTGCAAGACGCCCCTGGTCTATGAAGCTTTTGGTGCTCCTGCCGTTGACCGCATGATCATAGATGACCACATCAAATGCGGTAAAACGATCAAAAGCCTGCGCTATACCGGTCTGCGGATATTTGTTGGCCTTGTTGCATGTATTGGTAGAGTCTCCCGCCCAGAATATAACTCTCATAACTTTTCCCTTTGTCGTTTTCTGTTCTCTGTGAGAAAAAT
>JAEEGH010025245.1_pt1 | contig 11929 bp, 8 predicted proteins | sample 9134181 | NCBI WGS metagenome assembly JAEEGH01 (sample SAMN16246544, study PRJNA631951) | gut metagenome | biome: gut microbiome; feature: rumen; material: DP-attached | host: Bos | place: Iran: Karaj | collected 2018-10
TTGCCGGGATCGAGAATTCTGGGGCAAATGGTGCTTCCATGATCGGAGAGATCGGTATAACTGACCACACAGAATGACTGATCGTAGATATGGCGGTGAATGATGTTCGGGAGGGAAGATTCATACGACGCAAAACCAAAATCAATCAGGTTGTTTTGCATCATGTCATAAATACCGGAAGAGTCATTGATCTGGAGGGAAAGCTTCAGCGCGGGAACCTGCTGCATCATCGTAACGATAATGGGCTCCAGGAAGTCATAGTACACACTTTCCGGAGCGGCAAGGCGGAGAAGATACTGCGAGCGTTCCCGCAGGAGGTCTGCTTCTTCGAAAAGATTCCTCCACCGCACAGCAATGCTGACAAATTCACGGCCCTGCCGGGTCAGTTCCATTTCCCGCATGCCTTTTGAGCGGGTGAAAAGTTCATAACCGAGTTCTTCTTCCAGCTTTTTCAGCCTTGTGCTGATAACGGACTGAGAAAGGAACAGGTGCTCTGCCGCTTTTGTGATATTCCTCGACTGTACCAGCTCGAGGAATATTTCTATATCTTTATTCTGCATCCTGCTGCTTTAGGAATGGAAAAGCTTTTCCGTCTGGTAACGCGGCTCAAATGTGATATTGACACCCAGACGCTTGAAGAGGTCCTGATCCTGATGCGACAGGATAACGGAGGAGTGCGCTTCACAGCCGCGGAGTTCTCCCAGAGCATCGATCGCTTCACTGACGAGAGGGTTCGTTACCGCGCAGACTGACAGCGCTATCAGGATCTCATCAGTATGCAGAAGGGGATTGCGGTTTCCGAGATGTTCCACTTTCAGATGCTGAATCGGTTCGATAATATTTTTGGGGATCAGCTTGGTTTTCTTCCGAATACCGGAAATGGCTTTCATGGCGTTGATCAGACAGGCAGAAGCGGCTCCGAGGAGGTCTGTGGTTTTGCCTGTGATGACGCGGCCGTCGTTGAGCTCAATCGCAACGGCGGGGCCGCCCGTTTCCTCTGCACGGGAAAGTGCAGCGTCAACGACCTTCCTTTCGGAAACGGAGATTCCCGCGGAATTCATAATCAGGTCTATTTTCCGAAGCTCTGCCGGATCCGAAAGCCCCTGGAGCACGCTGCAGGCGGAGGCATAGTAACGGCGGATAATCTCCTGGCGGGAGGCTTTGCAGCACACGTCTTCATCCAGGATGCAAAAGCCGATCTGATTGACACCCATATCCGTCGGGCTTTTATACGGGCTTTCTCCGTAGATTTCCCGGAACATGGCTTCCAGGACGGGGAAAATCTCCACGTCACGGTTGTAGTTGACGGTAGTTTTCCCGTAGGCTTCCAGATGGAAGGGGTCGATCATGTTCACATCGTTGAGATCGGCGGTAGCCGCTTCGTAAGCGAGGTTGACGGGATGCTTGAGCGGGAGGTTCCAGACAGGAAAAGTCTCAAATTTGGCATAGCCTGCGTTGATCCCGCGTTTATGCTCATGATAAAGCTGAGAGAGGCAGGTGGCCATTTTCCCGCTGCCGGGGCCCGGCGCCGTGACAACTACCAGCGGGCGTGTGGTTTCAATATAATCATTGCGGCCGAATCCGTCTTCCGAAATAATCAGGGGTACATTGGAGGGATATTCCGGGATAATATAATGCCTATAAGCTTTAATGCCCAGTGCGTTGAGCCGGGAATGGAACTTGTCAGCCGCTTTCTGCCCGCGGTAGTGGGTGATCACAACGCTGCCGACATAGAGGCCAATCCCCCTGAAAGAGTCGATCAGGCGGAGGGTATCCTCATCATAGGTAATGCCCAGGTCACCGCGGCGCTTGGAGCGTTCAATGTCATCCGCGGAAATGGCGAGAACAATTTCCAGATCATCCTTCATCTCCAGAAGCATTTTTACCTTGCTGTCCGGCTGAAACCCGGGAAAGACACGGGAGGCATGATAGTCGTCAAACAGCTTCCCGCCAAACTCCAGGTACAGCTTTCCGCCGAACCGGGAAATCCTGTCTTTGATGCTCTGCGACTGCAGGGCATTGTATTTTTCGCTGTCAAATCCAAGCTTCTGCATAACCGAAGACCTCCGTGCAGAAATTTCAAATTTCTTAACAGTTTATCATAGGTCGCCTCAAACCTCAAGCGGGGAATTATCAATAAAGTTTACAAAGTGGACGTTTTCTTGTTTTGAGGATTGTGCTATAATATAAACTGTATATCTATCTCTGCAAAAAAGGAAGAAAATAGAATGGGATTCTTGGATAAAATCTTTGGAAGCTATACAGACCGTGAACTGAAAAAAATCACTCCGATCGCCAAGTCCGTTATGGCGCTGGAAGAAAAATATGCCGGGCTGACGGATGAACAGCTCCGCGAAAAGACGGCGGAGTTTAAGAAACGTCTGGCTGAGGGGGAGACTCTGGATGATCTTCTCCCCGAAGCCTTTGCCACAGCCCGTGAAGCGGCATGGCGTGTTCTTGGAATGAAACCGTTTTACGTGCAGGTAGTCGGCGGCATTGTCCTTCATCAGGGGCGGATTGCTGAAATGAAAACCGGTGAAGGCAAAACGCTTGTTGCCGTTCTGCCGGCCTATCTCAATGCACTTGCCGGTGAGGGCGTGCATATTGTTACGGTGAACGATTATCTGGCCAGGCGTGACAGTGAGTGGATGGGAAAGGTGCATCGCTTTCTCGGCCTGTCAGTCGGCCTGATCGTGCATGACCTTGACTCCGAGCAGCGCAAGGAAGCCTATGCCTGTGACATTACCTACGGCACGAACAACGAAATGGGCTTTGACTATCTGCGTGACAACATGGCACTCTATAAGGAGAGCATGGTGCAGCGCGGACACAGCTTTGCCATTGTCGACGAGGTGGACTCTATCCTGATTGATGAGGCGAGAACCCCTCTGATTATTTCCGGCCAGGGCGATGAGAGCACCGATCTTTACCGTCAGGCGGATGTATTCGTCAACGGGCTGAAAAAAGTTGTCTATGCCTCGGTGGATGAAAAGGAAGAAGAACAGGAAGATCTGGATGCCGATTACGTTGTGGATGAGAAAGCTAAAACGGCAACTCTGACGGCGCGCGGGATCGCCAAGGCAGAAAAGGCTTTCGCACTGGAAAACCTTGCCGATATTGAAAATGCCACGCTCAGCCACCATATCAATCAGGCACTGAAAGCCCACGGCATCATGAAGCGCGACATTGACTATATTGTAAAAGACGGCGAGATTATCATAGTAGATGAATTCACCGGGCGTCTGATGCTCGGCCGCCGCTATTCGGAAGGGCTTCATCAGGCGATTGAAGCCAAAGAACACGTCGATGTCCAGAAGGAAAATAAAACCCTTGCCACTATTACCTTCCAGAACTACTTCCGCCTCTACGGCAAGCTCTCCGGTATGACGGGCACAGCTGCCACGGAAGCGGAAGAATTCCAGGCAATCTACGGCCTGGATATCATCGAGATCCCCACAAACAAACCGGTTATCCGCCTGGATCATCCCGATGTTGTCTATAAGAACGATATCGGGAAGAACCATGCAATTATTGAGCAGATTGTCGCCTGTCACGAGAAAGGCCAGCCGGTACTTGTGGGTACGGTTTCCATTGAAAAGAGCGAATATATTTCCTCTCTGCTGAAAAAGCGGGGCGTTGCCCATACGGTGCTGAACGCGAAGTACCACGAGAAGGAAGCAGAGATTGTAGCCCAGGCGGGCAGGCTCGGTGCCGTGACAATCGCAACGAATATGGCCGGGCGCGGAACCGATATTGTTCTTGGCGGTAACCCAGAGTTTATGGCGAAAACAGACCTGCGCAAAGCCGGCTTTGCCGATGAAGTGATTGCGGAAGCCACCGGCTTTGCCGAGACGGACGATGAAGACATCATCAAAGCAAGACAGATGTTTGCCGAACGGCTGAAAGCCCATAAACAGGAGACCGATGCGGAAGCCGAGAAAGTCCGGCAGGCAGGAGGCCTGTTTATTCTCGGCACGGAGCGGCATGAGTCAAGGCGAATCGACAACCAGCTCCGCGGCCGATCCGGACGTCAGGGAGATCCGGGAGAAAGCCGGTTTTATCTGGCGATGACGGATGACATCATGCGCCTGTTCGGATCGGAACGAATCATGGGCATGATGGAAGCCCTGAAGGTTGACGACGATACACCGCTTGACCATAAAATGCTTTCCAACGCTATTGAACAGGCACAGAAGACGGTGGAATCCCGCAACTTCCAGACGAGAAAAACGGTTCTGGAATACGACGATGTTATGAACAAGCAGCGCGGCATCATCTATGGCGAGCGCCGGAAGGTGCTGGACGGCGAAGATCTGCAGCAGCAGATTATGAGCATGATCCGGGAATTTGTTTCTTCCACGGTAAGAGACGGTCTGGGCGGTGTGCCGGCTGAGACACAGCAGCAGCTGGATGAAGCGCTTGCGCCTTTCACCAAGCTCTTCCTGCCTGCGGGAGCCCTGAAAATTTCGGCATTCAACGGATCGGCCGATGCAGAGCATCTGACGAAGGTGATGGAAGAAATTGCTGAAAAAGCCTATCAGGCAAGAGAAGCAGCCTTTGGTGTGCGGCCGGACGGGATGCCTCTGATGCGGGAGCTGGAACGTGTCATTATGCTGCGCGTGGTCGATGAATACTGGATGGATCATATCGATGCCATGGACGATCTCCGGCGCGGGATCGGGCTGCGCGGATACGGTTCTGTTAAACCGATCGATGCCTATAAGCAGGAAGGCTTTGACATGTTCGAAGCAATGGTTGCAGGAATTCGGGAAGAGACTGTGCGCCGCCTGTATACGGTGAGAATCCGGGGCGAGCAGACCGTTCAGCGCAAAGCCGTTGCAAAGAACGTTGCTACCAATGCCGGCGGAGAACCGGAAAAGAAAAAGCCGGTCAAGAAAGTGCCGAAACCCGGCAGAAACGACCCCTGTCCCTGCGGGAAAATGAAAGCAGACGGCAGCAGAAGGCTGAAATACAAGGAATGCTGCGGCAGGAATGAGTAAAAAGAAAGAGACCGGAAAGCGGAAGGGAGCGTTCTGAATGTTTTCAGAAAAGAAAAGCAGAGAAGGCCTGATTTATCTGATCTCTTCCGTGCTCCCGGCAGAGCATGCCTTTTCCACCAGGCTGGGCGGTGTCGGTACAGGGGCTTTTGAAAGCTTCAACATTGGGGCATACAGAGGAGATGATCCTGACGCTGTACGGGAGAACTACAGAAGATGGTGTGCGCTGTTCGCTGCCGGTGTAGATGATTGCTGTGTCACAAACCAGGTGCATGGCAATGCTGTGCGTACGGTAACGAAGGAAGACCGCCATGTCTGCATGGGGTATGTCCCTTATGAAGCGGATGGGCTCGTCACAGCGGAGAAAAACCTGCCGATTTTCTGCTTCATGGCGGACTGTGTGCCGGTCCTCCTCTGTGATAAAACGGGAGCGGCAGCCGGGGCTGTGCACTGCGGCTGGAGGAGCTCAGCGAAGGACATCCTTGGAGAGGCAGTCCATGCTATGGAGAACCTGGGCGCAAAGGCAGTGAATATCTGTGCTGCTCTCGGCCCCGCAATCGGCAAGTGCTGTTTTGAAACGGACGAGGATGTGCCGGATGCTCTGACGGCTTATCTCGGGGGAGACACAGAAGGGCTCTGGACTCTGAGAGGCGACGGGAAGTATCTGGTGGATCTCCGAAAGGCAAATGAAAGAAGGCTGATGCAGCTGGGACTCCGGGAAGAAAATATCGATATTTCCACAGACTGCACGGTGTGCAGCCACGAGAAATTCTGGTCAGCCAGGTATACGATCCGATGCGGCATTCCGCGCGGCAACATGGTTGCCGGAATTGTACTGAGGTAAAACATGGGTTGTTGCTTAAAAAAAACGGTCATCTGGATACTTCTTCTGGCGATGGCCTTTACAACAGGATGCACGCTGCCCGGCACGAACCTTTCCGCGGGAGTCATCCCGGATTCAACGGAAGGGAAGGACCTTACCATGGGTGAGGCAGCGGACAGTGTATTCTCGCTGAACATCAACAGAAAATACAGCTTTAATCCGCTCATCGCTACAAACCATTTCAACCAGCTTGTCTGTGCACTGGTTTATGAAAACGTTGTGGAAGTCGACAACGACTTTAATGTCATACCCTGCATTGCCTCGGAATGGGAATACAACGAAAACGGAACAACCTGGATTCTGACCATCGACAATTCCCATACCTTCCATGACGGATCCCCTGTTACGGCAAAAGATGTCCGTTATTCTATCGACCGGGCTGTCAGCTCTGACCGTTTTCTTGGCAGGTTTTCCACCTATCAGGGGGCAGCGCAGGACGGAGATGATAAACTGTATATTACCCTTGGCGTGGGTGATACACAGTTTATCAAGCTGTTGAATATCCCGGTAATCAAATACGGATCCTACGATGAAAAATTCCCACTGGGCAGCGGCCCGTATGATTATGTTTTTGAGGAGACACCTGAAGAACTGGATGAAGAAGGCAATGTGGTAACCGAAGCGACACAGACCCTGGTGTCTCTGACTGCCTATGAAGGATACAAGACCTACAAAACCCTTCCGGTTGAAACGGTATATCTGAAGGAATACACACAGGCGGAAGAAGTGATCAATGCCTTTGAAGATTCCTATATTGACGTGGTTATCAATGACCCTTCCAGCTATACCAACCTCGGATATGCCAGCACCAATGAAATTCATACCTATGCCACGACCAATATGCATTTTGTGGGGTTCAATCAGGAGACCAGGGTAGGTGCGATGAGCGGATTCCGGTATGCGATGCAGTATGCGTTCAACCGGGCATATCTGGAAGAGCTGCTCAACGGAAATGCCGTAGCATCTGCCATACCGATGTATCCGACTTGCGCGGAGTTTCCGTCCGATCTGAATTCGGCTCTTGCTTATAATCTGGAGCGTTGTAAAGTCATTCTGGAAAACAACGGTATCCGCGATTATGATGAAGACGGCTTTATGGAACTCATGAACGGAAATGATGAGGATCTGATCATCACGATTATCCTCTGCAGCGACAGCTCTGCCAAGGCAGGTGTTGTGAACCGGTTTGCGGATGATATGCTGGAGATCGGGATAAAAGTCAATGTGCGGGAGCTTACCTGGAAGGATTATTACAATGCCCTTACCGACTATGAGGATCTTACCAAAGAGGAAAAGGAAGACGAGGACTTTGTAGAAATCGAATTCGACATGTACTATGGGGAGGTCAAGCTGCGGAACAACTTTGATATTACCCAGCTCCTTCAGGAGCGGTCCGACAGAAACAAAGGCTCCTGTATCAACTATTCCCATTCCCTCGGAAACGGCTATGAGACCTATCTGTACAACTATCTGGCGTCGGGAGACTCCAGCCGCAAGAACAACTACCGCACCTTTGCGGAATATGTCCTGGCCAATGTTGCACATATGGTTATTATCGGGTTTGAGAAACAGCAGATTATTTCTCACCGCCAGGCAATCCGCGGGATTGATGCAAACATGGGCAATCCGTTGTATAATTTTCCAAACTGGATCATACAATTCAAAGGAGGGTAAGAGAGAACAAATGACAGACAGAGAGCTGATGTCAGCAGCGAGAGAAGCATCACTGAACGCCTATATTCCCTATTCCCATTTTGCAGTGGGAGCCGCACTTGAATGTGAAGACGGCACCATCTTTACCGGCTGCAATGTTGAAAATGCTGCTTTGGGCAGCACGATCTGTGCCGAACGGACAGCATGCTGCAAAGCCGTCAGTGAAGGGTATCGGAAGTTTCGCAGGATCGCGATTTATGCCGACAGCCAGAACTGGTGTACACCATGCGGAGCCTGCCGGCAGTTTCTGGCAGAATTCTCCCCGGATATGGAGGTGCTGTGTGCCAAAGCGGGCGGGAGATATGTCAGTTATAAGCTTTCGGAGCTCCTTCCGCATACTTTCGATTTCTGAATCTGCAAGAATACAAAAAACCCTCCGGTCGATCCGGAGGATTTTTACATTTTATGAGGAATTGCGTTATCAGGTGTTGTACAGGGCAACAAATTCTTCCAGGCAGAGGTTGTTCTCTTTCATATACTTTGCAGCCTCGATGCCGACATAACGGAAGTGCCAGGATTCGCTCATAACTTTGGTGATTTCCCGTTTGTCTGCCGGGAAGCGCAGGATAAACCCGTAGTCGGTACAATGCTCGGCCAGCCACTGCACGGTGGCGATTTCGGCTATCGCATCGTTTTTGATCTGGTGATAGTAATCGGTGATGTCACAGCAGAGAGCTGTCTGATGCTCGCTGCAACCGGCAGGCATGGTGATATAATAACCGTCATAGTTTTTCCCATCAGAGATGCCGTTGTTTTCACAGACGCGTTTAAAATTTGCAGCCTGGTCGGCATAACTGCGGTAGCCGGAGGAGAGATAAACCGGCAATCCGGCGGCTTTGCAGGCCTGCGTCATATCGATGAGAGGCTGGGCAATCCTGGCATCGACGACCTGCCGGTTGCCGTCATAACCGGTGCGGATATCCGTGTCATCGCCGGTCATATTGAGGTAAACAAGATTTGCTGGGGCATAGTCTATCGGGTCGAGCGGATGATCTCCGTTGACGAGCATGTACTGCCAATCATTGATATCAATATTGGGAGGGGCGGGCAAGCCGAGGGCTGCTGCATTCAGTTCAGCCTGGGTCGGAGCAGGAGTGGGTTCGGGCGTTGGTTCTGCTGTCGGTTCAGGAGTGGAGGGAACAGGAACCGTTTCCGGGACAACGGCCGCAGCTGGTGCTGCGGCCGGAAGTGCGACAACCTCTCCTGTTTCATCGGAGACTAAATAATCATCTTCTACTTCATCTGCACGGTCATGATTTCGGAGATAGCGGTTCCGGTCATAGCCGTATACCCTGTAAAGATAAGTGTCTTCACAGTTTTCAAGATCGCTGCTGTGAACGGCAACCGTGCAGCTGATGTAAGCAAAGACAATGAAGGCGGCGATAAACAATATTCCGCCGATAATCCTCTTCGCACTGCGTCTTTTCTTCTTCATGGTGTTTCCTCCTTCTGATGGACAGGGTTCGTCAGGGTCTTGCGATTGCAGGAGCAGGGATTTTACAGCGTATCGATGGTGCCGAGCTCATCGAGCGTGAGCTCAAACGCGGGAACAAAATGTTCCAGGAAATAATGGACTTCGGGAAGGGGACTTTCTTCCAGGGTTTTCCGCGTCTGTTTTTCCGCTGAAAGGAATTCGTCATTGCCCGCTCTCCGTTCCTCAATGCACTTGAGGTAGGCACTCAGCTTGTCGGCAGCCTTAACAAGATCGTGGGAACGGTCTTCCGCTTCTCCGCCGACAAAGGGAGCAAAGGAAGAGCGGATTTCTTCCGGGAGCGTTTCCAGAAGCCTGTTGCAGGCAAGCTTTTCAACCTGTTTGTAGGCGTCCTTGATTTCAACACTATGGTATTTGATCGGAGTGGGCAGATCCCCGGTGAGGATTTCAGAACAGTCATGATACAGCGCCACTGCGGCACATTCCTCCGGATTACATTCAATGCCGTATACATCCCGGCGTATTATACCAAGGGCATGGGCAATCACAGCAACCATGTGGCTGTGCTCCTGGATATTCTCCGGAAGGGCATTTCGCATGAGGCTCCAGCGTCCGATGTAACGCATACGGGAAATATAGGCAAAAAAATTATAACTCATTTCTGGCTCCTTTTTTTCGAACATTCCTATTATAATCGTTGCTTTTCGTCTCTTCAAGTGTTAAAATACGTTTTTGTTGTGAAAAGTTGAAGAAAAGAGAGCTGATTTTATGGATAAGCTGAGAAATATTGCAATTATTGCCCATGTTGACCATGGAAAAACAACACTTGTGGACGAAATGCTGAAGCAGTCCGGTGTCTACAGAGAAAATCAGGAAATAGTAGACCGCGTAATGGACTCCAATGACCTTGAGCGTGAACGCGGTATCACCATAATGGCAAAAAATACTGCTGTCTGGTATGGGGACACCAAAATTAACATTGTGGATACTCCGGGCCATGCCGATTTCGGCGGTGAAGTGGAACGGATCCTGAAGATGGTAAACGGTGTCATTCTCCTTGTCGATGCTGCAGAAGGTCCGATGCCGCAGACCAGGTTCGTTCTGAGCCGGGCACTGGAGCTTGGGCACAGGGTAATTGTTGTTGTCAACAAAATTGACCGCCCTGACCAGAGAATCCACGATGTAATCGATGGGATCCTCGAATTGCTGATGGATCTGAATGCAACCGATGAACAGCTGGATTCCCCGATGCTGTTTTGCTCCGGCAGACAGGGGACAGCCAGTTATTCTCCTGATGTGGCCGGCACGGATCTCAAGCCGCTGTTTGAAACGATCCTGGAGTATATCCCGGAACCCGAGATGAATGTGGATGCACCGTTCCAGATGCTGGTCAGCAGCGTTGACTATAATGAATACGTTGGCCGTATTGCCATCGGCCGCATTGAGCGCGGGGTAATCAAGCAGAATCAGGAGATTGAAGTCTGCAACTATCACGATCCTGATGCCGCTCCGATGAAGGCAAAAGCGGTCTCGCTGTATCAGTTTGACGGGCTGAACCGGGTCCCGGTTACAGAAGCCAGTGCAGGAAATATCATTGCAATGTCCGGCATCGGCAACGTGACGATCGGCGATACCGTCTGTGCCCGCGGTTTTGCGGAGCCTCTGCCGTTTGTAAAAATCGGGGCACCGACGCTGGAAATGACGTTTTCCGTCAATGACAGCCCGTTTGCCGGCAAAGAAGGCAAATTTGTCACCTCACGACAGATCAGCGACCGGCTGTACCGGGAAACCCTTAAGGATGTTTCCCTGCGGGTAACAGATGTGGAAGGCAGCACGGACAGCTTTAACGTTGCCGGCAGGGGAGAGATGAGCCTTTCCATCCTGATCGAGACCATGCGCCGGGAGGGCTACGAATTCCAGGTATCGCCCCCGCGTGTTCTCTACCGTGAAATTGACGGCAAAAAATGTGAACCGATTGAACGTGTGGTTGTAGATGTTCCGCAGGATTCCATGGGCGCTGTAATGGAGAAACTCGGCAGCCGCAAAGGAGAATTTCTGGAAATGACGCCGGTTGGAAATCGGATGAAGATGGAATTTCTGATTCCTTCCCGAGGCCTGTTCGGATACCGGAACGAATTTCTGACAGATACAAAAGGCGAAGGAATCCTTGCCTCCGTTTTTGAGGATTACCGGCCGTATAAAGGCGATCTGGTACGCAGACACACCGGATCTCTCATAGCTCATGAGACAGGGGAAGCGGTTGCTTACGGGATCTGGAATGCACAGGATCGCGGCGTGATGTTCATTACACCCGGGACCATGGTGTACGGGGGGATGATCGTCGGAGAATGCCCGAAGCAGGATGATATTCAGGTCAACGTCTGCCGTACAAAGCATCTCACTAACACACGTGCATCGGGTTCCGATGAAGCGCTTCGGCTGATTCCGCCGAAACAGCTCAGCCTGGAACAGTGTCTGGAATTTCTTGCAGACGATGAGCTGCTTGAAGTAACACCGAAAAATCTCCGGCTTCGCAAAAGCATTCTGGATCATGGCCAGCGCATGAAGAATGTGATGAAAAACAGATAAACAATTCTTTCAGCCGCTGAGAAGAAAAACCTCAGCGGCTATCAAAGATTCTTTAAAGCTATAGGATGCTGGAAAGCAAAACCAGGAGTGGCAGGAAGGAAAAACAAACAACTTATAAGCTGTTTGCATAAATATCTTTGAGGCGACGACGGGATTCTTGCTAATCCATACAAAAAATTGTTGTGGAGATAAAAGCTGTTTGCAAACAGATTTCTAATGAATTATAATATAAAAATAATATTATAAAAGCGATGAAAGAGTGTTTTTGAAGTAAGGTATCTTTCATCAGAAATGACAGGCGGTATTAGATATGAG
>JAEEGH010025248.1_pt1 | contig 11927 bp, 12 predicted proteins | sample 9134181 | NCBI WGS metagenome assembly JAEEGH01 (sample SAMN16246544, study PRJNA631951) | gut metagenome | biome: gut microbiome; feature: rumen; material: DP-attached | host: Bos | place: Iran: Karaj | collected 2018-10
TGCTGGTGGACCGGCTGGGCTATAAGCCCGTGCTGGCCGTGTCCATGATCCTGACGGCTGTCGGCGCCTGGCTCCGGTATCTCTCCTCCGGCTACGGCATGATGTATGCCGCCATGGTCATGATGGGCTTCTCGGCGGCCTTCATCTCCGCCAACGGCGCGAAGATCCTCTCCAATTTCTTCAAGCCGGAGAAAATCAGCGTCGTCATGGGCCTGGTGCTCACCATCACCACCACCGGTATGGTGCTGGGTATGGCCACCACCACCTCCCTGGGCATCAGCCGGGCCTTCCTGCTGGCGGCCTGCCTGGCCACTCTGGTGCTGGTGCTGTGGCTGACGGTGATGCCCAATGTCCGTCCCGTGAAGAAGGAGACGGAGAATGAGCAGCTGCCTCTGGGCAAGGCCGTGGGAAAGGTGCTGCGCAACCGCTATGTCTGGCTGGTGGGTGGCGTCATCTTCTTCGTCAACGCCTGTATGACCGGCATGGGCTCCAGCATCCCCACCGCTCTGGTGGCGGATCGGGGCTTCACGGAGGGGACTGCGGGCTTGGCCGGGGCCTTCCTCATGGTGGGCAACCTGCTGGGCAGCCTCCTGACTCCCACCATCTCCCTGAAGACCGGGAAATTCCGCCTGGTGCTGATCCTCTGCGGACTGGTGGCCGGGCTGGGCTGCTGCTTTGCCTGGCGGCTGCCGGGCATCTGGCTCTATGTGGGCCTGGTGATCACCGGCTATACCTTCGGCAGCGGCATGGCCCAGTGCCTGAGCCTCTCCGTGCGCCTGCCCGGGGTGGGTCCCGCTCTGGCGGGGACCGCCGGCGGCCTCATCTCCACCCTGGACCTGCTGGGCGCGAAGCTGATGCCGGCCTACGTCGCTTCCACCATCGCAAACGGCAACCGGAGCATCTTCTTCCTGATCCTCGGCATTTTCGCCATTCCCTGGATGATCGGCGTCTTCCTCCTGCCCAAAGAGCTGGACGTGAAGGGCTGACGCCCCGAATACGTGACCCCTCTGCTCCCGCCGCGGAGCGGAGCGGCTGCCCGCGCATGCTGTGTGCGGTTTTATACAGATTACCGGAGGTGTATCAGTTTTGAAGCGCAACAAGCTGGAATCCGGCGGCACCCCCAAAGTCGCCACCAAACGCATCGTCGGCTTCATCGTGGCCGTGGTGCTCATCGCGCTTTTTACTCTTATCCCGCCCTTCGAGGGGCTGACGGAACCGGGCATGGCCTCCATCGGCGTGTTCCTGGCGGCCATCGTCCTCTTTGTCTGCCAGGTGGCGCCTCTGGCGGTCAGCTGCCTGACGCTCATGGTGCTGCTGCCCTACTTCAACATCACCACGCTGAATCAGATCTTCGCCGACTTCGGCGGCACCAGCTTCTTCTTCGTCTTCTTCTGCTTCGGCGTCACCGGCGCCCTCAGCAACACCACCATCCCCATGCGCATCTCCGCCTGGATCACCAAGGTCAGCAAGGGCAATCCCAAGACCCTGGTCTTCGGCTTCCTCTTCATCGCCACCCTGATGAGCGGCTTCCTGAGTAACTTCGGCACCCTCATCATGTTCTACGGCATCATCTTCATGTTCCTGAAATCCGCCGGCCTGAAGCCCGGGGAAAGCAGGCTGGGCAAATGCCTCATGATCGGCCTGCCCTTCGCCTGCGGCAACGGCGGCTTCATCTCCCCCGCCGGCAGCCCCGGCAACCTCATCGCCCAGAGCCTGCTCCAGGCCCAGGGGGTGGACGTTTCTTTCCTCCAGTGGTTCGTGATGTGCCTCCCCTTCGCCCTCATCATGTGCCTGCTGGTGAGCATCTCCCTCATCGTCATTTTCAAGCCCGAGGCCATGCCTATGGAAGCCCAGCAGGCCGTCTTCGCGGAAAAGGACAAGCTGGGCCCCATGGAGGGCAAGGAGAAAAAGGCCATCATTATCATCATCGTCACCATCCTGCTCTGGTTCGCGGGCACCTGGGTGAAGGCTTTGAACACCACCGTGGTGGCGGGCTGCGCTTTCTTCCTCATGTTCATGCCGGGCATCGACCTGATGGACTGGAAATCCTATGTCCGTGAAGCGGACTGGAACCTGCTGATGATGGTGGGCTCCGTGGCGGTCACCATGGGCTGCGTCAACTCCACCGGCGCCATGACCTGGATCGCGGACAAATTCTTCTCCGGCCTGGGCGGCATGGGCATCTACGCCGTCATGCTCATCGTGGGCTTCGTGGTCTGCTACCTCCGTGTGCTCATCCCCACGGCGCCTTCCGTGGCGGCCATCTTCGTGCCCATCATGATCGGCATCGCGCAGATCGTGGGCAGCCAGTACACCCTGGCCCTGGCCATGATCCCCGTGTTCTGGGCGGGCGCTACCATCACCCTGCTGTATACCGAGCCCATCTACCTCTACACCCACGGCGCGGGCTACTACTCCGCCAGCGACCTTTTCAAGGGCGGTCTGGTGCCTACCCTGCTGATGATCGTCATCGTGGCCTTCGGCTTCCCCACCTGGTTCCATCTGTTTGGCTTCTAAAAGTCTCGGAGGAGGTTTTGCAATGCTGATTTCCATCAACGGGCTTTACGGTTCCGGCGGCAACGAGCTGGGCTGGGCCCTGGCCGAAAAGCTGGGCTGGCCGGTGCATGACAACGAGCTGATCCGGCAGGCGGTGGCCGATTCCGGCGTGGACCTGCGGGAGGCTACCCTGGCCTTCTACGACGAGGACGAGCAGGGGGCGGAAAAACGTCCCTACGGCAGCGCCGTGCTCTCCCTGGAGCTGGACGTGCTGCCCATCGCCCGGGACGAGGACGCCCCCAAGAAGGAAAACTACCAGTCCGGCCTGCTGGCGGCCTTCATGGACACCACCTCCGTCAACAACCGGGAGGGCATTCCTGCCGTCCGGGAAAAAGCGGACGTGGAGAGCCTGCGGAAAAGCCAGACCGCGGCGGTCCTCAAGGCTTCCGAGAGCGGCAACGGCATCTTCTTCGGCCGCTGCTCCAGCTATATCCTCCGGGAAAGGAACGACGCGCTGCGGCTCTTCATCAGTGCCAGCCTGGATTCCTGCGCGAAACGCATCGCGGGGAAATACGGCATCAAAAGCAGCGCAGAGGCGAAGAAGCTGGTCAAGGAGACCAACCGGCGGCGCGCCTACTACTACGAGGCCTTCACCGGCCAGACCTGGGACGACCCGGAAAACTATGATTTCTGCCTCAACACGGACTACCTCGGCTTCGACGGCACCCTGGAGCTGATCCTGAAGCTGATCGAAAAGAAGCAGGCCATGCTGGGGAAGTAAACGCAAAGCTGACACCGGCCAAGTCATAAGAGACTTGGCCGGCGCTTTTCCCAGCAGCAGAATATTGTCGGTTCGGAGGAAGAAAATGTCGGATAAGAAGAGCCTGGAAGCGCTGCAAATACAGCCCGTGGGAGAAGGCCTGATCGACCTGATCTGCCCACCGGAGCATATCGGCGCTTTCATAGATCTGTGCGAGGCTGAGGGAATCCCCATCCGGGGCTTTACCTGGTGGTGCCATGTGACGGAAGGGCACGCCCCCTGCGGCATGGGCGGCCCCAGATCCCGGTACTATGACGGGTGGTTCAGCGAGATCCCCATGGAGGAGATCATCCGGCTGCCGGACAACGGGGCTTACCGGGATTTCTTTCGGACTGCATGGCCGAAGGACAAGGGCTTCCACGACTGTTGGTGGCCCGGCTTCTGGCTGGAAGAATAATCACCAGGACTCTGCCGCCGGGCAGTCTGCGGGCGGGGGCGAAATCGCTGATTTCGCCCCCGCCCATGGTTATTTTCGTTATTCCCCCGCCAGCTCCATGATCTTTTTCAGCCGGTAATTCAGGGTGGATTTGGTGACGGGCGGTTCCGCCAGGGCTCCCAGCTGGCTCAGGTTCAGCTCCGGGTGCTCCTCCCGAAGCCGGGCCGCCTCCCGCAGCTTGGGGCTGAGGGAATCCAGCTTGTCCGTTTCCCGCAGGCGGCGGATGGCGCTCAGCTGGCTCAGGGCGGCGTTCACCGTCTTGTCCAGATTGGCCTCGTCGCAGTTCAGGCGGCGGTTGACGCTGTTGAGCACTTCCTTCTCCACCTTGGCGTTCATCAGCTCCAGTGCCGCCATAGGCGCGCCCAGAAGGGTCAGCAGATCCTCGATGGCCTCGCTGTGCTTGAAATAAAGCACATAGTTCCCATTGCGGCGGAGGCTGCCGGGGCGGAACTCCATCTCCCGCAGCAGGGCCGCCACCTCCCGGGAAACGCTGTAATGGCCGGTGATGAGCTCCAGATGGTAGCTCTTGCTGGGACTCACCATGCTGCCCCCCGCCAGGAACGCCCCCCGCAGGAAGGAGGCGCGGCAGCAGTCCTCCTCCAGCACGCCCAGATTCACATGATGGGCGGGATTGCGTTCCAGCTCGCAGCCGAACAGGGCGCAGAGCTTCGCCAGCTTCCCCGGCTCCCGGATGGTCAGGCTCAGCTTGCCCCGCTCCTCGTCCCGCCGCTCGTCCGGCGTCAGCCCCGCGGCTTTTTTGAGCAGCTTTTCCGTCCGCTGCAAAAAGCCCCGGTGCTCCGTCAGGATGCGGACGCCGGAGGAAGTGAAGCTGTTGCAGAACAGGAGGATGCCGTAAAGCTCCGCCCGGACGCAGCAGGCCTTATTCAGCCCCGTGCGGCACAGCTCCGTCTTGGTCTCGGACGCAAAGGACATAGTTCACCTCAGTTCCCTGTGGACGCAGTCCGCCGGGCAGCCCGCGGCGCGCAGCAGCTCCGTCAGCTTCTCCGCGATGACCACGCTGCGGTGCCGCCCGCCGGTGCAGCCGATGGCCAGCAGCAGACCGGTCTTCCCCTCCGCCCGGTATTTCGGCAGGAGGAAACGCACCAGGTCCGTCATTTTCTCCAGAAATTCCTCCGCGGCGGGCGAGGCGCAGACATAATCCCGCACCGGCGCGTCCAGCCCCGTCTGGTTTTTCAGTTCCTCCACATAGAAGGGGTTGGGCAGGAAGCGCACGTCCATCACCATGTCCGCCCCGGCGGGGATGCCGTTTTTGAAGCCGAAGGAACAGATATGGAGGAACACGCTGTCCTTGTCCTCCGACTGGAAGAAGGCGCTCAGGCGCAGCTTCAGGCTGCTCCAATTGAGGCCGGAGGTATCCACCACATGGTCCGCCATTTCCCGCAGAGGGGCCATGGCCGCCATCTCCTTCCGGATCGCGCCGGTAAGGTCGCTGCCCCGGGGGTCCAGGGGATGGCGATGCCGGGTCTCCTTGTAGCGGTTGACGATCACCTGCTCCGAGGCTTCCAGGAACAGCACCTGAAGGGGCAGGTTCCGGCGCAGCAGGCGGATATGCTCCGCCAGATTGCCGATGTCCCGGCGGCCCCGGATGTCGCTCACCAGGGCCACCCGGTCATATTTCCCCTCCGCCGCCATCACCAGCTCCATAAAGCCGTCCAGCAGCTCCGGGGGCAGATTGTCCACGCAGAAGAAGCCCATATCCTCCAGGATGCCCGCCGCCTGGCTCTTGCCCGCGCCGCTGAGCCCCGTGATCAGCACAAATTCTTTCATAGTATCTTGATCTCCGGTTCCAGAAGGACGCCGGTCCGGTCCAGGACGGCCTGCCGCACATCCTCCAACAGCTTCCTGACATCTGAGGCGGTGGCCCCGCCCCGGTTCACCACAAAGCCCGCATGCTTCTCGCTCACCTGGGCCCCGCCCACGGCGTAGCCCTTCAGCCCCGCCTGGTCGATGAGGGCGGCGGCATAGCCGTTTACCGGCCGCTTGAAGGCGCTGCCCGCGCTGGGCAGTTCCAGGGGCTGGGAGGCCTTGCGCTTCTCCGTCAGCTCCCGGCAGCGGGCCTTGACGGCTTCCTTGTCCCCGGCCCGCAGGGTGAGCTCCGCCCGGAGGATCACATCCTCCGCCGTGAAGCGGCTGTGCCGGTAACGGAAGTCCAGCTCCGCTCCGGCGGCTGCATGGCGGTGCAGCTCTCCGTCCAGGTATTCCGCCCGGGCGGTCACATCCTTCATCTCCCCGCCGTAGGCCCCCGCGTTCATGACCAGGGCACCGCCCAGGGTGCCGGGGATGCCGTAGGCGAATTCCAGGCCTGTGAGCCCCTCCTCCGCCGCGAAGGCGGCGATCTTCGTCAGGCTCGCGCCGCAGTCCGCCACGATGGTCTCCCCCCGCTTTTCCATGGCCGCGGCCCGGCGGGTGACCACCACCGCGCCCCGCAGCCCCTCGTCGGGGGCCAGCACATTGGAGCCGTTGCCCAGCAGGAGGGGCCGAACCCCCAGCTGCCGGAGGAGCAGGCAAAGCTGCACCAGCTCCTCCGCAGAAGCGGGCAGCAGCAGGAGCTCTGCCGGGCCGCCGATGCCAAAGGAGGTATAATTCCGCAGGGGTTCCTCCAGCCGTGCTTCCAGCCCGGGCAGCTCCCGGCGCAGGGCGGAAAGCAGCGCCTCAGACATTGCCGCCCTCCTTCATGCTTTCGGCAAAATGCCGGTTGATCCGCTCCGTGAACTCCTGGGCGGAGTTGTAGCCCAGCTTCTTCTGCCGGTTGTTCATGGCGGCCACCTCAATGATGACGGCCAGGTTCCGACCCGGCTTCACGGGGATCTTCATGATGGGGACCTGCACCCCCAGGAGGGTGGTATACTGGTTTTCCAGACCCAGCCGGTCATACATCATGCCGTCCTGCCAGGTCTCGATATTGATGATGAGGTCCAGTTCCTGGCGGCTCTTGATGGCGCCCATGCCGAAAAGCCGCATCACGTCCACCACGCCGATGCCCCGCAGCTCGATATAGTGCTGGATGAGGGGGGGCGATTCGGCAAAGAGGGTCTTGTAGGAGATCTTCTTGATCTCCACCGCGTCGTCGGCAATGAGGCGGTGGCCCCGCTTCACCAGCTCGATGGCCGTCTCGCTCTTGCCCACGCCGCTCTCCCCCGTGATGAGGATGCCCTCGCCGTAGACCTCCAGCATGGTGCCGTGGCGGGTGATCCTCGGACCCAGATAGACATTCAGGGTGGTGATGAGCTCCGCCTCGAAGACGGAGGTATCCAGCTCCGTGGTCAGCAGGCTCACCTGGTATTTCTCCGCCATCTCCAGACATTCCGGATAGACCTGCATGCTGTGGCAGATGATGAGGGCGGGGATATGCCGCTTCATCAGCTCCGCGAAGATCTTGCGCCGCTCCGAGGAGGGCAGCGTCTTCAGGTACATGATCTCTACCGTACCCATGAGCTGGATGCGCTCGTTGTCAAAATGGCTGAAAAAGCCAACCAGCTGCATGCCCGGCCGGTTCAGGTCCGGCGTGACGATGCGGACATTATCAAAATCGGGGGGCGTATAGACCTTCTTCAGGCCGAACTCCTCCACCAGCAGGGACAGCTTGACGCTGTATCTCGGCTCCATGACCGCGGACCTCCTTTTCCTCCTTCAAGGGGATAATACTCCATATTATAAATTTTAATCATCCGGGAGGGCATTTGCAAGCAAAAAATCCGGTGAAAGAAAAGATTGACAAAGGGAGGGATATCCTCTATAATAGGCAGGCTAAAAGCGAAGAAGCTGAATCGGTCTTTTCATCCGGACAGGAGAGCGCCATGCGTTGTAGCATCAAAGAGCTGCTCCGGGGAGACGGGGTCCTCCCCTTTTCCTGCGAGCTGGACCCGGCAGAGCTGGAGTTCCCCTCCATCCTCCGCTACGAGTCGCCCCTGACGGCAAAGGGAACCATCCGTTCCTCCGCCGGCCTCCTGACCCTGACCGGGGAAACGCGGGTCTCCCTCCGCTGCATCTGCGACCGCTGCGGGCGGGAATATGACCGGGAAGCCGTGGAAAAGCTGGACACGGTGCTGGTCACGGAACATCAGGATGAAGAAGACCCGGATGTGTTTCTTGTGCAGGATGATTGCGTGGACCTGGATGAGATCATCACGACCGCATTCGTTCTGGGGCTGGACAGCAAGACGCTCTGCCGTCCCGACTGCAAGGGGGTTTGCCCCCGCTGCGGGCACAACCTCAACGATGGGCCCTGTGCCTGCCGGCCGGAAGCAGATTCCCCATTCGCTGTCTTAGGACAGCTGTTTAATGCTGAAGAATAACAGGAGGTGTCAAAATGGCTGTTCCGAAGAGAAAGGTTTCCAAGGCTAGGAGAGACAAGCGCCGTTCTTCCGTGTGGAAGCTGGAAGCGCCCGCGCTCGTTGCCTGCCCCAAGTGCGGGGCCTACCATCTGCCGCACAGAGTCTGCAAGAAGTGCGGGACCTACAACGGCAAGACGGTGCTTACGGTCGAGGAAGCGAAATAATCGACTTGAGTAACAGAGGGGGGCTCCCGTCCCCCTCTGTTTTCATACCCACTGCATCTTTATGCCGAAAGGAGGCCCCGGCATGGCGCAGATCATCACCGGCGTAGACCCCGGCTCCCCCGCCGCCAAGGCGGGGCTGAAGCCCGGAGATACCCTTATCAGCGTCAACGGACACGAGATCCGGGACGTGCTGGATTACCGGTTCTACTGCGAAAGCGCCCGGCTGCTGCTGGAATACAGCCGGGAGGGCAGCGTGCGCCGCAAGCGCCTGCGCAAGGAGGAGAGCGAGCCCCTGGGACTGGACTTCGAGAGCTACCTCATGGACAAGCCCCGCTCCTGCGTCAACCACTGTCTTTTCTGCTTCATCGACCAGCTGCCCAAGGGTATGCGGGACACCCTGTATTTCAAGGACGACGACGCCCGCCTCAGCTTTCTCCAGGGGAACTACATCACCCTGACGAACCTCTCCGCCCGGGAGCAGCAGCGGATCATGGACCTGCGCATCAGCCCCATCAACGTCTCCGTCCAGGCCACGGACCCGGAGGTGCGCTGCAGGCTGCTGGGCAATCCCCGGGCCGGGGACTGCTACGAGATCATGCGCCGCTTTGCCGCGAGGCGCATCCATATGGACTGCCAGATCGTGGTCTGCCCCGGCCTGAACGACGGGGAAACGCTGCAAAAGACCATGGAGGACCTGGCTGCCCTCTACCCCCAGGTCAGCAGCGTCAGCGTGGTGCCCGTGGGCCTCACCCGCCACCGGGAAGGGCTGGCGGCGCTGACGCCGGTGGATGCGGCCATCGCCGGGGAGATCATCGACCGGGTGGACGCCTTCGGGGAAAAATGCCTGGCAGACTGCGGCAGCCGCATCTTCGCCTGCGGGGACGAGCTCTACCGCAAGGCGGGGCGGGAGGTGCCGGACTGGGACTACTACGAGGGCTTCCCCCAGTTTGAAAACGGGGTGGGCATGCTGCGGAGCCTGGAGGACGAATTCCGGGACGCGCTGGCGGACCGGCCGGAAGCGCCGGACCCGGTCCCCTTCGCCGTGGCCACCGGCGGGGCGGCCTATCCACTTTTTCAGAAACTGCTTCAACTTTTGGCCGATTCGTGTTATTCTGTAAAGGGAAGACTTTACGGCATACGGAATGATTTTTTCGGGGAGAGCGTCAATGTGGCGGGGCTCCTCACCGGGCAGGACCTGATCGCCCAGCTGAAGGGCAAGGACCTGGGGAAAAAGCTCCTCATCAGCGTCTCCATGCTGCGCTACGGGGGAGACGTGTTCCTGGACGACACGCCCCTTTCCGCCGTATCCGAAGCCCTGGGGGTCCCGGTGATCCCCGTTCCCAACGACGGAGAAGCCGTGCTTCGGGCTTTCCTGAACATCAAGTGAGGTAAACTATGGGCAGAAAACCCCTGATCGCCATCGTCGGCAGGCCCAACGTGGGCAAGTCCCACCTTTTCAACAAGCTGGCCGGGCAGCGCCTCAGCATCGTGGAGGACACCCCCGGCGTCACCCGGGACCGGCTCTATGCCGACGCGGAGTGGCGGGGCAGGACCTTCACCATGGTGGACACCGGCGGCATCGAACCCAACACGGACAACGAGCTGCTGCTGTTCATGCGGGAGCAGGCCCGGATCGCCATCGACACGGCGGACGTGATCGTGCTGGTGACGGACATCCGCACCGGCGTCACCGCCGCGGACATGGACGTGGCCAACATGCTGCTGAAATCCAAAAAGAACGTGGTGCTGGCCGTCAACAAGATGGACTCCGTGGGCCCGGTGGATCCGGACTTTTACGAATTCTATAACCTGGGGCTGGGAGAGCCCATCGCCGTCTCCGCCGTCCACGGCCACGGCACCGGCGACCTGCTGGACGCCTGCTTCGCCTACTTCCCCCCGGAGGAGGAGGAAGAGGAGGAATCCGACCTCATCAAGGTGGCCATCATCGGGCGGCCCAACGTGGGCAAAAGCTCCCTGGTGAACCGCATCCTGGGGGAGGAACGGGTCATCGTCTCCGACGTGGCGGGCACCACCCGGGACGCGGTGGACGCCTATTTTGAGAACGGCCAGGGCCGTTACCTCTTCATCGACACCGCCGGGCTCCGCCGCAAGAGCAAGGTGGAGGACCGGGTGGAGAAATTCAGCACCATGCGCTCCCAGGCCGCGGTGGAACGCTCCGACGTCTGCCTGATCATGCTGGACGCCAGGGACGGCGTCACCGAGCAGGACACCAAGGTGGCGGGCCTGGCCCACGAGAGCGGCAAGGCCTGCATCCTCGTCGTGAACAAATGGGACCTGGTGGACAAGGACACCAAGACCATGGATAAGATGCGCCAGGAGATCCGCAATGGGCTGGTCTTCATGCCCTATGCCCCCATTGTCTTCATCTCCGCCCTCACGGGGCAGCGGGTGCCCCGGCTCTTCGAGCTCATCAACTATGTGAACGACCAGAGCGCCATGCGCATCCCCACCGGCACCCTCAACAGCCTGCTGGGGGACGCGGCGGCCCGGGTGCAGCCGCCCACGGACAAGGGGCGGCGGCTGAAGCTCTATTATATGACCCAGACGGGGGTGCGCCCCCCCACCTTCATCATCTTCTGCAACGACCGGGAGCTCTTTCATTTTTCTTATCAGCGCTATCTGGAAAACCAGCTCCGCAGCGTTTTCGGGCTGGAGGGCACGCCCATCCGCCTGATCATCCGGCAGCGGGGCGAAGGAGCCGACCTTTGATGGAAATGACCGCCGAACAGTTCGCCGAAGCGCAATGACCTTGGAAAGGAACGTGATACTATGGTGCTCTCCGTATTCCTCATCGCGGTGGCGTCCTATGCCCTGAGTCTTCTGGACGTCTGCGGCTATGTGAGCCGCTTCGCCTTCAAGGACCCCGTCCCCGCCGACGCCCGGGTGGATTACTTCTTCCTCTACCGCCGCCACAAGTGGATGGGCGTGGGCTATGCGTTGGTGGCCGACCTGCTGCGGGCCCTTATCACGGTGCTGATCGGCGGCATGCTGCTGAAGGGGGCGGGCTTCCCCTCCATCGGCAAGCTGCTGGCCCTCCTGTTCTCCCTGATCGGCCAGGCCATGCCCCTGCTGCCTCTGGACCGGCATCTCACTTCCAAGCGGGAACTGATCTTCCCCGCCTTGACCCTGCTCTTTGTGGACTGGCGTCTGTTCCTGGTCTGCGTGGCGCTGGCAGTGCTGGTCATGGCTCTCACGGGGAACCGCGCCCTGATGGCCGCCGCAGCCGCCGTCGCCATGCCCCTGTTCACCCTCATCTTCCGGGGCTGGTGGCTGAAGGTATTCCTGGCCGCCGCCTGCGCCGCCGCCCTCATCTACTGCTACTGGGATGAGATCGCCGAGCTCTTCATGGGCAAGGGCCAAAAGAGCGGGAGCAGGCGCCCGCCCAGAGGGAGCGAACCGAAGTCCGGAGACGACGAAGAATGACAAACAAAAATTTCCGGGAGCCAAACTCCCGGAAATTTTCTTCGGTCTCAGTTTTCAGGTCCCCTCGGGGACGACAGGGCTATTACCTCAGATCGCGCGGGTGACCTTGCCGCTGCGGAGGCACCGAGTGCAGGCATACACGTGGACAGGCTTGCCGTCTACGATCGCCTTGACACGCTTAACATTGGGCTTCCAGGTCCGATTGGAGCGCC